>Ga0209608_1002315_pt1 | contig 13707 bp, 7 predicted proteins | sample AD_UKC130_MetaG_FD_184428 | JGI IMG/M metagenome (GOLD analysis project Ga0209608, IMG submission 184428) | Active sludge microbial communities of municipal wastewater-treating anaerobic digesters from Canada - AD_UKC130_MetaG (SPAdes) (version 2) | ecosystem: Engineered > Bioreactor > Anaerobic... | reverse complement strand
AACAGGATCGTGCTGCCAATCATGAGACCTGCCCTGGCCGTGCAACTGATATTCGCGTTCGTCGGTTCATGGAACAACTACTTCATACCGGCGCTGCTCCTTGACAAGCTCGAGAGGAAAACGGTCCCGATAATGATAGCGCAGCTCCGAAGCGCCGATTACTCAAAATTCGATATGGGCAAGGTGTATATGTTCATACTGCTGGCGATCCTGCCTGTCGTCATCGTATACGTATTCCTTTCCAAGCTCATTGTCAGAGGTGTCCAGGCCGGAGCCATCAAAGGATGATGAAGAAACACGGAAGGGTTTGAGGTGCCATATGAAACTATTAAGGGGGGAGTTGTTATGATTCCCCCCATATTATTGTCCGCGGTCTGTTCACGGGACTCTGTTTTTTATTGTTCACGGTATTCCGTCGGGGTAATGCCGACGTATTTCTTGAACAGCCTCGAGAAGTAATGCGCATCGGGAATACCCACTTTTTCGGCTACTTCATAGGTTTTGTAGCGGACATCCTTCAGAAGTTCCTTTGCTTTTTCTATCCTGAGCTCATTCAGATAATCCACGAAATTCTTGCCAATCTCTTTCTTGAACATCCGGCTGATGTAATACGTGCTGACGTGCGTGTGCTCGGCGACCTCATTTAGCGTTATCGGCTCGTGATAGTGTTCGTGCAGGTATTCGACCGCTTTCCTCAATATAAGCTTTATGCTTTTGTTGTTGTAGTTGTTGACCTTGGTCACGACACTCCTTGCGGATTCTTCGAGAAGCATGTTCAGTTCATCCGCATTGCTGCATTTCTCGATGAGTCCGTATAATCCGCTCAGTTCAGTGTATTCGACCTTCCTGTCGTCATCGCCGGCCTTCAGCGACAACCTGATATTGTTTATCGAAGTTATGGTGTTCCAGTAGAAATTCTTGATAAACTCCTTTTTTGACGGGTCTACGCCCCTGATGTAGCTGAAAATATCCCTGAGCCTTTCCTCTACTGCTGCCTCATTGCCGGATTTGATTCCTTCGATCAGCGCTTTCTGCAGCTTTTCGAGCATCGAATGGTCATCGTACCTGAAAAATGTGTTCACATCGCTGTGATATATTATCGAATTGTTCCCGAGATAGAATTTGTGCTCGAGCGCTTCCCTGCATTCCCTGAATTTCTGCGGAAGCTCTGTGAAATCATTTCCGTCGGAACTGATGGCTATCGTTACGGTGAACCCGAAACAGTTGTTTATGATTTCCTGCAGATATGTACATTTCCTGTTTATCGTCTCGTCCAGATCGTCGGTCATGTCCTTCCGCGGCATTACTATGAATGCGATCCCGACAGTGTTGAGCGTTACAGGCAGCACCTCGAACTTATCGGAAAATATCTCGATAAAAGTATTGGTTATACCGAACTGGTACAGGTGCCGGTCATACTGGCTGATCTCGCTGCCGTCGCTCTCCTCGGCATCATTCTGGACCAGGAGCATGCGGAACCTTCCCTGCTCCATCCTGAACAGTTCAAGCTTTTCCTTTATATCCTCACGGTTAGTGTTGATTTCGTAAATGATGTCATAAAGAAGCTTTTCACGGAGCACCGAAATGTTCTGGTTGAACAGCTGGCTGAGCTTGTTCAGTTCTTCGGATCTCTGCTTCTGGAAGTTGAGTTCCTTGACCGCACGCGAGATGGCGGAAGTCAGTTCTTCGATCCTCGACGGTTTCAGCAGGAAATCCGTGACGCCCAGCTTTACCGCTTCATGGGCATAATCGAAATTCCTGTGTCCTGTCAGTATTATAATCTTGCTGTCAGGCACGTCTTCCTTTATCTGTTTTATCATCGAAAGGCCATCTGTTTCAGGCATCTTTATATCGGTGATTATGATGTCGGGCCTGTGTTTCCGGATGAGCTCAAGGCCGTCAAGGCCGTCCGCAGCCTCCGCGACGACCTCGCATTCGAAGTTCTTCCAGTTGATTATATTCCTGAGGCCTTTACGTATAATTGGTTCGTCATCTACTATCAGAACCTTGTACATAGAAGCCCTCCCTACCGTCCATGTTTACCTCGCATGGAATCCTGATGGTCGCTTTTGTGAATTCCCCGACCCTGCTCTCCATTTTCAGGCCGTATTGCTCCCCGTAGAACAGCTTGATCCTTCTGTTTACGTTTTCGATGCCTATGCTTTTCCGTTTCTTGCCGCCAAGATCCCTGAAGTATGCATTATTGTCCAGTGTGAGCCTTGCGTTCAGTGCTTCCAGTTCCTCGGGCTCCATGCCGGCGCCGTTGTCCAAGACTTCGACGCACAGGCATCCTTTCCTGTCCTTGTATGCGTTGAGGGTGATGGTGCCCCTTCCCCTGTTCCTTTCGATGCCGTGGTATACGGCATTTTCTATCAGCGGCTGTATAAGCAGCCTGGGTATTTTTATATCCAGAACGTCAGGCTGCACATTCTTAATTAATTCTATTTTATCTCCGAATCTCCTTTTTTGAAGTGAAATATACTTGTCAGCATACTGGAATTCCTCTTCGAGCGTGATCAGGCGGTCGTCCCTTCCGATGCTCGCTTCCATCAGGTCGGACAGGTCCGATACGGTATTGCTTATTTCCGGGACATTGTTCAGTTGGGCCATCCAGTTAATGGCTTCCAGCGTGTTGAACAGGAAGTGCGGATTGATCTGCGACTGCAATGCCTTGAGTTCTGCTTCCTTCCTTGTCAGCTGTTCCCTGTAGACCCAGTTGACCAGGTGATGGATCTCGCCGGACATCTCGTTGAACGTTTTCTGCAGGAAGCCGAGTTCATCCTCCCTGTCAACTTCTATCTGCACGTTGCTCTCGCCTGCCTGTACTTTTTTCATTCCGTTTACGAGCTTGTTTATCGGTTTCAGTATGTTCATGGCTATTACCATCGTCACGGCCGAAAGCACCACCACTGCGACGATGCAAAGCATGATGATGTTGTTCTTGAGGGTGTTGGCGTCCCTGTAGAGCACGTCCAGCGACACATATGACACTATCTTCCAGCCAGTCAGTTCCTGGGTTATGTAGGATATGAACATTCCAGCCTTCTCATCGATCTTCTCTCCCATGTAACCGCTTATGCCCCCGTTCAGAAGATTTGCCATTACATCGGGATTTACGGCGTCACGGCTGGCTATGAGTTCCATGTCCGGAGAGAGTATCATTATATTTTCCAGATTGCCGGTAAGGCCCTGGTATACCTCGTCAAACAGTTCCTTCCTGACATGCATGATCAGGAGCCCCAGTTCGAAGAAATCGTCCCGGTCATTGATCTGCCTGATCATGTACACATCCTGTGCCCTGTTGCTGCCGTCTGACACGACATAGAGGCTGGGTTTGCCCTTTTTGCTCCTGGCCTGTTCCAGCATCTTTTCATACGGGATCCCGTACTGTGAGCCGGCTTCTCTTGTATTGTCATCCTGGAAGAATATCCTTCCGTCATTGGCATAAACGCAGATAGCCCTTATTTCAGGCCTGGAAATGACCATCATCTTGAGGTGGCTGTTGACTGAGTTCTGAATTTCGTAGACTTTAAGCGGGTCCTGGATATTTCCGTTGGTTTTGAGCACTTCATATATTTTATCTTCATAAAGCAGGTCCTGCGATATCTGTACCAGGTTCTCGAGATAATCGTCGAGGCGGAGCCGGATCATGTGCAGGATGTCCCTCGAATAGTCCGTGGAGTTCTCCTTGATGATGCCCTCTGAATTCTTGTAGCTCAGGAAACCGACCAGTACCAGAGGTATGAGTATCTGTGTGGTCAGCAGCAATACCAGTTTCGTCTTGATCGATATTTTCCTCAAATACTTGAGTAAACCACCGAAGATCTTTTTCATACGTTGACCCCCGAACATCGGATCCATCCTTCAGAAATCCAGTATGATGCCGTTCTTTATGGCGGTTTCCCACATTTCCTCCGCCGTTATCTTCCCTGACAGGAAATACGGGAACTGTCCGGCTATGTATTTTTCCCAGGCAGTCCTTTCCACGAAGGAATCCAGGGGACCGACGAGCGTATCCGCCTCCTCCAGCATATTCAGCCCCTTTATGGTCATGTCTATATAGTCTATATCATAACCCTCCAGGCTAACGGTGCTGATCATACCGGTCATCGCTGCAAACTGCGCGGCTGATTCGGACGATGTCAGGAAGCGGAGCAGCCTGACCGAGGCTTCCTTTCTCCTTGCATCGTTCCATGCGGCCGTACTCATATGGAAAGTTCCTCCGCCAAGGCCGTACACCATCGTGTTCTTTTTGCTTTCATAGCCTTTTACGTAAGGGAAAGGTATTATGTCAACCGTATCGTCGTCGGGCTCGAACTCCCCTATATACCAGGAGCCCTGCACTATCATCGCCGCTTTTTTCTCTTTGAAAAGCACGTTCCTTTCGTTGTTGGTCATGGTGAAGCACTCCCTGGGGAATGCGCCCATGTCGTAAAGTTCCTTGATAAGCTCAAGAGCTGTTATGTGGCTCTGCTTTATCTTCCCGTCTTCGGTGAACGGAGACTCCGTGTCTTCCTTGCCGCCGACCACAGGCACCAGGTTCTGGTAGAAATAGGTGCCCTCGGCTTCGGTATTGTAGGCGATGGGCACGATACCGTTCCTGTTGAATATCCTGACGGCTTCCTTAAGTTCGTCGAAATTCTCGGGTATCTTGACGTTGTATTCTTCAAAGAGGTCTTTGTTTACGAACATGCACTCGAATATTATCTCGAAAGGCAGGCCATAGATCTTATCGTTGTATATGGTATAGCTCCACATCTCAGGACTGAACTGTTCCTTCCACTCCGGGTCTTCAGATAGCAGCCCTGTAAGGTCGGCAACCTTCCCGACTTTTATGAGCTTCTTTATATCCGAACCGGGCCATAGCCCGAATACGTCAGGGTCATTCCCTGACGCGAAATCGGTTTTGATCTTGGGCAGGAAATCTTCTCCGAACAGCGACTCGTTTGTCACGGTTATATCGGGATTCCTGCTTTCGAACTGGCTGAGGACGAGTTTCAGCGTTTCCGCCTTGCTGTCGACGCCGCCCCAGCTGCAGATAAACCTGAGCGTGATCCTGGAATCTTCTGAAGTCACAATCCTCCAGTCAGATTCAGAGATTTCGGAAGACGTTCTTGTGCAGGCTCCGGAAAATACTGCCATGGACAGCACCAGCAGCAAAGCCGTCAACAGCCGTAATATCCTCATTATTACAACTCCTTTATTGTTGCAGTTTATCCGACTCGTCTGCATGTGACCCGTCTGTCAGAAGCATGCGTGATCCAATGACAAAGCGTATGCCGCCCTCATCCGCATCGACCGTGATGCTGTCTCCGGGTTTTATGCTCCCGATGAAGAACTGCTCAGTCAGTTCATCCTCGATATATCTCTGTATCGTTCTCCTGAGCGGCCTTGCTCCATATTTCGGATCGTAGCCCTTTTCGAGTATGAATTCGCGGGCCCTGTCGGTATAGCTTATCCTGATCTCCTTCTGTTCCGCTTCCGCGGTCACTTCGGCGAGCATCAGGCTTACTATCTGCATCAGTTCGTCCCTGCCAAGCTCGGTGAATACGATGATCTCGTCGAGCCTGTTCAGGAACTCCGGCCTGAAGGTCTCTTTTATCACGTCCATGACTTTTTTCCTGAGGTCGGTGTAACCGTCACTGTTGAACCCGATCCCTGCGGACTTGAACGAAGTCCCGGCATTCGATGTCATGATTATGATCGTGTTTTCGAAGTTCACGACACGGCCGTGGCTGTCCGTTAGACGCCCGTCCTCAAGTATCTGCAGCAGCATGTTGAACACGTCCGGATGCGCCTTTTCTATCTCATCAAGCAGTATGACAGAGAACGGCTTTCTCCTGACCTTTTCGGTAAGCTGCCCGGCGTCGTCGTAGCCGACGTAGCCCGGAGGCGAACCGATCAGCTTGGAAACCGAGTGCTTTTCCATGTATTCCGACATGTCGAGCCTTATGAGGGCATCTTCACTTTCGAACAGTTCTGCGGCCAGCGCCCTGACAAGCTCTGTCTTGCCCACTCCGGTCGGACCGACGAATATGAAGGATGCAGGTTTCTTTTTCTTCCTGAAACCGGCCCTGTGCCTCCTTATAGCTTTAGCCACACTGCTGACGGCCTCATGCTGGCCGATGACCCTCCTGTGTAGCCTTTCCTCGAGGTTCATCAGCTTTTCAGCCTCGACTTCCGTCAGCCTCTGCACGGGTATCTTGGTCCACGACTCTATTACATGGGCCACGTCATCCACTGTCAGGACGGTCTCCCTGCTTTTCCGCTCGAGTTCCTGGATCTGCTGGATGAGCTTGCACTCACGCACTTTAAGGTCCGCGGCCTTCTGGTAATCCTCTATGGAGTCGGCGGAAACTGCGTTTTCTTTCTCTTCCTGCACCTTTTTAAGTTCGCTCCTGAGCTCCTCCAGTTCCACCAGAGTGACGTTCCTCAGGTTTGCCCTTGAACCGGCTTCATCTATGACGTCTATGGCTTTGTCAGGCAGGAACCTTTCCGTTATATACCTTTCGGACATCCTGACCGCAGCTTCGATGACTTCATCAGGTATGCGGACCTTGTGGAATTCCTCGTAATACCCGCGGATCCCCTTGAGTATCTCTATCGTTTCGCTGACGGACGGCTCATCCACCAGCACAGGCTGGAACCTCCTCTCGAGGGCGGAGTCCTTTTCTATATGCTTGCGGTATTCGTTCAGCGTGGTGGCACCGATGATCTGGATCTCTCCCCTGGAAAGGGCAGGTTTGAGTATGTTGGCGGCGTTCATCGCCCCCTCGGCTTCGCCCGCTCCTATTATGTTATGGAGTTCGTCTATTACCAGTATGACATTGCCAAGGGCCTTCGCTTCCTCGATTATGCCCTTCATCCTGCTTTCAAACTGCCCCCTGAACTGGGTGCCTGCAACGATGGCCGTCATATCCAGCAGGTACATCTCGGTATTGAAAAGTTTCGCCGGCACCTGGTGTTTTGCTATCCTAACGGCTAGCCCTTCCGCAATGGCTGTCTTTCCTACCCCGGGTTCACCGATGAGTACGGGATTGTTTTTCGTCCTCCTGTTGAGTATCTGCAATACGCGGTCTATCTCCCTGTCCCTGCCTATAACACGGTCGATCTTGTCGTTCCGCGCCAGTTCGGTCAGGTTGGTGCCGTACATGTCAAGGTATTTCTTCTTTTTAAGGCCTTTTTTCTCCTGCGTTTTCGTGCGCATGCCGCCCTTGCTGTCTTTACCGTCGCCGAGCTCCTTCTGGTCTGCACCTTCGCTGTTCTCTTCGTTGCGCGGGAACGTGCGGCTGAAGAAATTCAGGAACGGATTGCCCCTGTTGAATCCCTGCGGTCCATCCGTCCCGGCGCCGTTTTCCGGGTCGATTTCCATGCTTTCGAAAAAGCTGCTCATCTGCTTGTTGAGATTGTCGATATCGTCATCAGTCATCCCGGTCTGCTCTATAAGCTGGTTGATGGGCTGGATACCCTGCTTCTTTGCGCAGGAAAGGCAAAGGCCTTCCTGTATCTGTGTGCCGTTTATTATCTTTGTTATGAAAACTACTGCGTAGTTTTCCTTACATATCGAGCACATGGTCATATGCGATCAACTCCTTTCGTGCTGTCAAGCCACGAACCATGTCCATATCATCATGCCGCGGTCATATCCCCGGAACATGCCCGGTCTGACCAGGGTCACGGCTTTGAGGCCACAGCCCCGATGTATCCGGGTTTTACTGCTGCAGGCTTCGTTTTCCATACCTGGCAGCCTAATCTATCCTTCTATTGTTCTTCCCTTTTTTCGCCTGTCCTTAACATGTCCCGGCATTTTTCCTCCGGGCCCCATCTATTCTTTATAGTATAGCACAATCAGAGATAAGCGGTCTACTTTGCCGGAACCTTTTTACACTGTTTTTGTAACCCATTGGATTGCCCGGGAATATATTTATATTAGCGACAGGCTCAAATCCAGCATAAATGCGCAGGTACATGAGGAGGTGTTTCTATGTCTGACAGAGGAGGTATACTGGGCGACTTCTTCAATGATGATTGCGCCGTTCTGTTCTTCATTCTCGTATTCCTGTATTTGTTCGTAGGCCCGCGCAGATACGGGTGCGCAAACCCGAAATAGGCCGATGACTGCAGAATGAAGCGGTTGCCCGAATGTACCGAAAAGTCTCCATGCTATATACCCGGAATAAAAGCTCGATGATTCGAGCTTTTATTCGGATTGGTCAAATTGGTCAAAAGCTTCCGGCGCAGAACCGTAGTTGCTGGCCAGTACAGGCCGATTGCAGACCCATAACTGTACGTTCACGCAGATCCGTGACCGAAGCATAGCCTTTCGCCCGGTCAGCATCTGCCTTCGCGCCGGAACAGCTCTTTCAGGTACTGCCCCGTATATGAACCTTCGGTATCAGCCACTTCCTCCGGCGTTCCCTTTGCTATCACGTAACCGCCCCTGTTGCCGCCTTCAGGTCCAAGATCGATTATATAATCCGCCGTCTTGATCACATCGAGGTTATGCTCTATAACCACTACCGTGTTGCCGGCGTCCACGAGCCGCTGCAGCACATCGATCAGCTTGTGTACATCGGCGATGTGGAGCCCGGTGGTAGGCTCGTCCAGTATATACAGCGTCTTTCCGGTAGCCTTCCTCGACAGCTCGGTGGCAAGCTTGACCCTCTGGGCTTCGCCGCCGGACAGGGTCGTTGAAGGCTGTCCAAGCTTCAGGTAGCCAAGGCCGACGTCATACAGCGTCTCGATCTTGCTGTATATCCTCGGTATGTTTTTGAAAAATTCCATTGCATCTTCCACCGTCATGTCCAGCACGTCGGCGATGTTCTTGCCCTTATACCTGACTTCCAGCGTCTCCCTGTTGTACCTCTTGCCCTTGCATACCTCGCAGGGGACGTATATATCAGGCAGGAAGTGCATCTCTATCTTGACGATACCGTCGCCCGAGCATGCCTCGCAACGGCCGCCCTTGACGTTGAAGCTGAACCGTCCTGACTTGTACCCTCTCATTTTCGCTTCGGGCACCCCGGCAAAGACTTCCCTGATCAGGTCGAAGACGCCCGTGTATGTTGCCGGGTTGGACCTCGGCGTCCTCCCGATCGGCGACTGGTCGATATTGATGACCTTGTCAAGATATTCGACGCCCATGATGCAGTCATGGTCACCAGCCTTCGTCCTTGCCTTGTTCAGGTCGGCGGCGAGCTTCTTGTAGAGTATCTCATTTACCAGCGAACTCTTCCCTGATCCCGAAACGCCTGTCACCGCCGTGAATACGCCGAGAGGTATCTCAACATCAATATTTTTGAGATTGTTCTCACGGGCTCCTATTATCTTCAGCCACTTACCGTTGGGCATCCTTCTCCTGTCGGGTATCTCTATCTTCTTTTTCCCGCTCAGATAAAGACCAGTCTGCGAATTCTCGCACTTCTTGATGTCTTCGACGGTTCCCTGGGCTATCACGTATCCGCCGTGGATGCCAGGCCCCGGTCCCATGTCGATTATGTGGTCGGCCGCATACATCGTCTCTTCGTCATGTTCCACAACTATAAGCGTGTTCCCGAGGTCCCTGAGCTTTTCAAGGGTCTTGAGCAGCCTGCCGTTGTCGCGCTGGTGAAGGCCGATGCTCGGCTCGTCGAGGACGTACATGACGCCCATCAGGCCTGAGCCTATCTGTGTCGCGAGCCTGATCCTCTGGGCTTCTCCGCCCGACAGCGTGTATGACGACCGTGCCAGTGTAAGGTAATCCAGCCCGACATCCACAAGGAACCCGATCCTGGCCCTGATCTCCTTCAGTATCTGGTGCGCGATGAAACGTTCCCTTTCCGTCAGGGTCAGGTTGTCGAAGAATTCCCCTATCTCGCTGACGGGTTTGCATGTCAGTTCGTATATGTTCAGCCCGCCGACGGTGACGGCGAGGCTTTCTTTCTTGAGCCTTGCTCCGTTGCATTCGGGACACGGGTTGTTGCTCATGAATTCCTCGTAATACCGCTTCATCCCCTCAGACTGTGTCTCCCTGTAACGGCGCTCCATGCTGGCGATGATGCCTTCGAATGGGGCTGTGAAAGTTCCGCTGCCATATTCCTTGTCGTATTCTATTTTGATTTTTTCTCCTTTTGTCCCATACAGGATTATGTCCAGTATACGATACGGCAACTGGTTTATGGGCGTCGACGTCTTGAAGCCGTAATGCTTCGCAAGGGCGTTGATATACATCCGCGCATAACTGTCGCCGTTTTCGAAGTTCCATCCGCCGACCTTTATAGCCCCTTCATCGATGGATTTTGTCCTGTCGGGGATGACAAGGTCCGGGTCGATCTTCATCAGAGTTCCGAGGCCGTCGCACTTCGGACATGCGCCGTACGGATTGTTGAACGAGAACATCCGCGGCGTCAGTTCCTCGATGCTTATGCCGCAGTCGGTGCAGGCGAAGTTCTGGCTGAACATCATCTCCTGCCCGCCTATCACATCCACGACCAGGAGGCCGCCGCTCAGGTTGAGCACCGTTTCTATGGAATCGGTGAGCCTTTTGGTTATGTCGGGCCTGACGACAAGCCTGTCCACAACGATTTCGATGGTGTGCTTTATGTTCTTTTCAAGGACTATCTCTTCATTTATGTCGCGCACTTCGCCGTCCACGCGCAGCCTGACATATCCGTTCTTCCGCGCGTTTTCGATGAGCTTTTGGTATTCGCCCTTCCTGCCGCGTACCACAGGCGCCAGGAGCTGTATCCTGGTTCCCTCCGGCAGGGCCATCACCGCGTCCGTCATCTGGTCGACAGTCTGCTGCGATATCACTTTGCCGCAGGCAGGGCAGTGCGGTACGCCTATTCGGGCGTATAAGAGCCTGAGGTAATCGTAGATCTCGGTCACAGTTCCCACCGTGGATCGCGGGTTCCGGCTGGTGGTCTTCTGATCTATGGAAATGGCAGGCGACAGCCCGTCTATATAGTCGACATCCGGTTTTTCCATCTGCCCGAGGAACTGCCTCGCGTAGGCCGAAAGCGATTCCACGTAGCGCCTCTGACCTTCGGCATATATGGTGTCGAACGCCAGCGATGACTTGCCTGAGCCGCTGAGTCCGGTGATTACGACGAGCTTGTCCCTGGGTATCGTCACGTCGATGTTTTTAAGATTGTGCTCCCTCGCACCTTTGATGAAAATGCTGTTCCTTTCCATGCTATGCACCTTTTCCCGTACTTAATCGTTTTAAAAGTCGATAGGCATTTAGCCGGTTCTCCTGAGTTAAAATCATCCTGCAGGTCAACCGGCCGCGAGGAGTATCCCGTCCTCATCATCTCCCGTAAAACAAGCTTCACCCTGCACGACGCCAGTCAAACATATTACCGGAAAATGATATGCTCATCAATGGCATTATTTTTCTATGATATTATATCCGATACTTAATCAAATTGCAAACATTTGTTCGATGATTTTTTTGGCTTTTCGGCACATAACTTTTTATATGCGTATAATGAAAATGGGTCAACAAGAGAATAAGCCGGGGATTCAGGTTCCCCGGCTCAATTCCTGTTTTTTGGCCAAGTTATATTCGTGCCGCAGCTCAGTTTTATTTGCATAATTGCATGATATTGGGATCAATGCATGAGTATTTCCTGTCTTATACTGCTATATCAGAATCGATCATTTCAGCTTTCTCGGGTCGATGCGCAGCTGGATCCTGTCTCCCTTCAGTCCCGCAAACGGGCCTGGTATCCTTTTTTCACCTGCCGCATTGCCGAAGTAATCCGTACATACCTTTTTGTCCGACGCAACTTCCGGCAGCGGGGATCTGAACGCGATTTCCATGGTCAGATCGTCGCTGTTGATGTCGATCTCGACGTCGCATTCGGACCCCGTGGTATCAAATCCGCAGAATTCCTGCCACGTTGGAAGGTCAAGGCACATTTCAGGTTCGGGATACATCACGCGCAGATAGCCCGGCGGCATTTTGGCATATGCGTTCCCTTCGGCCTCATTGTGCTCGTTCGGCAGTATGATTGCAGCTTCGCCGCATTCATAGAACAGGTTGTTGAAGAACTTGTTCTCCCGGGAAGTCCCTCCGCGCTTCGGCATGAGCCGGAACGCCACCACCTTTGCGAAGAACCCGGCTTTATTGCACCTGCCTATCAGGTTGTTGACGATGCGGAGCCTGTCCGTTCCTTCAAGGTAGATACCGTAGCCATTGGTGTACTCCGTCTCGGTCGTTTTGTACCAGCCCGAAGATCCGGGCTCCGCCGGTACCTTTGACCTGTCGTACCTTCCTTCGACATTCCATATTATGTTGTTGTCTATGAGGTTCTCCTTGTCACGCGTACATTCTATGAAAATGTGCTCCCTGGAATCGATCCCGTTCAGGAACAGGTTGGACGTGACCCTGTTGTTCTCGTTTCCGACATCCATCCATAAAGCGTCGCAGCCATGGCAGTCCTTTATCACGTTGCGGCGGATCAGCGAGTCGACACAGTTATGGACCTTGATGCCTCCCGCTTCCCAGGAGAGTTCCATCCGCTGCCAGCCCGTACCGGTTATCAGGTTGTCCTCGATGAGCATGTTCCTGACGAACATTCCCGCGATCCCGCACACGCCGGCGTCCTTTATCACGTTGCGCCTGATGATGCTGTGTCCTATGATCTGTCCTTCCTCGACGGTATGGTGCCAGCACTCGTTCCCGCAGTCTATGCCGGTGGCGTTGGACCAGTCTATCGTGCAGTCCTCGATGATCCAGTGGTGCCCCCTGTAGCAGGACAGCGCGCCGCGCTGCGGCACAGGAGCGCCTGTGGCCGCATGGGCGAGTGTCAGCCCTTTTACCTTGATATAGGCAAGGAACGGGACTTTCGGCGCAAAACACTGCTCCCTGTTGGTGACTTCGATGACATGGTTCCGCGGGTCGTCGTCATTGGCAAGGCGGATGTGCACTTTCTGTCCGTTGGCCTCGACCCAGTATGCATTCTCGTTTTCACTGAGCATGTAATACAGCGGCACCTGCTTCATAGGCTTGCCATCAACGAACACCATGCCCCTCCTGTTCAGGTAAGGCGTCATGTCGGTCTTGTCGTATTCTATGAAAAGCCTGTCATGAAGAATGTTCACAGCACAGAACGGATTGTAGCCCTTGAAATCCTCCGGATCAAGTTCTATCTCCCATACCCTGATGCCATCCGTATCCACATGTTTTCTGCCGAAGCCCCGGGTCAGTCTCCAGCCGACACTGGGCTTGAAATCGCTGACTTCAACAGATGCCTTGATTATTACTTCTTCCCCTTCGAAAGCCTCGTAACTTATCATTTTTTCAGGGCTCGACCCGCCCATGACAGGCTGAACCGTTTCGCGGTATGTCCCGCCGTGGATGAGTACCCTGGTACCCGGCACCGCAATGCGCGCCGCGGCGTTGATCGTAAAATGTGAGAACCGTCCCCGCTGAAACCGGAACCGTCCTTCAAAAATGTCAAAAAGGTGAGAACCGTCCCCTCCGGTCTCCCGGAAGTTGGTAAAAAGGTGAGAACTGTCCCCACAAAAACAGGGACAGTCCCCACAAAAGTTCAAAATGTGAGAACTGTCCCCTGAAATTGAGAACTGTCGCTCAGTATTTGCGCTTGAAGTACTGGCTTACGAGGAATTTCATGAGGTCGCTCGGCTGTTCCCTCACGAAATTCGGCTTGTCGCCGAATACCATGCAGTAGGGCGCTTCGGTCGTGTACGGTTCCCAGCGCT
>Ga0209608_1002308_pt1 | contig 13729 bp, 11 predicted proteins | sample AD_UKC130_MetaG_FD_184428 | JGI IMG/M metagenome (GOLD analysis project Ga0209608, IMG submission 184428) | Active sludge microbial communities of municipal wastewater-treating anaerobic digesters from Canada - AD_UKC130_MetaG (SPAdes) (version 2) | ecosystem: Engineered > Bioreactor > Anaerobic... | reverse complement strand
CCTCAAGCGCGCCACCATGGAGCTGGGCGGCCACGCCCCGGCCATCGTCTGCGCCGACGCCGAGGTGGAGCGCGCCGCCGACATGCTCATCGCCGGCAAGTTCCGCAATGCCGGCCAGGTGTGCATCGCCCCCACACGCATCTATGTGCTGGAGCCGGTCTACGAGGCCTTCGTGCACGCCTTCCTGGAGCGCGCACGCCAGCTGACACCCGGCAACGGCCTGCTGGACGGCAGCAGCATGGGCCCGCTGGCCAACCCGCGCCGCGTGCAGGCCATGCGCAGCCTGATTGCCGACGCCGTGGAGCGCGGCGCACAGTTGCAATGCGGTGGCGATGCCATGGCCGGGCCGGGTTATTTCTGGCAACCCACGGTGCTCACCGACGTACCCGAGGACGCGCGCGTGATGAACGAAGAGCCCTTCGGCCCACTGGCGCTGATCAACCGCGCGCACAGCGTGGATGAAGCCCTGGAGCGCGCCAACCGTCTGCCCTATGGCCTGGCCGCCTACGCCTTCACCCACGACAGCGCCACGCGCATGCATCTGGCACGCGGTCTGCAGACCGGCATGCTGGGCATCAACAGCCTGCATGTCTCCATGCCCGAGGCGCCGTTTGGCGGCGTCAAGGAAAGCGGCTGGGGTTCGGAATGCGGCATCGAGGGGCTGCAGGAATATTGCAGCATCAAGCTGATCAGCGAGGATTGACGCGCCGACAATCCATTACTACAAATAAAGTAGCTGCTAGCGTTTGTCACACAAGCGCTGGCAGCTACTTTCAATCATATTCCTACCCCGTGGTGATCCCCGCCGTCTTGATCACCTTGGCCCATTTGGCGATCTCGGCGCGCAGAAAGTCGCGCATCTCCTGCTGCGTGCCGGGGGCCGTCTCGGCGCCGCCGTCCAGCAGTCGCTGGCGCACGGCCGGATCCTTGAAGGCAGTGTTGAAGTCGGCGTTGATCTTGTCCAGCACGGCCTGCGGTGTCTTGGCCGGGGCGAACAGCGCCGTCCAGGAATAAGCCTCGTAGTTGGGCAGGCCGGCCTCGGCGGCGGCCGGCACATCGGGCAGCATGGCCGAGCGCTTGCGGCTGGCCACGGCCAGCACCTTGACGCGGCCGCTCTTGATGTGCGGCAGCGCCGTGGGCGCGTCGCTGAACATGATCTGCACCTGGCCGCCCAGCAGGTCGTTCATGGCCGGGGCGCTGCCCTTGTAGGGCACATGTTGCAGTTTGGTACCCGCCTCCATGTTGAACAGCTCGCCCGCCAGGTGCGTGCCGCCGCCGTTGCCCGATGAGGCGTAGCTGAGGTTGCTGCCAGGCTTCTTCGCCAGGGCGATCAGCTCCTGCAGGGTATTGGCCGGTACCGAGGGGTGCACCACGACGAACACCGGGAACATGGCGCCGAAGCTGACGGGGGCGAAGTCCTTTTCGATGTCATACGGCAGGTTGCCCATCAGCGTGGGGTTGACCGCATGGTGGATGGCTCCCATGAACAGGGTGTAGCCGTCGGGCGCCTCGCGCGCCGCGGCCTGGGCGCCGACCACGCCGCCGGCGCCGGCACGGTTGTCGATCACCGTGGGCGTCTTCCAGATCTCGGACAGCCTGAGGCTGGCGGCGCGGGCCGTGGTGTCCACCGGGCCGCCGGGCGGGAAGGGCACGATGAAGCGCACGGGCTTGGTGGGCCAGGCGTCGGAGGCCAGTGCGGCAAAGGGTTGCGTGGCGGCGGCCAGCAGGCCGGCGGCGACGAGTTGGCGGCGGGTGATGGGGTGCATGGTCATATGGGTCTCCGAGGTATGAACAGCGTCATCCCCGCGCAGGCGGGGATCCATGCCCGTGACGAGGCGTTCCTGGATTCCCGCCTGCGCGGGAATGACGGGGTAGACGCTAAAGGGTGGCGGCCTGCTCTTGCAACTGGCGCTTGAGCACCTTGCCGTTGGTACTGGTGGGCAGCTCGGCCACGGTCACGATGTGGCTGGGCAGCTTGTAGGGCGCCAGCTGCTCGCGCAGCCGCGCGCGGGCGGCGGTCTCGTCAAAACTGGCGCCGGGGCTGAGCTCGATGAAGGCGATGATCTCCTCGTTGCCGTCCTTCTCCGCCCGGCCGACGACGGCGCTGCGCTGCACGCCGGGCAGCTGGTTCAAAGCCAGCTCGACCTCGGCCGGATAGACGTTGAAGCCCGAGCGGATGATCATCTCCTTCAGGCGGCCGACGACGGCGCTGCGCTGCACGCCGGGCAGCTGGTTCAAAGCCAGCTCGACCTCGGCCGGATAGACGTTGAAGCCCGAGCGGATGATCATCTCCTTCAGGCGCCCGACGACGAACAGCGCGCCATCGGCATGCAGCTCGCCCAGGTCGCCGCTGGCGTACCAGCCGCCCGCCTTCATCACCGCGGCGGTGGCGGCCGGGTCACGAAAGTAGCCGCGCATCAGGCCGCGCCCGCGTATCCACAGCTCGCCGCGCTCGCCCGTTGGTAGCGCCTGGCCCGTGGCCGGGTCGGTGACCTGCACCTCGGCATCCTCGACCACATAGCCCACGCTGGTGTCAGAGCGCTGCTCGCCCATGCGCGTCAGATGCACCGAGCCGGCGTATTCCGACAGGCCGTAGCCATGGTGCAGCGCCTGGCCGAAGGTGGCCTCGACGCGGTGTTTCAGCGTCAGATCCAGCGGCCCGGCGCCGGTGTAGACGTAGCGCAGCGCCGGCGCCTCGGGGTGCTCCATGCCCTGCTCGTGCAAGTACCCCAGCAGGCGCGAGAACAGCGCCGGCGGGCCCTGCAGCTGCGTCACGCCGTGGTGCGCCAGCGCGTCCAGCAGCTCGGCCGGGTCGAACTGCGGGCGCAGCACCAGCTGCGCGCCGGCCCAGAGCGAGGCCAGCAGCACCGTGGCCAGGCCGAAGATATGCGTCATGGGCACGAAGGCGTAGCTGCGGTCCCGCGGGCCCAGCGCGCGCGATTGCGCCGAGATGCGGGCGAAGTGGATCAAGCCCTCATGCGTGACCATCACGCCCTTCGGATCCCCGGTGGTGCCCGAGGTGAAGATCAGCGCCGCCACGTCGTCCTGTAGCGGCGGCGGCTCCACCGTGGCCTGCTCGCGCACGGCGCCGTGCTGCATGCCGGGTAACACGCTGGCCACGCCCGCATGGCGGCGCGCATGCCCGGCGGCGGCGCGCGAGCCGCTGGCCGTGAAGTACAGCAGGCGCGCATCGGCCTTGGCGGCAAAGGCATCGACCTCGCCCGGCGCCATGCGCGCATTCACGCCGCAGGACCAGGCGCCGACGCGGCTCGCGGCCAGGATCAGCGCGGCATGCTCGGGGCAGTTCTCGGCCACCACCAGCACGCGGTCGCCGGCGCGCACGCCGAGCTGGCGCAGCTCGGCCTCGGCCGCGTCGGTCAGCGCGCCCAGGTCGGCAAAGCTCAGGCTGCGGCCATCCGGCAGGTGTATGAAGGGCCGATCGGGCGCCTGAGCCAGCCAGCGATCCAGCAGTTGATGAATGCGCGCTGCCATGTCAATCGACGGTGATGCCCTGCGTCACCGTGGCCCACATGGCGCGCTCCTTGGCGGCGCGCTCGGCCAGCTTGTGCGCATCGCCCGTCCACTCGTCGTAGCCCAGTTCCTTGTAGCGCTTCTTCAGCTCGGGTTGCTGCAGCGCGGCATTGACGGCCTTGTTGAGCTTGGCCACCAGCTCGGGCGACATGCCCTTGGGGCCATAGACGCCGTACCAACCACCCACGTCGAAGCCCTTGAGGCCGTCGATGCCCGACTCGGCGAACGTGGGCACGTCCGGCAGCGAGGCATTGCGCTGCGGCGAGGTGACGGCAATGGCGCGCACCTTGCCGCTGTGGATGTAGGCGCTGGCGGTGCTGATGATGTCCAGCATCATGTTGAGCTGCCCGCCGATCACGTCCGTCATCGCCGGGGCGTTGCCCTTGTAGGGGATGTGGTTCATCTCGATGCCGCTGCGCTTGGCGAACAGCAGCGCGCCCAAATGGTTGGAGCCGCCCACACCGGCCGAGCCGTAGGCCAGCTTGCCCGGATTGGACTTGGCGGTGGCCACCAACTCGCGCACGCTCTTGTAGGGCTCGTTGTTGTTCACCACCAGCACGTTGTAGTAGCTCAGGATGGGCGCCACGGGCGTCAGGTCCTTGGCCGGGTCGAACGGCATCTTGCTCATCACGTTGGGGCTGATGGTGATGGTGGGGCTGGCGGCGTACCACAGCGTCAGGCCATCGGGCTTGGCGCGCACCACCTCGGATCCGGCAATGGTGGCGTTGGCGCCGGTCTTGTTCTCCACGATGACGGACTGGCCCAGTTCCTTGCCCAGCAGGGGCGCAAACAGGCGCGCGGCCTGATCCACCGGGCCGCCCGCGGCATAGCCGACGATGAGGCGCACGGGCTGGCCGTCCTGGGCAGCGGCCGGCGTACTGGCGAGGGCCAGGGGCGCCAGGGCCAGTGCGGCGATGGCGAGGCGGCGGCAAGATGGCATGGTGTGTCTCCTATAGGTATGGAATGGAATGCGGCGATGGTGGCCCGCAAGCCGCGCCGTGGGAATCTGCTTTTGCCAAAGCCGGGGTTTACCCGTTGGCAGGCGTCACACCCGCTCGAACACCGCGGCGATGCCCTGGCCGCCGCCGATGCACATGGTCTCCAGGCCGTAGCGGCCCTTGCGGCGCTGCAGCTCGTGCAGCAGCGTGGCCAGGATGCGCACGCCGGTGGCGCCGATGGGGTGGCCCAGGGAGATGCCCGAGCCGTTGACGTTGAGCTTGTGTGCGATGGCGTCCTGGTCCTGCCAGCCCCAGCCCTTGAGCACGGCCAGCACCTGGCAGGCGAAGGCCTCGTTGAGTTCGACCAGGTCCATGTCGTCGATCTTCAGGTTCAGCCGCGCCAGCAGTTTCTGCACCGCCGACACCGGGCCTATGCCCATGTGGGATGGCTCGCAACCGGCCGCTGCCCAGCCAACCAGGGTGGCCATGGGGGTCAGGCCCAGCTCGGCCAGCTTGTCCTCGGCGACGATCAGGCAGGCGGCGCTGGCATCGTTTTGCTGGCTGGCGTTGCCGGCCGTCACCGTGCCGTTCGGCATCAACGCGCGCAGCTTGCCCAGGCTCTCAGGCGTGGCGTCGGCGCGGAAACCCTCGTCCTGGCTGAACAGGATGGGATCGCCCTTGCGCTGCGGCACCTGCACCGGGACGATTTCGTCGGCAAAGCGCCCCGCCGCCCAGGCGGCGGCCGCCTTCTGGTGGCTGCGCAGCGCAAAGGCGTCGGCCTGCTCGCGCGTGATCTGGTAGTCACGCGCCAGGTTCTCGGCCGTCTCTATCATCCCGGAGATCTTGCCGAAGCGCTCCACGGGCTGCGAGCGCTCGCGCCCACGATCCAGCCGGTCGTAGAAGCGCACGTTGCCCGAGCGTGCGCCCCAGCGCATGTCGGTGCTGTAGTACTCGATGTTGCTCATGCTCTCCACGCCGCCGGCAATCACCACGTCGGCGGCGCCGCTCTGCACCATCATGGCCGCCGTGACGATGGCCTGCAGGCCGCCGCCGCAGCGCCTGTCGAGCTGCATGCCGGGAACGCTGACGGGTAGCCCCGCCTGCAGCGCGGCCCAGCGGCCGACGCAGGGCGTCTCACTGCTGGCGTAGGACTGGGCAAACACCACATCGTCGATGCGCGTGGGGTCTATGCCGCTTTTTTGCACCACGGCGCGCACCGTGGTGGCGGCCAGCTCCTCGACAGACACCGGGCGCAGGCTGCCGCCAAAGGTGCCGACGGGAGTGCGAAGGGGGGTGACGATGGCGGCTCGGCGCATGGTGTTTCTCCTTGGGATTTGAATGAAATAGGCCGCTAGCGCTTATCCCGCAAGCGCAAACAGCTATCTTTTTTAAAGCACTGCGCCGCAGCGGCGCAGCAGTTCATGGGCCTGGCGTTCCAGGCTCTCGCGATGTTCGGGCGCGGCGATGGCTATCAGCCGGCGCACGCGGCGCGACAGCGGCTGGCCGCGCAGGTCGGCCACGCCATGCTCGGTGACGATGAGGCCGGCATCGCTGCGCGGCGTGCTCACCGGGCCCGAGAGCTGCGCGACGATGCGGCTCGCGCCCTTGGCCGTGGCCGGCAGCGCGACGATGGGCAGGCCGCCACGGCTCCTGGCCGCACCGCGCAAGAAGTCCACCGCGCCACCCACCGCGCCCACGTAGCAGCCGCCCGCCACCTCGGCGTTGATCTGGCCGGTCAGGTCCACCTCGATGGCGGCGTTGATGGCGGCCAGCTTGTGGCTCTTCGCCAGCACCTCGGGGTCGTGCGTGTAGTCGGTGGCGCGCAGCTCCAGCTGCGGATTGCACTCGGCCCAGCGGCGCAGGATGTCGCTGCCCATCAGGATGCCGCCCACGCCCACGCCGTTGTCCAGGCTTTTCTTCGCGTTGGTCAGCACGCCCGCCTGGGCCAGCTGGGCAATGCCGTCCGTCACCGCGCCCGTGTGCAGGCCCAGGTCGCGGTGGCCGTGCAGGGCGGCCAGCACGGCCTCGGGCAGGTTGCCCACGCCCAGCTGCAGCGTGGCGCCGTCCTCGATCAGGCCGGCGATATGGCGCGCGATGGCCTGCTCGGCGGCGCCTATGGCGCCGCGCGGCTGGTCCAGCGGCGGATGCTCGGCGTCCACCAGCAGGGCGAAGTCGCCGGCCTGAAGATACGGGCCGCCATGCGTCCAGGGAATGGAGGGATTCACCTCGGCTATCACCACGCGCGCCTTGGCGAGCACGGCGGGCAGGTATTCGCGCACCAGGCCCAGGCTGTGGCGGCCCGCTGCGTCGGGCTTTGATACCTGCAGCAGCAGCACGTCGGCCGGCAGCACGCCACCCTGTATCAGGCCCGGCAGATGCGAGTAGTGGCTGGGCAGGATGTCGAGCCTGCCCGCGTCGGGCAGCTGGCGGTGCGCACCACCGGCGGCGTAGCCGAAGAAGTCGAGCACATCGGCCTGCTCGGGCCGGAGCGTGTCGGACGCGGCCATGCCCACGAATACGCCGAGGCGCCCGCCCTGCGCAATGGCGTGCCGGTGTTCGACCAGCGCGCGCGTCAGCGTCAGGGGCTCGGCCGTGGCCTGGCCCCACCACAGTGTGTCGCCGGGGCGGATCAGCTGCTGCAGGCGCCGGGCCAGGTCTGCGCTCATGGTGCGCGATCCCAATCGAAGCGCAGCGGTTCTTTCGCCTTGAAACGGCGTATCGCTTCCTGGTGGTAGGGCGAGCCGCGGCACATGGACTGGGCGTAGGCCTCCATCTCGGCCAGGGTGCGCGCGTCGCTCTCGAACGACTGGTTCATGATGGTCTTGGCCATGCCGATGGCGGCGGTGGAGGCATCGCCAAAGCGCTTGGCCAGCGCCTGCGCGGCCACGGTGAGGGCGGCGCCATCATCCACGATGTCGAACACCATGCCGAGCTGTTTTGCCTCCTCTGCCTCCACCGTGCGCGCGGTGAAGACCAGCTCCTTGGCCTTTTGCAGGCCCACGATGCGCGGCAGCTGGTGCAGCATGCCCAGATCCGGTACCAGGCCGATGCGGCCGAACACCGCACAAAACTTGGCGCGGCGCGTGGCCAGCACGAAGTCGGCCGCCAGCGCCAGGCTCAGGCCGGCGCCGAAGGCCGGGCCATCGACGGCGGCGATGACCGGCTTTTCCATGTTCACCAGCTCGGGCAGCCACTGGTGCAGCTCGCGCATATTGTTCCGAAAGACCAGGCCGGTGCGCGTGCTGTCGAGCATGCCGGAGATGTCGCCGCCCGAGCAGAAGGCGCCGCCCGCGCCGGTGAGGATCACGGCGTAGACCTGCGGGTCGTCGCGCATCTGCGTGACGGCCGCGGCCAGGGCCGGGCGCATGTCCTTGCTGAGCGCGTTGCGCGCCTCGGGGCGGTTCAGGGTGATGGTGCCTATGCCGTCGGCTATGGCGGTCAATACGGGGGGTGTGCTCATCGAGTCTCCTGGTTGTTACTCCCTCTCCCCCCGAGGGGGAGAGGGCGGGGGTGAGGGGGTGTTGAGTCCAGCGCCCATTTTTGTCGCCCTCACCCCTGCCCTCTCCCGCTCGCGGGAGAGGGAGTGAATTCAAGCCAGCTCGGCGAAGCCGTGGCTCAACACCACCTTGTCGCGTTCCGCGACGCGGGCGCGCAGCTGGTACTGCTTGCCATCGCCCGGCACGCGCCAGATTTCGGTGATGAGGGTCTCGCCCGGATAGACCGGCGCGGCAAAGCGGATGTCCAGGGCCTTAAGGCGCGCCGGTTCAAAGCCCGCGCACTGGCGCAGCAGCGCCCAGGCCACCAGGCCGTAGCTGGCCAGGCCGTGCAATATGGGGCGCTCGAAGCCGGCCTTGGCGGCCACCGCCGGCTCGGCGTGCAGCGGGTTGTAGTCGCCCATCAGGCGGTACAAGAGCGCCGCCTCGGGGCGTATGACCTGCGTGTCGGTGAAGTCGGGCGCGCGATCCTCGGGCGTGTGCTTGAGCGGTGGCAGCGGCTCGTCGCTCGCCTGCCCCGCGCGCTGGCTATAGCCGCCGTCGCCGCGCAGAAATGTCACCTGCTGCATGGTGGCCAGCAGCGCGCCTGCGGCGGTTTCCACACGGCGCTCGGTGATCATGATGGCGCCCTTGCCCTCGCCCTTGTCGGTCAGGTGGGTGACGCGGCTCTTGCCGACCACCTCGCAGTCGGCCGGCAGCGGCTGGTGCCAGCGCACGCGCTGCTCGCCGTGCAAGAGCTTGACCCAGTCAATGCCCGTGTCGCTCTCGCGCGCCCAGAAGCCGGGGTAGCCCAGCACCACGGCCAGCGTGGGCAGGGCGCGCAGGCCGCCTTCCATGCCCTCGTAGACGAAGGGCAGGGCGGCGGCATCGAGCGGGTCGTTGCCCAGCCCCAGGCTGAGCGCGTACAGCATGCTGTCGCGCGCCTGGTAGTGCTGGTGCACGGGGGCGAACGGGCGGTTTTTCAGATGGTGGTAGTCGATGGCCATGCGCGCGCCCTCAGACTGGATCCCAGGAGAACACGTCGCCGGAACGCTCCATCGGCACGAAGGATCGGGTCAGAGCCGGCATGCCATGCTCGGCGATGCTCTCCGCCGTCCAGCCCTCGCTGCGGTGCACCGAGCGCACGGGGCGCGGCTGGCTCATCAAAAAGATCTCGTTGTTGCGCACGGCAAACACCTGGGCGTTCACGTCCTTGGCCGCATCCGACAGCAGGTAGACCGCCAGCGGCGCAATCTTGTTCGGCGTCATCTGCTGGATCTTGGCCACGCGCGCCTGCTGCTCGGGCGTGTCGGTGGGGATGGAGCCGATCATGCGGCTCCAGGCAAAGGGCGCGATGCAGTTGGAGCGCACGTTGAACTTGGCCATGTCCAGCGCAATGCTCTTGGACAGCGCCACCAGTGCCAGCTTGGCCGCGCTGTAGTTGGCCTGGCCGAAGTTGCCGATCAGGCCCGAGGTGGAGGTCATGTGCACGAAGGTGCCGCGCTCCTGCTCCTTGAAATGGTTGGCCGCAGCGCGGCTCATGTAGTAGCTGCCGTACAGGTGCACCTTGAGCACCGCGTCCCACTCGTCCAGGCTCATCTTGTGGAAGAAGCGGTCGCGCAGGATGCCGGCGTTGTTCACCACGCCGTCGATGCGGCCAAAGCTGTCGAGCGCGCATTGCACGATGCGCCCGGCGGCCACGGCCTCGGCCACGCTGTCGGTATTGGCCACGGCCTGGCCACCGGCGGCCTTGATTTCTTCCACCACCTTCTGCGCCGGGCCGGCGTCCTGGCCCTCGCCGCTGGTGGAGGTGCCAATGTCGTTGACCACCACCTTGGCCCCCGCCGCGGCCAGCGCCAGCGCCATGTCGCGCCCAATGCCGCCGCCAGCGCCCGTGACCACCACCACCTTGTCCTGCACCATCTTTTGCGCCATGTCCGTCATCCTTGCGTTGTAAGTAGATCAATGGGCGCCAAGCATGCCGGCAAAGCCGCGCCGGCGCCATTCGGCAATGGCTAGGTCGGGCTTTGGCTGCATGAAAGCAGGCCCTGGCCTTCATGAGCGCGGAAGGGCCGCTTTCACAAACGCGGATTGCGCGGGCGCTCGCCTGCCGCGACCATGTCGGCCATGACTGCCACCACCATAGACCCCGCCGCCCTCGCCCACCTGCAGACCTGGCATGGCAAGAGCGAAACTCTGAGCGACAGCTTCACCGCCATGCCCGTGGCGGCCCTGTCGGCCACGCTGGACCGGGACGACCCCGAACCGGCCCTGGGCACGGTCGTGCCGCCGCTGTGGCATTGGCTGTACTTCCTGCCCCATGCGCGCGCCAGCGAGATCGGGCCCGATGGCCATCCGAAGCGCGGCGGTTTTCTGCCGCCCGTGCCGCTGCCGCGGCGCATGTGGGCCGGTGGACGCCTGTCCTGGGAGCCGGCCAACCCGCTGTGCGTGGGCCAGCAGGTGCAGCGCCGCTCGACCATACAGTCCGTCTCGCACAAGGCCGGGCGTTCCGGCGAGCTGCTGTTCGTGCTGGTGGAGCATAAGTATCTCAACGCCCATGGCCTGGCGCTGACAGAGGAGCACGACATCGTCTATCGCAGTGCGGCCCAGCCGGGTGAGGCGGCGCCCGCGCCGCAAAAGCCGCCGTTGGCCGGCCAGGCTGCCTGGTCGCGCACCATCGTGCCCGATGACGTGCTGCTGTTTCGCTACTCGGCCCTGACCTTCAACGGCCACCGTATCCACTACGACCGCAAGTACGTCACCGAGGTCGAGGGCTACCCCGGCCTGATCGTGCACGGCCCGCTGATTGCCACGCTGCTGCTGGACCTGCTGCGCCGCCAGCTGCCCGATGCCCAGGTGGCGCGCTTTGAATTTCGCGCCGTGCGGCCGACCTTCGACCTGCAGCCCTTCAGCGTACACGGCAAGCCCTCGGCCGACGGCAAGACCGTGGAGCTGTGGGCCCAGGATCACGAGGGCTGGCTGACCATGCAGGGCCAGGCCACGCTGGCCTGAAACACTATTGAATCAATAGCTATTTGCGCTTGATGGACGGGCGCTAGAGGCCAAAACCATAGAAAGACCACCATGATCCAACACACCGGCTCCAACAACCACCACGAGATCCGCGACGCGATCCGCGCGCTGTGCGCCGAGTTCCCCGACGAGTACTTCCGCAAGGTGGACGAGAGCAGGGCCTACCCGGCCGAGTTCGTCGATGCGCTCACCAAGGCCGGCTGGATGGCGGCGCTGATCCCGCACGAATACGGCGGCTCCGGCCTGGGGCTGACCGAGGCCAGCGTGATCATGGAGGAGATCAACCGCTGTGGCGGCAACTCGGGCGCCTGCCACGGCCAGATGTACAACATGGGCACGCTGCTGCGCCATGGTTCGACGGCGCAGAAGGAAAAGTACCTGCCGAAGATTGCATCCGGCGAATGGCGCCTGCAATCGATGGGCGTGACCGAGCCCAGCACCGGCACCGACACCACCAAGATCAAGACCACGGCGGTGAAAAAAGACGGCCGCTACGTCATCAACGGGCAAAAGGTCTGGATCAGCCGCATCCAGCACAGCGACTGGATGATTCTGCTGGCGCGCACCACGCCGCTGGCCGAGGTGACGAAGAAGAGCGAGGGCATGTCCATCTTCATGGTGGATCTGCGCGAAGCCGAGAAGAGCGGCATGACGGTGCGCCCGATTCTCAACATGGTCAACCACGAGACCAACGAGCTGTTCTTCGAAAACCTGGAGATCCCCGAGGAGAACCTGATCGGCCAGGAGGGCAAGGGCTTCAAGTACATCCTGGACGGCCTGAACGCCGAGCGCACGCTGATCGCCGCCGAGTGCATTGGCGACGGCTACTGGTTCCTGGATCGCGTGACCAACTATGTGCGCGACCGCCAGGTGTTTGGCCGCCCGATCGGCCAGAACCAGGGCGTGCAGTTCCCGATCGCCGACGCCTTCATCGAGGTCGAGGCCGCGAATCTGATGCGCTGGAAGGCCTGCGAGCTGTTCGACAAGCATGAACCCATGGGCGCACAGGCCAACATGGCGAAGTACCTGGCGGCCAAGGCCAGCTGGGAGGCGGCCAACGCCTGCCTGCAGTTCCACGGCGGCTTCGGCTTTGCCTGCGAATACGACGTGGAGCGCAAGTTCCGCGAGACGCGGCTGTACCAGGTGGCGCCGATCTCCACCAACCTGATCTATTCCTACGTGGCCGAGCACATCCTGGGCCTGCCGCGATCGTTCTGACGGCTTTCACTCCCTCTCCCGCTGGCGGGAGAGGGCAGGGGTGAGGGTGACTACCAGCGTCCGCGCCAGGCTCCACCCCCTCACCCCTGCCCTCTCCCCCAAGGGGGCGAGGGAGAAACAGCCCGCCCTGTTTTGATATTGCTCGGGAGCCCTTCATGACCCGCCCCCTCGACGGCATCACCGTCATCTCCCTCGAACACGCCGTCGCCGCGCCCTTTGCCACGCGCCAGCTCGCCGACCTGGGCGCGCGCGTGATCAAGGTCGAGCGCCCCGGCAGCGGCGACTTCGCGCGCGGCTACGACCAGCGTGTGCACGGCCAGTCGTCGCACTTCACCTGGCTCAACCGCAACAAGGAAAGCCTGGCGCTGGACGTGAAACAACCCCAGGCAAAAGAGGCGCTGTTGCAGCTATTGAAGACGGCCGACGTGCTGGTGCAGAACCTGGCGCCCGGCGCCGCGGCGCGCATGGGGCTGTCCTACGAGGCCCTGAAAGAACACAACCCGAAGCTGATCGTCTGCGACATCAGCGGCTATGGCGCCGACGGCCCGTACCGCGACAAGAAGGCCTACGACCTGCTGATCCAGAGCGAGGCGGGCTTCCTGTCCGTCACCGGCACGCCGGATACGCCAGCCAAGTCCGGCATCTCGGTGGCCGACATCGCCGCCGGCATGTACGCCTACAGCAACATCCTCTCGGCCCTGCTGCTGCGCGGCAAGACGGGGGAGGGCAGCCAGATCGACGTCTCCATGCTGGAAGCCATGGGCGAGTGGATGGGCTACCCGCTGTACTACGCGTTTGAAGGCGCGCCGCCGCCGCCGCGCACCGGCGCATCGCACGCCAGCATCTACCCCTACGGGCCGTTCCAGGCAGGCGACGGTGGCACGGTGATGCTGGGCCTGCAGAACGAGCGCGAATGGCAGGCGTTCTGCGACGGCGTCCTCCAACGCCCCGAGGTCGCAGCCGACCCACGCTTCTGCTCCAACGCCCTGCGCAACCAGCACCGCGCCGAGCTGCAGGCACTGATCCTGGAAACCTTTGCGCCGCTCACCGCCGCCCAGGTGGTGGAGCGCCTGGACGCCGCGTCAATAGCCAACGCCCGCGTGAACGACATGGCGGATCTGTGGGCGCACCCGCAGCTCAAAGCGCGCGGGCGCTGGCGCAGCGTGGGCACGCCCGCCGGCGCGGTGCCGGCCCTGTTGCCGCCGGGCGCGAACAGCGCCTTCGACTACCGCATGGAGGCCGTGCCCGCCGTGGGCCAGCACAACGCCGCCATCCTGGCCGAGCTGGGATGGTCGGCGGAGCAGATCGACGCGCTGCAGGCTCCGCAGGCGATTTGACCGATGAACACCGTAGCCGGCCCTCACCCCTACCCTCTCCCAGAGGGAGAGGGAGTGAAAGCCACAGCCAAGCTATCGCCCTCGCCCCTCTGGGGAGAGGGAGGGGTGAGGGGCCACTCGCACAAGGCAACCATTTTCAAAAAAATAGCTACCGGCGCTTGACCCGCCTGTCCTGGAGTCCAAAATGAAGCAAGAAACC
>Ga0209608_1002307_pt1 | contig 13729 bp, 13 predicted proteins | sample AD_UKC130_MetaG_FD_184428 | JGI IMG/M metagenome (GOLD analysis project Ga0209608, IMG submission 184428) | Active sludge microbial communities of municipal wastewater-treating anaerobic digesters from Canada - AD_UKC130_MetaG (SPAdes) (version 2) | ecosystem: Engineered > Bioreactor > Anaerobic... | reverse complement strand
GTTGTACATGCTGCTTGGAACCTTTTGGCAGTGGCCCATTTCGAGGAGACGGATCCTTCACTCATAGATATTCCAACTCGCAAACCTGCCCCTAAGAAAGATATTCAGGCTTAGTGACTGCTCCCACGACTAAAGTCGTGGGCTTCTAGGGGTTGATACCCAGGGATTGCAGCCCCAATCCCAAAATGTTTACCGCAGCATTGTGGTCGCGGTCTAACTCCAGACCGCAACACGGGCATTTGAAAACTCTTTCCGATTAAATTGTATCACGCTTTTAGGAAGAAGGCAAGGCCGCCTTTCATCCCACCCTTAAAAGGGTGGGCTTTCCCGGCGGGAGATCGTAATATGGCATCCGATTTATATTCTTTTGATGATATCCCTCGAATCCGCACGACCATCTATAATCGGGTCAAGGATGCTATTGCGGCTGCTTTTCCTATTGAAGATGAGAATTTCCGACTTGAAGTTACTGATCTAGAATACGACGGCGATGAGCAGGTCGACCCTAAGCTAGAAAAGGAATTTGTCCTCTCCGGCTACACCCTTGCCCGCCCTTTGCGTGGTGTACTTCGCCTTGTTGATAAGAAAACAGGGGAGGTCGTTTCTCGGACTAAGAAGCGTCTTGCTGCTGTTCCTTACCTTACCGATCGAGGGACATTTATCATTAACGGCGTTGAATACGGACTCATTAACCAGGCTCGTCTCCGCCCTGGTGTCTATACAAAACTTGCAAGCACCGGGGAATACGAGGCAATGGTCAATGTAGCCGGTGGGTTTGGCCATAGATACGTCCTCGATCCTAAAACAGGTCTATTCTATGTTACCCGTGGCCAGGCAAAGATCCCGCTCCTCCCCCTTTTAGAGGCCCTGGGTGTTCCTTCTGAAACAATCATTCAATACTGGGGTAAGGATATTTACACAATCAATAAGCAGCATGTCCAGCCGCGGACCCTCGAACGCCTTTATACAGTATTTATGGGTAAGGCCCCTACGGCGACGACGGATATCTCGGAGGACCTTAAGCAGCTCTTTAGCAGATTTAAGTTTGACCCCTCAGTAAATCGAATTACGCTAGGAAAAGAAATTGCTCAGTTTACTCCAGAAATCCCCCTTCTAGCTACAGCCAAGCTCCTCGCCGCTTCTCAGGGAAAAGGCCCACTTGACGACAGTAATCATGCTGCCTTTCTCCGTGTTTATGGACCTGAAGAATATTTCGCCGCTGCAATTCGAAAGGGGTTAATTCGCCTGCGAAAGCGTTATTTGTCCGCACGGGCAAAAAGAGATGTCCGTGCAATTGATTCTGGTATTTTTGATGATAGTCTAACGGAAGCTATTCACGGCTCAGGTTTAGGTAATGCCCTGGAGGAGGTCAATCCCCTCGAACTACTTGATAGCCGCTACAGAGTTACTCGACTAGGAGAAGGCGGTATTGAAGATGTTAACGCCGTCGCAGAGAGTGTTCGTTACCTCCATCCTTCGCATTTTGGTTATATTGATCCAGTTTTCACACCTGAAGGCGAGAATGTAGGAGTTGATAATAGGTTTACTGCTTATACGAAACGCGATTCTGAAGGTAACGTTTATACGCTATTTATAAATGCAAAGACCAAGGAGCAAGAGTATCTTCGCCCTATTGATATCTTTAACAAGGTCGTAACGTTCCCCGGCGAGCTGGAATCGGGGAGGAAATTCGTTCGTGCGATCTTTAATAATCAGCATATCTTAGTGCGTCCGGATATGGTGGATTATATTCTTCCTTATGCGGACGCTATGTATGCCCCGTTAACGAACTTGGTGCCGATGAAGCAGAACGCCTATGGGCAGCGAATCTCAATGGGTGCCAGGATGCTTGCCCAGGCAGTTCCTCTTGCAGAGGCAGAGGCACCGCTCGTTCGTAACGCTAGTAGCTCAGGAACATCCTACGACGAAATTTATGGATCCTATTTCCGTGGGGCTACAGCTCCTGTAAATGGCGAGGTGCAGAAAGTAGAAAACGGGAATATTGTCATTCGGGGTGAGGACGGCAAACTCTATAAAGTATCTTATCACGAATACTTCCCTTACAACAGAAAAACCTTCTATTCTGAGATCCCGCTTGTACAGCCGGGAATGAAGGTGAAGGCCGGGCAGGCCCTGACTAAGAGTAACTATGTTGATGAAAACGGGATCTTGGCCCTTGGGCGTAACCTCAAGACGGCTTATATGGCTTATGAAGGGTTAAACTTCGAGGATTCTGCTATCATTTCAGAATCTGCGGCGAAGAAGCTGGCCTCGGAGCATGCCTACCAATTTTGGCATGATCGTTCTAGTGAATTTGTCTATGACAAAAATAAGTTCCAGTCGATCTTCCCAGGAAAATATAAGCGGGATTTTTACGAAAATTATGACAATGACGGAACAATCAAACCGGGTACTGTAGTCAAGAAGGGTACACCAATCCTTTTGCTCGCTCGGATCAATTCTGTATATGGAAGGCGGATTTATTCGGATGATAGCGTTTTATGGGAACACGAGGATGAAGGAGTTGTTACGGATGTTGTGCGTGGCCCTAAAGCGCTTAATGTTGTAGTCCGGTCTGTTCAACAATTTCGCGTTGGGGATAAGATTGCAGGAAGATATGGCGATAAGCACATTGTAGGTGCAATTTTGCCGGACGACCAAATGCCCAAGGATGAGAATGGTGAGCCATTCGAGCTGATCCTTAACCCTTTGGGTGTTCAAGGTCGTGTTAACCCAGCCCAAATCTGGGAAGCTATTTTGGCGAAGGTTGCAAAGAAGACTGGGAAACCTATCCTTATCCCAGACCACCAGCTTAATATGGTGGAGTATGTTGAAAATCTTTTGAAGGAGCATGGGATCAAGGATAAAGAAGAGGTCTATATAGAGAAATACAATATCAAAGTCCCCGTGACTACCGGATATCGCTATATGATGAAGTTACATCATATGGCAGAGAGCAAGCTATCCGGGAGAGCCACGGGTGAGTATTCTATGGAAGAAACTCCCGTTAAGGGTGGTTTTGAGGGTGCCAAGCGTATTGGTTTGCTGGAGATGTTCGGCCTCCTTGCTCACGGAGCCTATAATGTAGCCAGAGATGCTCGAATTGTTCGTGGGCAGGCCAATCCTCTGTTCTGGGATCGCATCTCTCTCGGATACGATATTCCCAGCAATCCCGATGTTCCCTTTGTTTATGATAAGTTCCTAGGCCAGTTAATCGCGGCTGGTCTTAATCCTATTAATAAAGGTGAGGCTGTTCGGGTTTATGCCCTTACTAATTCTGCAATCAAAGAACTTACGAAGAATCGCTACCTAGAAAATGGGGAAGCAGTAACGGTTCGCGGGGATGGGATTCAACCAATCCCCGGCGGTCTCTTTGATCCTGAAAAGACTGGTGGGCTTTCAGGAACCCTTTGGTCTGCGATCAAACTTCCAGAACCTATTTTAAACCCACTTCTAGAATCTCCCATTGCCAACCTCCTGGGCCTTAAGATCAACGAACTGCAAGCTATTCTATTCGGGAGGAAGAACTACGGGAATTTCGGAACCGGACCTTATGCAATTCGTAAGGCCTTGGCCAGTATTAATATAGATAAAACAATAGAACTTCTTCAGCGCGAGGTAACTCAAGCAGCACCCTCTCGCCGCGATTCCCTTATTCGTAAGCTGCGCTTTCTTACCGTCCTGAAAGAGAATAAGATCGCCCCTGACGATCTCTTCTGGGAGGCTATACCTGTCATGCCTCCGGTTTTCCGGGCGGTAGGATTCATGTCCACAACGAAACTGCCTTTAGTAGCCGATGCAAATTATCTTTATAAAACTGTATTTGATATTAGCAAGGCAAATGCAGCTTTGAAGGAGTTTAATGCCCTGGATGCTAGGGATCGAGAACTCCTCTATAATGCAGTAAAAGCCCTGATTGGTCTAACAGAGCCAATTGATCCGAAGCAGAGGACACAGAATATCAAAGGTATCATTCCGCAGTTGATCGGATCTTCTCCGAAATTTGGTGTGGTTCAGAAGAAGCTCCTCGGTGCGACTGTCGACCTAGTAGGCCGTGCGACAATTATCCCTAATCCCAACCTTGGTATTGATGAAGTAGCGATTCCCGAACGTGCTGCCTGGGAAATCTACAAACCTTTCATTATTCGTAGGTTAGTAAAGGATGGATATAGGCGTTCAGAAGCCGTTACCAGGGTTATTAATAAAGATCAGGTAGCCCGTACGGCCCTTCTGAAGGAGATGCAGGTTCGCCCTGTTCTGATCTCTCGTGCTCCTGTGCTGCATAAACACGGCGTTATGGCGGCATGGCCTCGCTTAACCCAGAATAACGTTATGGAAATCCCCCCATTTCTCGTTTCTGCCTTTGGCGCAGACTTCGACGGAGATACAATGCAATTCCATGTCCCTGCGGATACTGCTGCGGTTAAAGAGGCGATTGATAAGCTCTTACCTTCGAAAAATCTATTCACTCTTCAGAACTTCCAGGTGCATATTACCCCTACAATGGAGTATTTAGGCGGTCTGTACTACTTGAGCAATCAGAGGGGTCAGGGAGCTCCTCTGCGCTTTACTAATCGTGAAGAATTTCTCAAGGCCTTCCGTTCTGGTAAGGTTCGTCCCGATCAGAACGTAATCATCTTGTCTGAGTAACCTACAATAGATAACAGGTTTCTGCTACAAGGCACCCGATGAAAGTTGCGGTTTTTCCTTCTTGGCTTTTAAATCAATATGTTCAGAATGCCATTTGCTATTGTTCAGAAATTACTCATGAGCAAGCGGATATGGCTCAGGAATATGTACAGCCTCTATTTCTCGTCTCTTTTACTCGGACTTATCTTTACGCATCACTTACTCGACAGATTTATCCTATCGAGTACGAAGGCGACTCCAATATCTATTTCGCACGTTTATTCCATGTAAGCATAGGTAGTTCGGAAGTTACTCATGAATTACTCCATTTAGATCCAGTTACCTCTTATATCCGTGTTAGATTTCCTCCGGGTACACGAGTTGGAGGTATTCCACTTCCTGAGGTATTAAACATCTCCTTTGAGATAGACCCAGCATTTGCTTTCATCAAATATAAGAATAATCTTAGAAATCACGCTGTTTTTCCGATATTTATTTCCTTAGAGGGCCAGGTAGACCGTACTTGCTTATCTATTTGGAGTGATGCATATTTGGACCACAAATCAAATTGCCTAGAAAATCAATTATTTCATTATCTTAATCAGGAATTTGGTGGACCTTGTGCATTTGGCGAGGATTACGGTGTACCACTGTGAAACGAATTCTAGGACCCTACCGGGACCAGATCAATTATTACACTATACCATTAGCTTTGGTTCGTTTTTAAGTTCTCCCTTTCCGCGCTCTTCAGTTCCCGTTGCCCTTTTCCCTGTCTTCTATTATGGAGATGTACTTTATTCTTTTTCTCCCAATTTTTTGGATACAGCGCCGCTTCTATATGTTAAGGTCTTAGATGCATACTACCACTGTATTTTCTCACTTAAAGAGAATTGGCCTTATTCAGATTTCTCTAGTTATCTCTATTCTAGTTACAAACTCAATGATTTCAGTCCCGAGAACCCCCTTTCACGTTTGATACGTTCTTTATCTTTGATGTTATTCCATCGCCTGGACTGGATTATGCGTATGCGAGGTAGAAAACAACAGCTTCCCTTCGATGAGCGACTCAGTAGGGAATTTGAGGTCGAGAGGTCTTGGCTATTTGAAGATATTTTCTTCGAGCAGCACTTCTGTGCTAAACGACATGGAGAAACCTTTTTGGCTTTGTGCGTCACCTATTCTGTGGTGCCGCGTTTTACGCGTGAGCATTATGGTCTTGAAGAATTAATTGCCCTTGCGATAGAATTTCTCCCCGACCTCTTTGAGAACACAAATATACAAACTCTCCACCAGCTCTATATTCGTGATGAACTTGATCGGAATGAGCCGTGGTTTCATTTTTATACACATTTCTGTAAATCCCGGGGTCTATACCTTTTTCATTCTGTAGGCAATAATGGCGAGGTTCTTTGCAAATAATTGGTTACCCAGGAGAAAGACATGCGTGTACTAACATTTTCTGCACAAATCCCTTGGTATAATAGAGCACGTCCATTGTTTGAAGCAGGTGCCCATCTCCCTCATGAGGTTGCAGACCATTCGGCCCATCTTATTCAGCCACTGGCCTTAGTCTCCTTTAGGAGGCACTATCCCTTTCCCGATTCTCGTACCGTGTTACCGATTACTTATCCTGGTGATGAAAAGATATATCTAGCTCGATTATTTCATCTCTGTCTGACTGAGGATTTTGTCGATGAAAATACTTTATATGTGGATCCGCTTGGTTGTCGTATAAGACTCGTTCTGCCGGAGGGTACGCAGATAGGCTCGGTTCCATTGAATACGATTGATGCCGCTTATTTGTGGCGAGAAGATATTGGGTATATTTCATATGGATCTTCCTTAAAGAATCACCAAGTCTTTCCTTTGGATATTAGTATACCTGATTGTCTAGAAGACAAACTCGTAATTGTCAGGAGTATGTTATATGATCGGATTTTGGAGAATGATTGCTTAGAGAATCAGCTCTTTAATTATTCCCTGAAGGATACTCAGCGGAGCTTACTTCTTCCGTTTGAGCTGGATAATTAGAGGCGTATGATGCTACTTAGACCGGATCCAGAAACTTTATTAGGATATAGTCCAACGTTTGATTCCCTTCGCCCGCTTGATCCTACTAGCTGCGATACGATCTGGCCCGTTGCTGTATTCCCTATCTTTAGGCGTCGTGATACTTTAATTGCCTTTTCCGATGTCTGGGGAAAGAGCGCACCGGTTTTTCCTGTGCGCCTTATTGATGCTTATTATCACTATATGCTATCTCTGAATGTCAGAGATGCCTGGGCATATCGAGATTTCATTCAATATCTGATCTCGATGCATCCTTGCGCTTATTTAAACTATAGTGGAACGCAATTACATATCGTTTCTCTATTCCATAAGATGGTCCGCGAAGTGATTCGCAGATTATATGAGGCTTTTCGTAATTTCTATGAAGAAGAGCATATTTCTTCCACGGTCCTACACCGGCTTTTTACCTATTTTGATCCTTCATTTTACAATGTCTTACCGCAGGTTACCGGTTGGCGCTATTTTGCGGCTGTGGATAATAGTGGATCCAAGATATTTTGCTTCTGTAGAACTATTGGAATCTGTCCCAATTTCCGTTTGAAATATTATGGAATCAGCGAACTGATTGCCCTAGCTATGGAGTACCGTCCCGATTACTTCTCTATAACTGACCTCGGCCTTCTGCATAACCTTTATCTCCGCGACATGTTCGATTCCGATCAGATTTGGAAATATTTCTACGCTGACTATCTTAGGGAGCGCGCGGTTTGTCCGTTTGAGTATCCTGATGGTCTCTGCCTTGTTAGTACAAAAAAAGCTGAGTCTGCCCATGACCGAACTGGAAACTCCGCTTTACTACGTCGACTCCAAATTTTTCTCTGACAGAGATTCCCGCCGCAAGCCTCCCGACTTTAGTCGGAGAGGATAAGGCGGGTTCTGTTGCTTTTGCCGGAATCTGGTAAGATTTTCCAAGTCAGTTACCCACGACTAAAGTCGTGGGCTTGCAGCTCGAAGCCGCTTCAGGGCCTACTGACGGGAGACCCATCCGTCAGCGTCTGCAGATAGACCTGACGGATATTGGCTGCGGCGTGAAGTACGCGTATAAATCCGAATTAAACATGTATTCAACAACCACATTGTAAATACGTTAACAGATTAAGTCAAGGGTATTCAAAGATGAATTATATGATAAGCGCATCCAGAGACGTCGCTAATCTGATGTGAGATTAAACCATCGAGGGATTACAGGTTAGGTTATGGCTGCCAGGGTACCAAAGCAACGTTGTGCCTATTATTGTCCTGCTACTGAGCAATACATGCTTCTTTATCCTCATGAAGTTCCCATAGGTGCTTATTTATTGCGATATGGATTTTATGTCTCCTCCAATGATCTGTTTATCCTATTCTCTGATAAATTCTTACGGCGGCAAGGGGATCGTTGGCACCTCATCCCGATGTTCGCCATAACTGAAGACTTTATTAATTGGGCAAAAGAGCTTGCTATTTTCAGGGAGGAGTTAAAAGCAACTTCCCTTTTGGAAGCTATCCTTCTAGAGCCAACACCACTCTTTCGTGCTATACAGCGGGTTTGTGCAAGATTTGTCCTTCGAGGCTTTTACCAATTATATGATTCTGTATTCCTCCCAGAAAAGAAACTTACTCTTCTGGAGTGCTTTATTAATTTCTTTTCTAGTCATGTTTCGCATGGTTATCCCCAAGTCGGTCTGACGTGGAGATACGGAAGTATTCAAGATGGTACTCCAACGATTGATTACGTCGTGGAATTCTTTGATCACGACCAGAATACCTGGGCCCGCCGCGTACTAGCCCTCCATGATTATTTTCCTTCTCTATTTTCCTTTCTAGACCTCGATCATGGGCATATCTTCTATTTCCTAAATGCGCAAGAACAGGTTCCAGGCGAACTTTTTACAGCCTTTCCCAAGTTATTTTTCGACGCTGTCTTTCGTTATTCTCCTGCTAAAGTAAAATGGCTTTCTCAGGAAATCGAAGGTTAAAATATGCCATCTAGGGCTTCGTCTAATATCGAGAATCTAACTACTTTTCCTGTTCCAGACGAATATTTCCTTCATTTCGATGTTGTTAATGGCAGCTATATCTTCTGTTCGGAATTTGATGAGAACCCTAATATACTTCCAGTTCTTGGCGGCTGTGGTTTCATAAACGACGACGATTTTATTCTGCTATTTTCAAATAAGCTCTACGGTCAAAGGGAAGAAGTATGGTATCCTGTCTTTATGTTCCCTTTGACCCTTACAGAGGTTCTTGCTCAGAGTCAAATAGCCCTTTTCAGGACGCCTTTATATACCCTTAATAACCATTTACTGGGCAAAGGTTTGGAGAGGTACCTCGTTCCATTGCTTCGATATAGGTTACGTTTTACAATGACTCGCCTACAAGATCGTTTGAAAGAAGAGGGACGTAAGGACGACGCTATGGCAGTTACAAAATTGCTTGAATTCTTTAGGGAATGGCTAAATAAACAAGGTGCAATTTTCTATTCACAACTCTGCCCTACGTACTATAAAGACAAGTATGCTCTATGCCATGTTGTAAGGGCTTATGCTCGCGTATCTGAGTATGAAGAGCGCTCATTGATGAATACCTTACAGTCACTCAGGGATTACATCTTCTGGAGCCGTCCGTCTCTTGTACGTTTTGCCTATATTTATAACATGTTTGACCCTGCTGTTTCCATTTTCTTTGCGAATACTTCAGAATATGAATGGCGTGTACTTGATCCGGTTCCACTTCGCAACGCTGTCGGTTGGGCGCACATTCCGGTAACCTGGAGGAAGTGATGCCTAAAGTAATCGTTTTCCCGGTAATAAATAAGTATGATTGGCGCTATTACGGGCCCAAGTTCCAGCGTAATTATTTTCTCATGGATCATTATTTAGCAGACAGGCGGGCTGACGTTGTTCAGCCTGCCTTTTTAGCCCTCTTCGTTCCGATGGCGCATGAGCAGCATCAGGGCTCTAATTTCGAGGCTCTCCCTGTATGCCTCTTCGGGGATCCGCCTAAAGCAGCTCTCTTACTCCACTTTTCTACGGAGAATGTAGAGGCGGAACCTGGATTTAACTGCGTTGTCGTAGATATTAATGTTGATGATATCTTAAGGTATGGTTTGCAGTTTTCCTCGATTAACCTAGATGCCTCGCTATTTCCTGGTGTTTCGGGGTCCGCGATACAATGCTATCGGCCTTACTCGGCGCTGTATATCCCTTACAGTGGAGAGGATTCAATCTATAGAAATCATCTAGTTTCACTATTGTTAGCCTTTGTTCCTGGATATACCGGTAGGACCATGCTTTTAGGAGAATATCTTAATTCTTCCTTTCCAGAGGATTCGCTCAGGTATGGAATCCGTGCGCTCATTTACGGCCACTGAATTTGTAGCTAGAGAGTACTCTAGCCTATCTCTTGAATATGCATATAGCCCCCACGTCCTGTGTCTGGCCAAATCTCATGAGTTTGACTGCACCTTCTATAGCAAACCGTTAGAAGATTTATCAAAGAATGATTGCCTTATAATCGGCGGTATTGCTCTCTGCCACAAAGACCAACTTTTAGTCTTTTCTCCGCAGTTATATAAAGCACCGTTCGTAAATTGCTCGTTTATTCCATTTCGCCTAACCCCTTCTGATATCTTCATTGCCATGTGTAGCGAAGGCGATTTCGACCACGATGACTTTCAATCCTTCTTTTCTAATGAATGGAATAAGAATCACATTTATACGGTACTTCGTTACAAGACCAATGTTTTCATTGAAAAGTTGTATTATTTGATCTATCAAGTAGTAAAGCCTAAGGAGCGCGGAGCAGAATTACACCTTATAACGCGGTTATTGACCGCACTAAATGAAAAGGCTGTAAGCTCTTACGCTGATCTAGTGGAATTCCCGGGGAAGTTCGATAATTATCCAGCATATTATTTTGTTCGTATTTTATATATTAACGCTATACTGGGTACGCGAGATAGCCTTAAAGTTATAAAGCTGTGGCAGGAGGCCTATCCCGGAACCTTGGTTCTTTACCCGATTTCTGCGATAACACAGGGTTATATGCTCGGGCAATTTGAGGATCCTGCTTTCGCACAAATGGTTCAATCTTTACGGGGTTGTGGTACTTCCGATAGGTCCAATACATTCTTTTTCTATCAATTTCCTTATACCTTTAAGTTCCGGGCGAAATGGGTATGATTGTCGCTGCATTAAAGAATAATCTATTTCCGCAGGAATTCATCCACAAGCATCCGGATCTCATACGACCGGTCTTCTTTGATGAACTTTTAGCGGAGAGCGAACATGATTTTGCTTCACGGCACGCATTTAATTATCTATTTTTACCGAAATTTTATTGATAAGTGAGGGTGAGATGCGGGTATTGGCTTTGCCTAGGGATTTGTTTAGTAAAATACCGGAGTACTTTGTAGGAATTGCTTATCCGCCATCACTTCGGCATTCTTTTGTTCCGAAGAATCCGCTCAGTGGTAATTTCCATTTACAGCATTATGAGCATGACCTTATTGAGGATAGGAATGATTTAATCCAACTTGCGGTCTTTTTGATGTATGTCAAATTTGCTTCATGCACCGTAAAGGTTCTGCCTTTTCAGCGTTCAAGCGGGCAGTTTGGGTGCGGACTGCTATGCCACCTTACGCTATTCGATACAGAAGAACCTGGCGTGGTAAAATGCGATCTTGCTGCTAGTCCTTTTAGTAAAGAGGACTTAGTTATCCGATATTCGAGTACACGTATCCACGTTCGGTATACCCCTTATGTTCCCGATATTCCTAAAACTAAAGGTCTTGGCGGACCTATCTTCGCTGAGAACCCAAAGAATACGATTCTCTGGGGACCGATTCACAAGAACCATTTAGTCCACATCATCCCTGTGGAACGTGAATCCTGTGCTATGCCGGTCTTTCAATTTCTAAGGTTACGAGATATTGATCCATTAAGTGAACTAGCAGCACGAAGGTTCTCAAAATGGATTTGCACGGAAAGGTAGTGCAATTTTATCGGGATAATGACATTTTCGTCCCAGTACATCCTGATGACCAATATAGAACCGGTCTTCCAGTTTATACGGATTTGTATTTTACGGCACCGGATGGGTTTATCCTTATCTCCGATGCTGTCATAAGAGCGGGAAGTGGGCATTGGCATCTACCAGTATCGCGCCCGCTCTTCTATGAGGATTGGCCAGTAATTGATGGCTTTATCCTTATGAACGGGCCGTGCCCAGAATGCCTGCGCGACGGGCAGCTGGTACCGTGGCAGACTCTATGGGAAGCAGACTCGCGTTCTCAGAAGGTTTCGCGTTACCTGAAAGATAAGATATTTCAATTAGCCTATAGCCAAGATGTTTTCGTATGGTCATGCCTTCGTTATCTCCTTTATCATCTCTGCTTTCGTGCCCATGCGGTGGTTGGCCAGGCAATATCGGATAACTTAGTGGATTACATAAGAAACCATGCTTTCGATGCGTATTACTTCTCTTATGTATCTTCTGACTTTCGCTTAGTTTACGCCGTTACTTTCAGTCCTAGTGAAACGAGGCAGTTCTTTCCTGAAGGATTTCCTACGCGATATCCTGATTATGCAAGAATAGCCTCTATTGACGAAGTCCTCCTTATGGATAATGATGATTTTGGATTGCGTCGGGCGATTGCTTATATTTTTGCTGCTCACTCTATGTATTTTGTGTAACACCTTACCAAGACGCGGCGATTTTATCCCTACCGGAGTTCCGTATGAAAGTAGCGGCCATTCCGCGCTATGTTCTAGCGAATAAAAATAGCTGGCGATCTTACTTTAGTCAGCGAAAATCGTATATTTTGGGCGGACATTACTTTGAATATTATGAGCACGATGATGTTGAAACACGCCGAGATCTTATTCAGATTCTGAGCGTGAGGAGAACCATGCAAGCCCAACCGGTACAATGCATTTTTGATGGAAAAGGGTTACGGGTTGTTCTTCCCTATGAATATTATGAGTTAAAATACCCGACTTACTCTATTAATATTGAGTGCTTCTTTGGTTTAGAGGATGAGCTCCTTGGTTTTAAAGGGCGTGCATTAGAAAAAGGAGATGAGGACTTTTTTCTCAGTCTCACGCACACTATTACCTACGGTGACCATCTCGCAGCAGGGAATTTTGTACGAAAGAGACTTAATTTTCATCCGGAGAAGGATCTTAGTCTGAATCTTCCTCCATTAGATGAGCTCTGGCGTACAGATCCTGAAGTGGCTCAGGCAAATCCAGAGAAACTAATGTATAGCTGGAACTTCAATGACGTTTACGGATTTCTTACTGAATGCGTTTTCTATTTTCTACGTTATGCTTACCTGCGTATCTGCCAGATCACCGGCTGTCCTTATGACGTGGATGGAGTAAAGTCTCTATATCATAGCGCTTACTACGATCCCTATCGCAGCAACACATTTACGTATATTGATAAAGAAAATAAACTGGTATTTGCTGTATTCCTTCCTAGATATATTACGAATACTCTATTTCCCCCGCAATTTTTCCTAGCGCACCCTGAGTATTTCCTAGTTGTCCCTATATCGGAGCTCCTCTTACTCTGCAAAGAGCGTTTAGGATTACGGTACCTTCTAGGAATCGTTCCGAATGCCGCCCTTGAGTTCTAATATCAAAAAGAGCAGGTTTATTCCAAGTCAATCCGTTTTACTTTCATTGAGGTTGTGGTGTGAAGGTTGCAGCAATTCCTAAATCTATTCTGTTCTCTGCCAAACTTTGGCGGAAGTTTATACAAGAAAAACGTAAGGAGTATCCTCATTTTATGCCATTCAACTATTACGATCACGAAACTATCGAGAATTGCGCTGAATTAATCCAACCAATTGTTTTTGTAATGTTTTGTCTTGATTTTGACCGCAATTCCAACTATTTTTGTGTCTTTGATACGCCCGACGGTCGCAAAAGTTATGGTATTCCGTGTCATATTACGGATAAAAAGTATCCTGGTCTAGCAACGATTTCGGGTAGCTTTCCCCTCATAACAAATACAGACTTTTCATTTTCCTGCAAGTTTTCTA
>Ga0209608_1002305_pt1 | contig 13750 bp, 8 predicted proteins | sample AD_UKC130_MetaG_FD_184428 | JGI IMG/M metagenome (GOLD analysis project Ga0209608, IMG submission 184428) | Active sludge microbial communities of municipal wastewater-treating anaerobic digesters from Canada - AD_UKC130_MetaG (SPAdes) (version 2) | ecosystem: Engineered > Bioreactor > Anaerobic... | reverse complement strand
AAGATAGTTATCATCCTCATAAGCTGCTGTTATGGTAACTCCTTCAAGCGTTGGAACTATTTGACTTTTTGTAGTTGGGCAGTTTTTTAAAACTGTTTCAAAGTGTCGTTTTACTGTGTTATAATTGTTCATGGAGTCCATCCTTCCTAGGTTTTTGGTTAGTTCGCACTACCATTGTAAACCAAGACCGGATGTGACTCCACTTTTTATTCCTTATTTGCCCACCAAAATATTATAGAACCATTAAAAGAAACTCCGCTAATTAAAGGCCTGGTGAGACGCCCGATTACTTGAGAACTAACATTTTCCTAGCGACTACAAAAAAGAGAGCAATTGCCTGCTCTCTACAAAAGGTAATTCATGGCTCAGCTGCTGGAAACGCCGAGTGAAATGGCCTTGGGTATCCTTACGGTGGTGCCGTCTACCAAATAGACGATTTCATTGTCGGTTAGCTCCAGCAGTTCCACATTGCCGTAGTGTACCTGCCGGTGATGGTTTGGGCAGAGGGTGATCAGGTTGCTGGAGGCCAGACTTCCCTTCTGAAGCTTGGAAACGGGGATGATATGGTGGCTTTCCACATAGTACTCCCCATTCCGCTTTTTAAAGGGATAGGGATTTTGCCCAAGCCTCTCGCACATTTGACATTTGAAGCCCGTCACCTTTTTGAAGGCCTGGGCCAGGGGCCCCCGCTCTATGCGTCTGCTATACGCTTCTTTGCATTCGGGTGAAGCGTTGACATAGTGTTTGTCCATCTGCTCGATGTCCTCGAGCGTCTTAACGTCCATAGCCTGAAGGATCAGATCCAGGCTGCCTACACCACCTACCTCTTCTAGTATAGCTCTAAAGCACGTGGGTTCAAGCGGCATGGTTGAAGCTTGAAATCCCTCCACAAGGTACTTATCGTAACTGCTGTCAAAAATGGGATGATTGAGCGGAATAGGATTGCGGACCAGGTTGCGCACATACCTTAGTCCCACTCAATATCGAGGCTTGGTCAGCTCCCCTGGTTCCAACCAGTAATCATCGTGAGTGGCAGAACGGAGTTCCGCTTCGGCAACTACTTCAACAATGGCATAGACACCTGGTTCTAACGGGGCTCTGCCACCCAAATGCTCTTGAGTCCGAGTGTCCCGCCCAACGCGAACAACTCCTAGCTGCCCCTTCTTGAACCAGTCCTTCTGCCATTCTGTCACAGCGAATAAATCCTGGGTCTCGCCGGATAAGAGAAAGCGATCTATATGCCACCTCCTAGGATTGCAGAAGAAGGTCCAATAGCCAGTGGGAGTTACGTTCACGTGCATCACCTCCATGAGCCAGATAATCGGCGCACTTGTTAGCAGAGGACTTAGCGCATCACTTCATTTAGCAACGTCTCGAAACTATCTATCACTTCATACTTCACAGAATCGCTGCTAATGGCTTTAAAGTGTTCCCTCGCACAGTGTATCTTCAAGTCCTCTGCTTTGCGTAATTCCAGGGTTTCAAGTTTACCCTTAGTTTCAGCAACGAAATAAATGTGCTTCACTTTTCCCTCTTTGAAAGCAATAGCCCAGTCAGGATTATACTTCCCCACCGGCGTATTGATGAAGAAGCCCCTTGGAAGCTTTACATAGACCGCCACTTCATCCCAGCCTTCTAAGCCCTCGGCCAGCTTTTTCTCTTCCTCAGAATCATATAGTACATGATCATAGAGATGTCGTTCTGCTTTCATGGCATTTACACCGAGTCTTCCTCTTAGAGTGGGTTCGGTGAAGAGATCTACAGAATAGCTATCGTTGAGCTTGTTGTAGCTAATATGCTCGATGATAACTGTTGCTTTTTGTTCATTGATCAGGTTACTGGCTTTGATGATAAACTCCTCTGGATTCCGTTGGAACTGGGTGAAGGTTGTTTTTTCAATTCCCCGCAATATTGAGCAGACGTCTTTTCTCGTCAACCCCGTTCCTTCGCAAATTTTTCCAACTAAATCATATTTCACACCAGTGTTTATGGCTGACTGAACCTTTTCCGGCGAGCGCTTACCTTTACTAAATGCTTGTCCCTGTTCTAGGGACTGCTTGGATTCAATTACATCCATTTCGCCCTGTTCAACTGTGACAAAGATTTGGTTTACCCTAAGCTGCCTATTCAACGCGTCAATGGACTTCTTGATCAGCTCATCGCTGTCAAAATCCACAACATAGGCTGACTTAGCGTTAATTCTACTCCAGAGAGCTTGGAATTCTTTGCGGTGAAGTTTCTCCGTATCAACCTGTGCTTCAACATTACCTGCTCGGGCATCTTCCGGCTTTATTAGGTCAGGATTGTAGATCGTGCTCAAAATACCCACAATGTCAGCTTTGTATTCCTCTACTTCTTCTGCTAGAACTAGGGATCCTGATTGAACGTGGTCATAGTATTTTTCTGTAAGTCTCTTGCTAGAATCAAGGTACCCGTTGACAGTAAGGCTGTACGTTATCTTGTCCGCCAAATCCTGATCAACGACTTGCTCGTTTTGCCCATTGGCGTCCCGGATTACTCTATCTATGAACAGAGCTTCCGTAACCCTTATAGGCCGGTCTGCGACAATCTCGGCGATCTCAGATTGGAGCTGCTTGGCAAAGCTGTCATAGCTTTCGTTAGCAATCACCGTTAAGACGTTAATATTGTGCACATCACCGCCCAAAACGTTGCTATCCATACGCTCGCCAACCTGGTTTACACACAGTCTTAGACCCCTGCCCACTTCTTGCCGCTTTCGCACATCAGAACCGCTTTGCTTTAAAGTGCAAATCTGGAAAACGTTAGGATTATCCCAGCCTTCTCTCAACGCAGAATGGGAGAAAATAAAGCGCACAGGCTCATCAATACTGAGAAGCCTTTCTTTGTCCTTCATGATCAAATCATAAGCATCTACATCATCAGATGTCTTCTCTCTGCGGTTGTGGATTGCACTGTCTTTAAACCTGTTGCTTCGTTTGTCGATGGAAAAATACCCGGCGTGAGTACTGCTAACCTCAATTCCATCAAGGTACTGCATGTACTTGTCCTCGCCAAACTTCAACTGCCACTCACTTAACACATTTTTGTACTCTTCCTCAAAGATTTGGGCATACTCACCATTCACCGCAGAGCCATTTTCATCGTACTGGCGATACTTTGCAACTTCATCGATGAAGAATAACGAGAGAACCTTGATCCCCTTTGGGAACAACTGTCTTTCCCGCTCTAGGTGTGACTTGATAGTCTCTCGGATCTGAATACGCCTAATATGTTCTTCATTCACTGCACCGATAACTTCTCCCGCAGATATAGTTACTCCATTGGTAAACTCAACAGTGTTAGTTAAGCCGTTGATGCTTGACACCGTGTAGCCTCTGTATTGATCGAGGCCACCTGACTGTTCAAATAGATTGTAACCTTCTCGGACTACGCGGGACGCTTTTCTTACGCCATTGGCTCCCCTGACCTCAAACTCTAAGGTGGCAGTTGGTGGTCGATCTCCTGACAGATTTATTCTCTCCAAGTACAAATACCCTTCAGTCGCTGTAGAACCTGATACTGAGATACCTTTAACAGCAATTTTCTTCACTAAGCGCTTATTATAAGCCTCAAGAGCATCTAACCGGTACACCATGTTATAAATGGAATCTTTCCTATGTGTTGCTGAATACCTCAGCGTCATCAGTGGGTTAAACTCTTTAAGTCTCTCTTTGGTAGATTTTCCCTCTACCGATTGGGGCTCGTCGATTATCAGAATTGGATTGGTAGCTGCAATGACATCGATGGGCCGTCTGGATCTAAAGCTGTCCAGCTTCATATAGATCCGCCTAGCATCCTTCCCCCTGGCGTTAAAAGCCTGGGAATTGATGATCATTACATTAATTCCACTATCAGTAGCAAATTGGTCTATAGGAGTAAGGTTGCTCGAGTCGTAGATAAAATACCTGATCTTCTTTCCATAGTCTTCGACGAAGTGTTGTTCAGTGACTTGGAACGTTTTATATACACCTTCGCGAATGGCGACTGAGGGCACGACCACGATGAACTTGCTCCAGCCATAGAGCTTGTTCAGCTCATACATAGTTTTGATGTAAGTGTAGGTCTTGCCTACGCCAGTCTCCATCTCGATAGTGAGATTGTAAAAGCCTTCAAGTTTAGATGATGGTGGAATCTGATTGGCTCTCTGAACCCTCTGCAGATTCTCTAACACTTGATCTGCAGAAAGTATTACTGGGGCGTTGCTATAACCCGTATCCATCTGCTTCGGATTACGATTTACATCTCCAGGGGAGCCATCAAAATCAAAACCAGTTTGTTCTGGCCGAGTGATAACTCCAGGATCCACAATGTAAGTGTGCTCTATTTTGGGCTGACCAGCAAAGACGTCGCAGACTGCCTTAGCCGCATCAGCCTGGAATTTTTGGTGCTTAAATCTGAGTTTCATCGGTTATCACCCCCTATATTACCTTGACCGATGTATTAGGGGATAGAAGTTTAAAGATCTCTCCTACGTTGATTTTTTCTGGACTACTGGAAAAACTGCTGTCCCTAAATACTACACGTAAGGGCTGCCGCTTTGCGACCTCCCTCACCACTGTTTCGGGAACGTTTTCGGCAAAGCAAGCTACCAATGATCCATGGTCAACAGTGTGAACATCCACGCCTTCGATTGTTTCGGTCTCATGCTTCAGAGATAAAGGAAGCCCCCAATCAACCATAACTCCATAGAGCAAATCTAAGTCTGTACGATCTTCCTTAATATTGGATTCCAAATCGAAAAGCTGTTCCTGGGTTATCTCATTGGCAGAGTAATAGACATCTTTCATGTTCGTGCTATCCACTTTAAAGACTCGAAAACCTATATCAGGCACCTTTTTAGGTTCTTCGCCGTCTTTCAACTTTGCATTAGCTTCCTCAATCTCCGCCTTGATCTTCTCCCCAGCGCGTCGAATACGTTCTTTACCAATGTCTGATATGGTCTGGTAGCCAGCCTTATATGCCGCGCTTTTTTCATCTGTAGGTTCAGGCAATTGAACCATAATAAACTTACGATTACCACCGTCTTCTGCATTCAACTGCATGACAGCGTGGGCTGTGCTAGATGAACCGGCAAAGAAATCGAGAACGATGTTTCCTTGTTTTACATTGCCGACTGTTAATATGCGGGTTAGCAATCTGAGTGGTTTTGGCCCATCAAAGTAGCCCTTATCATCGAATATTTTTTTTACCTCTTGCCTTCCTTCTTGGTTGTGTCCTACATCTTCGTGCAACCACAATGTGGTGGGTGTAATGCCTTCACTAACTTCACTCAAAAATCGTTTTAGACGTGGAACATTATTCCCATCGACCCCAAACCAAATACGATTGTCTTCAACCAACTCCTGAAAGCGAGTCTCGGATACCCTCCAACAACTACCATGCGGAGGACTAACAACGCGACCGCTGGGAGTTACTATGGGATAATCATTGGCTTCTGAATAGGTCTTCACGGACAAATCACCGGACGTCCAAGGGCCTCGGGGATCATTATCAGGATTCGTATAACGTGCATCGCTTTCTGCAGTCCTAGGTAACTTACCAACCACAAAACGGCCTCGATTCTTGCAATACATCAACAAATGGTCGTGGCTTTCCGAGAGATACCGTGCATCATTCTTGGGAGAAAACGCCCGTTGCCACACGATGTTTGCGATAAAATTCGCCTCACCAAACACCTCATTACATATGTGTTTAAGGTTGTGCACTTCATTGTCATCAATACTTATGAAGATAACTCCATCTTCCGATAATAAGTTCCTTGCAAGTTTTAGCCGAGGATACATCATACTACACCAATCGCTGTGAAAACGAGGATTAGTGTCAGTATTCTTCCGGAAATTTATATTGCCCTCTTCATCTCGGTATTCCATTGCCTCATCAACTTCTTCTTGATCCATCCGATAATCGTCAGAATATACAAAGGAGTCGTTTCCTGTATTGTACGGCGGATCTATGTAGATCAACTTCACTGAGTTGAGATAGCTTTCTTGGAGCAACTTAAGTGCATCAAGATTATCACCCTCGATATAAATGTTCTCCGTAGTCTCCCAGTTCTTACTCTCCTCAACGCATGGACGTAAAGTCTTGCGGATAGGGGTGTTGGCCTCCACCATTGCTGCCCGTTTGCCGACCCACGTAAAATCATAGCACTCCTCGCCATCAACTACGTCACCTGACAGTTCCTGCTTCAAGAGCTCGAAGTTAATACCCATTTTGAGGTTACCATTTTCATCTTTCATCTCGGTAACTACATTGGGAAAGAGTTCCGCTAGTTTCTTAATGTTCTCCTGGGTCAGGTCTTTCGTTTCCATTCTCATTCTTTCCATCTTACGCCCTCCGCCTTTCCAACATACTCAACTCCCCTTGCAGTCTACGAAGCTCTCCTCGGAGCCTCACCTGTCTATTATACTGCTTCTCTCTAATGATTTGCTTCTCCAGCCTGGCAATTGCTTTCTTGAGCCGTTGGGTTGCTTCAGAACGGTCAATAGCTGCCTTGAGATCCTCTTCCTCATACTTCTCAAGTTCGCTGCCGGCAAATTGAAGTATGAAGCTTTCGTAAATCTGGTCGAGGTTTATCCCCTCAAGTTTTAAGCTTAATTTCTCTAAAGGCATCCACTCGGTCTTGTAATACCGGTTGACTTTATACTTGTCCTCCCGATTCTTAGCCTCTTCTTTGTAGGCTATCCAAAGCTGCGCATAGTCCTGGTAGCAGACCACAAATACCAAATGATATGGAATTTCCCTATCAATAAGTGTGATTACACTTTCATCCAGACTCTCTGTCTTTAGTCGAATCTGAAGAATTTGGATCTCCAAGACACTGGTTCCAGACTCCACGTTTATGGTATCCGGTGCCAGCTTGTGCGCCCAGTAAATCGAATCTATCTGATCCGTAAAGAGTCTGACCACTTTACTCGATACCGGTAGATTAGTATAGAATTTCTGCTTAGGGATCCGCCTATTAAAGATGGTGCTTGCCGGAAGATTAAGCATTACATCACCACCACAAAACATATTAACTCGAAGTCGTCCAGACCTCCCACATGGGTTTTGAGAGCCGTAGTTCCGCCTGGTCTAAAGAGGCTGTCAAGATCACTTTCCTCGTTTAGATCAATAATAGATGTTACGGCTCCTTGTAGTAGACCAGAATAGACAGTCATCTTTCTGCCATCACTTGTCTTTTCATTGAACCTACGACAAAGATCGACGATAGGTTCCGTCCGTCCTTGACACAAATGCCGCAGTATATCTAATGTCTTCTTGGGCTCCAAGTGATTGGAAACCACATGACCATCATCAGCTATATACACCAGATAAAATGGATGAATTCTGTTCTGGTTCTTGACATTGATCTCGGTGTTTACATTCTTCAGGACAAAAATAACACCTGGAGGCAAGTCTGGACCACTTGAAGGAACAATGGCATGAAGCCCTAAAGGGGTCTGATCAAGATTTGGATTCTCTTTAATGTAACTAACCAAGTCCATACGAAACTCGTTCAGACCAAGATCCATTATAGAAATCCCGCCTGACATTTCCTCTAAGTCGACTACTTCTTCCTGCAATCTCTTTAGCTGCTCCTTACGATACTGTAAGTCTCCCTTATCATCGGAAATGGGGTTGTCATCACCTGTAGAAGTCATAATAGAGATCTTCATCCTTGTTTCAACTCTAGCCTTAAGATTGATATAGTCGTCAAGATCCATATCAGGCCAAAAATTCACTAACTGGATAACTTCGTTCTTACTGCCAATGCGATCAATCCGGCCAAAACGCTGGATGATTCTCACTGGGTTCCAGTGAATGTCATAATTCACAAGAAAGTCGCAATCCTGCAGGTTTTGCCCTTCAGAAATGCAGTCTGTAGCAAATAGTAGATCAATCTCAGCTTCCTCATTTGGCATAACCAGATGCTTATCCTTGGACATGGGAGAAAAGCAGGTTAATATGGTATGAATGTCCGTTGACAGTTTTGGTATGGTTACTTTACTGCCGTCGCTCCCTGTAACCATGGCTGAATGCAAACCAAACTCCTTGTAAATCCGGTCACTAAGCTGGTTATAGAGGTACTCCACGGTATCAGAAAACGCCGAAAACACGATAATCTTCTTGTTTCCAGGGTTCAAGGGATGATTAATCTTGTGTCTGATTAACTCTAGTAGGCGATTAAGCTTTTGGTCATGTTCTGGAGTAATAGCCTTAATACCCTCCAAAAGGTCTTTTAGAACATTGTGGTCATGCCGGAGATCCCTTAGCCAAGACAGGTAATCCATATCACCGATCTTGATCTGCACATTCTTCCCCACCGAAAAAAGATCAGTGTTTTGATCATCTAAGTCAAAGTCTGCATCATTAAGAACGCCTACCTCAACTTGTCTGCTGGCATCAAAGCTCTCAATCAGATCAATTGTCTCCTCAATCTGCTTTAAAATCCGTTCTAGAGTCAACCTAAAAGCATGAACGGAGCTCTCTAGACGCTTTAAAAGGTTGGTCCTCATTAGCACCAATACGCCCGATTCGCGGTCTGCTTGGGTAAAACGCGTATGCTGCATATCTGTCCCGTACCTAGCCTCGTAGCCCTCTAACTTACTGGCCAAAATATAGTGAGTAGGACTATAAATGCTCAGATTAAGAGCCGAAAGCTTTTGGTAGATTTCGTTATACTCGATTACACCTGGTAGATCACTTAACCCACAACGGATGGAAATCGGTTTGTTTCGCTCCGGGAATTTACCAATTTCCTCCAGACTATAGTAACGCTCAATGTGTTTTCTCGATCTGGCTATGGTCACACTATCTAGTAGCTCAAAGAAATCAAAGTCCAGCATGCCCAAAAGTTTTTCAGTGGTTCTTTCCTTGTCATCCAGTTTGCTCCATGTATTGAAAGCTGCTTGTGCTCTGCGGAAAATTGTATCTATGCTAGTCTTAATATTGAGCTTAGATTCTAACTGTTCCTCCTCCCCTTCATAAGCTAAAGCTAGTTGGTTACGGAGGTCTGTGAAACGGTTGTTCACAGGGGTTGCCGATAACATCAGTACCTTGGTTTTCACTCCTTGCCTAATCACTTGGTTTAGAAGCCGACTGTAGCGGTTTTCCCGCCTACCGTCTTCAATGTCCTGGCCGCCATTGCGGAAGTTATGAGATTCATCAATGACCACAAGATCATAGTTACTCCAGTTTAACCGATCAAGAGGAATTCCATTGGAGTACCCACTGGTTCGTGAAAGGTCAGTATGATAAAGCACGTCGTAACGTAGGCGGTCAGAGGCAATAGGATTGTTAAGCAAATTGAGTTTGTAAGTCTGCCAGTTATCAGATAGTTTTTTGGGACAAAGCACAAGGACATTCTTGTTGCGGGATTCGTAGTACTTGATAACAGCAAGTGCTGTAAACGTCTTGCCTAGGCCAACACTATCAGCCAAGATGCAGCCATTATACAGCTCTAACTTGTTAATGATGGCAAGTGCCGCATCCTTCTGGAAGCGATATAGTTTCTGCCAAATTGCACTCTCCATAAATCCGGTTCTCTCGTTGGGAAGGACATCATCACTTACATCTTCCAAGAATGTGCTGAAAATATTGTAAAGAGTTATGTAGTAGATAAGCTCTGGCGGGTTTTCGCGGTAAACAGAAGTAATATTGTCTATTACCTCTGCAGTAACATCATGCATTTTTTCTGAGTCACGCCAGAGATCATTGAAGATCCGAAAATACTCATTGCTTACAGGAGCATCTAGGCGGTTAATCATGGTGTAGATATTATTGCCCTTTTCGGAACCGAGGTCGACTGTTGTAAATCCATTGATGGGCATGTATGTGTATCGTTCTTCACCACTTTGGACATTAATGAAGCCGCCCATTTCACCCTGGGTTACATTGCTTTTGAATGTCACCTTTCGACGCACCCAATCGGCGCATTCCTTGGCAATCGCTTTTTGGGTAAGCTCGTTGCGAAGTTTGACCTCAAATTCACTCCCGTAGAGGCTTCGCTCCCTATTTAGCTGTGGAATATAGAACTCCCGGAGTTCCTTTTTTGCTTTCTCGGTCGTGAAGGTTGGTGATGTAAACAAGAATCTAAGCTCATCAATTTGTTCTAGTTGTGTTTTCAGCTCATCATAGGCATATATAGAAAAATAGGCAGCAGCAATTGCAACCTTACTACCTCTTTTAAGGACTTGAGCGAGGTCGTCCTTGAGCAAAATGTTGACGTTATCGATCAGCCTCATTGTAGCACCACCCCAGACATTGTAGCACTCACACTGTTCGGAACTGTTACCGATATGTTCGACACAATTGCCTTTCTTCCTTGTTTTTCGACGAAGTCACGTCTAACTCGTGCTAACGATGCTCATGATTATAAACGCAGTCGTATGAATTCTTAGGCGGCGTATCGAGGAACCCGATTCATGATAACATCCACACAGCGGTACAGGATAGCTGGGGTGAGGATATTCGTAAACTGAATGAGCACTTCCGACAGCTCTCGGAGCACTACGCAACCCAGAGAAGAACCAACGAGTAAGAGAAGTCACAGGGCGTATGGGCTAAATGCTACCTCACGTTATCTGTCTTACTCTAGCCGTTACCGTACTCCGACCACTGTGCTTTTGAAAGGACAACATCCAAAAAAAACAGGTTCAAGCCAATCTCGGATATTATCGCCTTCTGATTCGCGTGTCGGTATCACGTCGCTCGATACTTTACGCGGAACTTAACCTAAAAACCTGCATAAGAAAACCTGGGGGGTCTTCTATCTTTCCTGAACAGGACCTCGAAAGGTGAACACGAATCCTGCTTTCTTTGATATTCAATAGCTTCAGGAGCCAATCTAAATACTAGTATTCTCTTAGCATAAGACAGGACAGGATGGTTTCCTATGTAGAAGAGAGACCCTAGATAGACTAGAGTCTCTCTAAAAAACTGAATGGAATTATCCAAGTAGCTGCAGTACGGACTGAGGAGCCATATTAGTTTGAGCCAACATAGCAGTTGCAGCTTGTTGGAGAATGCTGTTCTTGGTGAATGCCATCATCTCTTCAGCCATGTCTAGGTCACGGATCCGAGACTCAGCAGCTTGGAGGTTCTCAGCAGAGTTATTCAGGTTAGTTACGGCTTCTTGGGCATCATCCGAATTGGAAACATCCACGCTGTTAAGCCTTAAACCGGTAAGCTTCACGTGGCCCCATACTCCCACTACGCCATCGCTCATCTACACTGTTTAGCAATAGGAAAAAGCTGCTCCAGGTCAGCAAGATTTACAAGTACACAAAAAATAAGCCCTGCTCAGTATAAACATAGCCTATTTTGGCTATATCATATTATTTAAGCCGGAACAGTGCTACTTCTCTACCTGCCCCAGTCACTGAGGACTTGATCGTTGGTTTCCCATCATTTACATCACGATTCACCGAAAACTCCATGTCTGTAATGCAATCTGTGCCGAAGTAATCGATTTCTATGGGGTATTTGTCTCCATTGACCTCAATCCTATTAGATAACTCCCCAGCCAACTGTGAAGCAAAGGTCTGTAAATCCCCAACTCCCCTGCCACCTAATTTAAGTTTGCTCGCCTGTACTACATGTGGGAACAACTCGGAGATGATTGAAGCCAGCTGATAGGTTGTCACGAAAGGTCTCTTATCCTTTCTGGTTGACCGCCTAGAACTCGGGATATCTACTGTTCTTAACGCTTCCACAACGATCTCTTCTAGGCTTTTCTTGTCATCAAGTAAATCCCAGTCATTTGATATTTTTCCAGCACTCAGACCCACCTAGTTAACCTCCTCCACGGGATAATACGATCGAAGAACCCCGAAAGGATTCCCCCGGCCTTCTGTGAAAATCCTTACCCAAGCAACTACAGTACGTTCTGGAACACCGTATTAGCTTAAACATAGCAGCAACTACTTGATTCAGGATGCTATCGCGATGGGCAACAGTAATCGCTGCATTGGAAACCTTCAAAAGTACCACAGTTCATCCCTCTCGAGGTCTTTTCATGATTACCCTATTCTAGGCGTAGTGACCCAATCCTCTCTTAACCCAAAAAAGAAAGGCCCCTCGCGGAGCCCTTCTATGAACTTACTCTTCAAACTATCCAAGCAGTTGTAGTACAGATTGAGGTGCCATGTTAGCTTGGGCCAGCATAGCGGTTGCAGCTTGTTGGAGAATGTTGTTCTTGGTGAATGCCATAATCTCTTCAGCCATGTCTAGGTCACGGATACGAGATTCAGCAGCTTGTAGGTTCTCAGCAGAGGTACCTAGGTTAGCAATGGTGTGCTCTAAGCGGTTTTGCATAGCACCGAGCTTGGAGCGCTCTGCAGATACTGTTTCAATGGCGTCGTTGATTACAGTAATAGCAATGTCAGCAAACTCTTGAGAAGATACGTCGAGTCCGTTTCCAGACAAGGTTAGCAACTTATCGGTACCGGAATTATCGTAGGTCAAAGCCTCCGCCCCTGGCCTTACGGCTAGTTCAGGATCTCCGTCTCCACCGTCAACCGCGACAACATCACTTAATGCATAATAAGTATCCGTGCCGACCTCAACCGCAACTATCGTATCGTCCACTTTGAGGACTTTTGTACTGCCAACTCCCAATATGGTGTCCGTGTCCTCTGTCACGACTACAGTTATCTCTCCACCTACCCCAAGAGCTTCGGCACTCATGGGGTTGATTTCCAAGTCTACCTTTTGACCTGCATTCGCTCCAATATGGAAGACAGCTGTAAATGTGCCGTCTAAGAGTTCCTTAGTGTTAAACTGTGTGGTCTCAGCAATTCGATCAATCTCGGCTGCCAGCTGGTCGATCTCTTTTTGGATTTCTCCACGATCAACTTCTGTGTTTGTATCGGTAGCCGATTGAACTGCTAATTCACGCATTCTCTGTAAAATAGCATGAGTTTCGTTGAGTGCACCTTCAGCAGTTTGGATCAAGCTAATGCCGTCTTGGGCGTTTCTTTGGGCCTGCTTTAGACCGCGGATCTGCCCTCTCATTTTTTCCGAAATAGCCAGACCTGCAGCGTCGTCACCGGCTCGGTTGATTCTGAAGCCGGAACTCAGTTTCTCCATGGATTTGCTGCTGTTAGCTTGGTTGATAGCCAACTGCCTGTGAGCATTGAGTGCCATGACGTTGTTATTAATTCTCATTGAATGTCCCTCCTTGTAATGTTCTCTGCAATCTGCAGATTGTTCCTTACTTGCCCATACTGCAAAGCTGTTACTCACAGTATGTTAAGAAAACAAGCTGTGTTTTGAGTAACCGCCATACAGGCAAAAACGGGGAAGATCTTTTAAACCGGTTTTACCTTCCCATTACTATAAATCGTAGTTGTTCGATAATAATCCAGCAAGCAAATCCCAAGGTTTTCGCCCGCAAAACCGCAAAATGGCCGTTTTCACCGCTTTATGGAGCCCAATCCTTTAGATTACGTCCATTTGCTCCCCTTGTGGATTTTGGTTCTATAATATTTTGGTGGGCAAATAAGGAATAAAAAGTGGAGTCACATCCAGTCTTGGTTTACAATGGTAGTGCAAACAAACCAAAAACCTAGGAAGGATGGACTCCATGACTAATTATAACACAGTAAAACGACACTTTGAAACAGTTTTAAAAAACTGCCCAACTACAAAAAGTCAAATAGTTCCAACGCTTGAAGGAGTTACCATAACAGCAGCTTATGAGGATGATAACTATCTTGGCTTTGAAGCCATATCTAGTACCAAACAT
>Ga0209608_1002304_pt1 | contig 13750 bp, 10 predicted proteins | sample AD_UKC130_MetaG_FD_184428 | JGI IMG/M metagenome (GOLD analysis project Ga0209608, IMG submission 184428) | Active sludge microbial communities of municipal wastewater-treating anaerobic digesters from Canada - AD_UKC130_MetaG (SPAdes) (version 2) | ecosystem: Engineered > Bioreactor > Anaerobic... | reverse complement strand
TGATGATTCAAACTTACAACAGATATTCAAAAACAGAATTCGTTGCAGTGCGTTTTGGTAATGTTTTAGGCAGTAACGGCAGTGTGATCCCTTTATTTAAAAAGCAGATTGAAAAGGGAGGACCTGTAACGGTTACGCATCCGGATATAATCAGATATTTTATGACGATTCCTGAAGCTGTTCAGCTTGTTATCCAGGCTGGAGGGATGGCAAAGGGTGGAGAAATTTTTGTTCTGGATATGGGGGAACCTGTTAAAATTGATAAGTTAGCCAGGGATTTAATCAGGCTTTCTGGTTTTGAACCCGATGTAGATATAAAGATAGTTTATACAGGCCTTCGGCCTGGAGAAAAGTTATATGAAGAGCTCCTGATGGAAGAAGAAGGTTTAACTGAAACCATTCATGATAAAATTCATATCGCAAGGCCTATGGATTTAACCATGGAAGAGCTCAATGAAAAATTAGATATTCTAAGCAGGGCATGTTATGGTAAAAAAGATGAAGTGATAAAAGCAATAAAAGAGACTGTACCCACTTATAATCCTGTTAACAATGATTAACACATACCCTTTTTCATGCTTGCTATGTATGAAAAAGGGCTTTTTAAAAAAGATATAAAGAAGAGATAGAGTAAGTTTTTGCCTTTAATAAGAGAGTTTTTTTTATGTTTATCTTCTGTTATAATAAGATAGATTGAAAAATGAATTTCATTTTTAAAGGTGGACAAATTATGACTATATTAGTTGCCGGTAGTGCTGGCTATATCGGTTCTCATACTTGTGTTGTTCTGCTTGAAGCCGGGTATGATTTGGTGGTAGCGGATAATTTATCGAACAGCAGGAAAGAAACAATTGACAGAATTAAAAAAATAACAGGAAAGGATTTTGTCTTTTACAAGATTGATTTAAGGGATGTTGAAAAAGTTGAGGAATTATTTATTAATCATCATTTAGACGGTGTTATGCATTTTGCAGGTTATAAAGCGGTAGGAGAGTCGGTATATAAACCTTTGGACTATTATTATAACAATCTTGTAACGACCATGGTTTTATCCATGGCTTGTATTAAGCATAAAGTCAATAAGTTTATTTTTAGTTCATCAGCAACCGTTTACGGCAATAATAAGGTTCCTTTTGTTGAGACGATGGATTTGCTGCCAGCAACGAATCCTTATGGAGAAAGTAAGGCGATGAATGAGAAGATTCTCATGGATACTGCAAAGGCATATCCTGATTTTTCAGTTTCAATTCTTAGGTATTTTAATCCTATAGGAGCCCATGAAAGTGGTTTAATTGGGGAATTACCTAAGGGAATTCCCAATAACTTAATGCCTTATATCACACAGGTTGCTAAAGGTAAACTGGAAAAACTTAAGATCTTTGGCAATGATTATCCAACCATAGATGGGACTGGCGTGAGGGATTATATTCATGTAATGGATCTGGCAGAAGGTCATGTAGCAGCTTTAGAAAAAATAAGACCAGGGATTCATGTTTATAATCTTGGTACAGGTCAGGGAACTTCTGTATTGCAACTGATTAATACTTTTAAAGAAGTCAATGGAATAGATATTCCCTATGAAATTGTGGGAAGAAGAGCTGGAGATATTCCCATATCTTATGCAGATGTCAGTAAAGCCAGAAAAGAACTGGGTTGGACAGCCAAACGTGGTCTTAAGGAAATGCTAAGAGATGCCTGGAATTTTGAAAAACGTTTATAGAGATTGTTAGGAAATGGAGGGTAAAGATGGAGCAAGAAATTAGTTTAAGAGAACTGATAGAAGTTTTATTAAAAAATAAAAAACTTATTGCTATTATTACAGGAGTATCATTAATATTTTCGCTTATTTTAAGTTTTACAACTCCACCTGTATATGAAGCCAGGACGACTCTTTTGGTTAATCCTATAGGTGCTCAGCAAAAGAGTAAGGAATTACCAGCAGTATGGATGTATTAGATACCATTAGCCAGTATCCTGAAATTTCTGTACAAACTTATAAAGAACAGTTTTTAAGTGCTGAAGTTTTAAAAGGAACGATTGATGAGTTAGGTTTAAAAAAGTGAAGATGGGCAGGCAATATCTATTCGTAGCTTAAGGAATAAGGTTACTGTAGAGGTTATTGATAATACGAATTTAATTAAAGTAACAGTAAGAGATGGAAATCCTCAATTGGCAGCCGAAATTGCCAATACGCTTAATGAAAAATTTATTGATTATATTACAGCCATGACAAAAAGAAAGAGTATGCAGGCAGTACAGGCAATAACGGAGCAGTTGGAAGAGGAAAAAAAGGCTCTGGATGAGGAAGCTAAGAAAAAGAGAGATTATTTAATGAATGCCCAGGATATTGAAGCCCTCAATCAGGAAATTGAAGCCTTAAGAAACCAATTGACAGCTTATAAGAGTTTACTGATAGATACAGAAAAGCAAATTGAATCAGATTTATTATCCTTAAAGACAATGGAACAAAACGGAATAGGTTCAAATGTCGATATTGCAGCCATTGAAGCAAAAATCCAGTTAAAAAATGAGGTAAAAAATGAACTTGGACAGCTTGCAGGAACACAGACCAGTACAAATAATAATGCCAATGGAAATGATAATGGTAATGGAGATAATAATTTGATTAATAATTCTTCTTCTAATGATAGTGTTATAGAGCAGGCAATTGAAATTAAACTTAGCAATAGTTCTAATTTATCTAATGCAATTCTGACCGCACAAAAAACCCAGATCGAAACCAGACTGGTTCAAAATGTTTCTGAAAAAGAGGTACTGGAAAAGAAAATTGAAGAGATTCAGCAAAGATTGTCTGATTTAAGAGCAACTTTAGCGACGGAAGAATATAAGTACAATGAAGTTATGAGAAATTATGAATTAGCAGAGGCTTCTTTTGAAGCTTATCAAATAAAAAAGAATGAAGCAGAGCAAAATGCTGCTGCTGATATCGGTCGGGCAAGTATTATTGTTTCTTCTCCTGCTGTAGTGCCAGAAGTGCCTTCTAGTCCGAATAAAAAACTAAACCTTGGAATTGGGATTGTTTTAGGCTTAATGATTGGCGTATTGGTAGCTTTCTTTAGGGAGTACTGGAAAAACAGTGCGGTAGAAGCCACTAAAAAATCCTCCTAACAGGAGGATTTTTTTATTTTATCCAAAGAATTGGGGATTTTTGACCCTGTCTGAACGGATGGCTTTTTTTAAGATGGTCATTTTAGATTCTTTGGGGTTATCACCAAAGGAAAAAGGAAATTGTGCGCCACATTTACTGCACTGGATGTAATCTTTAGAATCCAGGATTTCGCGGTTATAAAATAAATAGGGATATTCTTGTAATTTGGATTCGATGGATTCTTCATCGGTATCTATTTTATAAGAGTAAACATAGCTGACTTCCCTGCGGATAATCAATTCTTTGTTTTGACATTTAGGACAAGTAAGCATCGGCATCCTCCTAAAAAATTTCATGTTTTTATTATCTCTTAGTACTTAAAAAATATGCAAAAAAGAGGCTGCTTAGAATGATTCTAAGAGCCTCTTTTATTTTTTATTTTGAAGCAGCACCTGTATGGTGCATTTTTTTATGGATTTTTTCTTCCCGTGTTTGCTTTTCCAGGTTTTTAAAAGCAACAGAAAGCATTAATTTAATTCGGTTCAACTGATTAACTTCGCTGGCACCAGGGTCATAATCTACAGCGACGATATTTGCCCCTGGGTATTTTTGCTTTAATGGTTTTATCATGGCTTTACCCGTTACATGGTTAGGCAGACAGGCAAAAGGTTGCATACAGATAATGTTTTCGACTCCTGACTCGATAAGTTCTACCATTTCAGCTGTTAAGAACCAGCCTTCTCCAGTTTGATTTCCTATAGAAAGGATGTCTTCTACGCCTTCTGCCAATTCATAGATGGACTTGGGTGCTTCAAAGCGCTTACTTTTTTCTAAGGCTTTAATGATGTCTTTTTGATAGTATTCAATCATTTTAATTAAAGCAAGCCCAGCCCATTTTTCTTTACGGCTGCCAGCAAGTTTTTCATATTTAAAAGTTGAGTTATAAGCACCGTACAGGAAAAAGCCGGTCAAATCTGGCAGTACGGCTTCAGCGCCTTCATTTTCAACCAGACCAATGACATTATTATTGGCGGTTGGGTGATATTTAACTAAGATTTCACCGACTAAGCCAACTCTTGGCTTAGTCTGATTTTTAATTTCTAAATGGTCAAAGTCTTTAACGATATTCCATACGTTTTCTTTAAATTCTTTATGACGGCACCTATGGATGGCTTTTTTACATTTCTCTGCCCACTGTTTGTAGAGGAGTTCAGCAGAACCTTGTATTTTTTCATAAGGTCTTACCCTAAGCAGGACTCTTACCAGTAAATCGCCGTACAGTAGCGCCATAATGGCACGTTTAAGCAATTTAGGTGTGATTTTAAAGCCAGGATTTTTTTCTAAACCTAAAGCATTCAGGGAAATAACAGGCACATGGGCCATATTGGCATCTTTTAATGCTTTTCTGAGGAAAGCAATATAGTTGGTAGCCCGGCAGCCTCCACCCGTTTGTGTAATGATGATGGCTGTTTTATCTAAATCATATTTTCCGGATTGTAAAGCAGAAATCAGTTGTCCTACGACAATAATAGAAGGATAGCAGGCATCATTATTCACGTATTTAAGACCTACATCAACTGCTGCATAATCCACGGAAGGCAGTACTTCCAGATTATAACCTGAGGCACAAAAAGCTTCCTGGAGAAATTCAAATTGATAAGGTGCCATTTGAGGCGCCAAAATGGTATAAGTCTTTTTCATTTCTTTTGTAAAAACAGGTCTTTTGAGCCGGATGTCTTTTTTTGCGGCTTTTATATTCTGGCTTCTTTCTTCCATGGCTGCCTTAAGGGAACGCAGCCTGATACGGGCAGCCCCCAGTTGGTTACCTTCATCAATTTTTAAGACGGTATAAATTTTTCCGTGTCCTTCTAAGATTTCCCGTACCTGGTCTGTAGTCACGGCATCTAAACCACAGCCAAAGGAATTGAGTTGAACCAGTTCTAAATAGTCTTTTGTTCCTACTAAGTGAGCCGCAGCATACAAACGGCTATGATATACCCATTGGTCGATAACCCTTAAAGGTCTTTGGACCTGACCTAGGTAGGCGATGGAATCTTCCGTTAAAACGGCCATGCCTAAGGCGTTAATCAAATCGGGTATACCGTGGTGGATTTCAGGGTCAATATGATATGGTCTGCCACTAAGAACAATCCCTTTTATATGGTTTTCTTCCAGGTATTTAAGGACTTCTTCGCCTTTTTGCCGGATGTCTTTTTTCACTTTTTCTTCTTCTGCCCATGCCAGTTCAGTGGCCCGATCAATTTCTTCTTTTGAAATGCCAAAGATTCTAAATTCCTCGTATAGTCTTTCTTTTAGTCTTTCCTTATGGTCGATGGGCAAGAAAGGATTCATAAAAAGGATGCCTTTTTCTTTTAAAACTTCCATGTTATTTTTAATCACTTCAGGATAGGAAGTAACTATTGGACAGTTATAATGATTGTTAGCTCCTGGATCTTCTTGTTTTTCATAGGGCAGGCAAGGATAAAAAATCCTTGTTATGCCTTTTTCGATTAAACTCATGATATGTCCATGAGTCAGTTTTGCAGGGTAGCAAACCGATTCAGAAGGTATGGTTTCAATACCTCTTTCAAAAACTTTCTTTGAACTTCGGGGAGATAATTCTACCCTGAAACCTAAGTTTGTAAAAAAGGTAAACCAAAATGGATAATTTTCATAAATGTTAAGTACCCGTGGGATACCAATTGTGCCTCTTTTAGCTTCTTCTTCTGAAAGAGGTTTATAGGAAAAGATTCTTTTATATTTATAATCAAACAGGTTTGGCAGATGCTCTTTTTTAACTTCTACGCCAGCCCCTCTTTCACAGCGGTTACCTGAAATAAAGTAGCGGCCGTCTGAGAAAGTATTGACGGTAAGATGACATTGGTTGGGGCAAAGGGGACAGCGCTTTTGTGTCGTTTGAGTTGAAAACACATTTAAACGGTCAGCGGAAAGAAGCGTTGTTTCTTCGCCTTTATACTTTTCTTTTGCAATTAAAGCTGCTCCAAAAGCACCCATGATACCAGCGATATCAGGTCTGACCGGTTCTCTTCCTGATACGAGTTCAAAGCTTCTGAGGATGGCGTCGTTATAGAAAGTTCCTCCCTGGACAATGACTTTATCGCCCATTTCGTCGGGGCTTTTGAGATTAATAACCTTAAAAAGGGCATTTTTGATAACAGAATAAGACAAGCCTGCTGATAAGTCTCCAATACTGGCACCTTCTTTTTGAGCCTGTTTTACCCTGGAATTCATAAATACCGTACAGCGCGAACCAAGATCAACGGGGTGTTCAGCCATAAGGGCTTCTTTAGCAAAATCGGAAACCGACATATTTAAGGAGTTTGCAAAGGTTTCAATAAAGGAGCCACAGCCTGAAGAACAAGCTTCATTTAACATGATTTTGTCAATAACCCCGTCTTTAATACGCAGGCATTTCATGTCCTGACCGCCAATGTCTAAGATAAAGTTTACACCGGGCAGGAAAAAGTCGGCGGCTTTATAATGGGCAATGGTTTCAATTTCTCCAATATCAACTTTAAGGGCAGCTTTAATTAAAGCTTCCCCATAACCTGTCACGGCTGAATAGGCAATGGTCGCCTCTTTTGGCAGTTTGGAATATAAATCTTTAAGGACTTTTATAACGGATGCAAGGGGATTTCCTTCATTGCTTCCATAATGAGAATATAAAAGAGCTCCTTCTTCATCAATTAAGGCGACTTTTGTAGTTGTTGAACCAGCATCTATGCCTAAAAAACATTTTCCGGTATAGCTGGACAGTTCATTTCGTTTGACTCTATATACTTCATGTCTTTTCCTAAAGGCTTCAAGTTCTTCCTGGCTGATAAATAAAGGACGCATCCTTTGAATTTCATGGCTTTCAGCTTCTTTTAGACCCGGTAATCTTTTATACAAAGCTTTAAACGATACAGGCTTTTGCTTTTTGGATAAGATGGCAGCTCCTAAAGCAACAAAGTATTCTGCATTTTCTGGTGCAAAAACCTGGTCTTCTTTTAAGTTAAGGGTTTCAATAAATCGCTTTCTTAGCTCAGATAAAAAAGAAAGAGGTCCGCCTAAAAAAGCAACATTTCCTCTTATAGGTTTGCCACAGGCCAATCCGCTGATGGTTTGGTTGACAACGGCTTGAAAGACAGAAGCTGCAATATCTTCTTTAGCCGCACCCTCGTTAAGAAGAGGCTGGACATCGGTTTTGGCAAAAACACCACACCTTGCAGCGATTGGGTAAATGGTTTTATGATTTTTTGCTAACTCGTTTAAGCCCGGGGCATCGGTTTTAAGTAAGCTTGCCATCTGGTCAATAAAAGAACCTGTACCGCCTGCACAAGTTCCATTCATTCTTTGCTCTATAGAACCTTCAAAATAAGTTATTTTAGCATCTTCCCCACCTAATTCGATGGCTACATCCGTTTCAGGAATAAAGGTTTCAACTGCTTTGGCACCGGCGATAACTTCCTGGACAAAGTCAATATTTAGCCATTCGGAAATGGACAAGCCCCCAGAACCAGTTATGCCTATTGTAATATGCTCATTGGGAAAGCAGCGGTAGGTTTCTGTTAAAAGATTGATGATGGTTTGTTTGATGTCAGAATAATGTCTTTGATAACGTGAAAAAAGGATAGTGTTTTCACTATCAATGACAACAATTTTTACAGTTGTTGAACCAACATCCAAACCAACATGCAGTTTATTGCTCATATAATCCTCCTTCCTTAATCATAAATATATTAAAAAGTCTTAAACCCAAAAAGGCTTAAGACCTTTTGTTATTCTGGATGCATAGCTTTCTTATTAACATAATAATAGATAATTGAATTAAATTTGTCAAGAATTTTACTTTTTATTCATATCTGTTTACTTTTTATCCATATATTTATAATAGACCTTTTTAAGCGCTATTTTACTTTTCATAAAAAGGATCCTTGGCTAAGACGCTTTGACATATAAAAGGAGGGATTAGATGGATGCAGCAAAGTTTTATAAGATCATACAAAAGGACAGGGAAGAAAGAAAAGGGGCAAATTTTAAAGGTAATTTCTTAGATTATTTAGAAATTGTAAAAGAAAATCCAGAAGTTGCCGTCCTTGCTCATGAAAGGATTTATAAGCTTCTTATAGAACCTGGTGTTGAAGTCATTAAAACTGAAGAAGATCCAAGACTTCGCAGAATCTATGGCAATGACATAATAAAAAGATATAACTTTTTTAAAGAGGACTTTTTTGGCATAGACAGGGTTCTTATGAAAATTGTCAGGTATTTTCATTCTGCAGCCATGCGGGGAGAAGAGTCCAGGCAAGTCTTATATTTGGTGGGACCAGTAGGCTCAGGTAAATCTTCAATTATTGAAGCCATTAAGAAATTACTTGAATCGAGCCCGCCCATTTATGCTCTTGAAGGTTGTCCCATAAGGGAAGAACCGCTTCATCTTATTCCACATCATTTAAGAGATCTTTTTGAAAAAGAACTTAAAGTCAAGATTGAAGGAGATTTATGTCCTGTTTGCAGCTATAGATTGCAGCATGAATTTGAAGGTAAATATGAAAATTTTCCAGTGACAAGCGTGGAATTTTCAATTCAGGGAAGAAAAGGCATAGGCGTAGTGCCTCCTGTTGATTCTAATAATCAAGATACTTCAGTCCTTATCGGGAGTGTGGACATATCAAAAATGGACTTATATCCGGAAGACGATCCCAGAGTTTTTTCCTTAAATGGAGCTTTTAATGTCGGCAATCGGGGCATTGTTGAATTTATTGAAGTCTTCAAAAATGATGTGGAGTATTTACATACTATGATTACGGCAACTCAGGAAAAGGCCATTCCTTCTCCTGGAAAAGGGGCTATGGTCTATTTCGATGGGGTGATTTTGGCTCACTCTAATGAATCGGAATGGAATAAATTCAAATCAGACCATACCAATGAAGCGATTTTAGACAGGATTGTAAAAATTGAAGTGCCTTATTGCTTAGAATTGAATGAAGAAATCAAGATCTATGAAAAAATCCTTAAAAAGTCTAATTTTAAGGCCCATATTGCACCCCATACTTTAGAAGTTGCTTCGATGTTTGCTATTTTAAGCAGGCTTAAACCTTCCAATAAAGTAGATCCTATGACTAAGCTGAAAATCTACAATGGGGAAGAAATCATTGAAAAGGGGACGACCAAGAGGATTGATATTGCAGAACTTAGGGAAGAAGCAGGAAAGGAAGGAATGTCGGGGATTTCCACAAGATTTATTATGAAGGCCTTAGATAATGCCTTATCGGATTCAGAGCATAATTGCATTAATCCTTTAAGTGTTATGGAAGCTCTGATAAAAGAAGTTAAAGAAATGGCCGTATCTGAAGAATTAAAGAAGAGATATCTTGGTTTTATTCAGGATACGATTAAAAAAGAATACCATTTAATCCTGGAAAAAGAAGTCACCAGGGCTTTTATTCATGGTTACAGAGAACAGGCGCAGGACTTATTTAATAATTATTTGGATCATGCAGAGGCTTATATTAATAAGACCAAAATTAAGGACTTAAGTACAGGAGAAGAATTAGAGCCAGACGAAGAATTTCTGGCCTCTATAGAAGAACAGCTCGGTATTACACCCAGTTCAGCAAAAGGCTTTAGACAGGATGTAACTTCTTATATGTTTGCCGTTTTAAGAAATGGAGGGAAAATTGATTATACCTGTTATGAACCATTAAAAGAGGCAATAGAAAAGAAGCTTACAGCCTCTGTCAGAGAACTTTCGAGAGTAATTACCAAATCTAAGGTAAGAAACGAAGAACAAAATAAAAAGTATGATGCCATGGTAGAGGAAATGAAAAAAAACGGTTATTGCGATCACTGCTGTAATGTGATTTTGAAATATTCGGCTAACAATCTTTGGAAAGATTAATTGAAAGGAGACACAAATGGCGATTTTCCGTGAATACCAAAAATATGGCCGTGACAGGAGTATTGAAGATAGAAGAAGGCATAAAAAACTGGTTGAAAAAAGTATAAAAGAAAACATTGGAAGAATTATTTCAGAAGAAAGTATTATTGGTCAGTCCAACAATAAAAAGATAAAAATTCCCATAAGGGGTTTAAAAGAATATTATTTTAGGTATGGTTCCAATCAAAAAGAAATCTTTTCAGGAGATGGGAAAGAAAAAAAAGGAGACAAATATTTAATTAACAAATATAAGTTTGGTAAAGAAGAAGGAAGAGCCGGTAATGAGGAAGGAGAAGACATCTATGAAACGGAAATAACCATTGAAGAAGCTATACAGTATTTGTTTGAAGACATAAATCTTCCTTATTTATATAGAAAGGAATTTACAGAAACCGAATCAGAAAGTACTGGCAAGAAATGGGGTATTCAAGTAAAAGGGGCGCCTCCCAGACTCTCAAAAAAGCATACAGTAAAAGAAAGAATTAAAAGAAAAAAACAAGCCCAGCGAAATCAAGTCATAAAAGAAGGAGATAGGTTCCCGTTTCATGAAGAAGATTTAAGATATTACCGCTTAAAGCCTAAGAAAAAAAGGGATTCCAATGGGGTTGTCATTTGCATTATGGATACATCGGGTTCCATGGGTCAGACTAAGAAATATTTGGCAAGAAGTTTTTATTTTCTTCTGTATCAGTTTTTAAAAATCAAATACTTGAATGTAGAAGTTGTTTTTATTGCCCATACCACCGTAGCCAAAGAAGTAAGTGAGGATGAGTTTTTTCATAAAGCGGAATCAGGGGGCACATACATAAGCAGCGGTTATAAGAAAGCATTAGAAATCATTCATGAAAGATATAATCCTAAGACCTGGAATATCTATGCTTTTCACTGCAGCGACGGGGATAATTGGGGAGAAGATAATCAAAGAGCTGTTGAAGCCGCTCTGGAACTCTGTAAGGTTTGTAATCTTTTTGGATATGGGGAAATTAAGACCAGTACTTACACGAGTACAATTATGCAAAAATACATGGAAGAAATCAAAGAACCCAATTTTGCAATGGTCAAAATTGCTGGCAAGGAAGATGTCTGGGCTGCCTTTGTCGAGCTGCTTAATGTAGAAAAAAACAACAGACTGGAAGGATGATACCATGGGCTATTCTATGGATTATTCGATAGAAGAATTAAAGTTTTGGAATGAAAAAATTGAAAGGCTGGCAGAGGAAAAAGGCTTGGATTTTTATCCTCAGGAATTTGAAATCATAAGTTATGAGGATATGCTTGGGTATGAATCTTATTTAGGCATGCCTTCTCATTATCCTCATTGGAGCTTTGGGAAAACTTATGAAAGACTTAAAACACTTTATAAATATAACCTGACGGGATTGCCCTATGAAATGGTCATTAATTCTAATCCCTCTATTGCGTATTTGATGAAAGATAATACCTTGGTTCTTCAGATTTTAACCATGGCCCATGTCTATGCCCATAATGATTTTTTTAAAAACAACCGTTTATTTCAGGAATACACCAATGCAGATCTTGCCGTTGAAATGTTTAAAAATCATGCCGGCAGAATCCGGGAATACATTAAAAACCCAGGCATTGGTTATGAAAAAGTTGAAAGCGTTCTTGATGCGGTTCATTCTATAAGATATCAATGCGGGCTTAAGAAAAGAAAAAAATATGAAAAAACAATAGAGCATCAAGAGGAGGAAGAAGTTGAAAAAAAAGAATCCGACAGCTTATTACAATTTTTAATTGATTATGGGGACTGTGAAGAATGGGAAAAAGATATTATTTATATTGTCATGGAAGAAACGAGATATTTTATCCCGCAGATTGAAAGCAAAATCATCAATGAAGGCTGGGCTTGCTGGTGGCACTATCAATTACTGAATGATCTTGATTTGGATTATGGCAGTCATATTGATTTTTTAAGAATTCATAATAATGTCATTTCCCAATATCCAGGCAGAATTAACCCTTATTATTTGGGCTTTAAAATCTGGGATAAGATTGCTAAAAAAACAAGGGATATGAAAAAGCTTTTTGAAATAAGAGCTTTAGAGAGGGACTCTTCCTTTATAAGAAGATACCTGGATTTTGATACATGCAGGGAAATGAATTTAATCCAGTTAGAAGAGCAAGACCGTTTTTATGTTATCACTGAGTTGGCAGACGATGAAGGGTGGAAAAGTATTAGAAATTACCTGGCTGAAAGTGTAGGTATGGGAAGGATTCCTAAGATTGTGGTTGATGATGTTATAAAAAGTGACAATCTCTTATGCCTTAAACAAATTTATGATGGCAGGGAACTGGATGTAACCTATGCTTTTGAAACTTTAAAATATATTGTAAAGCTATGGGGTGGAAAAGTTAGTCTTGATACAGTTATCAATAAAAGTCCCAAAAGAATCATTTGCGATAAAGAGTTTAGAATTTCTCTTGAAAATATTGAAGATTAACTCTTCTATGGCAAAAAGCCCTTGGAATAGACAAGGGCTTTTTTTTATTATACAATAGGATAGGTTAATTCGATAGAGAGAGGAAAGACAATGGGATTTAAATTTTGTTCAATAACAAGTGGCAGCAGCGGCAATTGCATTTATATAGGAACTCCTAAAGTGAATATATTAGTGGATGCAGGGATTAGTGGGACTAAGGTTCAGGCCGGCTTAGAAAAAATAGGCGTAAATCCTGCCAGTCTTCACGGGATTTTAATCACCCATGAACATATCGACCATATCAAAGGCGTAGGGATTTTGTCCAGACGGTTTGACCTTCCTTTATTAGCGACAGCCAAAACCTGGGAAGCCATGGAGGCTATGGGGAAGGTTCTGGGGAAAATAGCTCCCCACAACAAGGTGGTCATTGAAAAAGATAAAGATTTTATTTTAAAAGATTTAGTGATCCATCCATATCCTATTCCTCATGATGCAGCAGACCCGGTTGGATATACCTTTGTCCATAGCAATAAGAAAATAAGCATTGCTACGGATTTGGGGCATGTCAATGATCAGATAAAAGATAATATCAGAGAATCTAATCTTATTCTTTTAGAATCCAATCACGATATAGATATGCTAATAAACGGCTCATATCCATATTATCTTAAACGAAGGATTTTAAGTAATTTCGGTCATTTGTGCAATGAAGCAGCAGGAAAAATTCTGGCAGAAGTCTTTCACGATAAATTAGAAGCTGTTATTTTAGGTCATCTTAGCAAAGAAAATAATTATCCTCAGTTGGCATTAAACAGTGTAAAAAAACAGCTTCTTAGTGCAGGCATCGAACAAGATGGCCGGTTTGAGCTGACTGTAGCCAAAAGAGAGGATGTATCAGAGTTCTTTAGCCTTTAAATAGGCTTTTTCTAAGTGGGATGTATAAAATTCCTTTCTTTGCTTCATAATGATAATGAGGGTGATATGACATATAAAAGAAAGGGGTGCCCCTATGGCTAAAAAGAAAAAAATAGACAAGGCTAGTCAACCGGCTTCATTTGCCACTGAAGAATTTGCATCGGAATCCATCCCACAGCAAGGTTCACAAAAAAGCAGGAAAAAGAGCGGTAAAGAAAAAAAAGAAATAGTTTAGCTCGAGCTTTTAAAGCAAGAAAAGAGGATATTGGACAAATAAATCCAAGATCCTCTTTTTGTTCTTTATTTCTTCATAAATTATCTTATTACAATGTCAAAAAATTG
>Ga0209608_1002299_pt1 | contig 13759 bp, 10 predicted proteins | sample AD_UKC130_MetaG_FD_184428 | JGI IMG/M metagenome (GOLD analysis project Ga0209608, IMG submission 184428) | Active sludge microbial communities of municipal wastewater-treating anaerobic digesters from Canada - AD_UKC130_MetaG (SPAdes) (version 2) | ecosystem: Engineered > Bioreactor > Anaerobic... | reverse complement strand
CTTTTTCATTTTCATCCTCCCTTAAAGATTTATTCTTTCTAATATTAAATAATGGATTATTTACTGTCAATTGGATAAGCAAACTCTCCGCAGAGAAAAGAGTTTTAAGCCATTTTAATCTCTACATGCCACTATTGGTGTGCTTATTTATTTCCAAAATTAGTCTTCCTCGCTTTTGTAATAATAGACATGGTCCCGATCGGCATTTCAAACCAACTTTTACATTATAAAACGTCATAAAAAAAGAAGTCCTTATAACCTTCTTCTCGGATAACTGACTTCCACACCACAATGGGATACTGTGCTGGCCCCTTCATTTTGAAGGGAAAATCTTCTGCTTTCATCATAGCTGAATCTATAACCTTGTAGACATAACCGACATAATCTCCATCTTCATCGGAGATTACAAATTGTTTAGCAAGGACAGCGATCATGTTCTCTGTCTTACAATAGAAAAATGGTGTTCCGTTCTGATTTAAATATTGTTGAGCTCTTTCTATCAAGGATATATATTCACGATTAGCATCTTCGACAGTATACTCTTCGGCATAACCAGCAGTCCCCATCATTAACACTAACACAAAAACCAGGGTAACAAAGACTAATTTTCTCATTTTTTTCCTATTCCCCTTTTCCAAAAATTAAAAATACCGATAAATTTTTAACATCCCTGATCTAAATTAGTGACAAACCAAGAAAAGACATCCTCAGCGTTTTCTTTTTTCTCTCGAGCTTCCACTATGTAAGTGAAGATACCCAGGGTAAGTTGAAAGTAGAAATCCGACGACCTGAATTTTAAAATCGGGCTCGGGATGATTAGCGATATTCTCTTTTTTAATCTGATAATCTCTCTTGCACTATGTCCTATCTTGAAAAGGAATAATTCGGGCTAAGCTATACCGAAAGGAGCTCGTTTATGGGAATGCAACCCCTCCTCTTTTCTTTTGGTATTAGTATACCCCAAAAGGGATAATTCTTCACAGAGGCAAAAAATTATTCTTGTCCCAGGCATGCTGGGATGCATCTCTTGAATATAATTATCCTAATTTTACTTTTATCTTATGCTGTTAAGCTGTTTTGTTTTCTCTTTCATTTTCCTGCGGGAGATGAAGCAAAAAGATTTTGCGAGGAAATCACTCTCACCCTGATCTTCTCCCCGGAAGGGTGAGGTAAAAGAAGATAGTGCCTCTCCCCTCAAGGAGAGAAAAATGAAAAAGAGTCGAGAAGCTCTCTCTTCCGCTATTCCCGAAATCTTTTATCGGGAATCCAAGTTTTTATAAACACTGTGAGCCCCTGATAAAAACGTTCAGAGGCAAACTAAAAACAGCTTAAAGCTCGCTGGTGTGGCAAGAAAGGGTGATAAAAACACTCAGGAATGACGGATGAGAAGGGGGTTATAAAGGGGGTTCTCTCTCTATAGTCTGTATTGACACAGCGGGAAGGGCGTTGTATTATTCTCACAAAAAGGAGGAGCTGGGATGAAAAGGAATTATCTTTTTTGGTTGGGGATATTGGTATTTTCTCTCGCTTTTGCTGGTATAGCAAGTGCTTCTACTCTGGATGAAATTAAAGCTCGGGGAAAAATCATCATCGGCACTGATGCTACTTATCCCCCTATGGAGTTTTACGATGAAAGCGGGGAAATTGTGGGTTTTGATATTGATTTAGGTAAAGCGATTGCTGAGGAATTAGGTGTGGAGGCAGTATTTATAGACACTGCCTGGGATGGCATTTTCCCTGCTCTGGACGCCAAAAAATTTGATATTATAATGTCCGCTACTTCTATCACCGAAGAGAGACTTAAATCCAAAGCAATGAGTGACCCTTATTATATTACCTCCCAGGCTATTGCAGTGAGAAAAGACAATGATTCTATTAAAGGTCCGGAGGATTTAGTAGGTAAGGTGATAGCAGTGCAGATCGGGACTACTGGAGATTTAGCGGTGAGTGAGATAGAAGGGGTAAAGGAGATAAAGAGATTTGACACTACTGACAAAGCTTATATGGAAGTGATGAATGGAAGAGCTGATGCGGTGGTTAATGATTTATCCGAAGTTGCTTACCGGATGAAATTTTTACCGGATATGAAAATCGTGGCTACTTTTAAAGAAGGAGAGGAAAATTACGGAGTTACTTTGCGTAAAGAGGATACCGACCTTCTGGAAGCCATCAATCAAGCTTTGAAAAATATTAAAGAGTCGGGTAAGTATGATCAGATTTATCAAAAGTGGTTTGGGGAAATAAAGTAATTTATAAGAGAGGATTTAATTTTTGCAGTTTGACTTTTTAGCTCTATATGAGGCATTACCAGCACTTTTAGTGGGGGCGCTGGCAACTTTACGAATCACCGCTCTTTCTATAGCTGTGGGTTTGGTAATTGGTTTAGGAGCCGGTCTTGCGCGAGTATGGCCCAATTCCTTTTTGCGGAGTATTTCCAGTGCTTACATCGAGTTAATCAGGGGTACTCCCCTTTTGGTGCAAATCTTTCTAGTTTACTTTGGGCTACCGGCTCTGGGTTTGAATTTAGACCCTTTTGTGGCCGGGGTTTTAGCTATGGGAATCAATAGTGGGGCCTATGTGGGAGAGATTGTTCGAGGAGGCATAGAATCTATCGCTCAGGGTCAGATGGAAGCTGCTCTTTCTTTGGGGATGAGCTGGTGGCAATCTATGTATTACGTTGTATTGCCTCAAGCTCTGTTTCGCATTCTTCCTTCCTTAGGTAATGAATTCATTGCTCTCCTTAAAGATTCCTCTTTAGTTTCTACTATTGCTATTGCTGAGCTAACTCGCACCGGGCAAATAATCATTACCCGTACCTTTAAGTCTTTTGAAATCTGGGTGGGAGTAGCTCTCTTTTATTTTATTATGACCTATGCTATTTCTCGAGCGGTAAAATATTCAGAAAAAAGGATGCGCTACAGTGAGTGATTGGGTCATAAAAGTCTCTAATCTCAATAAATACTTTGGTTCTAACCATGTTTTAAGAGATATCAATTTTCAGGTTAAGTTTGGAGAAGTGGTATCGATAATCGGTGCCTCTGGCTCGGGTAAAAGCACCTTGCTCCGCTGTCTCAACGGTTTAGAGCCCATTCAAAGTGGAGAGATAGTAGTGGATGGAGTGAAGATAAACGGAGAGAAAGTAGATTTAAGCCGAATAAGGCAATCTATCGGGATGATTTTTCAGAGTTTTAATCTTTTTCCTCATATGAGTGTTCTGGATAATGTTATTCTTGCTCCTCATAGAGTAAAAAAGATTCCTCGCCGGGAAGCAGAGGAAATAGCTTTAGAGCTTTTAGGTAAAGTGGGTCTGGCAGAAAAGGCTCATTCCTATCCTTATCAGCTTTCCGGGGGACAAAAGCAAAGAGTGGCTATCGCTCGGGCTTTGGCAATGAATCCTAAAGTCATGATGTTTGATGAGCCGACTTCGGCTCTGGACCCGGAAACAGTTAATGACGTTTTAGACGTGATGAAAGAGTTAGCCAAAGAGGGGATGACTATGATTGTAGTTACTCATGAAATGGGTTTTGCTCGAGAGGTTTCCCAGCGGGTGATGCACATCGATGAGGGTAGAATATTAGAAGAGGGGACCCCAGAGGAAATTTTTTATCATCCCCGTAATCCTCGTACCCGGGCTTTTTTGAGCAAAGTAATAAATATTTGAAGGTGGGAAAATGGAAGATAGAAAAGTAGTAAAAATCGGCGTCATAGGTTTCGGAACAGTGGGAGTGGGAACGGTTAAAATATTAAAAGAGAGAAAAGAAGAAATAGAAAAAGAGCTGAAAGTTGCTATTCAGATAGCTAAAGTTGCCGATAAAGATTGGGAAAGAGAAAGGCCGCTAACAGTGCCTCCAGAAATCAGAACTTATGACTCCTGGGAAGTAGTAAAAGATCCGGAAATTGACATAGTGGTAGAGGCAATAGGGGGAGTGTCTCCTACTTTTGAGCTGGTTTCTTGCGCTCTTGAGCAAGGTAAAACAGTGATTACTCCTAACAAAGAACTCATCGCTAAAAAAGGAGGAGAGTTATTAAAAATAGCTGAAAGCTCAAATAGTGAGCTTTTCTTTGAGGGAGCAGTGGGAGGAGGAATACCCATCATTCATTCTCTCAAAGGACAACTGATAGGTGATGATATAGAAGAAGTTATCGGGATAGTAAACGGCACTACTAATTTTGTTCTCACTGAGATGTCTCTCCACAAAACTTCCTATGCTGAGGCGTTAAAAGAAGCACAGAACAGGGGATATGCAGAACCAGTCCCGGTTATGGATGTAGAAGGATTTGATGCTGCCTATAAAATAGCTATTCTTGCCTCTTTAGCTTTTCACAGTAAGGTAGAAGTGGAAAAAGTCTATCGGGAGGGAATCACTCTTTTGATTCCTGAGGATATCGAGTTTGCCAAAGAACTGGGATTTACAGTAAAACTTCTGGCCATCGCTAAAAAGTTAAACGAGGCGATGGAGCTCCGGGTTCACCCGGTGCTTTTACCCTTCGACCATCCTCTATCTCAAGTATATGGGGTGGAAAATGCTATTTATGTTAAATCGAAAACCCGCCGGTTGACTTTTCGAGGTCCAGGGGCAGGAGGAGAAGCCACCGGCAGCGCTATTGTGGGAGACATAATAGAAGCTATACGTAATTGGAAGTGGCAGTGCCGGGGTAGAGTAGGCTGTACTTGCCTGCGGGAGATGGAAGTAAAGCCCATCACGGAATTAATTACTCAATATTGTGTGCGTATTTTAGCATTGGATGTGCCAGGAGTGCTAGGTAAAATTGCTACCCAGTTTGGAGAGGCAGGAGTCAGTCTTTCAGCGGTTAAACAGCCGGTTAGCACCCCGGGTGAGCTTACCAATATTTATTTTCTTACTCATAAAACAAAGGAAGAAAGTTTGCAAAGGTCGTTGGAGCATATTAGAAAACTGGAAGTAGTAAAGGAGGCTTATGCCATCCGGGTGGAAGAAGGAGGTTGAAAGGAGGAAAAACTTTTGGACAAGGAGGAGATTACCACAGTTTTGCGCTGTTTGAGTTGCCAGCGAGAGACTGAGCATCGCCTGATTTATCAGGGAGAGATGGTAAAATCCATAATATGCCAGGAATGCGGGCTGGAGATTAGTTTTGATAAGGACAGGCTTTTAGCCCTTTATGGAGAAGATTTAGTAAAAAGAGTTCTTACCAAGCCTCGCCGGATTACTGAAGAATATAAGGAAGATTTGGTTAAATTCTTCAGCAGCATCCCTTTTCGTATCATTACCAAGCCTTATCGGATATTGAAAGAAATAGACTCTCTCCGGGACGACTGAGAAAATAGAGCCGCAGAAGCGGGTACTTATCTGTTGTTTCCCTTCTGTTTCTCAATGCCTGTAATTATTTAGTTTAATCTTCCGCAGGAGGCTGTTCTTTGCGAATCTCACGGTAACGTCGGGAGAAAGAAGGTAACCATAACAGATTTTGTAGGATATTACAGTTACGGAGTCTGGGTGTATAAATCCCGTTATCTTTGCACTTAAAATACTTGGCTATCAGTTTGCCCGGAGCTGTATATTGCAGGATAAAAATCAGGGCACAAGCTCAATAGTCTTTATAACCTCCAGAATATGTTCCATCACCGGGTCTTTGCCTTCTAAAACATCCTCAATGGTGGTGGTAACTTCGATATCTGGTAAAACTCCTCTTCCGTCATCTATTCCACTGGGTCTGTGGAACTTCTTGTGTGAAACCCCTGCTGGAAGGTCGGTATTGGGTAGCCAGAAGGGATAAATATCGCCAAAATGAGTAGGCAGCCCTCCTGTTTCTTCTCCAATAAGTGTGCCGATGCCGTAGTCTTTAACTGTGGCTGCAAAATTGACGGCACTGGAAAAGGTGTGGGAGCCTATTAATACATATAGCTTGCCATGAAATCGAAGGGGATTTTCAGAGGGTTCTATGAGCTCTGGAGAAGAAGAAAATACTTCGCCTTCAGGCAAAGAAGAGATTTCCTGATACACTGATTGATACCATTCCCGGGATGCTTGATACATCGATTCATAGGATTCTGGATAAATCTTTTTTAATACTGGAAGGGGGTCTTTGTAATATTCCTTTATTTGCTTACTTACTTTAAGTTCAATTTTTGAAAATTGCCTCCAGGGTTTATCTGTCAGGTAATCGAGGAGAGCATCACCCAGAGTAGAGTTTCCTCCACTGTTGTTGCGAATATCTATAATAAGGTGCTCAATTTCTTCCTCCTTTATTTTTCTGAATGTTTCTTCTAAGAATAAATTAAACTTTTCCGGATCTTGAAAGGCTCTAAAATCAATTACTCCTGTTTTTAACTCAGGCATTGAAGCATAACTGTAATAGGGATATTGAATTTTTTTACTGTCTTCCTCTTTTTCTTCTTTAGCAAATTCTTTTTGAAGCTCCTGAGCTTTTCTGGTGAGCTCATTCCAGGTCATCCCTTTTATAGGTTTCTGGAGAGCTTTGCCAGAGGGAGATAAATACGTTATGTTAAACTCTTCCCAACTATATGCAAACCATAACAGGGCCCGAAAGTTTGTGTTAACCGATTCTATCCGGTACGATAATTTCTCTCCGCTCACGTATTTAGTGAGTTCCTCAATGAGCTGTGAAATTGAGAATCCATTAATTTTGAGTATTTCTGCACCTGGTGGAATCTCTCCGGTATAGTCAACTACGACGAATAGTCTTTCGCCAATGATTCTGACATCAAGCGGGAAAAGGCGTCCCCCTCCATTTATATATTCATTCAATTCCTCAACCGGATAGGTAATGTAGGTATGACCATCTCCAATTCTGGTTACCAGCGGTGCAACCTTTCTGTAAAATTCAAGCCTGGTCAGTGGTTCACTCAAGTCTTCCTCGATATCTTGCTTCATCTTATAAATTTCCTCTTGAGGAGTGTATCTGTATAAATCGGGGTGGACATCTTCCAGTGTCTGGATGAGAAAATCAAGGTCGTATTTTAATTCCTCTGGTGATTGCTTTCCTGAAACCTCCTCTGTGTAACCAGCTAAAATTGCCGCTACCAGCAACACAACGATTATTGCGACTCTTTTCATTTTCTTTCCACCTTTCCTTTATCAATTTTTGTTCCTTTCCATTGGTTTTCTTATTGTCTCTAACTATAATTCGCTATTATAGTATCCCATAAAATCAGTCATGGCAATGGCTATGAGAGTCGCCCTTTATAATCCCCGAGAGACTAAAATAAAAGACTAAAACTAAAAACTTGAATAAAAAGATAAAACTACTGAGGGGAAAAGCGTCCCTCAGTGGATTCCCGTCTAAAGATTTCGGGAATAACGAGAAGGGACTATAGGAAGGAGAGCCTCTTATATAATCCCCGGAAAAAGCGAACACCGCTGGAGAGGAAAACGTCTCTTTGAACCACTCTTATAACCTCTGACTTTGACACTTCATTTAGTTGAAACCCGCGTCAAATCTATATTCTTTAAATTAGAACATGCTATTTTGCCACCACACTCAGCGCTTTCAGCAGTTTATGGGGATGATTCTCCCCACTTTGATTTTTAAATAAGGCAATTCTTAGCATTGCAAACAGACGGAATGTTATATAATTCTTAAGGAGTAAAAATATGCCAGAAATGAAAGGATTTTTCGTGGATTGGATAGAAAAACCAGTTGAAAGAAAAGAAAAAAGAGATAAAATTATCGTTTTGTTATTGGTTGCCTTCTATCTTATCGTCTCTTTTTATCATTTAGGTTCTCTTAAAGCTCCTCAAACCTATTGGCAACCTTCTTCTCCGGGAGAGGGAGCCTGTCTCGATTTAGGAAAGGAAGAAACTATCAAGCGTATATCGTTTTTCGGGGGGCTTATCGGGGAGGGAGAATATCGGCTTGAATATTCCGCTGATGCCGAAACCTGGCAAGAAGGACCTCTTCTTAAGCCCCAGAACGTTTTTGAGTGGAAAGAAGCGGACGTTGACTTGCGAGGAAGATATATTAGAATTATAGCTCAAAAAAGTGGAGGGATGCTCAACGAAATTGGTTTTTGGGGAGAAAAACAGACCCTGCTTCCTGTAAATGCTATTTTACCTCTACACCAGGGATACCTACTTCCCCAGGGTTTTCCTGAAGCTTTTGATGAGCAAGATACCGTTCCTTACCAATCCTCTTATCTAAATAGCACTTACTTTGATGAGATTTACTTTGCCCGTACTGCTTATGAATACCTCCATCAGGTAGAACCTTATGAGTGGACTCATCCTCCCCTGGGCAAGATGTTAATCTCTTTGGGGATAACTATTTTTGGTATGAACCCCTTCGGGTGGAGATTTATGGGAGTGGTGTTTGGAGCTTTGATTATTCCTTTGATGTACCTTCTGGGGAAAAAGTTATTTGGTGAAAGCGAATACGGGTTAGTGGCTGCTTTTCTTATGACTTTTGAGTTTATGCATTTTGTCCAGGCTCGTATAGCTACTATAGACACCTATGTGGTATTTTTTATCATCCTTATGTATTACTTTATGCTTGTTTATCTCTCCACTCCTTACTCCCCTCGAGATATAAAACGATTTTTATTACCACTTTTTCTCTCTGGTCTTTCCTTCGGGTTAGGAGCGTCAGTAAAATGGACGGGTATCTATGCCGGGGGAGGGCTGGCGGTGCTCTTTTTTCTCAATCTGGTAAAGAAGAGAAAAGAAAATCCTTCGAGCTTTGCTACTTTCTGTAAAAAAATGTTTCCCTGGTGTGTTTTATTTTTTATCATCATCCCTCTTTTTGTCTATGGTTTATTTTACGTATTCTTTTTACCCGGACCTACGGGGATAAGAGATATCTGGAGGCATCAGCTCCAGATGTTCAACTATCACAGTAAACTCGAAGCTACTCATCCTTTTTCTTCTCCTTGGTGGCAGTGGCCTCTTATGATTCGACCTATCTGGCTTTACCAGGGGAAGGGTTTACCTCCAGGACAAATCTCGAGCATCGTTTCTCTGGGTAACCCGGCTATCTGGTGGGGAGGTACTCTTGTTCTTCTCTTTTCTCTTATCCTTCCCCTCTTTCGAAAAGAAAAAGCTCTTCCTTTCATTTTAATCGGATTTCTTGCTCAATATCTTCCCTGGGTTTTGGTCCCTCGATTGACTTTTATTTATCATTTTTATAACAGTGTACCTTTTTATATTCTTTTGATCGTTCTTTTTTATCGGAAAATCCGGGAAAATTATCCCCGCTATAAACCTTTTCTTTTTGGGTATCTCGCCCTTGCTGCCTTTTTATTCTTCCTTTTTTATCCTGTGCTCTCTGGAGAAATAGTGAGCAAAAATTATGTAGCTACTTACTTGCGCTGGCTCCCCAGCTGGACATTTTTCATCAACTAAAATTATAGTCATTCAAACTTCTATACCAAAAACAGAGCGCATCAGATAACCAATGAAAAAACTAAAGCCAGCTACCCCAAAGCTTACCCCTATCATTTCCCAGAAACGCTTCCCAAAAGGAGTTCCTTTAGCCACTGAAATATAGTAATTGAAGAGAGCGATGATGGCGACAGCGATAGCTAAAGTGCAACCCAGGCAAAGATAGTAATTGCTTAGCAGAAGATAGGGTAGAATAAGTAGAATAACGGTCAAAATATAAGCAACCCCAGTATAAAGAGAAGCCTGGAGGGGGTTTTTATCCGTCCCTTCTGCTTTTGTGGATAAATATTCAGAAGCTCCCATAGATAGAGCTGCTGCAATACCGGTAACCGAACCAGTCAGGGCGATTAATTTGGTATCCTGGAGAGCCAGAGTAAAACCAGCCAGAGCACCAGTGAGCTCCACCAGAGCATCGTTGAGCCCCAACACTACCGAACCGATATAGTTAAGCCATTCCTCATCTATGAGCCCTAACAGGGCATTTTCGTGCTTATTTTCTTCCTCGATGATAGTGCTTATTTCGGGAATAGTTTCCAGTAGATGTTCATAGTTTTTTTGTGCTCTTTCTTCCCCATTTTCCATTAGCTTCAACCCGAAAGTGAGCCCAAAAATACGACTTATCCAGTAATATTTCCAGATTTTGAATCGGTCTGGCTCTACATCTTTCCGGGTATACTTTTTAAAAACATGGTAGTGACGGAGCTCTTCATGGGCAATTTTCTCCAGAATCTCCTGGTTTTTCGAGGATTTGGGGTTTTTAGATAGGTTTAGATAGATGTGATATTCGGTAATTTCATTCTTCTGGTGTTCTAATAACTGAGCATGAACTTCAGGAGTGATATCCATTTTTTCTCCCTCCTACTCTCAGGTATTCAAGGTTGCTGCGTCTATTTTAACCTTGATGAGGTATAAAAACAATGAGAAGGATTAAAGAGAAGGGAAGCCAGTAATAAAAGATTGCTTAAGAAGAGCTGTGGAGAAGTCTTTCTCTCCATAACCTTGCGCCGTTGGGTTGCCATAGTTAACCTCACTTTTTCACCTGTGTGGTGGCTCTGTCTCTAAAAAAAAGACGGCCTTGCTCTTTGTAGAGAGGGGGAAAGGGCGTCAGGTTATAGGGGAAGCGTCTTACTGTGGTTCTGTGGTTATAAGGCCGAATAAAAAAGCCATCGGTTCTAACAAACCTTAGCCTTTTCTTTCTCACCTTTTTGGGGTGAGAAACTTCAGGATGGACTTCCACTCAAAAGCTTTGAGCTTCTTATCTTTCAAACAGAAGCTCTTTCTTCCATCCTCCGGCTTAACTCCTCAGAACCGATGGCAAACATAATATATCATCTCTTTTTGAATTTGTCAATAGGTAGTTAAAAAAATTTTGGAAAATTTTAAAACAATATACTCATTCTCTCTCTTCTTTTTCTACCTAATTGTTGTGATGGCTGTGTATACGCAATTCAAAGTAAGATCATCACGGAAACGTAAATGCGACCCTTACTATGATAAAAAGAGGCAGAGTGTTGCAAGCTGCTACGCTTTGCCGTAGGTTGTTCTTGACAAAAATGGTAAACTAACTTGATGTAAAGGAAAAGGTATTCTTGATGAGTTAAGAGAGAAGAGGATAGATAAATACTAAAATGCCATTCATAAAAGTTCCCCTTCTGAATCGAGTTTGGGAAGTAAAAAGAGGAGAGAATCTGTTGGAAGCCCTGCGGCGGGAAGGAATAGAGGTAGATTCCTACTGTGGAGGTATGGGGTCTTGCGGAAAATGTGTGGTAAAAGTTAAAGGAGAGGAGATATCTTCTCCTAATTCCTTAGAGGAAAAACATCTCAAAGAAAAAATCAAAGAGGGATTTCGTCTGGCCTGTCAGGTGGAAGTATATGGAGAAGTAGAGGTAGACGTTTCTCCTTCTCTTACCTCTTATGGAGAAGTGATGGTAAAAACTCAGGAAGCCCGGCGGGAAGAACTTCCTGTCTGCCAGGCAGAGGTAAATGTGACAAAACCTCCCATAGATGGAGTGTCTTCTCTTCAAGAAATCCTGTCTTCTCAGCTGCAAGGAAAGGGTAAGAAATGGTCTTTAGTCTCTCTTTATCATCTTTCTCGCCTCGGGGAAGAAAGAGAGACAGAATTTGAAGTAATAACTGATGAAGAAAAAATCCGGTATGTTAATAAACTTTCTTCTGATAAATCTTTTTTAGGGATGGCTTTTGACCTGGGTACCACTACTGTGGGGGGAGAGCTGGTAGACCTCACCACTGGCACTTCTCTTCATCGTCTGGGAGCTTTAAATAGACAGACTCAATTTGGAGCAGATGTCATATCCCGCCTCCGGGCTATCCAAGATGACCCCTATAGTCTCCATCGTTTACAGGAACTTCTGGTACAAACTATGAACGATTTAATCCAGGAAGCCTGCGAAAAAGTGAACAAGAACCCGGAAAGGATTTTTGCTGTTACTGTAGCCGGAAATACCATAATGGAGCACCTCTTTCTGGGGGTTTCTCCTCTTTCTATTGGAGTAGCTCCTTACACTCCAGTTTTTCGAGAAGAACAGGTGCTTGACGCCCGGGAACTTAAAATAGTGGCCAATCCGGAAGCTCAGGTTTATTTATTCCCCTCTCTGGCTGGTTATGTGGGAGGGGATATTCTATCTGGGGTGGTAGCCTTTGATTTGATAGAAAGAAAAGGTTTAACTCTTTATGTAGATATAGGGACTAATGGAGAAATTGTTTTGATAGATGGAGAAAATATTTTTTGTTGTGGAACGGCAGCCGGTCCTGCTTTTGAAGGAGCACAGATCAAACACGGGACTCGAGCTACCCTGGGAGCAATATCGGCGGTAGAGATAAAAGATGGAGATATAAAGATTTATACCATTGGAGATTTGGCTCCTCGGGGAATATGCGGCACTGGCCTGATCGATGCTTTAGCTTGTTTCTTGAGGGAAGGGCTGTTGAGTCCTACCGGAAGGTTCAAAGAGAATGATAAATGGAGCAATCGACTGATAAAAGAAGGAGGTAGCCAGGCATTTCTTTTGAGCTATGACCCCCCTATTTTTATTACTCAGGAAGATATTTCTCAGCTACAACTGGCAAAAGCAGCCATTCAGGCCGGCAGGGAAATTCTCTTGAAAGAGGCAGGAAGAAAAGAGGAAGAGATAGAAGAAGTAATACTTGCGGGAGCTTTTGGTAGCTTTATTAACCCGGAAAGCGCTAAGACAATTGGTCTTATTCCTCAGGGAGCGAAGACTACTTCAGTAGGCAATGCTTCTCTCTATGGAGCCAAAAAAGCTCTTCTCTCTCGGGATTTTCGCCGAAAGGTTAAAGTGCTATTCCAGAAAGCCCGTTATGTTGAACTTTCAGCAAGAAATGATTTTTCTGATTATTTTTATCAATCTTTGATTTTTAATTAGACTGGAAAAGGAGATAGGGAAGATGGCAGTAGTTAAACCGTTTCGAGGTTATTTTTATTCTTCAGAATTTATTAAAAATCATCCCATTGATCGTCTGGCAGCTCCTCCTTATGATGTAATATCGGAGAAGGAAAAAGCCCGGTTAGCTGAAGAGCCTTATAATTTTGTCCACCTCACTCTGGGAAAGGTAGAGAATGGCTACCAAAAAGCAAAAGAGCTGCTTCAATCCTGGATAAGGGAAGGAGTAATAGAACAGGATGAGACTCCCTCTTTCTATATAGACGAACAGGAATTTCAGCTCAATTCCTCGGGGCGAAAAAAAAGGACGGGTTTCGTAGCTCTGGTACGTTTAGAAAGCTGGGAAAAGAAGATAATAATGCCTCACGAGCGGACTATGCCTAAATATTCTATGGATCGATTAGAACTTTTGCGAGCTACTCGAGCCAATTTAGAGCAGATATTCGGGATTTTTAATGATTCTTCAGGAGGAATCGATGAACTTTTAGAAGAAAATAAAAAAGAAGAAAACTTTATGTTTCAGTTTACTGATTACCAGGGGGTTACGCACCGATTGTGGAGGATAAAGGAAAAAGAAGTAATAGATAAAATAAAAAGAATACTGAGTCCTCGCACCATTATCATTGCTGATGGTCATCATCGCTATGAGACCAGCCTTATGTATCGAGAAGAGCGAAGGAAAGAGCTGCAAGATCCCTGGGAAGAGATACCAGAAGATTATGTGATGATGACTTTAGTCAACATGAAAAACCCCGGACTTTTAATCCTTCCCACTCATCGATTAGTGCACGATTTACCCGAGGAAAGAGTGAGAGGGTTTTTTGATCGGTGTCAGGGTCATTTTATAGTTAATAATTTCTCTAACGAGCGGGAAATGGAAGAGTTTTTGCGTACTGCTCCTCCTCACACCATTGGGGTTTATGATAAGGTGGAAGATAAGTGGGGAGCTATAACTCTAAAGGA
>Ga0209608_1002294_pt1 | contig 13773 bp, 14 predicted proteins | sample AD_UKC130_MetaG_FD_184428 | JGI IMG/M metagenome (GOLD analysis project Ga0209608, IMG submission 184428) | Active sludge microbial communities of municipal wastewater-treating anaerobic digesters from Canada - AD_UKC130_MetaG (SPAdes) (version 2) | ecosystem: Engineered > Bioreactor > Anaerobic... | reverse complement strand
CAGGATTCACACCATCAGGAGGAAAAACTCCAGTCACAGTATTTGATGCCCATTTCTCATCAGCAAGAAGTTTTAATACACCTAAGGAAGAGATTCCATTTCTCACTGCTTTACCTAAAATCATATGTCTCTTGAAATTATTCTCTAAACCTCTACTTAAAATATTTTCTAAGGATTTTCTTAGGGCAAAGAATATGGAAACAGCAGGAGTAAAAGGTGTTGCTCCATCTTCCAAGAATTTCTTTGCTTGTTTCAGATCAAAATAGAATCTTGGAAGTTTAGCATTACTATTAAACTCCCATGCCAAAGGACTTACAGAAACCATAGCAAGTCCTGGGGGTGTCTCCAAAGCCTTTTGAGAAGCAGTAATTACTACATCAATCTTTAGCTCATCGGTAGGAAGGTCTATAGCTCCTAAGGAACTTACTGCATCAACGATCAGTAATCTATCTTCCTTCTCCTTAACAATAGGCGCCAGTTCTTTTAAATTATTAGTAACTCCGGTAGAAGTTTCATTATGAGTTAACAAAACAGCTTTTATATCAGGGTCCTCTTTAAGAGCTTTCTCTAAAGCCTCTGGCTCTATTCCTTTGCCAAGTTCTGTATTAAGCGTTTTTACATTTAATCCATATGCCCTACAGATCCTTGCAAATCTTTCTCCAAATTCTCCGCATACTCCCACAAGTACCTTGTCTTCAGGAGAAAAGAAGTTTACAACAGCAGATTCCATTCCACCTGTTCCAGAAGTTGTTAAGATAAGTACATCGTTCTCTGTTTTAAAAACTTTTTTAAGCATTTCCGTATTAGTTTTGACTACATTTGCAAATTCTGAACCCCTATGATTTACCATCTCTTTTGCCATCTCAAGAAGTACATCTTGAGGAACTGGAGTAGGTCCTGGGATTAAAAGATATTGCTTAGGCATAAATTTATTCACCTCCTATATTTTTTACTTAATTGATAATAAAGATCAGCATTCCTCCTTATAGAATGGATCTCATCTAAAGTAAGAGCTCGCACCACTTTACCTGGAATCCCTATCACTAAAGAACCAGGAGGAATTTCTTTTCCTTCGGGAATTAACGCTTCTGCTCCAATAATAGAGTTCTCTCCTATTACAGCATTATCAAGAATTACTGCCCCCATACCAATAAGAGAATTATCCCCAATTTTGCATCCATGAAGAACTGCGGAATGCCCAACGGTTATATACTTTCCTAAAACTACAGGTTTTTCATCGTCTACATGAATAACTACGCTTTCTTGGATATTAGAGAATTCATCTACAAAAATATAAGAAAGATCTCCTCTCAATACTGCAAAATCCCAGACACTTACTCCTCTTCTCAGAGTTACTCTACCAATCACTGCTGCTGTTTCAGCCATAAATACATCTTCATCAAGCTGAGGATAATAATCCTCAAAAGCTCTTATCATCCAGTTTTCTTCCCCCTTAACAAAAAAGGGGAATCTCATATTTGAGAAATCCCCTTTTCGTCCTTGAAAAGCTCTTGAGTTATATTCTAAAAAAGAGAAGTCAAAATAGCAAGAGGAACTGTTTTAAAATTACATTAAAATCAAGAATCTAATAAATTTACATCATAAAAACTTGAGTCTTGCACCTCATCAATACTTTCTGTCTTTCCCCTAAAAACTCCACCTTCTTCAATGGTTATTTTGCCACCTAACTTAATATCTCCTTTAAGTTTTCCCGTAGAGAAAATTTCTAAAGATCCTGTACAATAAATATTTCCTACCACTTCTCCTATTATGATGACCCTATTCCCTTTAATATTTCCTTCCACATATCCTGAATTACCTACTATTACAGTTTCTTTTGCCTCAATTTCCCCTTTAAATTTTCCATCAATCCTTAAGGAAGCATTAGAGAAAATCTTCCCTTCCAGCTCTGTATGAGGTCCTATAATAGCATCTAACACTTCAGGTCTTTCTTTTTTTCTAAACATGTAAGCCTCCCCATTTAATACAATTTACCAACCTTTATGATATCAACCGAAAGATATGCATTAGGGTTCACTGGACTTCCATTTCTCCTTACTTCATAATGGAGATGAGGTCCGATACTAGTACCTGTACTTCCTACATGTCCTATAAGTTGTCCCTTTTTTACATACTGACCTGTTTTAACCGAGTAAGAGGATAAATGAGCATAATATGTAACTATTCCACGTCCATGGTTTATTTTTACTACTTTCCCATATCCACTTTCCCAGCCTACATAAGCAACAAATCCATCAGCAGTAGCATAGACAGGTGATCCCCAAATAGCCACAATGTCAACCCCTGAATGAAAGGCTTTTTTCTTAAAAATTGGATGAAATCTCCATCCAAAACCAGAACTTATAAATCCTAAAGTAGGCCAGCGAGAGGGAGTCACAGCAAGGAGTGATTTTCTTCTTTCTACCTCTTTCTCAATCTCAGCCAGCGCTTTTTCCTTTTCTCCAATTAAAGTCTTAACTTCTACAATTTTTCTTTGAAAATCAAAAGTACTTTGATCAGGAAAACTATCCATTCCTAAATAAACAGGTTTTGTATCTTTGGGAAGAGGAATCATACCTTTAATTCCAAGGGTATCCTTTAGTCTCTTCTCTGTTTCTTCAAGCTCCTTTAGCTTTTTACGTAGAGTTTCAATTTCTCTTAGTTGAGCCTTCTGCTTCTCAGTTACTTGCTCCAATACTTCTAAGTGTTTTACCTCATTAAATTTATTACTTGCAACTCTATAGAGTATTACGGAGGTACTTACAAGACCTATTATAGCGAGAACTATTATGAATACAGCACTTATATGAATTCTACGTGCCTTAGTGGTAGAAGCGTCGTGGGGAACAATCACCAAAGTAAAGAACTTCCTTTTCCACCACTTTCGCTTTTTAGCCATCTCACACCTCTATCAAAGTCAAATCTTTGTGAAAAGTCAAATCTTAAGAAAACAATATTAAATTTTTGTAAAATTATAACAGAGTAAAAAGCATGTGTCAAGAAATAAGATTTTTACTATATTCTCTCTATATATTAGTGCTATTAACAAAAATGTTTAAATTAATATTTATCTCTATTAAAATAAATGATATAATCATAGAAAATGGTAAAAAAGAAGGATCTTTTATATATAGCATGGAAAGAATCTTTTCTTTGGGAAGGATGTCCTCTTTGCTTCCTTATAGAAAAATCCATACGAAATAGTATGGAGAATTTTCTTTATGAGAATATAAATGATCCCAAACTAAGGGAAATTATAAGAAAAAATAACGGTTTATGTGAGAGGCATTTCCTTCAACTTTTAAGCTTCCAAGATCTTTTAGGAATAAGTATCCTTTTAGAAGATCTTACTAAAAATGTAATAATCCCATCACTAAAAAATAATGTTATTCCTCAGATTAAACAATGTATATTCTGTGAAAAAGAAAGGGAATATGAAAATTTATATATCTTAGATTTGGAGGAGATTTTAAAAAATTCAGAGGATTTTGAGTTTTGGAAAGAAAAAGCATATAGCTTTTGTATACCTCATAAAGAAAAAATTAAAAATTCTATACATCAAAATTTGTGGGAAAAGATGGAACCTATCCTTAAAGATAAGCCTAAAAAATATCCTGAATATTTATATGGCACTTTCCCTTGGAAGCAAAATCATGCAGAACTCTTCCTAAAAAAAATTAGAATATTAGAGAGCAGAAGAAATGAATACTAATGATTGCCCCATATGTAAAAAGATAAGAGAAGAGAAAGAGAAATATTATAAGAATCTTAAAACTGAAATTTACCTATGTAAAAACCATATGGAAGAAGCTATAAAAGTGAAACCTGACATTGACATCTTTAAAAGGGAAAATGTTACTCATAAGGAGATTTGTCCCGTATGTGAGTTAGAAAAGGGCTTAATAGAGCATTTTAGTGGAAATTATCAGGATCTTTGCTTTTTTCATCTAAACTTCTTTAGAGATAAGTTAACCCCAAAAGATTGGGACACCTTAATAGAGAAATGGGAGGAGATTTATAAATATCTAAAAGAAGTTATAGCAAGCTATGATTATAGGAGTAGGATTTCTTTAGACAAAAGCAATATAACCTTAATTTTGGATCTTATCCTTGGATCGGGAAGAAGATATTAATTTTTGGGCATATTCTTTAAGTTTTGTCCTATAAATTTTCTTTTGCTCCTCATCTAAAGGAGCAAATTTTAACGCATAATAAGTGCTAACAAATTCTTTCCCATCATCTCCCAGAGGAGCAATCATATTATAAAGGCTAATATCTTCTTCTATTAAGTGCCTCCGTTTTAAAGTTCTCATTACCCGAGAGAAAATTCTATCTTCTTCTTTAGCTCTCATATATATTATGAGAGCGCGGACAGAAAATATTATCAGTACTATAATGATAGGAATTACAATGTAAAGGTAATGCGAAGAAAAATTATATAATACTAAAAAGAGATTTTGAAATACCTCTACTAATGAGTTAAATATTAAATTAATAAAATTAAAAGAGCTTTCACCACTCCTTTGAGTAACAATTTCCGAAGAAAGAGGTGTAGGATCCACAGGAATCCAGCCTAAGGGGTCAAGATAAACCTCTACCCAAGCATGAGCATTTTTCACTCTAACCTCATACATTCCTGTCCATGGATTTAAATCTCCAGGTCCGTATCCTGTAATAAATCTTGATGGAATCCCAATAATCCTTGCCATAACTGTAAAAGCAGTGGCAAACTGTTCACAATACCCCCTCTTAGTCACAAAAAGGAAATTATCCACTGCATCTTCGTTCTCTCCAAGAGGTGGAATATCCAAAGAGTATAGAAGGTTATCTTCAAGATAATTCTTTATGGCAGTAAGCTTTTCCCAAGAAGTATTGTAATCTTTAGTAATATTTAAGGTAAGGTCTATCACTCTTTTGGGTATAATGGGAAGTTGTAGGTAATCCTTAAACTCATTTGGAGCAGGGGCTTTCGCATTAAGAAGCTCTTCTGCAGAAGGAAAAGAGCTTGAATAAAAACTGGAGTATATAAGCCCCTTAGGGATTTCAAAAGGTGCTCTATATCCCTCTTGAGAATCTACATAGATAATGGGAGAGGGAAAATAAAGGTTCCCGGTATTTTTAGGAATAAATATAATATTACTCGGCATATCTCTTTCCACAAAATAAGTGGCTCTTTCAAGATATTCTCCTGCCATATATTTTTTGTTAAGAATAAATGGCTGCTCAGCAGTATTAAGCATTTGTACTTTTTCTTCATTTTGATACCATCCAAAACCATTATAAGTATCAAAGGCAAGACCACGATGATACACTCCCCATGGAGTGAGAACTCTAAAAACCAGTGCAGAAGAAAGATTGCCCCTTTGTCTTAAATCCACAAATGGGGCAAAACCAAAATACTCCTCAGGATTAAAAGGAAGCGGTGGTATACTTCTTCCCTCAGGCAAACGATAAAGATTTGATGTGGAATAAGAATAAGGAGTTCTTAACTCTCCTTGAAGATTTGTCAGTCTCCTTACTACCTGAGACATTATATCTTGTCTGAAACCTATATTAATATTTTTGGGGATTATGGGAAATATTAAAAAGCCCACAAAAGAAACACAAAGAAGAACCCCTGAGATATATTTAGAAGATACCTTGTAATTATTTAAGTAGGAAAGGGTTATTATAACTCCGATCATAAAAAAGAGAAGAAAGACAATAAAGATAGATTCACGAGCAAAAATTCCTGCAATTACCATGAGAATAAAACTTACAAAAAAGGAAAAAGAAAGATCAAGCCTTGTAGGTAGATCAAAACTATGGACAGCATTTAGATTTATAAGAAAGGTAGCAAGGGGAATACGAGGATCAAAAGGATTCCTTATCAGTTCTATAAAAAACTGTCTTAGAAGGTAGATCATTCCAAAAGTCATTAGAATCTTCAAAAGAATATTGTTTTTTCTTCTCTGTAGATAGCTAAAAATGTATCCTACGGCAGTTATAAAGATAATAGAGACCACATATAGAGAAGAGAGTCCTACAAAATACCAAACAGAGGTAGTAGCAACAATAATCAGGTAGAAAATAGTAGCTCTTAAACCTATAGAATCTTCTATCTTTTGTTTTGTATATCGTATTCCTTTTCTTTTCATAACTCTAAAGATTTTACTTCATCATTTATATTTTTTTCAAGTTTAGTTATTCATCTTCAAACTCATCATAAAATATTCCAGAAATGAGAGCCTATTGGTTTCTCACAAAAAACGTATTTAAAAATTCCATGGGATTCTCATTTGGAGTATAAATAGCAAAATAAGAGCTCTTATAAGATTTATGGAATTCAACTCCAATAAGAGAATTACTTTTTAATTTTCCTTCCCAAAAAGGAAAGTTTAAAGAGAAAACAAGATCAAAATTCTCATAATCTATATTAACCATCTCCCCCTCTTTAAGCTCTATCTCCCCTAAAAATCTTCTTAATTCATAAATATCCTGAGGGGAAAAACTTTCTCTTTCCATATCCATGATATATACAGGAATATTCATAGAGAAAGAGGATAGAAGAATAGAGTGGACAAATCTAAGTAGCTGATCAAACTCCTTTTCAGATATTTCATCCTTTTTAGGAACCACGTTGTCAATAAGAATAGAAAGTGTCCTCTTAGTAAGCCTCTCAAAGGTCTTAGATAGAAGCTTGCCTCTCTTTGCAGAAGCCTTCCAGGAAATAATCTTTATAGGATCTTGAGGCTGATAATCTCTTAAAGAATGAAACTCCTCACCTTTTGAAGAGGAAAGTACATAAGAAGATCTACCACTTCCATCTCCTACCAAATACATCTCCTTAGGAATAGGGTAATAAAGAGGATAGACATAGGTCTTAGCATCTACTTTATAATTCTTATCCCAAAAGAATAATCCTAAAACTCCCGAATATCTTACCTTTAACTTATTTATAGAAAAAACACCTCTTTTTTCAAATCTGTAGGGAACAGAGACTTCTTTCTTTTCCTTCCCCTTCAAGCCCATCAAAGGGATCTTTTCCTTATTTAAAATGATATATATTTGCCCTTTAGGAATTCTGCTTTTATTTTCTGCTTGGATATTTATATGATCTTCTTCACCTTCCATAACTAAAAAAGGTGTCTTAACAGAAAATGCTAAGGAAATAGGTTGGATTAGAACTTCAAGAAGATTTAAAAAGAAAAGTCCTAATATAAAAGATGCCATTAAAAGTATAGGAGCAGAACTTACATTTATACCTATTAATATAATAGCAAAATTCCCTGCGAAAAGGAGAAAACCTAAAGGAGTAAAGATAAAAATATTCACGGTATCCTAACCTTAGGAATTTTTACCTTCTTTAATACTTCCTTTAGAAGTTCCTCTCTTGCAGATCTACTGGTGCCTTCACCCTCTTTTGGTATTACCCTATGAACGAGGATAGGCACAGTTACCTTAATCACATCCTCTGGGTTCACATAATCTCTTCCCTCAGAAAGAGCAGAACTTTGTGCCCCTCTCATAAGACATATGGATGCCCTGGGACCTGCCCCCAAAGAAAAACTTGGATCATCTCTGGTAGCATTTGTTAAGCTTACAATATAATTAAGAATATCCTCATGAATAAATACATTCCTTACCTCTTCTTGGGCAGAAAGAAGATCTTCTCTTGTCCAGACAGGCTTTACCCTCTCTAAGGGATGCATAACTTTCTGAGATTCAAGCATTTGTACCTCTTGTTCTGCTGGAAGATATCCCATGGAAAGAGAGATAAAAAATCTATCCAATTGAGATTCAGGTAATGGATAAGTACCAAAGTGCTCCCTTGGATTTTGAGTTGCAATTACCATAAAGGGGTTAGGAAGAGAATAAAAGGTACCATCAATGGTAACTCCACCTTCATCCATAGCCTCTAAAAGCCCTGCTTGAGTACGTGGCGATGTTCTATTTATCTCATCAGCAAGAAGAATATTTGTAAATACAGGTCCAGGCTTAAATTCAAACTCTAAGGTCTTTGCATTCAAAACATTCACACCCAAAATATCTGATGGCATAGTATCAGGAGTAAATTGAATCCTCTTAAATTGAAGTGCAATACTCTCTGCTAAAGCTTTCACAAGCACAGTTTTTCCAACTCCTGGAACATCTTCAAGAAGTACATTTCCCTTACTTAAAAGAGCAATGATCACGTAATCAATGACATCGTCCTTCCCTATGATTACCTTTTTAATATTTTCTTTTAATAATCTGATCTTTTCTGTTACTTCCCTCAGTGATGTACTTTGCATAATTCTATTTCCCCTTTATATTTTTTATCATATGTCTCACAATATATATTATCCCACCTACAGTTACTGCAAAATCAAAAATATTTAGGTAAAACTCAAAAGGAAAAAAATTTTGAGAGAAATAATTAATAAATACAATTATTTCTAAAACAAGTCCCATAAAGAGAATTACTAAAACACCTCTATAAAGCTCCATTTTTTTTACCTCCATAACATTACTAACATTATTATTTTACCTCAAAATTTTAGTTTCTCCACTGCTCTTTTTTTATAAACTCTAACACTACTCCTTGAGATCTTCAGAAAAGATGCAGCTTCTCTCTCACTCAAGTTTGAGTAAAAAAGTAACATTAAAATTTCCTTCTCTCTTGGAGAAAGGCTTGAAAAATCAATCTCTCTTTTTTCTTCAGAATAAACTTCTTTTTCTAAATTTTCATATTCTATATCTTCTAAACTTTCTTCTTTTGGTGTTAATTTGTCTCTTACTCTTATCAAAGCATAATAAAGAGATTTTTTAAGATAGGCAGAAAGATCTCCACGAGAAGGATCATATTTCTTGAGAAGTTCCCATAAAGCAAGCTCTCCCTCTTGCTTAAAATCTTCAAAATCTATATATGGACGGTATAGCAAACCAAGATACTTATAAAGCAGAGGCTTATATGCCAAGTACCATATCTCTATCTCCATATCCCTTCCTCCCTCAACTTTTACTTATATTATATTTACCTATAGTAAAATTTTCAAGTATATTTTTGACTATAGGTAAAGAAACTAATTATATAACTATTTAGTGATATAATTAGTTGAAAAGCAAAGGAAGGGAGGACATAAATTTGATACTTAGTGATAGAGATATTAAAGCATATATAAAAGAGGGGAAATTAATTATAGCACCTATGGATGATCCTAAAAGGCAAATTCAACCATCATCAATAGATTTAAGATTAGGAAATACATTTTTACATTTTAAAGTAGAGGGAAGAGCTTTTATAGACCCTACTAAAGACTCTCTTCAAGATTTAATGGGTACCATAGAAGTAGAAGATGGAAAACCATTTTTTTTAAGACCTGGAGAGTTTGTATTAGGTACAACTATTGAGACAATAAAGCTTCCTGAAGACTTAGTGGCAAGAGTAGATGGAAGATCAAGCCTTGGAAGATTAGGAGTTATTGTGCATGCTACTGCTGGTTATGTAGATCCAGGATTTTGTGGGCAGATAACTCTTGAGCTTTCTAATATAAATCATGTGCCCATTGCCTTATATCCTGGGATGAGAATATGCCAAATATCCTTTTACACTCTGACATCTCCTGCAGAAACCCCTTACTACAAAAAAGAGGGAAGTAAATATCAGAATCAAAAAGGACCTACAGCCAGTAAGCTTGATATAGATTTTTGTAAAAAGGAGGAATAAGAAAATGGAGTGGGAAAAAGTATCTTTTGGAAAGAGAAAGCTTTGTTATGAGATTAGAAACAAAACTCAAAAAATGGTGGTTTCAGCAGATGTGGGACCAAGAATATTATTTTTTGGCTTTAAAGATGGAGAAAATGTACTTTTTCATGATCCAGAGGAGACTTTATCCATAGGAGAATGGAAATTTTATGGAGGACATCGTTTCTGGGTCTCTCCTGAGTCTAAAAACACATATAATCCTGATAGTGTCCCTTGCAAAGTACATGAAGGGGAAAATAGTATAAGTTTCATCTCTTTTGATCCTATTACAGAGCTTGAGAAAACCATAACTATAATGGAAAAGGGAGAAAGATTTATAGTAAGACATACATTAGTAAATAGAGCAAAAACTCTATATCCTGGAGCATTATGGGCTCTTACATGTATTCCTCCTAAAAAAGGAGTTATATTCTTCCCTTGGGCAACAAAGGGAGATTGGAAGATGAATAAGATTGTCTATTGGCAAAAATGGGGGGGAGCCAGTAGTACAAATATAACAAGTCCTCAGTATATGCCTGAAAAGGATTTATTCCTTGTATATCCCACAGGAGAAGAAGGGAAGATAGGTACCACAGGATACGAAGGCTTTGTAGGTGTCACCACTAAAAACTATACCTTTATCAAAAAAATTAATTTTATAGAAGGAGCTATCTACCCTGATGATAATTGTGCCATTCAAGTATATACATCTCCCAATTTTTGTGAACTTGAAACCTTAAGCCCTATGACTACTTTTATACCTAATTCAGAATTTATACATGATGAAGAGTGGATCCTTCTTCCTCATTCTGTAGATCCAAAGAAAGGAGAGGAAGTAAGAAAATTTTTGAGGTGAAAAATGGGGAAAAAGTTTGTAATAGTTATTCTTGGAGGGCTGGGAGATTTAGCAAGATCCAAATTATACCCAGTTCTATATAATCTTTACAAGAATTTCAAGCTACTAAATTGTTCAAAAATAATAAGCACAGGACGAAGACAAAATATTGGGCAAAATGAGTTCATAGAGATCTTAAAAATGTCTGTTAACAATGATGAGCCTAAATTTTTCTCCCTATTTGACTTTGTAACATTAAACTTGGATAAACCTGAAGATTATAGAGGTTTAAGGGATGTACTTTCAAAATATAAAGAAGAAGAATTTATATTCTATCTTGCTACTCCTCCTCTTACCTTTGAATCTACCATTAAAAATTTAGGTCTCTCCCTTAAAGAACTTCCCAATAAAAGAAAAATTGTTATTGAGAAACCTTTTGGATATGATTTGGAATCTGCAAAGAATTTAAATAATACTATTTCTGAATTTTTTAAGGAAGAGGAAATTTACAGAATAGATCATTTCCTTGGTAAAGAAACGGTACAAAATATCTTTGGATTAAGATTTTCAAATATAATCTTTGAAGGGATATGGAATAGAAACTTCATTGATCATATTCAGATCTCAGCATTAGAAGATATAGGAGTTGAGGGAAGATTAGGATATTACGATAAAGTAGGTGCCTTAAGAGATATGATACAAAATCATCTTATCCAAATTCTTACCATCATAGCTATGGAACCCCCCTGCTGCATAGATGAAAAAATGGTAAGAGATGAGAAATTTAAAGTGCTAAAGAGTGTAAGAGAGATATCATATAAAGAGGTACCTATGTACGCAGTGAGAGGACAGTATGAAGGATACTTAAAAGAAGGAAACCTTTCAGAGTCATTTACAGAAACCTATGCAGCTGTGAAATTCTATGTAGATAATCTACGATGGGAGGGAGTACCTTTTTATCTAAGAACTGGAAAAAAGCTTAAAAGGAAAGAAACCTCTGTTATCATTGTGTTCAAAAAGATACCGGGATTATTCTCTAAACTTTTAGATTGTATGCCTCAGGAAGATATTATAGGTTTCAAAATCTCTCCAGAGAACAAAATTATTTTAAGCTTTCAGTTGAGACCCTTAGGAGGAAGTCTCTTATCTTGCCCTATACCCACATCTATGGAATGGTCAGGATCAAACATTGAGGCTTATGAAACCCTATTTACAGATATAATTGAGGGAGATCAAACTCTATTCATAAGAGAAGATGAGATAGAGAAATCTTGGGAGATAGTACAGCCAATTCTTGATTTCTGGAAAGACCATCCCGAAGTTTCTATATACCCTTCAGGCTCTTATGGACCTAAAGAGGCAGAAGAATTCATAAAGAGAGATGGAAGGGAATGGAAAAACCTTTAAGGATAAACTATAAGAAGGATAAAAAATATACCATCTCTTTTAAGAAGGGGGGAAGAAAATGAAGGCAATAATTCTTGCAGGTGGAAAAGGTACAAGACTTTGGCCTCTTTCAAGGGAAAAGTTTTCAAAACAGTTTTTAAAGCTTCTTCCAGAAAAAACACTCTTAGATGCAACCTATGAGAGAATTCTCAATCTTACTGAGCCAGAAAATATTATTACCATAACAAATCAGGATTACTTTTATTTTGTAAAAAGAATAGCAGAAAAATTCTCAAAGGTTATGGGGAAAAATTTAATATTAGAACCTACGGGGAGAAATACCGCACCTGCTACTGCTCTATCTTGCAAATACATTCTTGAAAAATTAGGAGAAAAAGAAGAAGAAGAAGTATTTGTTTTTCCTTCAGACCATCTTATTAATCCCACAGATAAATTTATAGAATATATGAATATGGGACTTTCTGCTGTAAGAAAGGGATTCATCACAACCTTTGGTGTGGTACCTAAAAAACCTGAGACAGGTTATGGATATATCAAAGTAGGAGAGGATCTCGGAGATTTTAGAAAAGTAGCAAAATTTACCGAAAAACCAAATTTAGAATTAGCAGAAAGCTATATCAAAGATGGGTCTTATCTCTGGAATACAGGTATTTTTGCCTTCCAGATCTCTACTATGATTGAGGAATTTAAAAAATATGAGCCACAAATATACGAGGCTCTTTTAAAAACATATAAAGAAATGCTAAGAGACTTTGAAAAACTTCCTTCTATATCTATTGATCGCGCAGTAATGGAGAAATCCGATAAGGTTGCAGTAGTCCCTATAGATATAACATGGAGCGACCTTGGTTCTTGGGAATCCTTCTATGAGGTAAGAGAGAAAGATGAAAATGGAAATGTAATAATTGGAGATGTATATGCACTAAATACAAAGAACTCCTTAGTCTTTAGCAATAAAAGATTAGTAGCAGCACTGGGACTTGAAGACACAATCGTGGTTGAAACCGACGATGCCATTCTTATAGGGAAAAAAGGGGGTTGCCAAGAAGTCAAGAAACTTTTAGAAATTCTTGAAAAAGATAACAGAGATGAGATTATATATCATACAGAAGTATATCGTCCTTGGGGATTTTACAAGATATTAGAGAAAAATGACAATTATATCATCAGAAAATTAGTGATAAACCCAAAATCTTCTCTTACCTCTCATCTTCATACCCAGAGGACAGAACACTGGACAGTAATAAGAGGGACTCTTGAGGCGGATATAGAGGATAGAAAATATTATATATATGAAGGAGAAAGTACCTTTGCACCAAAAGGAAAACCGCATCAATTAAAGAATCCAAAGGATGATCCCCTGGAAATTATTGAAATTCAAAGTGGAACCTATATAAAAGAAGATGATATAGAGATCTTTTCAAAAGATGAGGAAGACTTGGAAGAAAAATTAAATTAAAGCATTTTCTCTTCTTCTTATATTATTTACCTCATAGAACTCTTGAGCAATATTTACACAATGGTCGCTTATCCTTTCCAAATCAATCAGAAGATCTGAGAATACTATTCCAGCTATAGGATTACAAAGTCCTTTCTTCATTCTTTCAATATGGTTTTCCTTAGACTCTTTCACTTTACAGTCCACAAGATCTTCTCTCTTAAGAATGTCATCAAGGTAAGAAAGATTACTATCCTTTATCATGTCAAAAGAATCCTTTATGTTTCGGTCTATCAGATCTTTCAGATTTGTAAGCTCTCTCCATGCATATTCACTAAATTCAACCTTTTCTGAGATCTTTGCATCTACCTTCTCCATTACATTTGT
>Ga0209608_1002291_pt1 | contig 13780 bp, 10 predicted proteins | sample AD_UKC130_MetaG_FD_184428 | JGI IMG/M metagenome (GOLD analysis project Ga0209608, IMG submission 184428) | Active sludge microbial communities of municipal wastewater-treating anaerobic digesters from Canada - AD_UKC130_MetaG (SPAdes) (version 2) | ecosystem: Engineered > Bioreactor > Anaerobic... | reverse complement strand
CATTCAAGAGGTCAGGGGTTCGAATCCCCTATCCTCCAATGGAAGCTTCTGGAAATCTCTGCGGGTTGTAAAAAAGCTTAGGGCATTGCGTGGGCAGGTTAGGCCAGTTGCGCCTCGACGCGGTGTGGGCTAAGGTGCTGGTGGGGCAGTTGATCTTTTCGGCGGCAGGTCTTTTGGTTTTTTAGAAATCGATCGTCTGAATGGCAGGGCCGGATGGTGGGAATCATTCTACTGATGGTTTGTTCCGGCCCGGGTCTTTGCGAGGGCGCTTCTCGGGCATGGCCGAGCGTGGTACGCCGCGAGAATGGGTGACGCGTGTTGATCTTCTCGCCAAACGCTGGAGTATAAGGACCCCCAATTTCGCCACGCGGCGTGGTGCTTCTAAGGCCTGATCTCTTGCGCTCCAACTGGCGAAGGTCGAGGTCTGTCACCACTTGTCCCTGTCAGGCGGTCCCGGTTGGCAGACTGGGTTGCTGGTCGAAGCCCCACAAAACCGGTATCATCACAGGCACACTTCACAGTGCTGCACGACATGCGGACCGCCTTGACAAGCCCGCCTTGGTCTTTTTCGAAGTCTTGGAGACAAGCCATGCGAGTGATTCGCACCACGGTTTTCGTGCTATTTGCTCTGATAGGTTCTTGCGGCAGTGGTCACCTCGCTGCTACAGAGGGCGCGGCGTCAGGCATCACGATTTTGCCCGAGGAGGAGGTCGCCTGGGCCGTGGGCGGCGCGGGAGGGGCGTATTTCTTCGCCACAGAGGGGATTCTTCGTGTGGAGGTGTATAAGCGGGACCTTCATCGTTACAACCGCGTCACGGAACTGCGTGCCATCCTCGTGGGTCCTGATCGCCGAGTGCTGGCGGAGGCTCGCATTCCCGATGACGGCTTACTAAGCGGGAAGGGACCTGGGCCTTTTCAGATGGTGCGATTGGAAACGAAGGTGGATCGCCCCGGCGTGTATGGTTTAAATGTCACAATTTCCCAGGATCGCTACGGAGACGAGATTGCCTGGGGATTTCGCACCAATTGCCCACGTTACGTGATTGAAACGGCACGGGGTCATCGGGACGAAGCCCATCGGGAGCCGATCGTCCTTCGCCATCCCAGTAAGTCTGGAGATGTGGTGTTTCTTCCTCGCTCTGGCGAATTCAGTCTGGATGTGAGTGGGCTACCTTCAGGGGTGACGGCGCTCGAGGTATTTGATGCCGCGGGAAAACTCCTGGCCAAAATACCTGTGACGGCCACGGGGCAGGCCACGCACCGCTTTCCGGCGAAGGTTTCGCGGGACGCTGTGCCTTGGCGGATTCATTTCCCCAAGCAACAGGGGGTTTTGCACATTGATGGTGTGACACAATGGGAACCAGGTGACCGTTACCGCGATTTGACAGTCTGGACGCCCGATCCAACGAGCTGGTTCGAGTGGCTTCCCAATCGTTGGCTGATTTTTCCTTATCGTCGATGGGTGTACAGCGAACCGCAAAGGGAAGGGAGAATCACCTTCCAAGTGCGAAACAGTGCGGCAACGGCTCGAACCTTCGCTGTTCTTGTGGAGTTTGCGGGAGAACCCTGGCCCGTAGAGATTGACGGTCCCCAGTCCCTGGAACTGAAGGCGGGTGAAACGAGGGAAGTTACATTGCGCTACCAGGCCGGGCCCGCGGGAGAAACTCGGGAATGCTTCATCCGAGTAAGTCCCCAGGATGGATCGGGCATCACGACCTATGGCCGCCTTACGGTTATTTCCGGCAAGGCCCCCGCCGAATCTCCTTTGACGCTGCCCTTGATCCTTCGACCATATGAGCACGAAAACGAACAACTCGGTTATTTGCCCGATTATCCCGTGGCCAGCCAGGTTTATTTCGATATGGAGAACCGGCCTTATGTCAGTTCGGGCGGCGTTCTGCACGTATGGGATGGCCAGCGGTGGGAAAACCGCAATCTATCTGCCATCGTTCGCTGGGCCGATGGGAAAAGGGCTGTGCGTTCTGCGAGCGCTCTGACGCCGAAAATTGCTTTCGATCGGCTCAATCGGGTGTATCTGGTGGCCCAAGTTGATGGTCGTCCATGTTTGCTGGTCTCCCGCGATGGGGCTAGGACGTTCACGGCCTATGAGTTGCCCCGTAGTGAAGGTGACGGGCGAACATTCGATGTGGAGGTTTTCACCGGACACAACACATTGGATGGTCCTCCACCTATCCTTCGCTACACGTTCTTATTCGCGGACCCGAAGGTCTTTTGGCGGCGCCTCTATCGGCTGGAGTTGATCCTGGCCGAGTACCATGGGGAAGACGTGGTATTTAGCCAACCAGTGACGATTTCGGAGAAAGTCCTTGGTCATTCGGCCCACTCCGGAAGTCCCTCCTGCGTGGTATCCCGCGAAGGCCGCGTCCACGTCATTTGGTCGGAGGCGACCGATCCTGCGGAAAAAGTGCCCGGTGCTCCCACGTATGTTGTGACGTATGACCGCGAGAAGGCCGCTCTTAGCCAGCCGGCATTTGTCGGGTACGGTCCACCAGCGAACGATGTTCATAATACGCCGAGCATCACCATGGATAGCCGGGGGTATTTGCACACACTGGGAGGGACGCACGGGGCACCGTTCCCATATGCGAGGTCGCTCGTTCCTAATGATTCAAGCAAGGGGTGGACGGAACCACAAAGCCTCGGTGAGGGTTTGCGACAAACGTACATTGGCCTTGTGTGTGGGCCAAATGATACGCTCCATGCGGTGTTTCGCCTTTGGAAGTCTCAGGAGCCGCCTCATCCTTTAAGTACCTTCGCGACCCTTTCGCATCAGCAGAAGCCGCCCGAAAAAGGATGGGACCCGCCACAAGTTCTTGTCATTCCGCCATTTTCGGAATATAGCGTTTTTTACCATCGATTAACGATTGACCGCCTTGGGCGATTGTTTGTGTCGTATGATTGCTGGTCCACGTATTGGTTTTATCGGAATGATCACCCGGGAACACGGCGGGCATTGCTCGTCTCTTCTGATCAAGGCCGCACCTGGAAGCTGGCCACCAATGCCGATTTGACCCAACTTGTGCCGTTGCCCTCCCGGTGAACTGAGAGGGTAAAGGGCAGTGCCCTCTCAACGTGATGAGTCAAGGGTCTTTGGTTTCAGGGGAGGAGAAGGCTTCTAACGTGATCGGCCACGACGGCGAGGGATCCTCCATCTGCGACAGACGCAAGAGAGATGGGCCGCTATTGCAAGACACGGTGTGTTTTTTAACGCGGTATCGATAATCCTTCATTCGAGCTGCCAACGTAAACTGGCGGTGAGGCGCCGCAATTGCCCGAAAACGTAGATTTTCAGATGGCTTGACGTCCCATCCTTCTTGGGTCGAGAATGTAGCAAGGGAAACTGGACTCTTAAACTTCTGTGGTGTGCCTGATGGATGGCTCAATGGCTGAGTTGGGAGAAGTCTATACAGCGGGGCGTGTTCAAATTTACATAGGCGACTGCCGGCAGATTTTGCGCCGTTTGCCGGCGGAGTCGGTGCAATGTTGCATCACGTCGCCACCTTATTGGGGACTACGGGATTATGAACATCCCGATCAGATTGGTGCTGAGGAGACGCCGGAGGAGTATGTTCGAAACTTAGTTTCGGTGTTCAGAGAGGTGGGGCGAGTTCTTCGGGCGGACGGGACATTATGGCTGAATGTGGGCGATGCTTACGCGCGAAACGGCGGCACAGGGCTGTGTGGCCCGAATGCCAAAGTCGGTAACACTCGGAAGCTGATTCAAAAGCGGAATTGTAAAGTGCCTCCGTGCTGGGGCCTCAAGGATCGGGACCTGATGGGGCTTCCGTGGCGGGTGGCTTTTGGCTTGCAGGCTGACGGGTGGATTTTGCGATCTCATATCGTTTGGATCAAAAAGGCGCCCATGCCTGAAAGCGTTCGGAATCGGCCTTCTCGCGCGACTGAGGACATCTTTCTGTTTGCGAAGAACCCGAAGTACTACTACAACAACCAAGCGGTTCGCGAACGCACGGGAGCCAATCTTAAGAATTACTGGGTCCTGGGGCCAGAACCTTGCGATTTGGAACATCCGGCGGCGTTTCCCAGCGAGCTCGTCCGTCGATGTATTCTTTTGGGCTCTCGGCCTGGAGACTTAGTGCTCGATCCTTTTTCAGGCTCAGGAACGACTGGGGTGGTTGCCGCAGAGTTGCAGCGGCAAGCCGTTCTGATCGAACTTAATCCCGGTTACGCCCGGCAATCGCGAAACAGGATCACCGCCTCGGCGTAGCCCTGCGGTGGGAGGGACGCGGTCTTCCGCGTCCGCCATTTTTCTTGAGCATCGAGTACAAATGCTCCAGGTGATGATCGAAGGCAATCGTCTTCGGGACATTAGTGATCTCCCCCTCGATCTGATCGTTTAGGCTCTCCGGTTGCACCCCTTTTTGAGTTCTTCCTGAGAGTATCCCTGCTGGGTCAGCTTTCTCTGTCAAAAGGGTCAGAAATCGGTGCTTTTGCCGCCGGGCCCAGAAGGGTGTGAACGATCAGAATCCGCGTCAAGCTTTTCCGAACTTCACGAGACGACGTTCGGTGCCCAGACATGGCGGACGTCGCCGGGTCTGCCATTCTACGCCAGAAAAGGGGGAACGATTTCGCGGCGACGGGGGTCGGTAGGCCTTGGAGAAGTTATGGCGTGGGATTCGCGCGTCGAAAAGCATAGGTTTCACTAGGAGAACTTGGCGCCTAGGAGGTAACCGCGAAGGCCCTTTCAAATTACGCATCTCGGCTGTGCCACCACGTTGACGGTCACTCGTGGGCGACCTAAATTAAACGTTCACGTATTTGGAAGATGAAGCCGCCAATGAAGAGAAAACTGATCAGTTCACCGGTGTTTTGTCCAAAACGGGGAAGTTGGCCATTTTGATTTCTCGTTGTGTCAATCAGCAAGTCGGTTAGTACACAAGGGAGTTACTGTGGTGGAACAGTCTGATCGTTCGATTGAGCAACTGGCGATTAACACGATTCGCACGCTTTCCATGGATGCCGTGGAGGCGGCGAAAAGCGGTCACCCGGGGACGCCGATGGCCTTGGCGCCGGTGGGGTATGTGATTTTCAACGACTTTTTGCGATTTGATCCGTCGCGTCCCTTATGGATCAATCGGGACCGCTTTGTCCTCTCGTGTGGTCACGCGTCGATGTTGATTTACTCGCTGCTGCACCTCGCCCAGGTGGAACAGGTCGATGAGCATGGTCGGCCAACGGGGGAACTGGCCGTGCCTTTGGAACACATCCGGCAATTCCGGCAACTGCTCAGTCGTTGTCCGGGTCACCCGGAGTACCGGCATACCTCCGGGGTGGAGGTGACAACCGGCCCACTCGGCCAAGGAGTGGCGACAAGCGTGGGCATGGCGATTGCGGGAAAGTGGCTGGCAGCTCGGTATAACCGTCCGGGTTACGATCTGTTTGATTACGGCATTTACGTCCTTTGCAGCGATGGTGACTTGATGGAAGGCGTTTCCAGCGAGGCCGCCTCGCTTGCCGGGCATTTGAAACTTGGTAATCTTTGCTGGATTTACGACGACAACAAGATCACCATTGAAGGCCACACAAATTTGGCCTTCAGCGAAGACGTGGCAGGGCGGTTTCGTGCCTACGGCTGGCGAGTGCTCCAGGTTGACGATGTCAATGACCTACCGGCGCTACGTGCGGCAATCAAAGAGTTCAATCCTGCCGGTGCGCAGCCAACGCTCATTATTGTCAAGAGCATCATTGCCTACGGGGCCCCCAATAAGCAAAACACGCACGAGGCCCATGGGGCGCCCCTTGGTGAGGAAGAAATCCGGCTGGCCAAGCAGTTTTACGGTTGGCCGGTGGAAGAAAAATTCCGCGTTCCCGCCGAGGTCGTGGAGCATTTCCGTCAAGGGATTGGCACACGGGGCCGAAGGCTTCGCGAACAATGGGAAAAGAAATTCGCGGAATACGAAAAACAGTATCCCCAAGAGGCCGACGAGATTCGTCGCATCCTCAACGGTGAGCTACCCGACGGGTGGGATAGCGAGATTCCCACCTTCGCCACAGATGCTAAGGGATTGGCGACGCGGGCGTCCTCTGGGAAAGTCCTAAATGCCGTTGCGAAACGCATTCCGTGGATGATCGGCGGCTCGGCGGACTTGGCTCCGTCCAACAACACGCTCCTGACTTTTCCGGATGCCGGACACTTTTCGGCGGAGAATTATGCCGGGCGGAACCTTCACTTCGGCATCCGTGAGCATGCCATGGGGGCTGTGGCGAATGGTTTGGCGTTGTGTGGCTTGCGTCCGTATGCCGGCACGTTCTTTGTGTTCAGCGATTACATGCGTCCGGCCATCCGGTTGGCGGCGCTGATGGAGTTGCCGATTCTCTATATCTTTACCCACGATTCGATTGGTGTGGGGGAAGACGGCCCGACACACCAGCCTGTGGAACACCTGGCGGCCTTGCGGGCCATTCCGGGTTTGATTGTGGTTCGACCGGCGGATGCGAACGAGGTCGCGGAGGCGTATCGGCTGGCCTTGCAAGTTCGACGAAACCCGGTGGCTTTGGTGCTCACGCGACAGAATCTTTCCACCATCGATCGAACTCAGTATGCGGCGGCCAGTGGGCTTCGATGTGGGGCCTATATCCTGGCGGATGCCGAGGGCGGGAAGCCCGACGTGATTCTGATCGGAACCGGAAGCGAAGTCTCTGTATGTCTGGCCGCGCGCGAGTTGCTCTCCGCCCAGGGCATCGCCGCCCGGGTCGTAAGTATGCCAAGCTGGGAGTTGTTCGAAAACCAACCGGAGGAGTACCGTCATTCGGTGTTGCCACCAGAGGTTACTACCCGGGTTGCAGTGGAAGCCGGCGTAGGGTTAGGCTGGGAGCGCTACGTAGGGCCACATGGGGCCTTTGTAGGCATGCGGAGTTTTGGGGCCTCTGCACCAGCCGGGGTGCTCATGAAGTACTTTGGCATCACGGCCGAAAACGTGGCTAACGTGGCCAAGGCCTTGATCAAGCAGGATTGACCAGAGACAAGCAGGCGTGATTGGGCGACTAAGAGCCTATCCCATAATCTCCCCCCACGCGTTCGGCGGGAGAAGGGCCGTGGAGAGGATTGCGCGAATCGCTGCCGGTTTTCTCGATCAACTCGGACGTTCGCTTGCCCTCACCCCAACCCTCTCCCGGAGGCCGAGGGGGTCTTTTTGGGGATAGGCTCTAAGCGCCGAGCGTTCGGCGATGTTCGATGACAAGCTCACACGACCCTGACAAGCCGTCGTCATCCCGTGGTTGGCCCCAAGTCTTGGGACGGCTCTTTCTGTATGCCCGAAGCGTCGGCTCAAATTTGCACACACACGCCGAGGCTATTGGCCCACTGGCCAACGGGATGGGATTGGCGCTAGTCATTGGTGGTGCAATCTGGCTTTTGGCGAGCCGTCATCCGCTGGCCCTGGCTATGGTTTTCTTGGGAACCGCCTTATATCTGGCCACCCGTTTTCCCGGTGGACCGGAGAAGCCGTCCCCTCCTGCCGGTAAACAGCCAAAGCCGAGACAGGGATAAACCAGGATGGCGTCGCGCAAACGGCCGTGGGAATCATTCTGAGAAGCCGCGCCGTTGCGGCTTTGATCTGGGCCTTCACTCTTTTGCTAGCGTCACCGACATGTTTTAAGGCGGAGCACTAGTGCAAGGTCTCCCAAGAAAAGACGCTGCGGCCAGTGGGCGACAAGCCGCCTGGGAAGGCTTTTTCAGTTCAACCACGGGAATTCCGGACGGTGCTTGACGCGGATCGCATCCGCCAGAATGGCCCGCCCCACAGCGAAGGCGACCTTTTGCCAGAGATGCCGTTCGTCGTCCGAGAAAACGATTTCCTTGGTGGCCGGGGCCAACAACCAAGACCCCTGCGCCAGTTCGCCTTCGAGTTGTCCTCCTGCCCAGCCCGAGTGGCCCAAGAACACTCGGGCCTCATGGCCCTGAGCCGCCATGAGTTGCTCAATATTGTCCCGTTGAACGCTGAAATATACCCCAGGGATGACCTCTAGTTCTGCCAGGGAGGGATCATCGTGCAGGGCCATCAAGGGGCCACTGACGGGGCCACCGATGTTCAAATGCCGATCGTACCGGCAGGGGCTTTCGGACACCTCTTTCCATAGATCCTTAATCTTTTTGGGATGAATCCGGTTCAAAATAACGCCAAACGCCCCGTTTTCGGTGTGCTGGATAATCAACACCACCGAACCGACGAAGTTCGGATCCGCCAAATAGGGGGACGCCACGAGCAGATATCCTTGCAGCGAGTTCATCTTTGTCGTCCTCCCGTTAGGTGTTCCCGTTACCCTGTGCTTCCAAGCCAAACTACCTCCACTAGTAATATATACGCACGACACGACCAAGCATTTGGGGCTTCCTATTCTTGGATGCCAGAGTGACCGCGTAAAGAGGGGTTCCTACCGGTGGGCGCGATAATGGACCGACCCGGGGGGACCGAGAAGCATCGTTGAAGGAAAAGCGTCCCAGCCTTCAGGGGGGATAGTCGCCCGCGCTGGCCGACCTCGTGACGGCGGTTTTCGCAGTCACGCCGGAAAGCCATGAATTTCGCGGATGGCTACAGAGGATATAGCGTAACTAGCCGAACGGCCGTAGCGGTGGTTTACACTGGCCGAAAGCCCGTTGTGAGTGCTAAGCGGCTCGTCGTGGCCGGGTTGGTGGACTCTATTGTAGGGCTTGTTCCGGCACGGGTTGGAGCGTGGATGTGCTTGCAGTCGGGTCAATCAAGACCTCGGCACTTTGGGCACGCAATGGCTCGGACTCGTAGGGTTGGGCGTGCCAGGGGTACTCGAAGAGGTGTCGATAGTTGTACGGCGCCCGGTAGTAGTAGCCGTGGAAGGCGGGATAACGGTGGATCGTCCGCGGATTACCGGGGTAGCATCCGAATCTAGGCTGGTAACAGGTTTGCGGCATGGGCCCAAACCAGTCGACGAGCCAGCCATGCCCCGTGGCTGTCGGCCTGTGGCCCGTCGCAGCGATGTGCCCTGAGACGGGAACTTCTTCCGCGACCACAACTTCTTGGGTAACCGGCATAACATCGCCGGGTGCTCCTGCCATGGCGATTAAGAGTGATGCCGACAGCATCAGGGACGTCATGATTTGGTCCTCACAATAAAACTTGATGGGCCAAGAGATAGGGTTCCTCTTTTTTGCTATCGGCGCGGTTGCCCAGCAAAGCTGATAAATCCAGTCTTGATCGCTAAACTCTGCACGACCGGACCGCACGGACAGGCGGAAGAGCTGATTTTCCTCGGAACACTGGCGGACCCGACTTGAGTATTTCGGTTCCTTAACTAGTATAGGCAACATAGATAATCTGGGTAAACGTGATGTGGGTCACATCAGAACAGCCTTTCCTTGCGAATTGGCCACTGTTTTCGGAAGTCAACTCGTCCAAGGTTCTTTTCCGCAAAAGTGTATCGTGAATTATCGAGGCCGTGTGAGATGAGTATGGCAACGACCTCTGTTATTTACGTCATCAGCGACGACCCGCGTCTCGGCGAACAGGTCGAGCAGGCTGTTGGCGACTTGTTCTCCGTAGAGCGACTAGCTTCGTTTGATGCGCTGGAGCGTTTGGGACCCGGTTATTGCACCGTTTGCCCGGCCGTTGTTGCTCACCTCACGAAGAAGACGGTGAATGGTTTCCCGGCCAAAGAGCTGCTCCAGAAGCTGGGGCAACTTGAGCGGATTGCTCCTGTTATCACCATTGGCGACGAGAATCTCACGAAGGAAGTGACCGGGCAGGCTAACGGGGCTGGCCGGGTGAATTTTCCGGCGGCCTTTCGTCCAGAACAGCTTCGCCAGGCGGTGGCGGAACTCTCGCCCGTGGAATGGGAACTGGCCGAACTCTTTCATTACCGTCCCCATGCTGTCCTGCGGGGAGGGCATCGCCAATGGGTGACCTTCACGCCTTCCGTCTTCGAGATGGTGGAAGAACTTCGCGTAGCGGCGGCACATGACGTCAGCCTGCTGCTGATTGGGGAAACAGGAGCGGGAAAGACCTTTTTGGCAAGAACGATTCACGAGATTTCGCCGCGGGCAGGAAAACGCTTTCTCACGGTAGCCTGTGGTGCCCTGCCACCGGACCTGATCGAGAGCGAACTGTTTGGCTACGTCAAAGGGGCGTTCACCGGGGCGGATACGGATAAGCCAGGCAAGTTTGCTGCCGTGGATGACGGCACGTTACTCTTGGACGAAATCGACGTCCTTGCCCCGGAACACCAGGCCAAGTTACTCCGGGTGATCGAGACCGGGGAATACGAGCCTGTGGGAAGCAACGAGACGGCGTTCTCGCGGGCGCGCCTGATTGTGGCTTCCAACATTGATCTGCACCAACTCGTGGAGCAGGGGAAGTTCCGTCGCGATTTGTTCTATCGTCTTAACATGTTGAGCTTTTTCATCCCACCGCTGCGCGATCGCCCCTACGATATTGACTATCTTGCCCGAAAGTTCGCCGTCGAACAGTCCCGCTCATTGTGTGTCCGGTTGCGGGGGATTGATCCGGCCTTTATGGCGGCCCTTCACAATTACCACTGGCCGGGGAATGTCCGTGAACTAGAGAACATCATTCGGCGGGCTGTGCTGTACTGTCGGGATGGAATATTGCGAGTCAGCGACTTGCCAAGCATGATGCGGCCCGCCCCAAGAGAAAATGGCGGCGAGGGGCTTCCTGAAATTTCGGTCCGCTGGACGCTTGATAAACGCCTTGAGGACGCCGAGCGGCGGATTCTCGAGGAGGCGCTCCGCCGGAATGGATACAGACGGCAGGATACGGCGCGTGAACTAGGGATCAGCCGCATCACGCTGTACCACAAGATGAAGAAATATGGCCTGATGGGGAATCATCGCGACGAGGTGTCCGCCGTGCTCGAATGAGAGCTAGGGCCTTACCAGTATTTGGACCAGGTGCTCGCCAAAGATGATAAATCCGATGACGGCGGCCCCCAGGGATGCAAGGAGGACCGCCGCGCTGGCCACGTCAAGGGCCGTCTGGATGTAACGGTTGTACTCTTGGGTCACGGCCGGGGCAAACCACTCCAAGGCACTGTTGATCAACTCGGCCGTCATGACAACGCCGATGCTCAAGATGAGGATGCACCACTCCGTTTCGGTCACGCCCAAGATTGCGGCGACGACAAGAACCAAAAACGCGACCGCAAAGTGGACTGCGAAGCTGCTTTGACCGACAATGCCGTACCACAGACCGCGGAAGGCAGCCTGAAACTTTTCCACCCAGGAACGCCGTCGTTTGACCGGAGGACGGCCCATCGGTAGCCCTTACATCAAGCGAAAGGTAATACTTTTGACGCCGTCCTAAACTTTAGGACGCCGACAATTAAGCAAGGTTGGTTTCCCTTCCAACTGTAGCTTATTTCATCTGACGCCAGAGGTTCATCCCAAGAGTGGGGGATACTAATGGACCTAATCAGAAGGGGATGCCAAAACCGCTGTGGGTCCCATTTAGAGTCTATCCCAAAAAAAGCCCCCTCTCCCCCCGGGAGAGGGTTGGGGTGAGGGCAAGCGATCGTCGGAGTCGAGTTAGAAAACCGGCAGCGATTTGAGTCACCCTCACCCCCGACCCCTTTCCCGCCGAGCGGGCGAGGGGAGATTATGGGATGGGCTCTTAGTAGAATAAGGGGTTAATCGCAGCAAGAGAGGCGAACACCGTTCCTTTGGTTGGTATCATTACCCCCCTTTGTTCTGAATCTGAGGAGTGGGGCGATACCTGAAAGGTGGGATCGTTTAGTTGACGCCGCCCGGCATAGACAGGCGGCCGTTGAAACGATGGCTAAGATGCAATCGCTGATTCGTAGGATCCATGAAAGTCCCTGGAAGTTGGTCCTGGTGGCCGCAGGCGGCGGTATTCAGGGCATCGCCGATTTATTTCACGAGCCGGGGGCATCGCGGACGGTGTTGGAGGCAGTCATTCCGTATTCCGCGGCCGCGCTAGAGGCCTGGCTCCACGGTAAGCCGGACCATGCGTGCGCGAAGGCGACCGCCCGCAGCATGGCCATGGCCGCGTTTCTTCGGGCACGGCAACTTCAACAGGCCGCGGGGGAGACCGACGACTCGCCGGTCGCCGGGGTGGCTTGCACGGCGTCGCTGGTCACGGAACGTCCCAAGAAAGGCCCTCACCGCGTTCATGTTGCTATCCAGCGGGCAGACGTAACGCGATCGGTCTCGCTGTTTCTTATCAAGGGGGCGCGAAGTCGGTTCGAGGAGGAGCAAGTTGCCAGTGGCTTGTTCCTTTACGCGATGGCGACGGCCTGTGACCTGGAGGTGGATTGGGCTCTCCCGCTCCTTTCCGGCGAAGTGTTGGAGCACGAGAAGGCGGAGGCCCCGAAGTCGTGGCAGGAGTTAATCCTCGGCACCTGCGATGTTGTTCCGCTCGGTGCGCCGGCTGATTGGCAGCGAGGGCGGCCTGTGGTTCTTTTTCCGGGAGCATTTAACCCGCTGCACGTGGGACATTTGCGGATGGCCCGCGTCGCCGAAGCGAAGCTGGGGCGGCCTGTGGAGTTCGAAATCTCCGTCCTCAATGCCGACAAACCGCCACTCGATTATGTGGAGATCCGGCGACGGGTAGAACAGTTCACGTTGCAAGATCGCATTTGGCTGACGAGACTTCCCACCTTTTTGGAAAAAGCCCGCCGGTTCCCGCAGGCCACCTTTGTCGTTGGGATCGACACATTGATGCGGATTGCCGATCCTCGTTATTACGGACACAATCCCCACGCGCGGGATCAGGCCATCAGAGAATTGGCGGAACGGGGATGCCGTTTTCTCGTCTTTGGGCGGTGTTGGCAGGGACGGTTTTTGGGGCTTAAGGACGTTGACATTCCAGAGGACCTCCGCCGTTTGTGCACAGAGGTGCCAGAGTCAGAATTTCGAGAAGATATTTGTTCGACTCAGTTGCGAGCACAAGAAGAATGAAATGAAGGGGCCAGGGTGGCTAGCCGGGTCACATTGGTTCAAAGGCATGTTTCAAAAGAGCCGTCCATCTTACTCGCGGCGACCGGTTGGCTGGGACACACGGCCACATTATTAATCTACGCGTGATTCGGTAAAGTGGATACAATCGCCAGGGCAATTTGTCTAAGGATGACATTTGTTGTAGCCTGGTGACGGTGAGGTATAGAGACTGTGACGGTGATAGAATCCGAGGGACTCACCCCTTGCTGTCGAAGCAGCGCGATAGTGAGCGTCGAACAATTGACGAAGTATTATGACGATCTCCGCCGTGGTCGGATTGTGGCCGTGGATGGGATCAGTTTTTCTGCGTCACCAGGGGAAATCTTCGGTCTTCTCGGGCCGAACGGGGCGGGTAAGACGACCACATTGCGGATTCTTAGTACGCTTTTGAAGCCAACCGCAGGTCGGGTACTCATCAACGGTTACGATGGACTGACGCAGCCCGATCAGGTGCGACGCTCCATCGGTTTTATGTCGGTCAATACAGCGGTTTACGACCGCATGACGGCCTGGGAAATGGTCGAATACTTTGGGATGCTGTACGGGCTGGATCGGCAAGAGCTGCGGGATCGGATGGAACGCCTTTTTGATCGACTGAAGATGCAAGAGATTCGGGACCTGTTAGGTTCAAAGATGTCCACGGGGATGAAGCAAAAGGTGTCCATCGCCCGGGCCCTTGTCCATGATCCCCCGGTGTTGATCTTCGACGAGCCAACGGCGGGATTGGACGTCTTGGTTGCCCGCGCACTCCTGACCACTATTGCGGAACTCCGCGACCAGGGGAAATGTGTCATTTTT
>Ga0209608_1002288_pt1 | contig 13793 bp, 10 predicted proteins | sample AD_UKC130_MetaG_FD_184428 | JGI IMG/M metagenome (GOLD analysis project Ga0209608, IMG submission 184428) | Active sludge microbial communities of municipal wastewater-treating anaerobic digesters from Canada - AD_UKC130_MetaG (SPAdes) (version 2) | ecosystem: Engineered > Bioreactor > Anaerobic... | reverse complement strand
ATGGACTAAATATGATTTGATGGAAAGAGATATAATCATTAAGCCAAATAAACTATATCTTGGTCATACTGTAGAAATAGCTGGCTCAACTGTTTATGTATCTAAAATAGAAGGTAAATCTACACTAGGAAGACTTGGTTTGAGCATTCATATGACAGCAGGATATGGAGATATTGGTTTTGTTGGCTCATGGACATTAGAGATAACAACTGTCAAACCATTTGTATTGAGATATGGGATGCCAATTTGTCAAATAGAGTTCTCTGTTGTAAAAGGATTACAATATAATTTATACAGTGGAAGATACAATGGTAAAATTGAAGTAGGATTACCTGAACCAAGAACAGACTGGGTTTTCTTGAAAGCAAATGAATGAAGACAAAACAATAAATAATAGCTGCCCCTACGGGCAGCTATTATTATTTGGATATATCTCCTCACATCAGAGAGATAATCCAATTTCCTTTTTAAAAGGAAATATGATGTCTTTATTTAAAAACATCAACAAGATCATATAACATTGCCACAGCAGAACCACCAGGCTCCCTGTGGACAACAACAACCCAACACTACTACACCCATTATTATTAGCACAATAAGGGTTATTCATGTTGGCACTTAATACCTCCTTTCCCATAAAGGAGAATTTTAAAACAAATTTTATCTCAAATACAATCAGAGTTTATTCAACTCTAATTGTTTCACCAAATGGCAATTCATATTCAGTATTAGAAAATACCAATCCTATTGTATGAATATACTTTGGCCAATTGTAATTCTGATATATTTTATTTATATCAGAATACATATCAGACAATATCAACACTATTGATTTTTTATAATCTTGTTTATTCACATTCTCTTCAATATATTTAAATGGTTCTTCATGTGATGTACCTCCAGCACTGTATCTGTATTTTATGAACTCATCTATATCTTTAGATTTTGGTTCAAAATGCTCTTCCTTAACTAAAGTATAATCATGAAGTAGGACTGTAATACCAAACCCTCTTGTATTTAATTCTTTTAAGATATAGTTAATTTTTCTTAGATCAATATCACTCATTGAACCAGATGAATCCACCATAACATATAGCATAGGATATTTGCCTTTATTTTCATATCCAGGTAAAGTTGCTATATGTCTGGTGAATATATTTGGTTTAGTCCAAGTCCTACCTTGCTTATTCATTTCATCATATAGATATAAGACTCTCTTTCTTAGCTTTTTAGCCCAGTCCATCTTTATTTCTAGTGGAATGCCTAATTCAGCAAATACTTCAAGTGATCCAATTCCTCTTATTTTTGCAACTGTTTCATTGATTATATCTGCAATGATAGATGTTGCTGTAGCTGGATCTAATTGAGTATTTTCATTTATATCTTTAATATTTGAAGTGTCTATAGACTTATCTAATATAATATTAGTATATTTACGTCCTCTAATTTTAACTGTTTGTATACGTCCACTTAATCCAGAATTGCTTTGATTATCTTGTGTAGATTGATTATCTTGTTTTTGATTTTGATCATTTTGAGTATTAGTTTCTGATTGTGTTTGATCTTGACTGTTTTGATTACCTTGTGATGACTGACTAGATTGGGATGCTCCTCCATTACTTTGACCTGACGATTCATCATTATTTCCAAAACTATATTCTGTTATTTCTATATTATTGAGTATATCGTCAAGTATATCTCTATTTGTTATATTATCTATATCATATTTTTCATCATAAAAAGAAACTGTTTTAATTATTTGATTATCAAAACATGGATTCTTCTTAATAAGTGTACCATTTATAAAGTAATCCATAGCTATATTGACTATTTCATGAATGCGATCATCAGTCATTATAGCTCCCTTTTCTCTTACTTTTTGTGCAGCATAAGCAAGTAAAGATGGACCTGCAATAATATCTCTATTAAATATATGCATTATTTCATGCATATATATAAAACCTAAAAATAGAGCATGTTCATTAAAAAGTTTATATAGATATTTATCTGTGTCCATATGTTTATCTTTAAATAATTGCATTACAATTTCAATATTTCTTTCATTAATTAGAAAATGTGTATATGCATTAAGTTCAGGAAAAGAATATAGTTGTAATCTATTCTCTATCTCTTTTAAATCCTCTTTAAGTGCTTCAAATATAATATTATCATAGTTTACTTCAGCATCATATAATTCAATCCTAGTTGGAACAACACAGAATAGAGATAAGATCAAAGAAAAGTTATTAGTAAATATTTTAGACAATGGTGATATTAATCTATTGATGAACGTCTGATTAAACTGTGCTTTTTCATGTGGTGTCATATTAATTTTTTCTATTTTTATATTATAACTATGTAACATATTCATTAAATCATCCATATCTATTTTACCTCCCATTATTCAATAATGATATCTCTCTGTCTGTATACAGACAGAGAGATATCTATTAATTATATATGATCTTACAGCAATGGTGTCTTCATTATCTTTAAAACATTAATATCAGAAATTAAATTTTCCATTAATTTCTGATATAGTTTAACCCTCTTGCTGATGTTCTTATTGTTTTCTTCTTTATTTTCTGCTCTAGACTGTAGTGCTTTGTAGAGCATCTTTAGTTCCAACATTACACCTACAACAAGATTATCATAACCAGTTTCGCTTGCACATCGCTTAACAAATTCTTCAAATTTCTTAAAGTGCTCTTCTTTATCCAAATACCTTAATATATTGGAGAACATAAACTGAGCAACTGCATCAGAACGATTACATTTATATTGTCCAGTTCTGACTTGCTCTTCAAAGTTAAACTGTTTTTGCATTATTATACTTTTTCGCAATGCGCTTGCTGCGCTATGACTGACCATGGATAACGCTAAGTTATATGCAACGTCTTCTATGTTCTCTTCACCATATTTCTGTATTTTGTTTTTGAGTAAAATGCTCAGTTGGGTCCACGCTCTGTATGTGGCAAATGGACCATCAGTAGTCTCTTGCTCTTCAATGTATTCTGGATTTGATTTCAAGAATCCAGCTATATACTTATCCAGTACAGCACCCATATTCTGATACCAATATTGAAAAGGCATATTTACGAAGAACCATTGAAATCTGTTTACTATTGCTGGATAAAATGTTTCAAAACCATCTTCAGGTGTATGGTTCATACTTCCCATCATAGCTACATTGTCATCCAACTTATAGCCATGTAAAGTCCTTTCAAGAACTAATTCAAAGAAATATGCTTGCTTCTCTCCACCAGTTAAGACCTGCATATCATCAAATAATATTAATACTGGTTTATTTGCAGTTTTAACTAAAGTATTAGCCTTATATATTATCTCTGGTTGAGACCAGAAACAGTACGTTTCTCCAGCTGATATTTTCTCCAGAGATAACACATTAGTTAAAGGTAATCCAGAAAAATATTCTAATGGTTTTGCACATGAAATATACAGTAATTCCATATTTAATTCTTTAGCTATTATTTTCGCATGCGCTGTTTTGGCTATACCTGGATTACCTACCAACACTGGTATGGGCATTGTTTCACCTTTTAATTGTAATAAAACGTTGTCCTTAACATCATCAATAACATCATTAATACCCCTCAACGTTCTGACTTCAGTCGTAGCCATTATTCACACTACCTCCCTATTTTTATTATAATTATTAATTATACTATACTCTTTAAATTTTATATTATTTAAACTTAATTATCTAAAGCCTCTAGCTTTTTTACTATTTCATCTGCTGCTTTCTCAAGATATGAGATGTCTTGATTATTATATACAATATAAGCATATTCGTTGAAGTCATCTAAATCTGTTTCAGATATATCTTGATGAATTGTTTGATCGTTATACACATCATTAGTATTTCTTATAATTCTAATAGGAAATACAATTGTATATGGATCTCTTTTAATACATTTTTCTTTTAAAGAATTATATTCATTTTTAAATCTCCAATCAGCAACACATATTCTATCATAGCCTTCTTCATTGATATCTGATATTATCTCCTTGAATAAAATATCAACCCATGCATCTTGATTATATGCTCTCACAGCATTACCAACATTCTGTAAAAGCATTCTTCCAGATTCATCCTTTTTGCCATCCCAACCTACTTGAAGAAGTATCTTTTTTAGTTTATCTGCAAAATGATATACTTTAAAATTATACTTTTGTTGTAATATCTTAGCTAGAGTATCTTTGCCAGCACCCATCTTACCTGAAAGTAATACAACCCACATCACACATACCTCCATAGAACTAGATTTACTCTCTATCCTTCATTATACCCATTTTTGCGTATTGTGCCAATATGAAGAATATTATTGGTACCATGTGTAGATATAAGCAGATCAGCATATGCTAAATAGGTAGCTATATCTATAATGTTTTTGTTATTTATTGGTTTAATAGTTTCAAGATACTTTTTCTTATGTTCTTTTTGAGTTGTTTTAATTGAAGCTTTACTATTTTCATATACTGAGTTTGTTAGATTATAATTGAGACATAATTTATATATACGTGAAGTAATCTTTTGAAAGATTGATATAAGATTATTAATTAAACTATAATATGTTGCAATATTATTTTCTAATTCCTCTTCTGATAGGCCATTTGCAACAACACTCTTAATACGAGTATATACATTACTACTGTCTATATCTGGTATATATATGTTTTCAGCTGATTTGTTTATTTGTATATATTTACCAGTCACTTGATAAATGCATTCCATTGACACTGCTAAACATGGTTTTAAATAGATAATAGGTATTTTAATATTAGCCTGAGTGAGACAGTTCATCCAATAATCATTATTAAGTATAAAGTTTATCGTTAATATACTTTGAGAAGTATTTTGTTTAAGCAAGTGATAATAAAAGGGTATATTTTTAGTGTATTGTGCGCTATATTTCTCTGCAATTATATTTTCTTCAATTAAATCTTTAAGTAAGTTGTTATATACCATATCATAAAGAAATTTTTCACGTATAGCCTTTGTGGTTTCTATTTGTTTGTCAGCAAGTTTATGTGCTGCTTCTCTAAATAGAGAAAAACTAAGTATATCCTCTACTGATGATACACATTTTATTTGAGTGATTTGGAAATCTTTAAAGAGCACATGGATTATTTTGTTATTTTTTAAATGAAACTCAAAAACACAAGGAAAATCACCTATATAACTATAAAAAAGATTTTTGAATATAATTGAGAGTCTTTTACTTTCTCTAGCTGCTTTTACATTTATATTTAACCAATTTTGATTTTCTTTTGTTATTTCAACGTAATCTAATACTTTCTCAAATATGGTATATGGAGATAAATAGCTTTTATCAATAAAAATGCTTATATGATCAAGATTATCGTATTTATCAAATAGCTGTTTAAATTCATTAGATAATATTTTTAAATACTGTTTAAGAAATGCTTTAAATAATAAATCTTGTAAAATTGTTTGGCTTACTCCATCTTCTAACTTTATCACGATACGATCAATAGTATCTAAATTATCTAATATATCACTCCATTTAGTATAGTCTGTTCTATAAACACGTGCATATGTTAAATAAACTCTATTATTAGCAAGAGTGTTTAGATATTCTTTTAACAATACATATGGAGCTAATGCTTGTGTATCTTGAAATAACATACAATTTTTTAAATATCCTTCAATATCCTTTTTATACAATGTAACCATCTTCATTTCTCCTTTAACTTATTATAATAATTATCTAATAATAATTTACAAGACATGTAATAGAAAACCTTACAATCATTCCTATCATATATAATAATATATATGCAAAATCTTTATTGTATACTTATTAATTTTATCGTAAATAAGCAAGAAGACTCCCACCTCTATAGGCGGTGGGTAGTTGACTATGATACATTATACTCTATAACAAAATTAAATGGGTCTAATTCTGTAAACATATATTTAATCAAACATAAAAAGTCTTCAATTGCATTTGGATTAGTCTTTATTCTCTGATAATATTGTTCTGATGTTCCAGATAAAAGAGTATTGTTTACTTCCTTAGGAAGATATTTTAATCTAGATATAATCTCTTCGTTTTCATATATGATATCTGGTAGTAGACCATTTCCCATTGATTCAGCCTCCTCTATATGTTTTTCATGATATTTAACCATTAAAATATCATCAGTTGTTTGATAGATTTTTATTATATGTTTATTCTCAGGAATATATGTTTCTACATCACAACTGAATAGATTATAATCATGTGCATTTATGTCAGTTGTGAGATATGGAGTAAAATGATCTTGCAATAATTGATTTGTAGTTCTAATATATGGACCAAAATATCCATAAAGTGATTGATTCGTGTTGGTTGTGACATATGATGCATAATAATCATTAAATGTATGAGTAACAGTTCCCAGTACATGTAAATATGGTAATAATTTCTTTTCCAATTCAGTTATTATTTTATTTCTTTCATTTACAATTGTATTGTAGTATGTTTGAAATATAGGTATACTGCTTATCTCATATACACTTGGTTGAAGCACAGTATATATTAATGAGAATATTTCATCATGAAGCACTCTAAACTGGTAAGTATATATAGCAATATTATCAAATGCATTGGAATCTAATGATATAGAATATGTATATGGAGATGCATGGTTTACCTTGGTCTTATTGACATACTCTATATTAACTAAATTACCAGCTACTATATATTCATTGTTAACTAGGTATACATGTGTTGATAAATCAACGTTATACACATTTTCAGCATAGACTCTATTTAAAGAATAAGTATTTCCCATACTGGGATTCAGTGATATTTTGAATAATGGCTTACATTTTTCATTTGATACAACCATATTTATATCTGGTGTACGTGTGTTGGTGCTTGACCTGATATTAGCTACTGCATCATAATCATTAACAAATGTTTGATTCAACATATTCATATCTCCCCCTCACAATAAAATCTTCAAGTGAAAGCTTTCTCTCTTTAATAATCTTATTAAGTTCTTCATGTCGTTTACTAAATTTCGTATTAAGTGAATACTTGCGTGATGTTGATGCTAATTTATTTCTAAACTTCTTAGATTTGAATGCTTTTATTAATTGATATGCTATATCGCACACAGCATTACATTTATCACTATCAACAGCAGGCATATAAAACATATTCTTATATGGAGAATATTTCATATTAACATGTGTATCAATTGTAAAGGCAAACAGTGTCTTTTTTGCAGTATACTTTAAAATAATAGAAACATTTGGAATTAAGATATCTGATTTTACTACTGGAGTTGTTATAACATATCTACTACCATTATAAGTATCACTTACTATATTATATTGCACATTTTCATACTTACTATATATTTTATTTATTATTTCACTAATATATGCAAAATCAATTGCAAATCGTTTATGAAAGTACTCTTGCTTTCTTTTACTCTTTTCATCTGGAATATAATCTTCTCTCTTTAAACCAACTATATGTAATACATTGTACACTGGTTGCAGTTTAAAATCACATTTTTTCCTTTCACGCTGAGTATATATAAGTAATTTTACCCAATAATGCTTATCATTTATCTCAAGGTCAAATAATAAGATTCTATAAATAGGATAGATGTAATCTTTTTCTATTAATTTAATAATAGAATCTACTGAGAAATCCAATTCTTTAACATTATCTAAGAACCATTTCATCAGATCATCAAATATGGGATTTGTATCTTTTCTAATATCAGCTAAGTATGTGCGTACATTTTTGTGCAATCTATACAATATAGTATGACGAATTATATATACTATATTTAGAAGTGATACATTGGTAATTAAAGAAGATGTTGCATTAACAAAACAACATTTGAATGTAAATGAAACTATATCTTTCTTTCTAGGAATATGAACTGGAAAGAAACTAAATACAATATATTTAGCATCTGTAACAAAGACCATAAAGTTAGTTAAGTTGTTATGTTCATAGTCATTTACAAAATCATACATAGAGTCATAAACATTTTCATATTTTATATTTTCATAGTTTATATCAGTAAATGGACGTTTCGTGGGATCATATAACCAAAGAATAGCACTATCAAATATATTACGCATTTTTTCTTGATCTAAGTTGTATGTAGTCTTATAGTATATAATTAAAGACATAAAGAAATATAATGGATCATCTTTTGTTATATTGAAAACAAATGCTCTTAATTTATCAGATGTATATCTATGTCCTTGACATGTAATATATAGAATTTTATCGTTAATACTATCAGTTATATATTTAAAGACGTCTCTATCATTCATTCATTCTTACCCCCAATTATAATAATATTCTTTAACTTATCACTGGATACATATTCTTTATATATTAATATAGTCATGATATCTTCAAATGACATCTGACAATGTTCTATGTTTATAATATTGGAAAGAAAAGCATCAAATCTACTTTCTATTAAATTATCATACATGCTATTCATATTATTAAGATATGAAAGATCATGCGCATAATATAATACCTGCTCATAGTATTTATTAATACGTTCCTCAATTTTAATTAACTTTTGATAAACATCATAAATGGTCTTTATAATATCATCAGCATATTCACTAATATTTTTTAAATATCTTATTGTATCTGTACCTGGATAATTATAATTTATTTTCTTGTTTATATTTTCTATCTTACTCTCCTTTTTATCTAGTTTAACTGCAAATTCAATTCCAAGTGAAGCAATATTAAAGAAAGGTGGTAGATTATATTCATCCATCAATTGTTTATTAATGTTGTCAAACACATTTTTATTTGCACTAATTGAGACTATATAACCTTTACCATCAGCAAATGTCTCATAAACAAATAAAGGTTTATCTCCATCATCAGAGATACTGTCAATACTTTTAATACTGCTATCAATGTTAGAAACTAATTGTTCTATTACATCTAAAAATGATTGATGCAAAACAGCAAGAAATTCATTACATAATACAGAATGAAATTCTTTTAAATTATTAAACATGCTCAACTCAAATATATTTTCAGCATGACGCAATTTGCATAGAGCTTTATCACCAATGAAGAATCTTCTTTCTTTGTCTTTAAGTATAACTTCTATAATTATACTATTATCAGTATAATCCAGATTATATTCTGATAATAGCTCTTCAATATCTATACAGTCTTTAAAAGATGGATCGCTAACTATTACAATATTAAATAAACCTTCTTCTTTTTTGGTTCTCAGTATAATCCCAAATACCTGAGATAGTATATTAGACAGTAATATATACATATTTCCCACATAGAATATTATATCCTCAATCTCATCAAATGTCTTTAACAGATGCTGTTTAATCTCCAACAATGCTTCTTTATAATATTTTAATAATATGTTTGTAATATATTCTGCATGAGATAAAATCTGAGATGAATCTTTAAAATTAAAGCTTAACGTTATAGCATTATTAATACTATTAAAATGCTTTATAATATTATAATATTGTTGCATGCTATCTACTTTATATGAATTAACATATAAACTATCTGAAATATTGAAAAGATGCTCAATATATGAACTATTCAGAAAATCATCAACTAATTGAGATTTGTAGATTATTCTGCTGAAAATAGATGGTCTTATATTATTAATTGTATAAAGAATATCGTCTGATATATCTTTCATTACATCCCAACCTCCTTTAAATAAAAAAGGGAGAGCAAACATGCCTCTCCCTTTTTTCAAACATATTTGAAAATCAAATATTACTTACTTGTATCAATCACAATAGCGTTTAACTCTGGTAAAATATCTATATTATGTGTTGCTACAAACATCTGTGTTTGTTTATGTAATAAAGAAAAGTATTTTACCAAATCTGATATTCTTCTACTATCCAAATGATTGGTGGGTTCATCTATTAGCATTAATGGCATATGCATACCTAAGCGTTTTAATAATGCCAATCTCAAAGTTAAAGCTAATGTACAACGTTGAGCACCACTCAATTGATCGTAATTTAAATCACCTATCTTTAATTCAACCTTTTCCCAATCTATTTTAATTGAACCCAAGTTAGAGAAGGAAAATATCTCAAAGAAATCGTTGTTGATGATATCCTGTATGGGTTCAAATAATACTTTACGCATTACAATGGGTAGTTGTTTAAGATATGTCTTTAGCTTAGATAAACGTTCTTCTTTTTTGCATAATTCATCTAACTGTTGTTGTCTTTTAACTTCATCTGTCTCCCACATCTTATAAAGTTTTAATAAGTTTTCCTTACTTTGTATGTTATCCATTATCATCTTATTACTCTCTATTGATTGAGCGAAATTATTCAATTCTTCTTCTGTATACTTTAACTTTTTCTCTACAACAGATAATTGTTTCTTAAATTCAACTAAATCATTCTCATATTGTTGTTTAGTATTAATATAGTTGTTATATTTAGCCCATTCATTTGATAATTTAGTGAACTCATCTGTTGTGATATGTGGTTCATTATTAAAGATATTATATTGTCTTTGAGCTTCATCATATTTACTTGTGTATTCATTGATTAACGTATTTATTATATCATCCAATGTTGTTGATGTAGGATGATGTGAATTAATCTCTTTCATTATATCATTTAATATTGTATCAGTTTTTAATTTTTCATTTACCTTTTTATATAAAGAAGTAGCTTGTAATATTGATTCACTATCTATATCCCATTTAGATTTAATAAAATCAATTAAATTGTTAAATTCATTATAATCATCAGTATGATCTTCAGTAGTCATATAACGAGTAATAGTTTGTTTAGTATTGGTTATATGTTGTAGATCTTCTGCTGAGTATGATGCTTTCCATAATGAAGGTGCATATGCTAATAACTGTTTATAAATTGGAGCTACTTCATCTTTATATAGAGTGAGAGCATTTAATCTTATTTGAGCATCATTAAGGATCTTTTCAGCTTCTTTGAGTTTCTCTGCGTTTGATAATAATTGCTTTGCTGTACTAATATCTTTTTCTGGTTTAGATATTACAACAAGATTATTTAAATTGTTCTCAACAACAGATATTTTGGATAAAAGATGCTTATATTCATCATATAGCTTTTTCTGTTGTTGTAGTTCATTAATATCTATGTTGGTTATTTTGGATTTCAACAGTGCTATTTCTTTTAATATTTCTTCTTTATCAATATCTGGTTTTTCGTGTTTGGTGTTCTTCAGTGTTTCTATTTCTTTAGATACTGAAGAAAGAGTTTTGTTTACTATAAGATAAGCATTATCTATACGTTTAATGTTTATTACAAGGTTCAGTAACTTATCTATAAGATCTCTATCATTCTCAAAAAATTCAGCTATTTCACCCTGTTTGACATAACCAACATTAAAGAAGAGATCTGGATCAAATGGCAAGAAAGAATAAATATCTGTTATCTTATCAAATGTCTGGCCATTGGATAATATTAATTTACCACGATCTTTTCTACGTTCAATTTGTGTACCATCATCCAATGTTATTTTGATTAAAAAGTCATCACCATATGGACCTACGAAATCTGATATCCTTATCTTCTTAGCAGTCTTGCCTGATAATGCTAGAGAAATAGCTTGTAAAATAGAAGTCTTTCCTGTTCCATTTTCACCAATTATAAAGACATCTACATCATTACAGTCGATCTTGATTTCTTTTATACATCCAAAGTTCTGTATAAGACAATCTTTTATCATAATTGGATATCTCCTTTATTCTACTAATTTGTCTATGTCTATCTCTTCTTTGATATACTTTTTCATTAACTCATTAATTTCAGGTTCAGCAATAAGTCTGTTTATAATTTCATCTATACTAACGGCTGATGTAACGCTTGATATTGATGATATAATTGGTGTTATATCATCAGTTTTTACCTTTGGTGGTCTTTTAACAAATACATTTGGAAGTTTGGATAACTCATCAGATATCATTGCGTATATAGTATTTGGATCTGTTGCTTCATCTAAAGATTGAATAATTTTAACACGCAATTCATTAAATACTATTCTTTCATATGTTTTGGTAATATTGTCAAGTTTAATAAAAGAAGGTATATTATTCAACATCTCATCTACATCACAGTAAAACGTAGCACCAGTTGTAACAAACTTATGTTTATCTATATTATCATGTGTATCAGCGATGAAGACTAAATCAAATTTATCAAACATTTCATCAGTTTCAGATATAACACCAGCATATTTATGATTTTCTAATGTTGAAAAATGTGATACCAATATATCACAATTACCGTTATATTCTCTTATATAATCAAACATATCATGATAATGTGGTACCATTAGTATGTTTTCATATTCCATTGGTTCATCTACAGCTATAATCTTTTTAGTACCTATCATCTTTTCTTCTAATACTTTTGCTGCACATGATCCATCTGCAAGACGTTTATCATGGTTACCAACTAATATAAATATAGTTGATGCTTTACATTTATTCAATATATCTTTAACCCTAATATAGGTATCAGGCCATGGTCTAGCAAAATCAAATAGATCACCTGCTATAATTAACACATCTGTGTCTATTGTATTCATGATATATTCAAAATTTTCAAAAGCTTTCTCATAATATGTTTTGTTTCGATTACCTATTCCTAGATGATTATCACCAGTGATAGATATCATAAAAGTTACCTCCCTTTTAAATATTGATGAGAAGAGGCTAATCAGCCTCTTCTCATTAAGTATTACTTAATTAAATAATGATGATATGTCGTCATCTGTAATGCTTTCTGTATTTATCTTAACATGTTCATCTTCATCAATAACGTTATCTGCTATTACTTCTTCTTCTGGTATATCATCATTCTGTACATTTGCTCCAAATGTCTGTGTTATATCTCTTATACGTATATTATGTAAAGATTGACTCATTAGAAATCCTGTCATAGCTAATCCCAACATATGAGCCTGATGTATTTTAAGAGATAATGTTATTTTATCTTTTGCATTGTTTTTAGTATGAGTAGCAACTAGCAATACACTTATGTTATCATCATTTTTCTTATTACAATATACTGATAAAGTCTTTGATTCTATTACCTGTTGAGATTTAGATGAATGGAAGAATGAATAAAGTTCTTTCTTATTGTTCTGATTTTGCTCAACAAGAATACTATTCCATCTTTCTATATAATATGGATTGCTGAGCATTGATAATATAGCTATTTCATCATTAGTGAGTTTAAATGTAATAGAGTTTTCCCAATCGAATACTCTAGTACCTTTAGTGATTGGTTTACTCATATCTATATTTGGATTAAGAGTTTTTGCCATTTTAAAGAATACTGAAGGTCTGAATACATTACCAGTATAGATATAATGACCATATTGATCTTTAATAATATTACCACTTTCATCACTTAATACTTCATACGCTGTACTGATATTAACTCTTAAAGCAGCCTGTCGTGCATTATTTGCACTAAAAATGACATTTTCTTTTGTTATATACATCTAACACCATCCTCCTTAAAATTATAATAATATTTTTGATGATTCTTTCTTATTCTAACTAACTAGAATGTAATATTTAATCCACACCCCCTCAAATAAGTCTTAAATGTATTTGCTGTTACAGTATCAAAACTTTTTGGTTCATACATATCTTCTTTACCCTCATATAGATGATAAAACAACCTGTAACGCTCCTCTGGATTATCAGCCTTGATACTTAAGAACTCTTTGATTGTATCATAAGCTTCATAA
>Ga0209608_1002282_pt1 | contig 13809 bp, 11 predicted proteins | sample AD_UKC130_MetaG_FD_184428 | JGI IMG/M metagenome (GOLD analysis project Ga0209608, IMG submission 184428) | Active sludge microbial communities of municipal wastewater-treating anaerobic digesters from Canada - AD_UKC130_MetaG (SPAdes) (version 2) | ecosystem: Engineered > Bioreactor > Anaerobic... | reverse complement strand
CTCTCAAACGGCGGTGATGGCTGCATTCTTCTGGCTGGCCCAGACCCCTACGTTATTCTTCCTCGGGGCGTGTTGGATTGGTTTCAACTTCGGGGGGAACTTTGCCCTCTTCCCGGCAGCGACAGCCGACCTATTCGGTAACAAGAATGTCGGGGCCAACTACGGCTGGGTCTTTACGTCTTATGGGATCGGCGGAATCGTTGGACCCATTCTCGGGGGATACTTTGGCGACTTGGCTAAGGCCAGCGGTCGGCTTGAGGCATGGCTGGTTCCGTTTTTGGTAGCGGCCGGGGCCTGCTTCCTTGCCACGCTGTTGGCTATTGCACTCCAGCCGCCCCGAGAACACAGATCGTAGTCCGCCTTCAATCCGGCTTGGGGCCCACCACTTCGCCAAACAGGGCCGCATCGCATTGGTTGATTTTTTGGCGTGATCCATTACAGTGATAGACGCGCCCTGCGTCACACTGTGGTGGGAGGACGTCAGCGCTTGGAGGTCAATATGGCAAGTTCCCAGGACATGATGAAGTCTTCCGATTCGACCGAATCTCTCAAACCATCGCGTCGCGACTATTTGGCGATGCTCTCTGCGGGGGCGGGGCTGGGGTTGGCGTCGCTTCTGGGTTGCCGACCCGAGACGGTCTCCCAGACGATGGGCCAGCAGCGGCGATTACGAGCGGCCTTTTCCAATGCTGGTTTGGCCGGCACCTGGAACAAGTTAGGCTACGATGCCGCCAAGCTATGGGGCGATCTACTCAATGTCGAAGTCGTTTGGTTCGATGGGGAATTCAACGGTCAAAGACAGCGTGAAAAGATCGAACTTGCCGCTGCTGAAGACTGGGACTTCTGTGCCTTTCAGGCTCACCAAATCGACATCCTAGCCGAGCCATGCCGACGCCTTAAAGCCCGCGGCATCCCCATCATCGGCATGGATACGCTCATCGTGGCGGAGGATAAACTCTTCGATCATGGCGTGGTCGTTTATGTCACGCCCGATCACGTCCGGATGGCTGAACAGAGCACGCAGTACATGGTGGATAAAATCGGCGGCAAGGGCAAAGTCATCCATATTGGCGGTCAAAGTGAGCACAGCGGGGCCCAAGATCGCGCCAAAGGTTTTCAGAACATTATTAGCAAGTACCCAGAGATCGAAGTCGTCGGTGGTGGTGTCCGTTGGTGCGATTGGAAGACCGAAAAGGCCCGCGATACCTTCGACGTTCTTCTCGAGCAAACCCCGGACCGCATCGCGGGGGCTTTCTTTCACAATGACGACATGGCCCTCGCTTGCGTCCCACGACTCAAAGGGACTCGTCATGAGGGAATGGTCGTGACCGGCGTCGATGGCCAGCGCCCAGGGTTGTTGGGCGTGCGGGACGGCTTGCTAGCCGCTACGAGCGTCAATCCCGCGGCCATGATCCACATGTATGCCCTAGTCATCGGTCAGTTTATCGTCCGCAATCAGGAGAAATTCGACAAGCTGCTCAAGATTGTCCTGCCGTGTCCTCTTGTCTCGCAGGAATCGGGCAACCTGGACGCGATGCTGTACCTCTCCGATCCCAAACATTGCCTCGTTTAACAAGCCAAGCACGAAATGGCAGACGCGGCGGACGCCATGGACCGCGTCCCTCCCCAGCGGTCCAAGGGGAAAAAGATCGGAGGCGGAGGACCGCGTCCCTCCCAGTTAACAGTCTATCCCCAAAGTCCCCCTCTCCCTCCGGGAGAGGGTTGGGGTGAGGGCAAGCGAACGTCCGAATCGATTGAGAAAACCGGCAGCGATTTGAGGCACTCTCACCCTTGACTCCTCTCCCGCTCAACGGGTGACGGGAGGTTGTGGGATAGGCTCTAAGGAGAAACACGGCGGACGCGGAGGACGGCGTCCCTCCCTGTAAAGGCGAAATTGCAATCAAACCCCTATTTGCCCGCCTCATGGGATGGAGCGATCGTCCCTTCCAAGGGACTGCTGGCCGTTGCGTACAGCTTTTTCGGGATTCGGCCCGCCAGGTACGCCAATCGTCCGGCCTCGGCAGCGTATTTCATGGCAACGGCCATCCGCAGTGGGTCCTTGGCATGGGCAATACCCGTATTGAGAAGGACCCCATCAACGCCAAGCTCAAAAGCCACCGTTACGTCACTGGCCGTTCCCACGCCAGCATCCACGATCACCGGATAGTCGGGATCGTTTTCCTTCAAATACTCCAGACAGATTTTGATATTGTTTGGGTTGAGAATCCCTTGGCCGGAGCCGATGGGACTTCCCGCCGGCATGACACTCGTCGCCCCCGCTTCTTTCAATCGCTTGGCCACAATCGGATCATCCGTGGTATAAACGAGGACTTGAAAGCCATCCTTAACCAAAATCTCGGTGGCCTGGACCGTGGCGATCGGATCGGGAAGAAGCGTTCTTTTGTCGCCCAGAACCTCCAGCTTTACCCAGTCCGCCCCAGGATTTCCCAATTGGGTCAGAATTTCCCGGCCCAAACGGGCGACCCGCACCGCGTCTTCCGCCGTAAAGCATCCCGCCGTATTGGGGAGGATGGTGTATCGCTTGGTGTCAATGAAATCGAGGATGTTGCGCCCTTGCTGGTCGAACAGTCGTTCCCGCCGCACGGCCACGGTGATGCACTCCGTCCCCGAAAGCTCCAGGGCTTGTTGCATCACCTCAAAGGAACTGTATTTCCCCGTTCCAACGATCAGCCGACTTTTAAAAACATGCGAGCCGATCCGAAGGCCCGAATCAAAATCATGCGTGGCCATGCCAAAATCAACCTCCACCCACCAGGGTTACAATCTCAAGTCGGTCTCCGTCAGCCAACGGTGTTTCGGGGTGCCTCGCCTTGGGCACAACCTGAAGATTCCTTTCCACAGCCACAGGCTTATCGGCCAATTTGAGTTCCTTCAATAGATCGGCCAAGGTGATGCCGGAAGCCACCTCCCGCCACTCGCCGTTAATCAAAATTCGGATTGTCTGAGAATCCGGATGATTTGCCATAGGGACACCCGACCATTGTGTGATTCAATCTCAACGCGCCCCCTAACCTCATACTACGACAAAGCCACGCCCCGAGATCAACCCCGGGACGTGGGCTTTCAAATCATCGCACACAAGCACCGAATCACTCGGTTCGCAACACAACCGTGCTGAATTGCTCGGCTGCCCACAGTTGTAGGGGTGTCGAGAACGGTTGATTAGCCGAATGCCGTTCCGGTGACCAGGGCACCATGTAGGCGAGAACGATACCGGTGTTCGTCTCCGTGACATAAACCATGGTTTGTCCCGGTCGAACACCCACTGACGGACCACGTCGGATATCGGCCAAGCCGGTTACCAACAAATAATTCGGTGACTGCGGTATTTGAATCTCCGGCCGGGTCGGTCCCCCACTTCGAGCGGCTTGAGCGTTGAGCTTCTGAATCTCTGCATTCTTCAATTGAATGACCGTTGTCAGGTCGGCAAACACGTTGGCCTCATAAGTCGTTTGGAAATTCCGTGTTTGATTAGAGAGCACCACCCCCCGCAGTTGCCCGGTGAGAAAGTCCAGGAAGAAAAAGGCCTCCACCCCGGCATCCACCGGACCGGTGGCCACCGCGAAGTTCTGCCCACGATCCGTGGCTACCGCCCGAATGGGTGTTTGCGGCCAGTGCGTGCTGAGCAACACTCCACACACCACCCCAACCGTGAACACAGCCGCCCAAGTGTGAATGCGCGTTAAAGACGTCATTGTCCAGACTCCGCGAGCTTCCAGGCACCGACACAGTTCACCACCACCTCAAACAACAGCCTTTGATAGGTTTATGGTATCGTTTCTGGCATGCTCTCGCCAGACGTGTTTTGGCTAACACAAAGAGGAATGTTCCCTTTTTCAAACAGCGAGCAACATCACTATGGGAACCAAAAGACGCAAATCCCGACTGATCGCGTGACATGCTTTGCCGTTGGAAACAACAGGAGGGGAGTCGATTCAGGCACGCACCCGCTATTTCAACGCTTCTCTGCTTCGGAATGTTGAGCGAGATGCGTGAACGGGTGCCGTTGGACCAGCGCCCAGATCGTCTCGTTGACCACCTTGGCCCGCTCGGGCGTGATGGGCAGCAACTCGCCCCGGTCGTGGTGCGGGTCAGGCCCATATTTCTGCGGGTCATTGTAGATGGTGAAATCAAGCGAGTCGGGCTCTTCTTCAAACAGCACCGTGTAAAACAGAGCGGCGATACTATATGCGGGCAGACCGGCACGGATGTGCTGGACGTCGGTATAGAAATCCTTGATCGTCGTGATGCCTGGCATATGGCCAGCCTGCATTCGCTTATCCAGTTCGAAGAACAACTCGCCGGCCGGAATGCACGCCAGCCGACGCTGGTCCCAGAGTTCTGGAAAGTTCCGTTTGATGCCCTCGAACACCTGGTTGGTGTAATCGCGGGTCCGAGAGATATGTCCGATCCAGGGCCTGTCGAAATCGCCTTGATATGGTTTTTCCCACTGCGCGGCGTAATCGAATCCGGCACGGTCCGGAAATTCGGCGGAACGGATGCTGCCGAATCGTTTTTTCATTTCTTTCGCCCAGTCCGGCAATTGGTCGTCGGGTGGGACTTTGCCGCTCGGCATGTTCGGCCAGACGGTGTAGATATATACCCTGCCTTGCGGATTTTTCTTGAGAAAGATACGGATGATGTCGCTGGCGGCCGCCACATCGCCCACGTCTATGGGTCCGTTGAACTTCATCCCCCACATTTCGTCCGTGACATAATGGAGCCTGGAACCAAAGATTTGGATGACAATCGCATCCCACTCACCGCTGAGAAACGCCTTTGGTTTCATCGGTGCAGACTTGACGAGACTCTCGTCGATAGTCAGGTCGCCCCGGCTGGAAGCACTTTGCGTGGCAGCATCGAGTGGCCGTCCCATGGCTCGCCACAGTTCGTTACGGTGTTGCCACGATTGCCAGCCCGCACCCAGGAAGGCATCACACTTCCAGACCTTGCCCGCGCTGCGTCCCAGTTCCTCATGCAACTCAGGCATGGAGCTGGCGGTTAAGCTGTTGCCGAAATAAAACACACGCAAAGTGTCTTTCTTGCCTGGCGACTGCGCATCGGCAACTGCATATAGGCCGGCGAGAACGGTTAGAGCAGCAATTAGCTTCGCGGAAATGTTCATATCCTTTACTCCTTGTCGGTCAGTAACTGCTAACGACTGCGGTCCACTCGCCGTCTATGGACTTAAAGAAACCTACATGTCTGGACTGCGCCAGTACCAGGCGAGGATTGCGGTAAGGTCCATACAGCGAGTCGGCGACGTATTCCACCGTATCATTCCACTCGGTCAATGCGGTAAGTATGTACTTACCAGCTTCTTTTCGCAGCGCGCAGCCACCTGTTCCAGCGTAGAGGCGAGGGCCTTCGATCTCCAGTAACCGCGGCGTTTCTGCCAAACCCCGGCCAAGGTCTTCGTGCAGCTTGGCAATCCAACCGGGACCGAAGACGAGGTAAATAGTGCCATCATCCTCCACGAACAGGCTGGGGTCGTAGGCGAACATGTAGCCGTCCGTGCGCGACTCCGTTGGGCTGCCGGAATCCAAAATGGCGGCAGTCGAGCCGTGCAGGGATGGGGGACCCTCCATGTCGTAGGGCCCCTCCGGGTTTCCGCTTTGACTTTTCAGCAAACACACCTGTTGCCGGCCGCAGGAACAGACAATCCAATAGTCATTACGGATGCGGTAAAGCTTGGGGGTTACCACGGCACGGTCGTAGCGGGGCTCCAAGCTATCGGGCGGGGTGAAATAGACGCCGAACGGACTATTCCAGCCCGACGCTTTTGAGGCTTTACGATTGACCGTAGCTAGGTCGAACACCTTGCCGAGCGCAACCCATGTTTTCAGGTCTGTGGATCGCCAAAGGTAAATGCCGTCGTTATTGTGAAAATCGGGTTTCGAAGTTCGTGACCCTGGTTTCAGCCCTGTTGCGGTTTCGACCGCCGCCGTTCCCGTGAGATAGTACACCGCTGACCCTTCTTCCTTCACGAGGGTAATCGACGGTGACTGGAGGATAATGTCTTCTGGCAATTTTATTACCGGATATGCCGGCGCGATTCTCTCTGCCTGGGCGTCGGGAACGATCGCCTCTTCGCGATGGACGTAAGGATTGGCTTCCTTGTGCTTCGGTCTAATGTCGTATCCATTGCCGTTCCATTTAATTTCCAATGGAAGGCAGCGCAGCCTTGAATGGTCAGGCAGAAAATTGTCGTTGGCAAAGCTGACAACCCACCAGGTTCCGTTATCATCTTGAAACAGCCCGGAGTTGCCGCAATGTGGCAATACTGAGCGGTTGGGATGCCATGGGCCACCGATTTCGTGCGCCCAATAGACGGCACTGTCATAAGTCCCGAAGCGGCGGTATTCCCCGTGCCAGTCACAGCCGCCCATCATTAAGTAATGGCCATCGATCCAAAAAACGTGGCCGATCGGCGCGTCACCACGCAATAGGTGAGATCCGTCCGAGGATTCGCGAACGTAACCCCGGAGCCGTCGGTCAAACATGGGTTCATATCCATCTTCGACAGGTGGTTTTCGATCGGCCTCAAGTTGGGTGAACGTACTGTTCATGGGCCACAGAGTCGCGTAAAGGTAGCCGTACATGTCTCCCCTGTGATCTTGGAAGGGATGGGCACACCAATAGCCAACAGGGGCGGATGGAGAGGGAGGGGGATCAACCGCAACCTTCCAAGGGCCTTGCATTGTGCCAGACTCGCTGCGGAGGAGCCGTTTGCCCCCTCGAACCCAAAGATTGATCCAAAACGTACCGGCAGCATAAAACGGTTTACACAAAGAAACATCGAAGTTAGCCTCGGCTTTTTCGTTGAACCACGGGACCCGGTCGAGTGTCTCAAAACCGGGGATCGGAAACGGCTCCCACGGTTCGCCGCCGGTCAGGTCCTTTCCTCGCAACAATTCCACGCGGCGCCCATGCGAACCGGGACTGTGCAAACCCGAAACATAGAAATACCCGTCGCGACCATTTACACCGTAGGGATCTCGGTACCTGAGGTCACTGAGTGGGCGGGCGTTTTCCCAACCCCACGCTTCCGTAATCACTTCTGGTCTTTTCCATGGCCAAGGCTCATTTTTCGGGTAGAAGTACATAACACTGTCGACCCAGTCCACTGGGACAATGGCCGGCCGCTCGCGCAAGGCCGCCCGGCTGTCCACTCCGCTGAAGGTCGCATACCACTGCCCCTCTGGTCCCTCAAACATCGTGGATTGACCGCCATGCGGGACGGCAACTTTGCGCTGGGTCCAAGGGCCGTCAAGCGACGAGGCAGTGGCCACAAACGTATCGTAGCACGGTACACCCAAGCGGCCATGGATAGCGGCGGCCAGCAGATGGTAAACACCATTTCTCTTAAACAAAAATGCCCCCGCTGTCCCCACCTGCAAAATCTTTCCCCCGGGCGTATTAGCATTGGGCGTGCTCGGTTGAATGAGCCGGGGTTCCTCTGCAAGTTCCGTCAGGGCATCGTTAATCCGCGCGATCCACCCCCCGCCAAAGACCCAGTAAACAGTTCCATCATCATCCTCAAACAGCGAGGCGTCCGTACCGACCCTTGTAATCAGCCCCACATCCTCGTACGGCCCTTCGGGTTTGCCTGACTTACTTTTGAGCAGCCCCGTCCCACACGGCCTCAACGCGTAGGTTAGATAAACGCCACCCTTGACGAAGTGCAACTCTGGTGCAATAAACCCTTTCCATTCATCCTCGTAACGCCCGGTCCGAAGCAACCCTAAGTCTTCCACTTTCGCCTTCAGCAGCGACAGCGGCGCAACAAGCCCCAAGTCCTCCCATACCTTCAGGTCATGGGAACGCCACAACCGAATGCCGTCATTTACCGCGAAATTGATCGTACCGTCTTGCCGAGGGGTTCCGGTCGTCCCGGTGAGGAAAAAAAACCCATCAGGCCCGCGAGTGATGGCACAATCCCGCATCGGTGTTTCGAACAGTGGCTGGACACGGGTGTAGTTGAACCTCGCCTGATGCTCCGCCGGGCTGATCGGCGCAGCGTCTCGGCCCAGATTGCCAGTCTCAGCAAATCCCTTGGCCGCAACGCATAGGACGAAGATGAGTTGTAATGACGTGCGCACGTCGATTCTCCTCGCATGGTTGTGTAGGGACTACTTGCGGTTTGGTACTCGGTGAAACTCCACAGTACTCAGGCCCCATTTTGCACCCTGATTCTTTGGTAAGACAAGCTAGTTCCCCACCTTTACCGAGAGGCGCTCAGGAACCTTGTCTTCGCGGGTATCCAATTGATTTTTCTTGTGCGGTCAGGATACGGGGCTTTTGGGGTGAAGGTACCAGAATAGGCCGAGTGGATGAGGCACCCGTCGTGACAGGCATAACGGACACAGAACATCCGGGCAACCCGGCCAAGCCATTTTCCGACAGCCACCGGAACGTTAAGCCGCCGCCGGGACACCGGTCTTACGTAAGTTAGGCAAGCCAGAAGAGATGTTCCCTGTGCGGACGGCTTCAAGGGGAATAGCCGTGGCTCGCTATTTTGGAAACTGACAAGCAGAAATCATGGCAATTTACCCGACTCGGTGATTTTGCCAAACTTTGACACGGATGTGACCTTGTGGTTTAGTACTATGGGACTACAGTCATATATTGTGTAGATGGGTCAAGCCGCAGAACAATCTTTTCGCGGATTGTTTTGAAAAGACAACACTCCTAGCTGCAGGGAGGAGCATTACCAAAGGAAGCATTCGAGCGCACGGGTAGGGGCAGGACATCTCTTGCCCCTACGGTTGGCCTGAGCTGTTGCCGGAATATTACCAACGGGATCGCCGAGAAAAAGAAACGCATTGTTTTGCGCGAGCGGGTATGGGTTATTGCGCGCGACCAGGAGGGCGGCGATCAACCCCATCACCAATCACCTCACGCTTTTCCGTAATCGCTCGCCGCATTTGCCAAAATGGCCGCAAATGCTAGGCTTTGGCCCTCAGCCACTTGAACGTCTCCATTACCACCAGGATGACCAGTGCTAGAACCAACAGGCTCAACCATTGGGCAAGGGTCACAGGCGCGACCTGGAGAACCTTTTGCATTGGGGGCAGATACATGCTCAAGATGTGAACGCCTTGAGCGATCAAGACTCCGGCAATCAGGAGAGGATTACGACGAAACGGAACCCGGAAAGCGGATGTGGTCTCGGACCGGCAGTTGAACACGTGCACATTTTGGAGCAGCACCATCAGTAACAGCACGAGGTTACGAGCGGCGGTTTCCTCCAGACCTTGAAAGGCCTTCAGCCAGTACCACAGTCCAAAGGCCAGGCCGCCGATGGTCAATCCGGAAACAACCGTCTGCCAGACCATCTGGGAATCAAAGATGGATTCGTTGGGTCTCCTGGGCTTCTTTTTCATGGCACCCGGCTCACCGCCCTCGAAGGCCAGAGCTACGTCTTGAATGCCATTGGTAACCAGATTGAGCCAGAGAAGTTGCACGGGTAGCAATGGAATACGCAAACCGGTCAAGATCGCTGTCAGGAACATCATGACCTCAGCGGCGCCGGTGGATATAAGGAGATAAATCACTTTGCGGACGTTGTCGTAAGCAATGCGTCCCTCTTCGACACCGGCGACGATCGAGGCGAAGTTGTCATCAGCAACGATCATCGTCGCCACTTCCTTAGCTCGACTTTTGCCATTTTTTGGGTGCCGTTTTTGGGGAGAATTGATCTTGGCATGGGAGCCGAATTCACGCAAAAAAGACTCCTTCCTGGTTGTGGTAACTGAAACATTGCCCAGAAAGGAGTCTGAAATGTTGCCGTTGCCTTGCGTGGCGGAACCGCTGGTGATGAGTCTTGGTATAGCATTTTCCGAGCCAACGTTCAACCGCATTCTGCCGTTGCTGGTAGGAGCAATCCTGCTCCGCGGCCGGCGGAGCGTGACGGCAATCCTCTGGGCGATGCGCGACTGGGTCCCCGGACACATGACGAGTTACCACCGCGTGCTGAGCCGGGCTTCTTGGTCGTTGTGGCCGCTGGCCAAGGTCCTCGCCAAGGCGGCCATCGCCGTGGCGGAAAAATATGGACCGGGAGGATGGATTCTCGTCGCCGGTGACGATACGGTAGCCCAGGCCAAGGGGAAACGGGTCTACGGGAAGGGGTGTCACCGCGACAGCGTGCGCAGTACCCACAGCCACACGGTCTGGCGTTGGGGACACAAGTGGGTCGTTCTGGCGATCCTGGTTCCTTTTCCCTTCGCACGGCGACCGTGGGCCCTTCCCGTGCTGGTGGCCCTGTACCGCCCACGCGAACTGAACGAGAAGGAAGGCCGCCGTCACAAGACACCCATCGACCTGGCCCGCGGCCTGTTGGCCACGCTCTTGCACTGGTTTCCCGACAAGAAGTTCGTCTTCCTGGGGGACGGAGCCTACGCCTCCCACGAATTCGCGTGTTTCTTCCACCGGCACCGAGGACGGGCTGCCTTGGTGGCCCGTTTTCACGGCGACGCCGCCCTCTACGATCCTCCGCCAAAGTACGCGGGCCGTGGCCGGCCGCGTGTCAAAGGCCGAAAACGGCGTAGCCCGTGGGCGGTGGTGGCCGACGCCCGGTTGAAGAAGATCGTCGTGGACTGGTATGGCAAAAGCAAGCGGACCGTCCGGATCTGCCACGGCACCGGGCATTGGTACAAGCGCGGGCAGGACTTGGTTCCCGTCCGCTGGGTCTTCGTCCGCGATGACACCGGGACGCGCCGGGACGAGTATTTCTACACTACCAATCCGGGCTTTACCGCCGCCACGGTGATCCACTGGTACACCTGTCGCTGGTCGATCGAGACCACCTTCCAGGAGATGCGCGCTCACCTGGGGTTCGAGACAACCCGTGGCTGGGCTCCCAACACGGTGCTCCGCACTGGTCCCTGCTTGCTGGGACTGTTTAGCGTAGTCAGCTTGATCTACCATGAGTATTTCAAGCGAGAAAATCCTGAACTTTGCCACCGCCCCGGCTACCTGAAAACAGAAGCAACCTTCAGCGACGCCATCGCCACCGTCCGAAGGCTCTTTTGGGCCGAAACACTTTTTGCAGAGCCTCTTGCCCGGGAAGCCGTACAAAAACTCCCTCGCAAACTCAGACAACTCATATTCGACCAACTCTGCCAAGCCACGTAGGCACTCAAGACTGGCAAAAGTCGAGCTTAGCAACATCAGTTCCCGATCCCATCGCCACACCAATGTTCGCCCTTCGAAGCGCCGGTGCATCGTTGACCCCGTCGCCGGTAACAGCAACGAGTTCCCCCTCGCGCATCAGGACATCAACAATTTCCAGCTTTTGCGTGGGCGAAATTCTCGCAAACACATGGCTCGAAGTCACAAGCTTTTCAAAAGCCGGGCTTTCTGTGGGGCCTGCCTCATTCAACTGGGCTCCGGTCACCACCGGCTCATCGATGTCCGACAGGCCCAGTTCCCTGGCTATGGCACCGGCGGTGGCGGGATGATCCCCGGTGATCATCAGCACCTTGATGCCAGCGCTTTTGCATGTCCTCACCGCTTCGATGGCCTCGGGACGCAGAGGATCGATAAACCCTACCAATCCGTAAAACAACAGCCCAGAAAGAAACTTGGCCTGATCGGAGGCTTCGGATGGGAGACTTTCAGTTTGGCCCCCGGCAACGGCCAACACACGGAGACCTTTTTCTGCCATAGCTTGTGCCCGCCGTTCAATATCGTCGCGGTCAAGCGGTAACGGCGTTCCGTCGCGAAGGACGCCACTGCAAAAATCGAGGATTGTTTCCACGGCACCCTTGGCGGCCACATAGGTTGTGCCATTTTTCTCGTAGAAGACCGCCGAATACTTGTGCTCCGACTCATACGGAATCTCGAAGAGGATCTTAACTTGGCGTCTTGCCTCGGTCGGACTCAAGCCCAACTTGTAACCCATGGCCAGTAAGGCGACATCCATGGCATCCCCGCGATGTTTCCAGCCCCCTTCCTCGCGCACAAGAGACCCTTCGTTGGCCAGAATTGCCGCTTCGGCCAGCCGAGTCAACTGCTCGTGGTCGGTTGGTGTTATCTCGCCGCCCTTCCGGAAGACCTGTCCTTCGCCGCTATAGCCCTCTCCGGTAAACTCGAACGTCCTCCCATCCGCCAAATCAACGACGCGAACGGTCTGTTGGTTGACTGTCAGCGTGCCTGTCTTATCACTGGCGATAACCGTGCAGCTTCCCAGGCTTTCCACAGCCGTGAGCTTGCGCACGATGACATTACGCGCCGACATCCGTCTCGTGGCCACAGAAAGGGCCACAGTCAGGGCCACCGGCAGCCCCTCGGGTATGGCGGAAACTGCCAGGGCCACCACGAAAAAGAAAATCGACGGAATATCGTTGCCCTGAAACCACAGCAGCACCGCCAAAAAAGTGCTGATCACCAGCACCAGGATGGTGATTTGCTTGACGAACCGTTCCATCCGCAACACCAGCGGGGGTTTGCCCATTTCCGATTCGGAAACAGTTTTGGCAATAAGGCCCACTTGAGTCTCACTGCCAGTGGCGACAACGATTCCGACTCCCCTGCCGCTAGTAATGGTCGATCCCGCAAAGGCCATGTTCTTGCGGTCCCCAACAACGGTGTCCTCGGGCAGGATGTGGGTGGTCTTTTCCGAGGCGACGGATTCGCCCGTCAAAAAACTTTCGTCGGCCGCTAGGTTGTTGACCTCTACCAAACGCATGTCAGCCGGTACTTTGTTGCCCGACTCGAGCAGAATAATATCTCCCGGCACCACCTCTTCCGCGGGAACTTCTATTTCTTTGCCCTTTCTGCGGACCCGCGCCGTGATGGTGAGCAAGCGTCGCAAACCAGCAGCACTTTTTTCGGCGTGATACTCCTGGTACGCCCCTAGAGTACTGTTCAAGGCAATGACGATAAGAACAAAGATGGCGTCCGCGCCTTTGCCGATGGCTAGTAAGGCAACTGCCGCCCCCAGCAAAATGAATATCAAAGGGTTGAGAATCTGGTGCAGCAGAATAGCCCAGATCGTCGGCGGCTGTTTGGCCGGCAGCGTGTTGGGACCATAATAGGCAAGCCGATGCTGTGCTTCCTGCTGGTCCAGGCCGTCCGGCCCAGATTGAAGCCTTTCGTAAATATCGGCGATTTCGAGACTATGCCACTTCTCGTCGCACAACCGGTGGACGTGCTCTTTTGACTTCATAATATTCTCCCATCAAGCTGTCCACGCTATGATTACCGAAAACATCTCCTCACACAAGACTTGCCCGATGTTAAGAAGCCTTAAAACGCGATCTGTGGCGATGATTGCAATTGTTTTTACAGGTTGGCTTGCGAGAAAAGGCCACGATGCGGTACCGCAAAATCAGTTGCAACGAACTGCCAGACTTGAGGTTACGACAGCGTAGTGATTTACCACGGTCATTGGTTTTGCCAGACTTAGACATGGATGCTACCTCGTAGCCTGGTACTATGGGACGACCATCAAATCTTATGGAGATGGGTCAAGTCGTAGAACAGTCTTTTCTGCAGATGGTTTTGAAAAGACAACGGTCTTAAATAGGGGCTCGCGGGGAACGTAGCGCGCCAGCAGCAGGCGCTCCCCGAGAACTTATTCAGCACAATGAATCAGCATCCATTCACAATATCGCCTGGCGGATGTGACGTCTTCTGCCTCCTTGTTACCGCGTTCGTTTGAGGGAACAGTCCGCTTGGGTCAGTCCGCAACGCCACACCGCGACAGACGATGAACCATTGTGGCGAATAACTTCTCAGGTCGTTTAGCCTCTGGTTTTGCTGACGCGTTGACTCTCGTTACAG
>Ga0209608_1002275_pt1 | contig 13867 bp, 8 predicted proteins | sample AD_UKC130_MetaG_FD_184428 | JGI IMG/M metagenome (GOLD analysis project Ga0209608, IMG submission 184428) | Active sludge microbial communities of municipal wastewater-treating anaerobic digesters from Canada - AD_UKC130_MetaG (SPAdes) (version 2) | ecosystem: Engineered > Bioreactor > Anaerobic... | reverse complement strand
CTTTTTCGCCAGTTTGAATTCGATCGTGTGTGAGCGCCATTGTGCTTCAAGCTGAACCTGGCCCACTTTTGCCACAGTTCGTCCGTTTTCCACTAGCTCAATCTCAATAGATTCCTTTGGAGTTCCGCGGACGAGGAAGGACAAACGGTAGCTTCCTTCCAACAGTGGCGTGTTAGGCGGAAATTCATAGTTAAGGGTAGCCCATGGTCCGAAAGCCCCTTTCACTTGGATAACGCGTCGTCCGGCTGGCCCTTCTACCGGGCCGTCGTGATGTACCTCCTTGTCCAAAAAGGTGTCGCCCGAATCCAGCGTCCAATACCGCCAGGGATTGATCAGCTCGCGACTTGGATCAGGCGTCCACGGCGTGACCGGTTTTATAGCGGGTATCGGTGGCGTGCGAACACGACGGAGTTCCTCGGGGACCACATAATGAAGGCTGTCGTCGAATGCGGGGCTGTCAAAAGAAATACCCTCAAGAGTGGGTTCACCCGGAGATTGACCAACGCCAATATAACCAAACGGATGCCAACCACCCCGAAAATAGTTTTCCACGGCGAATCGAGCACTGGGAAGCATGCCACCCTGGCGGTCAAGGATGGCAAGCGCCACGATATAACGTCCCGGTGCGATGTGCTCCGGTACCGCTGCATGGCCTTCCTCGGAATAGACCCTGGGCGGCAAGCGATAAGCGAACGCACCGCTATCCCAGTCTTCTCCGGGCAGCCATCTGCGGAGATCGACCCCCTTCAGCGGGGCAAACCAGACCGGGCGTTTCGTAACCGGGTTTAAGAGTCCGACAGCCACAGGCCAATCAAGATAAAATGGAGCGCTTCCAGTGTTTCGTACAGTGAATTTGACGACAAGTTCATCGCCAGGTTCTATCCTGAGCGGATAGCTCACGGAATCCAGGACAAACCGGTAGCCAAAGACCTTTTGAAGCTCTGACGCACCGGCCACCACCTCCGGATCGGTGTCGTCGTACCCGCTAATCCAGCCGAGATAACTTGCGTGATAGCGGCGAATCTTGTCGATCATGTATCGCCGAAAAGCTGGTACTTTCATTGTCTCGTTCGGCGTACGTCCGAAGGTCTCGTCCGGTTTCGCACTCGGGCGAGTGTTTTGCCAATTGTACTCAACCTCGCCCTCGATCGGAGCGAGTTTCCAGATGTCAGGGTAAACGTGGGTGGCTTGCCAAGGGAACTGCTTCTTTGAGCCATGTGGCGGTTCGCGATCGAGATTGCCAAAGGTGTCGTAGTAGATACCAAACCCAGCTTCCATAAACTCTGGGTCCGTATGCCGAACGAGGATAGGCTTATTCTTGAACGCCTTCTGAAAAGCCTCTACCAGGAGGCGACGCTGCTGAGGGGTTGGCGCGGGATTGTGATGCTCGCCAAAGTACCCGATTAGCCCCATCTGTACGGCAAAGATACGCGGATCATTATCCCATGCCTGCCCCAGTTTTTCCACCAATTTCCTTAACCGTTCCTGAAAAGCAGGACTGTCGTAGTCAAACGTCTGAAGATCGGCCGGCCAGTACTGCCTTCCCGGAGTTCCGTTCCAATCAAGATAAACGCGCGGCACAAGTTTGACGTTAAGGTCTTCGAATCGCTTGCCGTCGATTTCGGTGATCTTGTTCGTGTAGGCAATGATGCGCTCCACCGTATCCCCAGCGCACACCTCAATGTCACTCCACTTGATATATCTCCGCTCAATTAGCCCGTAGGCGTTCTTCTTGTAGGAGCGAAAGCCTTTGAGGGGATTGTTGATCGCGCCTTGGAACTCGTGAGGGATCACGGTGACCCAACCGTCTCGAACATGGCATTCCTGGGAGGACCCAGCGGAAGCCCATGAAATAATCACCCATGCTATCCCAAGATAAGAGAGCGATCGCATCTTCGGATTCTGTCTTCGGTTGCATTTGCAGACTGAGTCTAGGTTGCAAATTTCCACTGCACGCCTTATAGGCATTTCCTGAATCATGGTTTCTTTTCGCCGTGTTCCGACTGCAACGCCTTCCGAATGAGATCCGGTCGGTTTGTCGTAATCGAGTCGGCCCCCAAATCCCGAAAGACTTTTGCGAGCTGAGGATCGTCGATGGTCCAGACGTGGAACTCATAGCTCTCACGGCGCAAGCGTTCCACAAATGCCCGATTGACGACTTCCGGGTTACCCTCAGTGTCCAACCCGTAAGGCTTGATCCGGGTCAACGTTTGAAAGACTTCGTCAACAGTGGGACTCCAGCGACCTGTGGCCTTATCCCGCTTGTATGAGACCAACCAGAAAACCTTAAGCTCCGGGAGTCGCTTGCGAACTTCTAGAACAGTGTCCTGATCAAACGCGATAACGACCACCTGCTTGAGATCAACCCCGGAAGATCGCAAAACCCGCTCAATTGGCTCGACAAGCTCCGGGCCGCCTTTAATCTCGAGGAAGAATTTTTTCTCAGGCGGAATAATGGCGAGGACCTCCGCCAGCGTGGGAATCCGCTCCCCGGCGAAGGTTTCGCCCTTCCACCGGCCGACGTCCAGCGTCCGAAGCTGTTCCAGCGTCACTTGCGACACTTTCCAGTTGACCTGGTCGTTTGTCACGCGCTTCGTATCGGCATCGTGCAGGCACACGACGTGTCCGTCCGCCGTTAGCCGAAAATCACCCTCAATCGCGTCCGCCCCCTGTTCCCAAGCCAGTCGAAAAGCCGCCAAAGTATTCTCGGGCGCATCCGCAGAAGCCCCGCGATGGGCGACAATCTCTTGCCCACACGCTATGCCCGTCAAGAGAACCGCAATCACAATCGTTCCAATTCCCAAGCAACGAGACATCTCGCAGTTAACCCTTTTTTGCTGTTGTCTTTCCCACAAGAAGACAGTCTCACTGGTCTTATTCCTACAAGTCCCTAGTATGTTCCAACCAGAAGAGGATCGCCATATGTGCCTGCAAAGATTTTCGATTGAACCTGAGCACTCCCCATTTTGCCCCATTTAGGTCTGCTTGCCGTCCTTTGCGGGAAGTAAGTCTTTTTCTGGTCAAACCTGTATGTTCGCGTGATCTTATGCCACTCGTAAGCCTTTCGGGAGGCTTTCGCCGAAAAGTTGTGTCTGCTCGTCGGTCTCCAAATGTCCCCCTTCGCGGACCAGTCGCAATAAATGATCTGAGGCGTTGTGCTCTGCCAAATACTTGAGGGCACGATCGCGGGCTTTTTGGGGCAAATCTCGGTATCGATCCTGCGTCAAGCGTGCCAACTGCATGACGACAAAGGGCATGAGAGGCGATGGCGGGTCAATCTTGACGAGGTGGTCCAGCCATCGGACGGCCACATCTGCCGGGACAAGGCAATTGAGTGGTCCATACATGGGAACTCTTGCACCAAGCCTTGCGAGCAACCAAAGCATGGCCTCGTGGAGATGTTCCAGTTTTTTCTTGGGTAACAAGTCCAAGACCATGTCGCCAAGTTCAACCTTCCAGTGTGGAGCGATCAATTCGAGCGACCCAAGGAGACGGAGGATTTCGGTCGCCTCATGGCTGGAATACGGGAAATCTGAATTTCCGGTCCCGGTGGTCTGCTGCTTGTGGAAGGATCGGAAAGAGGCCAAGAGTGGGTTCGCCAGGGCCTGTTGATGGCCCGCGGTTAACCCACCGGCGATGCGGCGCCAAAGGACCCACCACTCGGCCCGGCACGCGGGGGTAGGGTGGAACAACTTGCCGTGAAGGATGCGCCAGGTCTCGGACACCCGCCAGTCATCCGCCGCCAGGCCGAACCCGGGCCGAAGAGCAAAACCCGTGAGATTGAGCCACCGTGCCTCGTGGGCGGCACTTCGCCGCCGTCCCACCTCATTCTCGATGAGCCTTTGCCAAATGCGACGAAGGAAGGTTGGCGGCCAATCCTTGCGGTTCATTTCCGTCACCTGGCTCATCCGCTTGAGCAGGTTCTCTGGCGGATCGCGTCCTTCCGCAGAAAAGACGTGGTCAATCAAAGCTAAGCAACGAGATGCCGTCTCCTCATCCAGCACACCCTCGCTTTCTCCCAGTCCTTCGTGCGGTCGGAGATCCGTCTGTACCGCCGAACGGACGTCGAACTCCAGCCGCCAGGTTCCTCGTCCTTCAACTTGGGCGCACCACAATTCCAGCGTTCCGATTTCTGAAAGCTGGGCGTGGATTGTTACGTCGAGCTCACTGGCAGAGGACCGTTTTCCGGTTTTCAGGACGGTCCTGATAGGCGGCAGTGGTGTTAGCTCTTCCCGGTACACGGGAATAAGATCGCCCGGCTGATCGGTGAGGCGCGTGCCCGAATAATACACGGGAAACTCCACCGGCTCGCCAACACGGAGGCGAAATGTCTTTTCTTTGAGAGAAACTTCTTGACCCGGCTCAACGCCCGACGGAATGACACACATCCCAAAGCCGAGACATTCACGAGTGGAGGCTTCCTCAATCTGCGCAGCCGATGGCGATGCTCCGGACACGTTGGCCTCTTCTTCCGTCGTCCACGAGAAACGTGCCTTTCCCTGCCGGGCGACCGATGCCGCCACGACGTTCGGATGGGGGACATCGACTCCGAGATAATAGCTGCGGGCCAAACCAGCCGAAATCCGCACGCCTTCGCCGCGACGGACCATGCCATAGTAGGCGGCTCCCTCGGCCACCGCGAGGTCAAGCCGCGGGTTCTCAATCGCAATCGGCTGCCACGACTTGTCCTCCTTCGCGAACCAATACGTTACCACGTCCAGGACCCGTTGGCGAATTACTTCGGAGAAGAACAGGCCCCCATTGAACAAGATCAAATCTGGGCGGGCGGGATCATAGGCGGGGTTTGTCTCATCCAAAGCGACGTAGCGATGAGCGGTCAAAAATGCCGCTAGATAACGTGTTACGGCTGGATCGGGTGCATAAGGAAGGCCAAACTCTTGAAAACCAATACGGCGAACGTTGGGCTTGTCATTCAACTCGACGATAGGGAAAAATCCATCAACCAACAATCTGACAACTTCCGCGCGTTCCAGTTCCACACGCCTGGCGCCACCGATCAGACGCGTTCCCCGACCGGGGATACTGACACTTAATCGCTCCGGAGCCTGCGGACCTAGTAACTCCTCTTTGAGCCGCTGACACTTCCGCACCAGGACCGACCATGTCTGGGGATCGAGCTTTTCGTCTTCCCCGAGTTTGCTCTCGATGTGGTGCGCCAAAGCCAGATCGAGGTTGTCACCACCAAGGATCAAGTGTTCACCCACCGCCACACGATGAAACCGAAATGTGCCATCCTCCGCGCGACGTACCCGAATGAGCGTCAGGTCCGTTGTTCCACCGCCGATATCACACACCAGAATCTTTTGGCCGGGCTTAATGACTTGCGGCCAACTCTGGGCGTGGCGGTAAATCCACGAATAGAAGGCTGCCTGAGGTTCTTCGATGAGTGTGATCCGATTCAAACCAGCCAGTGCCGCCGCCTTGACGGTTAGCTGTCGCGCGATCTCGTCAAATGAGGCTGGAATGGTAAGGACAAAATCTTGCTCCGCCAACGGATAGTTCGGAAATTGGTGGTTCCAGACCTGCACAATGTGTCCGAGGTAGCGTGCCGAGACCTCCACAGGGGACAAACGTGTGACATCCGGGGCGCCGTGCCAGGGAAGAAGCGGTGCCGTGCGATCCACTCCGGAATGGCACAACCACGATTTAGCGGAGGAAATGAGCCGCCCCGGTACGTTGGCGCCGTGGTCCCGTGCCAGGACACCGACGATATATTGGGGCTGGGCCGGCCCAAAAGGGAGACGGAGCAGAGCGTGATCGAATTCGCCAGGTGCCGGTTCATAGTGAAACGATGGCAGGATTTCCCGCGATTCCACCACGCCCGGTGCAACTAATTGTGGGATGGATAAGGTCCGAATTTGCCAAGGAGATTCCGCGGTATCGACGTAGCAAACGGCGAAATTGGTCGTTCCGAGGTCCATCCCCACAACGAAGCGCGGGGGTTTTGCTTCGATCTCATCTATGTTTGCCATGGCATCTTCTGATCGACCCCATCGAGAGTGGAAGACTATTAGGTTGGGGAGACTTCAGCGTCTGCGTCTTCCCGCACGCTGAATTCGAGTTTCCACTTCTTGTCGTCCGTCGTGCTTAAGCACCACAACTCAAGCATTCCCAACTCGTTAACTCGGCTTTCCAACCGCACGGGGACGTAATCTCCCTGGACACCTTCATCGGCGGGCAGACAACCCTCAAGCGAATCCGTCTCTTCAATCTCGTCCGGAGACCACGATTCGTGGACGTCTCCCGGCCGATCATCTTTTCGTGTGGAAGAACTAAAGAATCGAAAGATGACTTTTTCACCGACAATAAGGCCGATTTCATCCGAGGGAACATCCGTCGCGGTGCCTTCCTCCATGCCCCGCGGGACCACACAGAGCAAACGTAAGGGGCGCGGAATACCGGGAACTGCCGGGCCGGCCGTTTCGATGCCCACGTAGTAGGCACGTGCCGTTCCACCGCGAATGCGGACGCCCCCATGATCCTTGGCCCAACCGTAATAAGCGGCCCCTTTGGCCACACCGTGATCCAAATCATGCACTCCGCTAAGCAATTGTGGCGATGGGCTTTCCGAAAACCAGTGAGTGAGGACTTGTAGCAAACGTTCCTGGAAGGGTTTGGCCTTGAAGACCCCTCCATTCAGTAAGACGTGCGTTGGTCGTGCCGGCTGGCCTTTGGACGAGCCATGCGACTGGAGAAACGCCGCCAAATGGCGCGTCACAGCGGTATCCGATTCAAAGGGAAGACCGATCTCGCGGAAGCCGGAGGCCCGCCTCCGTTCCGGGCGATCCGTCACATCACAGATGGGGAAGAAACCATTGAGTAGAAATTGGGCGATACTCTCCCGGTCCACCTCGACGGAAACGGTCCCGCCAATCAATCGGCTGCCCCGGCCGAGGATCGTGACAGGGTATTTCTCCGGGGGATTCTCGCCCAGTAAAGTCTCCTTAGCGACACGGCAGGCATGCCACAACGAAACCGTTTGCCAGGGGTTGAGTTGTATCCCCTTCTCGGCAAAGTACTGGCTGACCAGATGGGACATCGCCAGGTCCATGTTGTCACCACCGACGAGAAGATGATTGCCAACAGCCAGCCTTTCCAGTGCTAATTCACCATCCCGTTCGGCCACGGCCACGAGCGTGAAATCTGTTGTCCCTCCACCCACGTCACACACTAAAACTTGATCGCCCACCTTAAGCAGTTTCCGCCATCGCGGACCTGTATCGGCAAGCCAGGCGTAAAGGGCTGCTTGCGGTTCTTCCAAGAGGATCAAGTCCTCTGGCAATCCCGCGGCGAGGGCTGCTTCGCGGGTCAGCTCTCTGGCTGCGGCGTCAAAAGATGCCGGAACTGTCAACACAACTCGCTGCTGTCGAATGGGAGCATCCGGAAACTGATGGTGCCAAGCCGCTATGAGGTGCTCCAGATACCGCTGAGCGGCCGTTACGGGCGAGATGCGGGGGACCTCCGGTGGTGCCCCCCAGGGAAGGATGGGCTGCCGTCGATCCACGCGACTGTAGCACAACCATGATTTCGCCGCACTGATGGTCCGTTCAGGAGACTCCGCCGCTTGTCGCCGAGCAAATTCCCCCACGGCGAACGTCTGATCGGACGCCCAGGGCAGGTCGAGACTCCGCGACGCAATCTCATGGTCCCGCGCCAAATAGAGAAACGACGGCAGCGTTGTCCGCCGTTCGATGGTACCCGGCGCCACAAGCTGAGGTATCTCCAGAATCTGTGGGTGAGCCTCATCCGCATCGTACGGAGTGAAGCTCAACACCAAGTTAGTTGTTCCCAGGTCAATCCCAATGACAAACGTTGGTTTCATTCTTCGTAACTCCCCCTCTTGAGACGTTGTTCGCTTGCAAGCGGCACAGCTCTTCGGTTAGGCCGAACCAAACCTCACACACGGTCGTGGCGGAGGCACGGTTACCTAACGTGGACCAGCCACAGAGCTACTGGCCGACGACTTCCACCTCGGCGGGTGCAATGATCCTGACGGCAGATTCGCTACCTTGCCAAAGAGGCAACTGACAAGTTGTGGCCTCCCAGCCGTGATGAACCAGTTTTCCGTGGTAGGGTCCAGAGCCGACAACATTTCCCACGATGCGAAAACGGCCCGAGTCGAAATCGTGTGGCAGTTCAAAATCAGCCCCTTCCGTGGCCGTTACTACGGGGCGAATGGCAAACAACCGTTCCAACACAGCGGCACAATCTCGGTGGATATCCCGGACAGCGGCACCAATCTGGGCATCCGAGTATCCACTGAGGTCCTCCTTAATGAAGTCCACAAAGCGGGCTTCCCGTTGCAGGGTTTCCAGGAGGATCAGCGCTTCGCTCTTGGTCAGTTTTTCACGGGGCTTTGCCAACGGCGGTTTTGGTGGTGCAACGGTGACAGGGCGATCTGGCTCCACACTGGGGCGTTGCGGCTCCGCAACTTGTCCACCACGAAGGAGGGAGCGGACGCCTTCAGCCACCCGTTTATCCCACAACGTCGCGAAAAATATTCGGACGGCATCCCACAAAACCATCGGAGGCTCCTGTACTTACTAGCGGAAATTTGCCCATGTAAGGGGTTGCCGGACGGTTTTTCCCAACGCAACACCTCGCTACGGCAAGCCCTCATTGGCCAGCGGTTCTTCGGCCAACCTTTGACGCTACCGTCAATTCTACCGAAAGACCGGAGTCGTGGGACACTCGGGCCTTTTGGGAAAGCCACTTGGCCCGGCGAATCTGTTTTTTGTCCTCTCGTGGGCATCATAGTTCGGTTTGCCCAGCGGAGGGGATCACACGATCCCCCGGGCCTTTTCATAAGCGAGGATTTTGTCCTCATGCTGTAACGTCAGGGCAATATCGTCCAGGCCCTCGAGCAGACATTTCCGCCGAAAAGGATCGATATCGAAGCTCGCGCGGAAACCAAAGTCGTCCGTTACCAGGCAGGCTTCCAAGTCAATCGTCAACTGATAATGCGGCTTTTCTCGGCAGCGTCGAAACAAATCATCGACAAGATTTTCGTCCAGCCGCACGGGCAATAGCCCGTTCTTGAGGCAATTGTTGTAGAAAATGTCGGCAAAACTGGGCGCAATCAGTGCCCGAAAGCCATAGTCCGCCAGGGCCCAGGGGGCGTGTTCACGACTGGACCCGCAGCCAAAATTCCGCCGCGCCAACAAGATGGTGGCACCTTGATACTGTGGGGCATTAAGGATGAATTCCGGATTGGGGGTTCCATCCTCCCGGAAGCGCCAGTCGTAGAACAAGAACTGTCCGAACCCAGTTCGCTCAATTCGCTTGAGGAACTGCTTGGGAATAATTTGGTCCGTATCAACGTCTGACCGATCGAGGGGCACTACCAATCCCGTATGCCGTACGAATGGTTTCATGTGAGTTAACTCCCACAAAAAATGCGACCCGAGCGCCGGGGGACCTCACCGGTAATCCCAATTGCGGACATCGACAAAATGCCCAACCACGGCAGCCGCCGCGGCCATGGCGGGAGACACAAGATGCGTCCGCCCACCGCGTCCTTGTCGGCCTTCGAAATTGCGATTGGTTGTGGCCGCACACCGCTCGCCGGGTTCAAGACGGTCTGGATTCATGGCCAGACACATGCTACATCCGGGCTCGCGCCATTCAAAACCCGCGTTCTTGAAAATGACATCCAATCCCTCTTGCTCCGCTTGGCGCTTCACTAGGCCACTGCCTGGGACAACGAGGGCCTGGACACCGTCGGCCACCCGATAACCTTTGACCACAGCCGCCGCTGCCCGCAAATCCTCAATGCGTCCGTTCGTGCATGAGCCGATGAAGACCTTGTCAATACGGATTTCGGTGATCGGCGTCCCAGGTTCTAGCCCCATATACTGGAGGGCATTCTCCGCGGCCTTGCGTTCCACCGCGTCCAAAAACTGGGCCGGATCGGGCACAACACCCGTGACTCCCGTCACTTGGGCAGGATTGGTGCCCCAAGTGACCTGTGGTTCGACGACCCCTGCGTCGAAGACTTCTACACGGTCATAGCGGGCGCCAGGATCGGTCGCCAATTGACGCCACTCAGCCACGGCTTTTTCGAAGGCCTCGCCCTGCGGAGCGAAGGGACGCCCCCGAAGATAGGAAAACGTCGTCTCATCCGGGGCGATAAGGCCAGCCCGAGCCCCAGCCTCGATCGTCATATTGCAAACCGTCATCCGCTCTTCCATGCTAAGGCGACGAATCGCTTCCCCAGTGTATTCGATGCAATAGCCCACGCCGCCGCGGGTCGTGAGTTGACCGATCAAATAGAGGATCAGATCCTTTGCCGTCACACCCTGGGCCAACTGTCCTTTCACCCGGACCTCGAACGTCTTAGGCTTGGCCTGAAGGAGCGTTTGCGTGGCCAAAACGTGCTCCACCTCGCTGGTGCCGATCCCAAACGCCAGCGCTCCAAACGCCCCGTGGGTCGCTGTGTGGCTGTCCCCACAAACAATTGTCATCCCCGGTTGTGTCAGTCCCAACTCTGGACCAATGACGTGGACAATTCCCTGATGGATGTCGTGAATGTCATAAAAGCGGATGCCGAATTCTTGACAATTTCGCCGAAGCGTATCAATTTGTTGCTTCGAGATGGGGTCCGCGATGGGGAGTGACCTATCTGTAGTGGGCACATTATGGTCAACGGTGGCCACGGTCCGCTCCGGACGCCGAACTTTCCGCCCGGCCAGCCGTAACCCCTCAAAGGCTTGGGGACTGGTCACCTCGTGAACAAGATGGAGGTCAATATAGAGAAGGGACTGGCCCCCCTCATCGGTGTGAACGACGTGGGCATCCCAAATCTTCTCGAAGAGCGTCTTCGGTCCAGTCGGTGTGTTCGGCATAGTGCGATATCCACATGAAGCCTATGCATCAAGTGACAGTTCGCGAGGTCACAAAGATTGTATATTTTACGCTGACGTGCTCGATTTGGTTAGGTTTCCCCCTAGCGTAGGCCATCAGACCCCTTGAAGGACGTCACCCATGAGCGTACAGGGCAACTGGCCATTGGATCAATTGGCGCTGGGGGGACTAATCGCGGATGAGTGGGGGAGGTCGCTGGTCCACTCAAACGGGGGCCGACACTTGCGAAACCTCCAGCTTGGGCTGGGCATCGCTTGGCAGATGACGTCTCCACCACGCGGCGGCCTTTTCGCGATCCCAACCGTCCGCGTCAGCACAGCTCAGGAGGGCATGGTCGAGTTCATCCACGTTTGCGAATCGCCGATCGGGATCCTTTTCCAGACAGCGAAGGACTACCTGGCAGAAATCAGGCGGCAGGTCCGGCACCACTTTCTCCGGCGGCGTGACAGTCTCATAGACATGGGCCAACATGACCTTGATCGGTTTCTCTCCCGAAAACGGTGGCCGACCTGTCAACAAATAGTAGGCCACCGCCCCTAGGGAATAGATATCCGTCCGGGCATCAAGATTGTCTTCCCCTAGAACCTGTTCTGGCGACATATAAAGCGGCGAGCCCGTCACGGCACCATCGAGTGTTAGATCGAGGGACTCACCGCGATGGGAAATCGGTTTCACCAATCCAAAATCCAGGACCTTCACCACATCGGAGACCCCGCCTCGGTGTGCCAAAAAGATGTTGGCAGGTTTGATGTCACGGTGAATAAACCCCAAACTATGAGCCTCGCGAAGGGCATCGCACACCTGCCGCAAGATATAAATAATCCGTGCCGGATGCTGCCGACCGAATTGCGCCACAACTTGTCCAAGATCCAAACCCGGAAGGTACTCCATAACGTAGTAGAAAACCCCTTCCGCACTGATACCGTAGTCGAAAATCTCGACGGTATTCCAGTGGGACAACCGTGCCATCGTCCGCACTTCGCGCTCAAATCGTGCGATGAGTCGGGGATCGCCGGCCTTATCCGGGCGGATAAGTTTGATCACGCATGGCCGCTTGAGGAGCTTATGCTCTGCCAAGTAGACTTCACCCATTCCACCTCTTCCCAGGAGTTGTTTGAGGTAATACTGCCCCAATCGATTGGCCTCAAATGACTGGCGATGCAGGTGATGGATGGTGTCAACTCCGAGGAGGGCCGTGATTCCCGCAACTACGAAAACGAGCGGGATGACAACGGTGTGCTCCGTCGTCATGGCCCGGGCCAATTCGGGATGAAAGAGCCAGCCCACGTACAGCAAGACAATCGGCACAAGGGCAATCGACCCGATGACAATGGCCGATCGCCAGAAAGAGTTCGGAATGAACAACGCGTACGTGTAGATGAGAATAAGCCAAAACCCACCTTCAAACCTCACCTGCCCAATTTCGAGGCATTGTTTTTCCATGGAGTTCCATGATAGGAACCCAAAAAAGACGCCCGTTAGGCCAAAGGCAGCCACTTCCACAAGACGTAGTGTCGTGAAACTCGGCGACTGTCGTGCTAGTGTCAACCACACGGCACAACCTACCAGGACGAGCGTGAGCAAGCCATGGCCTAGAAAGAGGAACCCGCCCGTGCGGGTAGCGATCTCACCGAAGTAATAATGGACCGGCAAGAACACAGCAAAGCCCAAGCCCAAAACCCAAAGGGCAAGTCTCAGTCGCCTCCGCAGGACGGCGTCGATTTCACAGGTCCAATCCTGACCAGAGCCGGTCACAAACTTAACCGGCCCACAGCGGAGCGCTGGTGACTCTTCAGATGGAAGTTGGCTGTCAGCCACCCCAATCGAAGGAGCAAATTCGATAGTGGGGGCATCGCCCGATGACGATTGCGTATTGGCCTCGTTCGACACGTTATGGATTCCCTACTGACGGGGCAAACTTGGAAGTTCATCGTGCCCCAAAACGCCCGCACGGCAAAACCCGTGTCCGAGCAGCTCAAATCACCATATTATACGGTGGCCTGGCGGCGGGACATCTTAAAGCTGCTTCGCCAGCGTCTGACCCCGCGAGGCAAGGCGTCCTTTCACTATGGCCCCGGTTGGCCGGATACGCCCCACCTGTTTTTCCCAGTCTTTCTATCCTTCCTACCCCCAGTACGTGAAGCCGCGGAACGTTCCAAGAGTCTATCTCACAACCTCCCCTCGCCCGTTGGGCGGGAGAGGGAGCAGGGCTGAACGTAGCTCGAATCGGCGGCGTTTTCTCGGTCGACTCCAACGATCGCTTGCCCTCACCCTAACCCTCTCCCAGAGGGAGAGGGAATTTGGGGATAGGCTCTGAGCTCATTCTTGCAAGAGAGACCTAAAAACACTTTAGCCGTTTACCCCTGGGCGTGACACACCTGCTCAATTTCGAACCCCAGGGCGCGAATCATGGTGAAATCCTCTTCCGGGGGTTGACCTCGCGTCGTCAAGTAGTCGCCCACGAAAATGGAATTGGCCACGAATAATCCCAACGACTGAAGTGGCCCCAGGTGGACTTCACGGCCCGCAGCGATGCGAAGATCTGATTGAGGGCTAGCAAATCGCACAAGCGCAAGGACCTTAAGGCAATAAAGGGGCGTTAGCTCGTGCCGATCTTGAACTGGTGTTCCCGGAATGGGGATGAGGAAATTGATCGGGATGGCCTCGGGGCGGAGCTCGGCCAACGTCAAAGCGAAATCCACGACATCGTCAACCGTTTCTCCCATGCCGATAATGCCACCACAGCAGAGTTCCAGTCCCACTTCCCGCGCCGCACGTAACGTGCCAAGCCGCTCCTCGTACGTATGGGTTGAGCAAATCTTTGGGTAGAACGATTGGCTGGTATTGAGGTTGTGGTTAATTCGGTCCAGCCCTGCCTCCTTGAGTTGCTCTGCTTGCTCTCGGCTGAGAAAGCCCGGAGACAAGCAAATCCGCAGGGGCAACGTCTCTTTGATGGTTCGGATGACGGCACACAGTCGGTCAA
>Ga0209608_1002272_pt1 | contig 13885 bp, 10 predicted proteins | sample AD_UKC130_MetaG_FD_184428 | JGI IMG/M metagenome (GOLD analysis project Ga0209608, IMG submission 184428) | Active sludge microbial communities of municipal wastewater-treating anaerobic digesters from Canada - AD_UKC130_MetaG (SPAdes) (version 2) | ecosystem: Engineered > Bioreactor > Anaerobic... | reverse complement strand
GCGGCCGGAAGTTTTGGCGATGGTATGCCTGCTTTTCGCCGTTAACAACCCCACGCGCGACATTTACCTCGCCGGCGCGCTGCGCAGCCCGTTTTTTGGCTTCACTCTCGACGACCTCGTAAGGATAAGGCGGCTATTGCCGCCGGGCGGTGACGAGCTTCCCTTCTATTTCGGCGGCGAAGACGGCGAGGATACCGCTGGTGCTGCCCCTGCTGCGGACGGCAAGGCTCTGTCGCTTTACGAGGCGCTGGTGCACTATACAAAAACCACCGGGTTTGAGAAAGGCAAGCGTTTCCTTGAAAAGCTCGCAACCTACCGCAAATACGCGGAGGCGAATCCCGCCGACCGCGTGGTGCGATTTATCTTCCGCGACATCGGCGCGATAGCCTTCGCCGCGGGTGGTGGCGACCCGGGAGAGGTCATGGCGCGCCGGCGTAGCCTGCTATGGCTTTACGACCTTGCGCGCACCTTTGAGCACGGGCAGTTCCGCGGGCTTGGCAGCTTTGCCGAGTACCTCGAAGGGCTGATTGAGACCGCCAGCACCCAGCCGCCTGCCGACGCCACCGCGCCCGGCGTGAGGATTATGAGCATCCACAAATCTAAAGGGCTCGAGTTCCCGGTGGTGTTCCTTTGCGACTGCGCGCGTAGGTTTAATATGCAAGATTTCCAAAAAGCCGCGGTGCTTTATGACCCGAGGCTTGGCGCCGCAGCGAAGCTTGGCGACAGCACCGGTTTTGGCAGCATAGACACGCCGGTCCGCTCAGCGACCGCGCTGCGAATTGCCCGCCGGATTAGGCATGAGGAGATGCGCGCGCTGTACGTCGCGCTCACGCGCGCGAGAGAGCGGCTCTACGTCACCGCGACGGTGAAAGAGCCGGAAAAGCTGCTCGACGAAGCTAGGGCTAACGCAAGCATTTTGCCTGCCGGCGCGCGCGCGGCGAAAGTGATGGGCGCAAACAACTTCATCAGCTGGATTGCCGGCGCGTTCGGCGGCTGCGATAACGAGCACGCAAAAATTGAAATAGTAGAGGCTGCTTTTGCAAAAGCGCCTGCGGCGGAACCGGATTTGGAGCCGCAGGCTGAAACTGAAGAAGCCCGGGGCGAAATCGACATAAACGAAGTCGAGCGCTACAAAGAGCTTTTTTTGCAGAGGCTCGCGTTTTCCTACCGCTACAAAGCGCTTGAGAAAGTACCGGCAAAGCTTTCGGTCTCAGACCTATACCCCTCAATCCTCGACGAAGGCGAGGGCGAAGGCGCGCTTGAGATTAGGGAGCTATCGGTTGACGACGCTTTAGCTATTACGGGCGCCGGCATGCCCGATCAGCCGGAAGTCCAAAAATTTAAGCCCCCGCGGTTTTTGTCGGAGGAGCCCGAAACCGCCACCGCAGCCGAGCGCGGCACGGCGACGCATATTTTCATGCAGTTTTGCGATTTCGATTTTGTCGAGCAATATGGGATCGAGGCGGAACTCGAGCGGCTGGTAGCACGCAAATTTATGACGCCCGCGCACGCGGAGCTTGTCGACGTGCGCGCGGTACGGCGGTTTTTCGGCAGCCGGCTTTACCGTGAGATGCGCACGGCAAAGCGCCTTTTCCGCGAGGTGCGGTTCAACGTGCGCCTGCCCGCCTCTGAGTTTACGGAGGACGAAAAGCTAAAAAGGCTGCTTTTTGGCGAGCAGGTGCTCGTGCAGGGCGTCATCGACTGCTACTACGAGCTTCCCGACGGCAGGCTCAGGCTCGTCGACTACAAGACCGATTACATACCGAAAGAGCTGCGCGGCGACGTACGCGCGGCGGAAAAAATGCTCGCTGAGCGGCACGCGCGGCAGCTCGGCTATTACGCGCGCGCGCTTGAGAAGCTCGCCTGCCGGAAGGTCGACCGCAAGATTTTATACTCTTTTTCGCTCGGCAGAGCCATATATCTTGACTGAACGGAGAATGCTATGCCAATCGACACCGCATTTTTGCCCGCCGACATACTGTTGCCCAAGGCGGGGTTTGAGAAGTGGTCGTGCATCGCGTGCGACCAGTACACTTCCGAGCCGGAATACTGGAGCGCCGTCGAGGAGCTTGTCGGCGGCGCGCCCTCGGCTTACCGGCTTATTTTGCCCGAAATTTACCTCGACTTGCCCGACGTAGGCGAGCGGATAGAAAAGATTGTCGCCACAATGCAGGATTACCTTGAAGGCGGAGTCTTCGCCGAGTACAAAGACGCGTTCGTTTACGTCGAGCGCACCCTGCCAAACGGCGCCGTGCGGCGGGGGCTGGTGGGCAAGCTCGACCTTGAGGACTACGACTATACGGACGGCTCGCGTTCGCTAGTGCGCGCCACCGAGGGGACGGTGCTCTCGAGGATTCCGCCGCGCGTGAAGATTCGCGAGAATGCGCCGCTCGAGTTGCCGCATATTATGGTGCTTATAAACGACCCCGGACGTACGGTCATCGAGCCGCTTTCGGGATTTTGCGCAAAGCCGCTATACGATTTTGAGCTTATGATGGGTGGCGGCAGGCTCCGCGGCTGGCTGGTGGACAAAAAAGCGCACGCCGGGACTCTCCGGGCAATCGCGGCGCTTGCCGAAGGCGAGTTCCCGCTGGTGTTCGCCATGGGCGACGGCAACCATTCGCTCGCCGCAGCAAAAGCTTGCTATGAGGCTGAAAAAGCGCGAACCGGGCGGGCTGATTTGCCCTCTCGGTACGCGCTTGTAGAGCTTGTGAACATCCACGACGAGGCGCTGGAGTTTGAGCCTATATATCGCGTGATGTTCGGCGTAGAGCCGGAGAATGTGCAAAAGGAGCTGCAAAAGGCGTTCGGTTCCTCGTGCGAGCCGAATGTGGAGTATGTGTTCCGGCATGGCGCCGGCAGGCTGTATGTGCCGGGGCTGGTGTGCGGTACGGTGCAGGAGTTCATCGATAGCTATATCGCCTCGCACCCGGGCGTGTCGGTAGACTATATCCACGGCGAAGCCGTGGTGCGCCGGCTTTGCTCCGAGCGCGGCGATACCTTTGGCTTTATCTTCGGCGGCATCGGCAAAGACGAGCTTTTCGAGTATGTCAGAATTCACGGCCCCTTGCCCCGCAAGACCTTCTCTATGGGCGAGGCGAAAAGCAAGCGGTACTATACAGAGGCGAGAAGGATTAAGTAAATAAGTTCGGGGGAGATATCCCCCGTTTTTGTTTTGATGGAATCACCCAAATGTAATAAAATCATAGGGGGACCTTTCAAAAAGTTCCCCCTAAATATATCCTTCCAACTACCAATCGAACACAAGCTTTGACGGGGCGACGCCGAGGAAAGCGCAAGCCTCCTCATAACGCCGTCGTGCATTTAGGTCGCGCGCGCGCGTTAATACCGCGCGGATAAGCGTGTTTTTAGGCGTCTCGACCGGGTCGACAAGCTCGACGGCGCTCACGCTGTACCCGTACGCCTCAAGGTACAGCACCCGCAGAGCGTCGGTAAACGCGTCGGTCAGCTTATGTTTTATTAGTGGCTGCGAGCACAGCGCGTCAAGGCCCGCCGGCGGCGTAGACATAAGGCCGTAAAGCTCATGCTGGCAGCACGGCGTCGAAAGGATAACCTTCGCGCCCGACTGCGCCGCCTTCGCAAGTACAATGTCCGTCGCGGTGTCGCATGCGTGCAGCGACAGCACAAGGTCAGGCTCGCGCTCGGGAGCAAACCCTTCGATGTCGCCGCAGATGAACGAAAGCCCGTCCCAGCCAAGCGTACCAGCGAGATTTTCGCAGTACTTGATGACGTCGTGCTTTCTGTCGACCCCTACCATTTTCACTTTGCGACCGAGGATAGAGGTAAGGTAATAATACGCCGCGAAAGTGAGGTAGCTCTTCCCGCAGCAAAGGTCGAGCGCGTATATCTCGCCTTCGGCGGGCAGCCGCCCAACGACGTCCGCAAGGTACTCAAGGAAGCGGTTTATCTGCCGGTACTTCGGCCGCATTTTGTCAAAGATTTTACCCGCGCTGTCAGCAAGCCCCAGCGCTGAAAGGAACCCAAGATGGCTCCCCTCGTGCAAAATCACGTTTTTTTCGCGGTTATGCGCGCCGGGCGGCGTGGGAGCCGCAGCGCCCCCTTTTTTCGGGAGCTTTTTTGTTATTACAGGCGAGCCGTCCTTCGCGCGCCGCGCCTCAAAATCGCCGCGCAGCGTGGCGATGTTAAGCTGCGCGAAATCCGACAAAAGCAGATCGGCAAGCCTAGCCGGCGCGTCGGACGCGGGGATGTTTATGTGCCGCACCTTGCCGTCCTCGGTATATACCGCAAGCTGCAGCATAAGCCCGCCGCGGGAGCTTTCAAACAGCCTGCCCTCGGCGCGCCGCACGCTTGCCGTAACCCCAAAAGTGTCGCGCGCCGACTCCGAGGCGCGCGAAAGCGTAAGCCGGCGCATGTCGGCGACAGCGTCGGCTAGTTTTTGTTTTAATTCTTCTTTATCCATTGGCAACTATAAATGGAATCGCTTTTCAAGCTCGTATTTCATCTCGCCGCCCTTGAATAGCAGCAGGCCGACGAACAGTATCAGGCTGCACGCCACACATATAATAGAGGGTATAGGAGTGCCAAGTATGCCCGTGAAATAAAACGCCAGCGGCACAAGCCCGCCCAGCCCGATAAGCAGCAGCGAGGCGATATAGTCGCCCGCGTCGCTGCGCAGCACAAGGCCCGCGACGATGATGGCAAGCATCGCGGCGGTGAAGGCAATCGGCAGCGCGTAGTCAATCGACCAGCCGCGCCAGCCGGTCACAAAATCCCAAATCACGCAAAATGCCGAAATCACCGCGGCTTGGTTCGCTATATAGCGCGCGATGCCCGATTTGCGCCGGATTGAAAGATGCACTATAACCCAAAAGCAGCCGAGCCCCAAAAGCGCAAACAGCGACCACGCCCCGGTCCACGGCAGCATCAGGTTCACCGCCACGCATATTATCGCGGCTGAAACCGTGGCGAATAGAAGCCACCTAAAAAGCCGCTCAAATTGCCGGTACACCGACCTTGTGGGCGGAAACGGCTCGAACTCTTCGCCCTCACCGGCGAGCCTGCCTTGGCAGAGCGGGCATAGCTCCGGATTGCCGCGCACGTTTACGTGGCATTTTTCACAGTATTTCATACCCTATCGCTTTTTATACCGGTTTTACTCACTACACACGGCGCGCCGGATAGTTGCGGCTTTCCCCGCCGTATGGGCGCGGCGGGGGCTTGTCATGCGCGCCGGTTAATATTGCGATCTATTCAGATTCGCCGATATACACCTTGAGGATGGTCTCGAGGTTGGCGTTAAGCTTATTTTCAACCGACCTGAATGTCGAGGCGACCGCCGGCTTCGATTTGTCGACAAGGTCGCGGATTCGGAACGCCTCGCAGCCGGCATATAGCGGGACTTGGAAGAAGTAGCCGAACTGGTAGCTTATGCCCTTGCGGATTATATCGAGCATTTCGGCTGACTCCTCGTCGCGCGTGAACTTGACTTTGAGCGCGGTGTCAAAGTATGTAGGCACGACGCTCTTTAAGCTCGCCGCGTTGAGCGCCTCTATCAAGACGCCCGTCTTCTCGAGGTTCTTGGCATCTTTCGGCACGACCATAACGTTGTAGCCGTTCCACGACTGCGAGCGGTAAAGCTCCTGCGTTTCTTCCCATTTGGGGTACGGCAGTATGCCGAAATCGGTCTCGAGCCCGCGGAAGATTACCGCATAATCGAGCATGTCGGGATAAAACAGAGCGCGGCCGGCTACGAACATGTCATTGAGCGGGTTTTCCGTCATCGTCGAAACCATCTTAAAAGAGTAGACGCCCGGCGAGTTGTGTATAAAGTTTGAAAGCTTGTTTACTACGGTGTCGAACTTCGAGATGTCGGTGTTTATCATCGGCAGGCCGTCCGGCCCCGGCACCGTTATCGGGATTTCAAACGCCGAGTAATACGCGTCGGCGATGTTGCCGAAGTCGGTGGCAAGCCCGTAAAGGTCGCCGTCGTCCTCCTTGCCGTTGCCGTTGACGTCGGAATAGACGTTTGCCGAAAGCTCGATTAGCTTGTCAACGGTCCATTTGCCGTCGCGCACGAGCTGGTAGAGGTCGGGCAAATTGTAGTCTGTGGCGAGCTGCTTGTTGAAGAAGTATACGAAAAGGTGTTTCCAGACCGTCAGCGTGTAGTCGCCGACGAGGTAAAGGAGTTTGCCGTTGATTGTGATTTGGCTTATTATGTCGTGATAATAGTATTCGGCGTCAAGGTCGACCGCCGGTAGCTCGTGGATGTTAACAAGGTAATCTGCGAGGCCTGTGCTGCACATGTACGCCTGATAACCGAGCACAAGGTCGAACGAGCCGCCGCCCGCCGCGACTTCGTCCATCAGCGTTTTCATGAACGATTCGCGCTGGGGCCAGTTGCCCTCTATAGCGTAGCGCTGGATTTTCACGTTAAAGCGCTCGCTAACCTCGAGGTTGCGGCGGTAGATTTCGTCTTCGACTATGTCGCCGGAAAGCTCGTCGACGCCGGCTTCGTACTCGGTGTCTTTGCGGCAGAGCACGACGAAATCCTCGCCGCCGAAATTGTAGTCGCCTAGGCTGTCAAGGTACGGGCGGGCCTCTTCTTCGGTAGTTGCGGCTGCGGTGTCGCTCGTTTTGGTGCTTGCCTTCTCAGAGCAAGAGAAAAGCGGCAAAAATGCAGCGGTAACCGCAAGAAACAGGGCTAATATGCGCTTCATACCGTATTCCTTTCCCCGCGCTCTCGGCGGCTGTGTTTTTATTTTATTTTTATTTAGATGCGGTTATAATTATCTCCGCGTCGCCCATTACGCCGATTGTGCCAAAGCCTTTCGGGACAAAATAGCTGTAGCCTATAGCTAGCTCCTCGGTTTTACCGAATGCTGTGAGAGTGCCGCTGCCGGAAAGGCACAGGACGTTTGCGTACTCGTCCTCCGCGGCTTTATACTCGAGCGAGCCGTTTACTTTGTATTTATTTACCCTGAACAGCTCGCACGATGCAAGCAGCGTTTCGTCGCGCTCGCACGGCACGCTGAACCGGGCCGCCTCTATCTCTTCCTCCGTAAAATCGCGGATGACGCCCATTGCCTCGTCGACATGCAGCTGGCGGAGGCTGCCGTCCTTCTGGCGGCGGTTATAGTCATATACCCTGTACGTGACGTTCGAGTTCTGCTGGATTTCCGCTATCAGTATGCCCGCGCCGATAGCGTGCACCAGCCCTTGCGGGATAAAGTACACCTCGCCGGGCTTGACGGGAACATAGTTCAGTAGCTCCTCAACCTTCCCCTCCGCGAGCGCGGCGCGGAACTTTGGCTCGTTAAACTTCTCTTTCAACCCGTATACGATGCTCGCGCCGGGCTCGGCGTCTATTATATACCACATCTCGGTCTTTACCGGATGCACCTGAATCGACAGCTTGTCCGCGGCGTCGATGAGTTTTATCATTATCCTAAAATCGGTGGTGTTCGCGTCGACGCCGAGATAGTCGCCGAGCGTCATGCCGGCGTATGGGCCGTTTAGTATTTTGCTGTTGCCTTCGGGGTGGACCGTGAGGGCCCACGCTTCCGCGAGGTTCTCGCCGTCGAATTTGATTTTATAGTTTTCAATCAGCCTTCGGCCGCCCCAAATTATCTGTTTGCACACCGGCTCAAGCCGAAGCGGGTATTTTTCTCGCTCCAATAATAAGACCTCCGAAGTTTTTTATTTTTTAGCCATTATAGCACGGCGGACATAGTTTCGCAAGTGTTTCGGGGATATAGGGGGCTTTTTATGCTTTAGGGGGAACTTTAAAAAGAGTTACCCCTCCTCCTTAAAGAAGGGGATACGCCGTGATGGCACAGCCTCTTTAAAAAAGGGATTACAGCATACTCGCATATTTTCCGACGGTGCCGAATATGATTTTTCCGCCGAAAATATTTGCGGGGAAATAAGCTATGGATAAAACTGAAACCGGTACGGCACTAGACGCTGTGTTTTTTGTTCTAAAGCTCGCCGTAATATCGATAGTTTTAACGCTTGCGGCAATTGCTATAAGCTTTATAGGGTGGAAACTTGGGCAAACTACGACAAAAGGCGAAGCCGAAACGGCAGGCACCGCGCCCGGCATGTTCGCGGGCGGCGGCATGCGCATTATTGTCGACGCCGGGCACGGCGGTCGTGACGGCGGCGCGGTCAGCATCACGGGCACGCCCGAGAAAACGCTAAACCTTGAAATCTCGCTTACGCTTGCCGAGCTTTTGCGGGCCGTCGGGTTTGAAACGATTGAAACCCGCACTACCGACGACGTCGTCGGCGGCGAGGCGCCGAAAGGCTCGCGCAAGCTCGCGGACCTGAAAGCGCGGCTCGATATTGCGCTCGCCAATCCCGACGCGCCGCTGGTGAGCATTCATATGAACAAATTCGCGAGCCCGCTCCCAAAAGGGCTTCAGGTTTGGTACTCGAAAAATAACGAGCGGAGCAAACTGCTTGCCGAATACATACGCAAGAAAAACGTCGAGCTTGTGCAGCCCGACAACACGCGCGATATAAAGCCGGCGACCAGCGCGATTTACCTCATGCACCGCGCGACGGCGCCCGCCGTCACCGTCGAGTGTGGGTTTTTGTCAAACCACGAGGAAGCCGCGCTGCTTGAAACGAAAGAATACCGCGACAAGCTCGCCGCGATGCTGCTCGGCGCTATAGCCGAGTATCACAACAATGTCCCGGCGGATGATCATGCAGAGCCGCCGCAGCAAAATTGAGAGGACGCTTTGCGGCAGTGCCACGCGGCACAGGCAAAGCTAAGCCGCCGCTGCAAGGCAGAGCGGATTGCGTTGGCGGTGCCTACACGGCACAGCGTAAACGCACAGGGCGGAGCCAGTTTGCAAAGGCCGGGGAGGCCATGCCTCCCCGGCGCTCTTAACTCTATCACACGCCGTGCTTTTCGTGATACTCCGCCACCGCAGCGAAATATGCGTCGATATTCTCCCATGGGCTGGCGGGCGGGATATCGCAGCCGGAGGAGATGACGAAGTTTTCGTATTTCGGGTATAGCTCCTCCATCAGAGCAAGCGTCGCCGCGCGGATAGACTCGGGCGTGCCGTTTCTAAACTGCGATGCCGGGTCGATATTCCCCATCGCGATGACGTCCGGAGGCAACTTCGCCATCATATCCGCCATATTAATCGAGTTGCCGAAGTGGTACGCCGCCGCGCCCACGCGCAGAATAGAGTCGATCATCTGCACGGTGTTGTTGCCGCAGTTGTGGTATATTACGATAAAGTTGTCGTCCTGCGCCGCGCCGACAAGCTCTTTGACGTAAGACTCCGAGAACTCCTCGGCAAGCTGCGGCGAAAGTATGCCGGTCAGCGGCTCCGCCATAACCACGCCGCTTGCCCCGACCTGTTTGTAGGCGGCTATATATTTATGGAGGAAATCTGTCGCCTTGCGCAGCACTTTGTGAACCATGTCAGGCTCTGTATAGCAGTAAACAAGCGCCTCGGTCACGTCGAGCAGCCTGCCGGCGAGCGAAAACGGGCCGATAACGCCGCCGAATACCGGGCGGTCAGTCACCATTTTGACGACGTTCGATATAGCCTCGACATAAAGCCCAGTGCGCCCGTCGCCAACCTCGGGCACCCTGAGGGAGTCAGCCTCCTCTTCGCTCGTCACTACCGCGCCGACAACCGTCGGGACCTCGATGTCCGATACCTTTACCTTCGAGCCGAACGCCTCCGCCTCGACCGACAGGTCCATCATGCTGACCGACGCAGCCGACGGCACGCGGTCGGCTACCGCTTTCATACCCTTCGTCTGCAGCGCCGGGTCGCTTATCAGCTCGCGCACGGTGATCCCAAGCAGGCTGACGCTCGGGAACGACAAAATGGGCATCGTCTTGCCCGACTTGCGGATGCTTTTTACCCAATCGCGCATGTACATATCACGTTACCTCGGTTTATTTTATTGTTTTCATATATCGTAACATCATTATAGCAGCATGCAGCGCGCCAAATTTAGCGACTAATTTATTATTTTTTGTATTATCTCGCACTGGCGGGCTTTGGCATCGCTGCTATTTTATTATCCCAAAAACGCTGCATAATAAACGCTGCCGCGCTAATACTAACAGTGGGCAAAGCGGGATAAAAAAAGCTCGCTATTGCCCGTGCGAGTCATCGCACGAAAGGATGACAGAAATGTCAAAAAAGTCAAGGCCGGTTCCGCCCTGGCCGGGCGATTGGTCCGACCGGGTGGAATTCGCGCCGGAGTTTCCTCCGTATAACTACGAGTTTGACGGGATCCTTGCTTCGGGCGCAGTTTCGGCCACGGACGCGACTGGGCTCACGATAACGGAACCTCTTGACGAGTTTGACGCGGAGGCATTGCGAGAAATCAAAAACATTCCCGTCACGCCGAGAAAACCCAAAGGGATAAACACGGAGCAGAAGGAAAGCACCACGGATTTTTGGACGCATCCGGAAGTAAAGAAAAATAAAATCTAACGGATGATCCAAAAGCTGCAAAGGTCACTCGCCTTGCAGCAACTGACAGGCGGTAGGAAAAGACGACAAAGCATAGCGGAGATCCGTCGGCTGCCATAAAAAGGCAGCTGGCGGGTTTTCCGCGTTTTGGCATTTGTCTGCCTATATTAACAGTTTGTTCACTTGCAGGCGAATATCAAAATGTATAATTTACATAGGCGCGTATGTATGTGATGGGCTTCATGCGCGTGCTTTTGTCGGATTTGCCCCTTTTTGCGCTACTATATATGCTTGCGCGCACGGCGGCGCGGGCGGCGAGGTGACGGTTGAAACTCAGGTATAACGCTTTTGACTCCGTGCCCGTACACCTTTCGAACGGCTCTGGTTCACAATATATCCTGACGAGTAGTTACATAAAATTCAGCTAACTAATTTTGGCTGTTAGGAGTCTCCCTTCAAATTATGGACCTTAAAATCCAAAGCAGTACCGTGCTTATGCTCCGGCGGCTGCTCGACCGCGCCACTCCGGTCAAACCATGCGTCGAGTACTCGCCGTCGAAGCCTGACCCGATGCGCGACGAGTCGCGCTATTTCCCGCGAACCACGCCCGAAAAGGCGGGGATACCACCGCAGCTTATCGAGAAAATCCTGCGCGCGCTGCGCGACGACCCCTGCTCAGAGCTGCATACGCTAATGATACTGCGCGGCGGCAAGGTCGCGTTCGAGCTTGAGTGCGGCGCATACAGCCTTGACGTCCCGGCGCAGGTGCACTCATTGGCGAAAAGCGTCACCGCGATGGGCGTTGGGCTTGCTATCTCCGAGGGGCTGCTCTCGCTTGACAGCCGCGCGGTCGACTTTTTCCCGGGCAGGCTGAACCCGCTTTCGTATTTAACCCATAAAGATATAACGGTCCGCAGCCTTCTCACTATGTCGAGCGGCGTGGCATTCTCCGAAACCGGCGCGGTGACCTCCTCCGATTGGGCGCGCGACTTTTTCGAGTCGGAAATTAAAAGCGAGCCGGGGCTGAAATTCGCCTACAACAGCATGAACTCATACATCTTGTCCGAGATAGTGCGCGCAGCCTCAGGGATGCCGCTCGGCGAGTATCTGCGCACGCGGCTGTTCGAGCCGCTCGGCATCACCGCGTGGGCATGGGAGACGTCGCCGACCGGCGCCGAGAAAGGCGGCTGGGGGCTGTATCTGCGCCCCGAGGACATGGCGAAGCTCGGCGTGCTTTGGCTTTCAGGCGGGCGCTGGGAGGGCAGTCAAGTCCTGCCGCGCGAGTGGGTGCGCGAAGCCTCCATACAGCGCATGCGTGCGCCGAAAAAGTACGGCAGCTTCAACTACGGCTACCACGTCTGGGTCGCGCGCGACGGGAGCTGCACGCTTTTTAACGGCATGTTCGGGCAAAACGTTTTCATGTTCCCAAAAAACGATATTGTCGTCGTCACTACCGGCGCAAGCGGCGAGACGTTCCAGCAGGGCGTGCTCTACAGAGCCGTCATCGACGCTTTTTCGCCGCTTCTGCCGCCCGAGTGCGTAAAGTGCCAGAGCGCCGACTACGAGCGGCTCGAGCGCCTTTCCGCGTGGTTTAAACGGATACCGCGCGGGCATTGCGAGGACGCTATCGAGGGCGGGCGCGATGCGTTTGCCGACGCGCTCGACGGCGCAGAGTATATGGTGGTGTCAAACGCCCGCGCGGTTGGAATTCTGCCGCTTATCACGCAGGCGATGCAGAACAACTACTCCTCGCAGATTACACGTGCCGCATTTAAAATCAACCGCGACGAAGAGGGCGTAAAGTCGGTCGCCATCTCGCTCGGCTACGACGGCGGGGACGACGGCGTTGACTTTACTTTTGAGGCCGGCTGCCGCGGCTACGAGTACGGCTCGCTCGAGTTCGGCGGCGAAAAATACTTGACTGGCGCGCTCGCGGTCTTCACCGCAGACGAGGAAGACAATCCCGTTCTCGTCGTTTACCTCTACTTCCCCGAGCTTTCAAGCCGCCGTATTATTAGGTTTTACCCCTCCCACAGGTTCATAGGAGCCGACGGCAAGCTCAGGTTCGGCTCGCTGCGCGCCGAGTTCGACGAGGTGCCGGGCGCGGAGTTTATCGCGCGGGTTGTAACAAGCGTGCTCGGCGACATCCCGCTCGCGAGCGTTTTCGACCTCATTCGGCTGAAAGACGACGCCGACATTATCGAGCACACGGTCCGGCGCGCATTTTTGCCGCAGGTGAAGTTCACGATAAAGGAGCTTGACGAGCCGGCAAGCGGCGAAGATACCGAAAGCTGAGCAGCCGCGCAGGCGAATAGGCTGCTTTGCGGCGTTACATAATAAGCCGCGGCGGGCGGCAAATTCCAAAAAGGAGGCGGTGGCATGAAAGAACGCGAGATAAAGGCGCTATACGCGCGAATCCCTTCCTCGACCTGCAAAGCAGGCTGCGACAAATGCTGCCGCAATATTATCCAGTTTTCGCCGAGCGAAGAGGCGATGATGGGCGGATACAGTTTCGACGGCAAGTGCGGGCATCTTTCCGGCGGCAGGTGCGCTGTATACGAAAACCGCCCGCTCGTCTGCAGGATATACGGGACGAGCGAGCTTTTGGTCTGCGAAGGCTGCAAGCCCGAGCGGCTGCTGTCGGAGGAAGAAACGCTCGAGCTTTTGCGAGAATATAACAAAATCCGCAACTTTGAGCTGGGCTGCGAAATACCTAAAAAATAAAGGCGGGAGCGTGGGAAAATGCCCCAGCTCCCGCTGTGGTTTTTTGAGGGGGTAACAGGGGGGGACTTTTTTTAAAAAAAGTTCCCCTAACAAAACTTACGCTTCGACTATTTTGTTGTTATTGTTCGCGATATAGGAGAGTTCAAGCAGGCGAGTCAGGTCGATCGCGTCGTCGATACCGAGCCCTTCGGGCGAGCCGGTGCCGTTAATGCACGCCTCGACGAACTGGACGATCGGCGCCGGGCGGTTCTGCGGCAGGCTGGGCTTCACATAGCCGCGCACATAAGGCGCGAGCTTGGAGGAGATGAACTTAATGTCGTCGTTCTGGCAGACAAGCGCGCCCTCGGTACCGTAGACTTCGAGCATTGAAGGCGTGTTATAGACGATAAACGAAGTCTCGGCGATGCCGATGATGCCATTTTCAAACTCGATGGTCGCGACCGCGTTCTCGTCGACCGGCGTGCCAAACGGAGAGTTGAAAATAGCGGACACGCGCTTCGGCTTGCCGCAAAGATACGCGAGCGTGTACATCGGATGGCAGCCGAGGTCCATCATCGCGCCGCCAGCCGCGTCCTTTTCCTCAAACCAATAGGAAGGCAGCCAACCGCCGGACACGCCGTTGTGGCCATTGCGCACGCGCACAAGGTTGACACGCCCGAACGCGCCGTCGGCAATCATCCTGCGCGCGAACTGCACGGGGCCTGTCCCGCGCTGGGGCAGCGAGA
>Ga0209608_1002265_pt1 | contig 13912 bp, 12 predicted proteins | sample AD_UKC130_MetaG_FD_184428 | JGI IMG/M metagenome (GOLD analysis project Ga0209608, IMG submission 184428) | Active sludge microbial communities of municipal wastewater-treating anaerobic digesters from Canada - AD_UKC130_MetaG (SPAdes) (version 2) | ecosystem: Engineered > Bioreactor > Anaerobic... | reverse complement strand
GCCAGTGGTTAAGGGAGCAACGACGCGAGGAGTTTATTCTCCTTGCCAAGGAACTGTTGGAGAAGGAGCTGCGTAAGCAGAATCTGGAGGTCCATGAGAACCTTAAACCTGATGTTTTAAACGATGCGGCTAAGCGCCTGGGCATGGTTTCCATGGATGATCTGCTGGCTGCTGTAGGCGACGGCAAGATCACGCCGGGGACGGTTGTTAGTAAGATCGTGGGGGAGAAGGAACCGGAACGCAAAAAGGCCCAGACTTCGGTGGAAAAAAACCTTCCCCGGCGGGCAAAACACGGTGTCCGGGTACGGGGCGTTGAAGATCTGTTGGTGCGTTTCTCCCGGTGCTGTAATCCGGTTCCTGGTGACGCCATTGTCGGTTATATCACCCGTGGTAAGGGAGTGGCCATTCACCGGGTGGACTGTGCAAATATCCCGATGGATAGCGATGCCCGGTTGATTGAAGTATCATGGGGTGATACGGAGGGCGATTTTTATACGGTGGAGATTGAAATTGTGGCCGATGATCGCGTCAACCTCCTGACGGATATCATGAATGCCATTGCCGGTTTGAAGCTGTATATCTCCGCAGCCAGGGCAAACACCAAAAAAGGACAGGCCACAATCAGCCTGCGGATGGAGATTGGCCACCTGGAAGTGGTACAGGAGGCTATCCGCCGGATTCGGAAAGTAGCTGGCGTAACCCGAGTTTACCGGGCCAGCCGGGGAGGACGGAGTTAGATGCGGGCAGTGATCCAACGGGTTACACAGGCGCAGGTCTTTGTCGGTACTGAGCTGGTTGGGGAAATCGGTCCAGGCTTCCTGATCTTGTTGGGTGTGGGTGAAGGTGATACACAGGCCGACGCCGCCTATTTGGCGGAGAAAACCGTCAATCTGCGGGTGTTTGAAGATAGTGAAGGTAAGATGAACCGTTCCTTGTTGGAGGTAAGCGGGGAAGCGCTGGTGGTTTCCCAGTTTACCCTATACGGGGATTGCCGGAAGGGACGCAGGCCCAGCTTTTCGCAGGCGGCCGACCCACAATTGGGCGAGCGGCTTTACCAGGCCTACTGCGACTTGATAAAAGGCTACGGCATAAACGTGCAACAAGGACGATTTCGTGCTTATATGCAGGTCAAGCTGGTCAATGACGGTCCGGTTACCCTTTTGTTGGATAGCCGCCGGGGCTTTTAATGTGGCGGAGAAACATATAAGTCGGTTTCACTTCCTTCCTTTCTTTTTTAAGAAAGGTTTTTTCGTATTTTAGAGGAACTGCCGTGGAATTTTGGAACTATATGAGGTGAAGTAAGGTTGATGAGACGGAGGACGGGTAATGCTGCAGACCATAATGGAAGCTCCGGAATTGACCTTGGAAAGCTTGAAGCAAACGGTAAAGGGACAAGGAGAGAAGCTGGCCGCCTATGGCAGGACTGCTCATTTAACGGTTTTGGTCGTTGGTGAAGAACCGGTGGTACGGGCCCAGGCCCATGCCAAGGTGAAGTTAGGGGCCGAGTTGGGCGTGGCCGTTACGGTACAGGAGTTACCAACCCACATTTCGGTGAATTCTCTGCTTAAAACAGTCCGGCGGTTAAACGGCGATCCGGATGTAGATGGGATTTTTCTGGAACCGCCACTGCCCAGGCATCTGGAAGCTGCTCATCCGCTGGAAGGGCTTGACCCTGAAAAGGACGTTACCGGTTACCATCCGGCTAATTTGGGCAGGATTTTGGCAGGTAACGAAGGGACCAACATTTACCCGCTCTTACCCAAGGCCTGCCTGAATTTATTGGCTGCCCACAAGTTGCCTAACCGCCGGGTGGTGATCTTTGGCCGGCATCCCCATTTTTGTCGCCCGCTGGCGCCGCTTTTGGCCAACCGTGGTGCTGTCGTGACGCTTTGTGATGAAAATCCTCCGGAATTTGGCGGGCCTCTGCCGGCAAGGAGAGATTATTGTTACAGCCCTGGGCCAGCCGGGCTTTCTCGGCCCGGAGTTAGTCCGGGAAGATACGGTTCTGGTTGACGCCGGTTATCTTATTGGGGGGGCGGGCGATGCCGCACCGGAACTGATGGCCGGGCATGCAGGACGGCTTATTCCGGTGCCCCGGGCCTTGGAGGAGTATGTCCAAGTTCAGCTCTTTGCCAATCTGGTAGTGGCGACAGAGAACCGTCGGCAATAGAGCGGGTAAAGCCAAAAAATTCAAGGCGATGCCCGCAGAAGAAATATTGACAAGAACCTGCTTTGGAGGTTATAATAACATTTGTGATAAGTGCCCAGGTGGCGGAACTGGCAGACGCGTACGTTTGAGGGGCGTATGGGCAACCGTACCGGTTCAAGTCCGGTCCTGGGCACCAATATTCAAGATAAAAAGAGATGCTGTCACCATCTCTTTTTTTATTTGCGATATGCCCGGCGTGGGCGTTGTTCTTGTGAACGGCGGAGGGTATTCATCCCTTCTACTTGATCCGAGCGGTTGCATAATTATTTTACCGAGGAGCAGAATGGTTATTGACCTGATCTAGGCCGGTAGCGAAAAGGCGAAAAACGGGGTTGGCAACCACCGGTTGCCAACCCCGTACCTAAGTGGGATGATAAAATCAGAAGCAACTGCGGCAAACAGTGGAGAACCGGTTGGATGGATGAACGATTACCAGTCCTGGTGGACAAGGGAGACGACGGTTTTTGACTTTCAAAGCAGCCAAACTCAGGATATTTAAGACGGCAAGCAAGGTATCTACCCTTGATAATGTCGGATTGGCCAAAAGGAACTGGGCTTGATTCAGTCGCCGGAGGATATCGTTCTTTGGTGCGGTTGCTAAGGGGAGATTGCGGACACTGCCACGCACTAATTCAATCTCACGGGAGAGGTTCGCAGCTTGAGCAGGGGTTAAAGTGTTCGGAGCTCCTAAGAAATCGGCGACTAATTGGGAAACCCGTTCAATGCTGCGGAGAACGGAACAAGCACTCATGTTTTCACCTCCCGTTTATCTTATGAAGCTGCTTGGAGCCTTGGCGCGGAAAAGCAGTAAATCAGGCGTTTTACCCGCATAATTCTTCCACCATCCTGCCTGGGCCGGGTTGGCCGTTTTACCGGTCTCATCGGGGAAACCGCTGACATTGACATTTTTGGCCAAGCAATATATAATTGGGTTAATTGAAAACCTTTCCGGATGATGGCAGAGAGAGAGCGGTCCACGGGACCCACCGAAGGGGGAAAACTCTCAGGTTTGATGATCTCTGCCGGACGGACCTCTGGAGAGACCCGCAAGGGCGCCGAAGGGGATTAATCTCTCAGGCCAAAGGACAGGGGAAGGTGTAGGGTAACACCCTTGTTCCTTTTCACGTGTTCGTAATGACCCGGGGATTTTCCCCCGGGTTTTCTATATTTATTTAAGCGTTGTTTCAATTCAAACAAAAGAGAGGAGACCTACCATGCGTTTTAACCCCCAAGTTGATCCTGTGCTCAAAGACCTTTTACACGAAGAGATTGAACGGCAGCAAACCACCTTGTCCATGATTCCGTCGGAGAACTGCCTCAGTTCGGCTGTGATTAAACTTTTAGGCAATGTCTTCAACAACAAATATGCTGAGGGGTACCCTGGTAACCGCTATTATCAGGGTTGTGGTGTCGCTGATAAAGTGGAGTCCCTGGCCATTGAAAGGGCAAAGGCGGCTTTTGGCGCCGAACATGCCAATGTCCAGCCCCACTCCGGTTCCGGCGCTAATATGGCGGCCTATTTTGCCTTGCTCAATGACGGGGATACCATCATGGCCATGGACCTCAAGCAAGGCGGGCATCTGACCCATGGCAGCAAAGTGAACTTTTCCGGTAAAGTCTATAATGTGGTGCATTATTCAGTGGATCCCAAGACTGAGCAGATTGATTACGACCAAATGCTACAACTGGCCAGGGAGACGAAGCCGCGGATGATCGTCACCGGAGCGACGGCTTATCCCCGGACCATTCATTTTGACAAATGGCAAGCTATTGCCGATGAAGTCGGCGCTTACCATTTGGCGGATATCTCCCATATTGCCGGCTTGGTGGCGGCAGGTGTGCATCCTTCCCCCGTGCCCTACGCTGATGTGGTCACCTTTACCACCCATAAAACCTTGGCTGGCCCCAGGGGCGCCGTTATTTTGTGCAAAGCCAAGTATGCCGACGCCATCGATAAAGCGGTCTTCCCCGGCTTGCAGGGCGGTCCTTTGATGCACGTTATTGCGGCAAAGGCCGCGGTTTTGGGCGAGGTAACAACCCCTGCCTTCCGCGGGTACCAGCAGGCGATCGTGGAGAACGCCCGGGCCTTGGCCGACGAGTTGCTCCGCCGGGGTTATCGTCTGATCTCCGGTGGTACGGATAACCACTTGATTCTGCTGGATCTCCGTCCGCTGGATCTGACGGGTAAAGTGGTGGCCGCTGCGTTGGAAGAGGCGGGGATTGTGCTGAATATGAACACTATTCCCTTTGATCCGAAGGGACCCAAAACCACCAGTGGGATTCGCTTTGGCACCCCGATCCTGACCAACCGGGGGATGGGTCCGGCCGAGATGGTCCAAATTGCCGACATGATGGACCGGGTGATCAAGAATTATGATAACGCGGCAATTAAGGCACAAGTGCGCCAGGAAGTGAAGGAACTCTGCGCCAGATATCCTATCTATACCGACTTGCAAATTTGAGGTTATGGGTGCAATTTGGTGCAGTTCATGGCAGAAAAAGAAACCCCCCAGGGGTTTCTTTTTTATGGGCTAATCCGAACGATAAAATGCCCCACGAAAGGCGTGACTGGGGTGGGGGAAGATTTAAAGATTCGGCATGGGTTACTTTTCGGCAATATTTGCCGGGTGGCAATGGCGAAAAGCTATCCTGTTTTTGGGGATAAGGAACAAAAGGCTTTTTTGTGCGTTTTAAAATATGGGAGAAACGTTCTAGAAAAAAAGAGCCGGCATTAGGCCGGCTCTTTTGAGCAGAGTTCTTTTATTAACTATTAACCGTTCTGCTTTTGAAACTCCTTCATGAAATCGGCCAAGGCTTGGCAGGCTTCGAGGGGAACTGCATTGTAAATGGAGGCGCGCATGCCGCCGACAGAACGGTGGCCTTTTAACCCGACTAAACCCGCTTGGGTTGCCTCAGCGGCAAATTTCTTCTCCAATTCTTCGTTGGGCAAACGGAAGGTGACGTTCATCAGAGAACGGCTGTCCTTTTGGGCGTGACCACGGTAGAAGCCGCCGCTGTTGTCAATGGTGTCGTAAATAAGGGCTGCTTTGGCTTTATTGAGTTTTTCCATGGCCGCGAGGCCGCCCTGGGCCTTGAGCCAGCGCAGGACCAACAGGACAATGTAGATGCTGAAGACGGGAGGTGTGTTGTAGAGCGAATTGTTCTTGGCATGAATGTCATAGCGCAGCATGGTCGGGATGTTTTTGGGCACCCGTTCTAAAAAGTCGGGGCGAATCAGCACTACGGTCACACCTGCCGGTCCCAGGTTCTTTTGGGCGCCGGCGTAGATCAGTCCATAGGGCCGGACGTCAAAGGGCCTGGACAGGATATCGCTGGACATATCCGCTACCAGAGGGATATCGCCGAAGTTTGGCAGATTGACCCAGCTGGTGCCAAAGATGGTGTTGTTGGAGGTAATATGGATGTAAGCGGGGGAATCGGATAGTTTTACAGAGCTTAGTTCAGGAATGCGGTCGAAGTTAGTTTCTTCGGAGGAAGCAGCGACTTTGGCATCACCGATCTTTACGGCTTCATCCAAGGCCTTCTTGGACCATGTGCCCGTCAGAATGTAATCGGCGGTGGCGCCGGCAGGCAGGAAGTTCATGGGCACCATGGCAAACTGGGTGCTGGCGCCGCCTTGCAGGAATAAGACACGATAATCGGCGGGGGCGCCAAGCAGTTCCTTAAACAGGTTTTCGGCTTCTTCCACGATGGGTTGGAACTCTTTGGAACGATGACTCATCTCCAGAATCGACATGCCGGTACCTTGAAAATCCAAGAGATCCCGTTGGGCTTCTTCCAAGACGGGTAACGGTAATGCTGCTGGTCCGGCATTGAAATTAAAGACTCTCTTTGCCAATTCTAATTCACTCCCCTTTTGTTAACAGGTAACGGGCTTTAAATATACTTGAATTATACTACGTTTGGAGTATCTTCTCAAGATTTCTGAAGAGAATCAGTTAAAAAATTAACAATATCCTCCATCGGCTCATTCCCGGGAAAAAACTTCTGGCGGAAAAGTTTGTCCACGAAGAGGAATCCAAAGAAAATAAGTGGAATATAAACGTAAAATTCTGCCCACTCTAGAGGGGTTATTAGTAATAATGTATAAAAAGCGGAGGGAAACCATGACCAAGAAGACTAATACCGGAAAGGTTTTTGCCTTATTAATGCTGTTGGCGATGGCGGTGGGGTCCAACACGGCCCAGGCCTGGTGGTGGAGGAAGACCATCGATTTTGCCGTCCTCAACCGGGAGGCTATAAAGCAAAACCTGGTGGAGTATAAAGAACTAGCCACACTAAAAAAACAATTGGAGGCGGAGTACGCCGACTATACCCAAGTGGTTTTAAAGGAGCAAAACAAGCTCAGCAAAGAATTGCTTGAGCGTTATAAAAAGGAACAGGCCGGAAAGAGTGGGCAAGATCAAGAAGCCCTGCTTAAGGAGTATCGGAAGAAAGCCGAGGAATTGGCGGAACAAACCCAAGAGAAGCTGGACCGGAAGCAATGGGAGATTCAACGGAAGATCGAACAGGCGGAAAGAGAAACCGAGGAGAAGGTAAATAACCTCATTGCCAAGGTGGCACAGAAGGAAAAGGTGCGTTATGTAGTGGATCAAACTTACGTTTACAATGAAGCCAAAAAAGACCTAACCCCACTGGTAATCAAGGAGTCGAGGAAGAAAAAGTAGATTGGCTTATAGTTAGTATTGTTGTGGTAGAACGGGCCGGGGAACCAAAGACTATTTATAGTCTTCGGCTTCCCGGCCCTTGTTTTATGTAGGATAGGATGGTGGATTTAGCGGGAGACTAGAAAGAGTCCGAAAAGAGGAGGATGATGGAGATGAGGATTTGGATAAAGATAAATACGTGTAAATTACTGCCGGTTTTGTTTTTGCTGGTCTTGTTCACCCTTGGGTGCGGCCTGTTGGGCGAAGAGGAGAAAGTCCGTCCCGCACCGCAACGTCAGAGCAAGAAGGTAGAGAAGCAGTCGATGCCAGCGGTTTTTCAAAGGATGGAGGATGCGGCGTTAGACCTTTACCATCTTCCCGGGGGTGATTGGAGCCAAGCTATGCAGGGCCTCAATAAACTTAAAAGCCTCTGGCAACAGGGGGAGCAGGAGTTGGACCGGGAAAAAGTACCGGCGGAGCAACGGATGGTTGTAAAGATGCATTTGGCGGGGTTGGAGGCGGCGATAAAGAACCGAAGCCTATTTAAGATGAGGGAACACGCCAACGAAATCACCGGTGCTTTACCGGATCTGACCAAGAAATTCAAGACGGTCATTCCGGCGGAATTGCTTAAAATGGAAGCGGCAATGCGGGAGATTGCACTTCATGTGACGGTGGCAAACTGGCAGACTGCGGGTAGCCTGGTGAAAAAAGCCCCGGATAATTGGCGAAAGTTTAAGCCCCAAGGGGAAAAGGTGGGTGCCAAAGAGGTGGGCAAGAATCTGGAAAACTCCCTGAAGGAGCTGGAGGAGGCGATTAAGGTTAAGGATCAGCAAAAGGCGCAGCAGCTTATAACCATGGTCGAAGCGGATTTGGCTGACCTAAGGCTAGCTTTTGCCCAAAACAGCCAGGGCTAGACGGGACAGATGAATGGATGAATAAAAAAGAGAAGTGGGGACTGGCCATGGTCCCCACTTCTCCATTGCCCGGGGGCAGCAATAGCAGCAATAATGTAAGATGGTCCTGACTATATATTGATCTCTGTGGTCATTCATCATTTTCGTGGTCATGTTCATCGTGTTCATGGTGATGATTGTCAAGACAGTGTTCGTGCCCAGGATGATCATGATCATGGGGCGGAATGATTCCTTGGTACTCAAAGGCTCCATCAATTCGTGGCCAGAGGAATCCCGCTCCGTCCGGGGAGATGAAGGACTGAGTGACTGTGGCCACCTCCCGGCCGGATTTGGTCTCCAATAGCACTAGCCGGTCCCGGCCCGGTTGGTAGGAATAGACTTGGACCTCATGCTCACCTGCCAGGCTTAGGAGAATATCACCGGCGAGTGTTTGTACCAGACGGGGGTGTCGCATTGCCAACTGAACTGGTGAAGGGATTTTGATCTTTTTACTTTCTTCTTTTGCCAGGTCGATGAGATAAAGATACCCGTCCTGGTGGGCCCCATATAACTGCTGGCGGTCGGAGTCCCAGACCAGGTCCAGCAGGCCGGAGGGTATGGTTCCTAGCAGGGTTGTTTTTTTGCTGGTTAGGTCGAGAGCATATACCCGCTGGATCTGTTTGTCCTTCTCCAGTTGCAAAGTATAGGCCAGCTTCCGACCGTCGCCGGACCAGGTGGGGTTGTTGCCTTGGCCAAGGGCTGTGGTGCGGCCACGATGGTAGATTTTTATCTGTCCGTCCTCAACAAAGGCAAGGGCATCACCCAAAGGCGACCAGCGGGGGTTGGTGATTTTGTTGCCTGTATAGATGCGGTAGGGTTTTCCGCTGATTTTGGCCAGATAGAGAGAACTGCCCCCTTGCCTGCTGTAGCTGAAAGGTGGCGTCGCGGTTAGAACCAAACCGGAACGAAGGTGCCAGTCGCCTTCGCGGATTTCCAGGTCGGCGGGCCAAAGCGCTGGACCCAGTGTTAAGCTGGCAAGCCGAGTTAGCAGGAAGGTAACCGCCCACAGGAAAAAGCAACGGCGAAAGGCTGGAAAACACAGGGGATTTGGTTTGCCTTTAAGATACCAAAGGACAAGGACCCAAGGGATCCAGAGGCTGAGTAGCAGGAGTGTCCATGGGATGATGCGGGCAACTAGGCCATAGATATGGGGCGGGATATCAAACCAGAAGTACCGGGCGGACATGAGGTCAAAACATTGCAGCCAGACGCCATAGGACAAGCCGGCGACAAGCCCGGTGAGGACCACGGTAACAACCAATCTTTCCGCGCCACGGGTGATTAACCCGGCGATAAAACCCATACTGTTGAGCATGATGAGGACGACCCCGCACCAACTTGGATCCAGCTTGGTGGGAAAAGGAACCTTGGACAGGTCCAGGTCGACAACGAACTGGAATAAAAACAACCAAAGGGCAAAAACGCCGGTGCTGAAGAGCAACTTAACGCCGATCAAGACCGGAAGAGAGATGGGGCGTGACAAGATAAAGTCCATGGTCTTCTTGTCGGCTTCCCGGGCAAAGCCCTGTAAACCATAGACAATTGCCAGTACTGCACTGGCAATTAATGCAGCAATCGAGAGTTCCGGCCCGAAGGGGACCGGGGCTTGGCGAAGAAAAGCTGTAATAGCCAGGGGCAGATAGAAGAGGCCCGGGAAGAGCAGATTAACGAGATTTTGCACGACCTCTTTTTGACAGAGCCGGAGGGTGCTTTTGTACAAGATGTTGCTTGTCATTGGAGAACCTCCCGGAATTTTGGAATTTGCCGTTTGGTAAAGGCACCGTTGCGACCGAGTAAATAGGTTCCGGTCTGTGGATGGAGAATCAGTGTTGTCAAGTTTAGACCGGATTCGTGGTGCAAGGGTTTGATCATCGCTTTAACCGGGTCGAGAAGGTAGAAATAAACATCAACATGTTGCCGTTTGTTCTGGTTTAGATAATAGAGGGTAACGATGAATTTGGGCGAGGGATGGTTAACCCGGTAAAACCTGGCGTAGATAATAGGCCGGCCGGAGGGGACCCCGGGAACGGGGTGAAAAGAAAAACCTTCTTTTAGGGTAACGCGGACCAGTTCACCGGCGGGAGAAACATACCAGATGGCATCGTTGGCATCATCCCAGGTCCAATGGTTGCCGACAGCGTCAAACTCCAGATATGGCCGGACTATACCGGTTTTTATGTCCACATGGTAAAACACCTGGTGGAAGAGGAGAATGGAATGTTCTTTGGTTGGGGCTTCGGTGGTGTAGCTCTCAGCGCTGGCGAAAAGGAGAGCTTCACCCGTCTGTGACCAGCAGGGATTAGTGCCGTTGCCAACCCAGACAGGTTTTTGCTTTTCGCGGGTATTTAATAGATAGATCTTGCCATCTTCTTCAAAGGCAAGGAGATCTCCCCGGGGAGACCAAGCTAAAACAGGTATTATTCCCTTTTTCTCTGTGTCGCTTTGGTAGAGGACCTTTGGTGTTTTACCGAGAGAAGCCAAGGCGATCCGGTAATTGGGGCCGCTGACGGCCAGGAGATTGTTCCTGGGGTTCCAGGCACCCTCCAGGGTCCAAAAGGCTGGTTTCTCCAAACCGAAGAGCTCCGCTCCGATGAAATTGCTGATCCGAAGGGGTACGGCCAAAGCCAAGTTCAGTAATAGGCCTAACAGGAGCAGGAGTACCGGCGGGAGGATGGAGCAGGTTAGTCCCGGCGTTTCCCGGAGGGATGGGCGTTGCTGCAAGAGCCAGATAACTGTCTGGAATGTAAGCAGAATAATGGAACCGCTGACAGCAAAAGCGATGACTATGAGAAAGAGTGGGATTACCCAGGAAGTTTGTTGTAATGTAAAGTTATGCAAGAAAAAGGTGGCCCAGGAAGACCAGGCAAGGAAGGCCCAGCCTAGCATCAATGGGGTTAATAGAAGGACAGCCAAGAGTTTTTTGGGTCCCTGGATCCAGAGACCAGCTAGGAAACTGCAACTGTATGTCAGAATGATCCCGGCAAGGATTAACCATCCTGCCCAGCTTCCGACGGAAAGAGCTTGTGGCAATTCGAAATAGCTTGAGCCGCATAGCCACCAGAAGGTAACCGCCCAGAAGAGCAGGATAGTAAGGCCGATCAGGTATTTCTCCGTCACGATTCTTAAAATGGACAGGGGTTTTACCAGCAGGAAGTCCCTTGTTTGTTGATCTTCTTCGATATCGAAGGCCTGCAGGCCATACGCCACGGCTAATGTAAACGGAACCCCCACGGAGAAGAGGGGGATGAGCCAGGGCAAGCCAGCAAAGGCGCAGGTTATTTTCAAAACGGCCAAGGCCAGTACAAATGGGAGCGGGAAAAGATAGAACAGGCTATTTTGGTGTAGTTCTTTCTTTAATAGTAACGGGCGGGGGAATTTCATGCCTTGTCCCCCCCGGCGCAATAATAGAGGAAGACTTCTTCCAAGAGGGCAGGGGAATCCTCCACCACTTGGCAGTCCCCGTTGGCACCGGTTATCTCCGGCCAAGCCTGGTCGGCGGCGGGGAGTAGATAGACCCCTCCGTCCTTGTTCACCTCAAGCTCCCTGACCTGTGGGGGGAGATTCTTCAGTTGGCCGGTGGTCCGGATTCGCCGGATGGAAGCCCGGACAGCATCCAATGCTCCGGTCGCCTGGATCCGGCCGTTAAATAAGATGGCCACATGGGTGGCGATGGTTTCCACATCATGCAAATCATGGGTGGAGAAGAAGATGGTTCGTCCGGTCCGCTCCGCATCTTGTTGGAGGATCTTCAGGAAGTCGCGCTGGGCCAGGGGATCCAACCCGCTCATAGGTTCGTCCAAAATTAACAGATCCGGTTCGGGAGCAAGGGCTAGGATGAGCGCCAAGCGGACCTTTTGCCCCTTGGACAAGGTACGGATCCGGGTATTTTCGGCTAAACCGAAACGTTGCAGGGAACTGGCGACAAACCCACTGTTCCACTTGGGATAAAGGTCGCGGCAGAACTTGATGATTTGAGCGATCTTCATCCAGCCATAGAGTCCCTGTTCTTCTGAAACATAGCCGATGCGTTGCCGTAAGTTGGGACCGGCCTGCCAGGGATCGCTGCCCAGAATATTCACGTTCCCGCTGGACCTGGGGATTAGGCCTAACAGGGTACGGATGAGGGTGGTTTTGCCCGCGCCGTTTGTCCCCAGAAGGGCATAGATGGTCCCCGGCGGTATATTAAGGTCGACCCCTTTAAGGACTTTCTTATGTCCGTAGTTTTTTTTCAGGTTGCTACATTGGATCATGTCTCCGGACATAACAGGACACCTCTTTGTTTCATTATTTTTTTGTTCTAAGAAAGGGATTTCGACAAGAGAATCCTGGATCCTGTAAAAATTACAGTATCATGCTTATTGTAAGAAGGGTTTTGCTTAAGAAGCCGCGAACAAAAGAAAGATTTGTTATAAGGTAACCACAAATTTTTGGCGGGCTTGTTAAATTTGCATAAAGTGAGGTGGATTGGAATTGGATAAGAAAGTTGCGCTGGTGACGGGGGCATCATCTGGTATTGGTGCTGCTACGGCCGTTCGACTGAAAAAACTTGGTTATGAAGTATGGGGGACTATCCGTAACCTGTCCCGGGTGGCGCAGTTGTCTGCAGAGCTGCAGAACAGCGTCCGTTTTGTGGAGATGGACGTGACCTCCGATGAATCGGTAAAACAAGGCGTGGCACAGGTGCTAAAGGAAGCTGGCCACTTGGATGTGCTGGTTAACAATGCCGGCTTCGGCATCTTCGGTTCGATTGAGGAGACACCGGTAGAACTGGCCAAGCAACAGATGGAGACCAACTACTTCGGAACTTTGCGCGTACTGCAGGCGGTTTTGCCGGGGATGCGGGAGCGGCGTGCCGGAACGATCATCAATGTCAGTTCTTTGGCGGCACATTTTGTCATCCCCTTCCAGGTACACTATTCCGCTAGTAAATTTGCGATCCGGGCGTTGACCGAGGGCCTCCGGCAGGAACTGCACCCCTTTGGCATTCGGGTTTTTTCCGTGGAACCCGGGGATATTAAGACCAGGTTCAATGATGCCACCCAGTTTGGCGCTGCTGCGGGCGAGTCGCCCTACCGGAAGTGGCGGGATGCGGCATGGCGGGTCATTGACCGGAATATGCAGGTGGCGCCACCGCCGGATGTTGTGGCGAAAACCATTGTAAAAGTTGTTCGAAAGGCCACGGGACTGCGCGGCCATTATCCCGCGGGCGATTTTGTTTCCCGGCAGTTTCCTTGGCTTGGCCGCTTCCTGCCCGATGGGCTCAGAGAATGGGCGGTCCGGGTTTTCTACGGCATCCAGCGCGTGGATGATTAGGCAGGGACGGGGGAACCCCTGATTTCTGCCTATAGTTTGCCGGAAATTAATAATGGTGATTTCTTCCTTGTCTGCTCTAGCCAATCCATTGACATTTTTTGACCGTAGTTTTATGATGAATTGTGTTTATGTTTTACGGTGGGAGTGTTGAGATTTATGAGCATTACTGTGGCGAAATTTGGTGGAACGTCTTTAGCTGATGCGAACCAGATCCGCAAAGTCCAAAATATCCTCAAGGCCGATGCCAAACGGCGGTATGTCGTACCGTCGGCGCCTGGCAAGCGGACCCCGAGTGATCAGAAGATTACTGACCTGCTTTATCTCTGTCATACCCATGTTCAGCAAAGTGTGCCCTTTGACGATGTTTTCCAGATTATTGCCCAGCGCTATCTAGAGATCGTACGGGACCTGGGCCTGCAAATGGATATCCGTCCCCACTTGGAAGAGGTGAAACGGAATATTGCCGCAGGCGCCTCTGCCGACTATGCCGCCAGTAGAGGGGAGTACCTCAACGGCCTGATCCTGGCGGAACTCTTGGGTTGGGACTTTGTGGATGCTGCTGAAGTCATCTTCTTTGATGAACATGGCATCTTTGATTCAGAAAAGACCCAAGCAGTCATGAGTGAGCGCTTATCCAAGCATTCCCATGCGGTCATTCCCGGTTTCTACGGTGCTCTACCCGGCGGCGAAATCAAAACATTCTCCCGTGGCGGTTCGGATATAACCGGCACCATTGTAGCCCGGGGGGTTGGCGCAGACCTTTATGA
>Ga0209608_1002264_pt1 | contig 13917 bp, 8 predicted proteins | sample AD_UKC130_MetaG_FD_184428 | JGI IMG/M metagenome (GOLD analysis project Ga0209608, IMG submission 184428) | Active sludge microbial communities of municipal wastewater-treating anaerobic digesters from Canada - AD_UKC130_MetaG (SPAdes) (version 2) | ecosystem: Engineered > Bioreactor > Anaerobic... | reverse complement strand
TTGGGTCCCAAAACGGCAGTATCTCCCGCTTCTATAGTTATCGCGTTTTCTTTTTCTGTGTTAGTAGGATTTGTATTTGGGGTTTACCCCGCCATGCGTGCAGGGAGCTTAGAACCTGTAGAGGCTTTACGGACAGAATAGTAGTTTGTGGCTGAAGTTAAAGGTCCAATAAATTAATTGGTATCTTATGGCAGAGTTAGGCAGGATTACCAGACGGTGCCGTAGAATTAGAGTTCATGGCACCGTCTTTTAATTACCACAGATATTTTGTAGAACCTAGTGGGGAAGGCAGACCGAAAGGTTTTACGCCTCCGCAAGGTCTTTCAGGTTTGTTTCGAGGTCACGTTGCGCCGCTTTTTTCGCCGTCAGTAGGGTTTGTACTAGGCGCAACGTTTCCAATGTCCCCTTTTAAGCTAAAGATCGTGTTCGGTTTGTTGTTTTTTGCGGGCGCGGCCATGTATAGGGCGTTTCGACTTCGTTTCAAAGAAATAACTTCCGATCCTCATATAAAGAACATGCTCATCTTATTCCTGGCCCTATCAGGGTATGTCTTAGGCTGTTTTCGCGCCTATTCTTGGGACGAGAAGATGTATGTGGCAGAATCCCTTGAGGGAAAATACGAGTCCATAGTGATAGAAGTGATAAAAAATCCTAGAGTCAAAGGTGACAGGATCGAATTCATAGGTACTATTGAGAATATGGACGGAAGTAAACTGCCTGAAGGCTCTCAAAACTTGAAAGCCCAGGTGTATCTTTATGATGTTTCAGACGGCCTTCTCGTGCAACTCCCAAAGGTAGGGCAGGTTGTAACGGTGTCAGGTAAGATAAGCGTTCCTCCTAGGGCAAACAATCCTGGTGAGTTTGATTATCGGAGATATCTTATGGATAAGGGCGTTTTCCTCCAGGTGAAGGGGAACCTAAATGAAAGGTGGGAGATTACCTCAAAACGTGCTCTACACAAGGTTTTCCCCAGTATCGCCAATTACATTGAAAAAAGGATCGATGATCTATTTGTAGGAGAAGAAAGAGGAATCTTGAAAGGGATTTTCCTGGGAGATAAATGTGATCTCTCTCCAGATGATGCAGATAGTTTTCGTTCTGCCGGGCTTTCAAGGTTCATATCGGTGGCAGGATTCCATGTGGGCATTGCGGCTACTTGGGTGGAAATTGCAGTCAAAAAACTGACTAGGAATGTTAACCTAGGTAAGATTTCAGCAATAGGTGCAGCCTATTTTTGGGCAGGCCTTTCAGGTTTCGCAGTTGGCCCTTTCCGAGCGTTTTTGTGCATATTGATGAAGCATGGGGCGTTTTGGAGCAGGCGCAAATATAATCCTTTAGCCGGGCTAGCTGTTTGTGGACTCATTATCGGGTTTAGGGTGCCGTATCCCCTTCTAAGCGTATCGTTTCAACTGAGTTTTGCAGGTATGATGGCAGGCCAGGTCGTGGGAGAATATGGAAGGACTTTTACTGAATCATTTGATCTTGGGATGATTCGACAAAGACTTCTAGAATCTGTACTCATGGCGAGTCTGTTATTCCCTATTTTGGCTAGTAGTTTCGACCACGTATCCATCGTAGGATTCTTTCTGGCTGGAGTTTGGAGCATGTTTACGGTAGCGGCTATGGTATGTGCCCTTCCTATGTTGCTGTGTCCTTTATCCTTGGGGAAAATCTTCAGTTGGTTGCCGTTTTTAGTCCTTCGCGGCATGACATGGGTAGGGCGCTTAACAGCTGCGCTGCCTTTTGCGTCTTTTTCTTTTCCTGCGCCCAAGGCGGCGCAAATTTTGTCGTACTACGGCATAATTTTCGTGCTTTTTAGCATATTTGACGAGAAGAATAATGGCCTAGTCACGGGAAGAGATAGGGCTAGAACTGTGAGTTCCTGCAGCCGTAGCGGTCAAAGGAATGCTATGTGGCGAGACATGTGGTCAACGGTTTCTTGGAAGTACGTAACTATATTAGCTCTTTCCGTCATTTTGTTCGTGAGCGTTTTTACCCAGTACTACTTCATACAGCCCCAAGTAGTGTTTTTGAGCGTAGGTCAAGGAGATTCTGCTGTAGTCCGTTTCAAAAGGAGCGTAATTGTAGTAGATACAGGGACGGAAGATGCTGCTCGCAGGGTCCTTATCCCTTTTCTCAAGAAAACCGGGGTAGGGCACATCGATCTGTGCGTACTTTCCCATTTGGACGCAGATCATGCAGGTGGGATAAATCTTCTCTGCAAAACTTTTGACGTCAACGAGGTGATGACGTGCCCAGGGAGTCGAGATGCAGTTGTTCAACTGATTCAAGGTAACGGAAATTCAGGCAAAAGGCATGGAGTTTCAGAGGTGCCAAGGGTGATAGAAGCGCACGCAGGGCAGGTATATGAGGGCAATCAGACAACTATGACAGTGGTTTACCCTGGCAGATCAGATTACACAGGTAGTTTTAGCAATGAAGATTCTCTCGTGTTTGCCCTGCAATTCCAGGGGTTTCCTATGTATTTTGAGTTTTGGGGGGACGCGCCAGGTAAAGCGGTAGCCACAATCATGGATCAAGTCTTTAGGGCAGGAGTTCCCATACAAGGAGGCTTAAGAAATGGCGATTTCGTAGGTGACCTCCCCATGGTTCCGATTATCAAAGTTCCTCATCACGGCAGCTGCGAATCCCTCATACACGGGTTCTACCAAAGGCTTTCAGGCCCATCTTCAGATGGGGCATCCCCGGCAGGCGTTGCGGTCATATCAGTAGGACCCAACCCGTACGGCCACCCGTCCTTCAGCGTCATAGAAGCGGCAGGAAACGCCGGATTCAAAGTCATGCGTACCGACTCGTGCGGCGCCATCACCATCTGTAGAAGCATGGGGACGGTTCTCGTGCTTCCGTACCACAGCGAAAAATCTTTTCATTTAGGAACATATGTGCCATTATGGCGTCGTTTTTAGTATGGAAGTGCATCTATGAGAAAGCCAGAAGATTCTTAGCAGGTATTTTTGGAAGGTACAGGGATAGATCTGCTAGAATGGTACTAGGCAAGTACTGAAATACATAGGTGACCTAGAGTGACCTGAATTTTAAACAGTGGGGTGTTGTGCTATGGGAAAGGGAAGTAAACGCCGAATCTTGAACACATTAGTCGCGGCAAGTTTACTACTAGCTGCGTCTTTGTTCTTGACCTCGTGTGCAAAAGAAGACGTCGTAGGAAGCAACGTTTGGGCTTTTGGTATCCCCTTGGGAGGCCTTTCAAAAGAGGAAGCCGCGTCTGCAATCGAAAAGCGCCTCGCTGAAATAAGTAAGAACCCCCTAGTATTTAAAGCGGGCGAAGTATCGTACGAAGTCTCGCAGGAAGACTTGAAGGTAGTACCCGATGTGAGCCAGATAGTCGAGGAACTTTCTGAATCTATACAGCCCCGATCAAGCCTCACTCCTACGTTTATTTACAGAAAAGGCGATAAGTGTTACTTGGCAAGCATGCCGCCTTTAGAAAGCCCTGATCTAGACGAGGTGATCCAGAGAATTGCCGAGAACTTGTGCAAAGAACCTCTCCCGCAACGCTACGGATTCTCAGAGTTCGATTTAGTCATTCTTCCTGAAGAAAAGGGCCAAAAAGTTACAGCCCAGAATGTACTAGAAGGCCTTAGATTTATGGAAGGGAACGTAGTTGACGTTTCATATGAGGAAATCGATCCGCCTTTGAGCGCGGACCTAGAACCTCTTAGCCTAATCGCGTCCCATGAGACTGAATATGATATAGAGGACACTGACAGAAACGTTAACCTAGCCCTAGCTGCTCAAGCGGTGCACGGTTACGTCCTTGAGCCAGGTGAAACGTACAGTTTTAACCAAACCGCAGGGGAGAGATCGGTAGAAAGAGGTTACAGATATGCAGATGTAGTCGTAGGAAACCAACTTGTGCCAGATATAGGCGGTGGCATATGCCAGGTGACCACGACTTTGTTCAATGCGGCTGCCAAATGTGGGCTGAGCTTCCCTGAGGTGCATACTCACGGAATACCTGTGGAATACGCAGAGCCGGGCACAGATGCTGCGGTAGCCTGGGACTATATGGATCTGAAGGTGAAGAATAATAAAGATGGCCCCATTGTGTTTGGTGCCTGGGTCGAGGATGGGAAAGTGACAGTGCGGGTGTTTGGAAGACCTCTAGACAGCACATACGAATTAGAACCTGTGACCCTAGAGACGTACCCGCAAGAAGGCATGAATCCGGGGCTTTTAGTCGAAACGTATCTGGTGGAAAAGAAAGATGGTCAAGTAGTTAGCAAGAGGCTCATAGGTGTGTCTCGATATCAGCCAAGCTATCCCAAATAGGTGCGGCTAGCAAGTTGGATAATTGTAGGATGATTATGGGAATGGCCGGCATTAAGAACTAGGAGTGAAGGTCTACGTTAGCCCTTGAAGCGGAAAAAGAGATCAAATCAGGGAAAATAGGTTCTATGTACTTGGTCTATGGTGAGGAAGCGTACTGGCACGATAGGATTATTAACCTTTTGTCTGAACATTTCGGTGATGGGGCTGAGAACCTAGCGGCAGATGAAGTTACATGGTCCCAGATACGCGAACTTCTAAGCCAGCCATCATTCTTTGGGCCCAGACTGTGGGTTGTACGTAGCGCCAAAGATCTTTTCAACCAGCCTGATGATGGGTGGGTTCATGCTATTGCACCGGGGAACTGCTTACTCCTTTCTTCAGTTACAAAAGAAAACCCTGCGCCCAAGGGTTTCAACAAACTCCTAAAAGATGTAGGCGGAAAGGTGATTCAAGCGTCTCAACCTACTTTTCGTGAAGCATCTTCATGGGTTCAGAACAAGCTCAAAGAAGATGGTTACACCATAACCAAGGAAGGTTTAGAGAGTTTAATTCTCATAGTAGGGAGGAGCATCGAGCGATTGGAGAAGGAAGTGGAGAAACTAGAGTTGTACGTTTCCGAACCTTCCGACTCTGAAAGAGAAGCCTTAGAGAAAAAGAGGACTCCACCTAAAAGGATCACAGCATCGCATGTTCTTGAATGTGTTTCTCCCGATCCAGAGATGGACACCTTTGGCCTGGTAGATGCTGTGGCTATGAGAAACACGAAGAAGGTTTTTTCCGAACTGGAGGAATTGCTAGGAAGAGGCGTAAGCCCAATTTTCATCATCGCGGTCCTCGGTTCTCACTTTGGGCTCATGTGGAGGACCAAAGAAGCGGGACTTAGAGGGGTGCCCAAGGATTCTCTAGGCAAGGAACTGGGTGTTCACCCGTACGCCGCTAAAAAAGCGTCAACCCAGTCGGCAAACTGGACATTCCCTCAAATGGAGCGCGCTATCTGCGCGCTTTGCGACGTAGACGAAGCCATCAAGTCAGGGAAGATAGACCCGACCTCTGCCATGGATTATGTCTTGATGGAAATTCTCGAAGGGTGACTGTTTGACGTGATGCCATTTTCGGTAGGAAATTAGGCTAACAGGGCCTTGATCGCTGACTACCTACAAGGCCCCCTGTTCCTGTTATAGCTTTGCAGCTAACCTAGACTTGTACCTTGCACCAGTATTGGGCTTGAGCACGCCCTTTGAAACTGCCTTGTCTATCTCTGATTGGGCCCTTCTGTAGGCTTGGATTTTTTCTTCCTCATCCCCTGATTCAACGGCCCTCTCGAACTTACGCATATAGGTTCGGACCCGAGACTTGACAGACTTGTTCCGCTGCCTGCGTTTCTCCGAACGTTCTATATCTTTTATGCTGGATTTGATATTGGCCACAGACATCACCTCCATTGAAACTTGTTGTAGCATCATAGGATCTTATCATCAATATTACTCTAGGACAAGGGATTCCGCAAACCTTCTCAACTAGGAAAGCACAGCAAGATAGATAATCTCGTATAGACAAACACCGGGTCTTTTCAAGACCCTAGGTCGTCCCATATTGATATTATATGGTGCTTCTTAAGAATGATTTTTAGAGGTGATAACCACGAGTTACTTTGGGCGGATCATGACCTCAGACGCAGTCTACCTTACATTTAGCCCCATGAAATGGAGAATATCAGGGCAGTAATATAAATAATTGAGGGCTAATGCGGCTTGCTCCCATGAGATGTTTTTACTAGCAAAGGCTTCTGCTATCTTTTGGTATTCGGGCGGTGGCTCGCATGGTATGTTATCGGACAACGCGGTAATAATGAGGGACTTTGTGGAATATACAAAGTGGACGTTGCTACAGTCTATGCCTAGGACATCGATCATTTCATCGACCCGTGAGTGATCTGTTCGAGCGAATACGTATGTTTCGTCGTCTTTGAGTAGTGGGTATACAAGAAGATTCATGAGGTCATCTCTCAAGAATTCGTTAACTAACTTTCCTGAAAAAGCACACATGTTACCGATAAAGGGTGTGTGAAGCACATTTGCAACAGCTGTCATAAGCTGTTCTTCGGTCACAAAGTTATGCTTTATCAAGACTTCTCCGACCTGTACGTGTTCTTGGCGACTTATCTCCAAGGCTTTGGCAAGTGTATTCGGATCGATATACTGTTTTTCCAAAAGGACATCGCCGATTCGCCGATAGTAACGATATAACACATGCTGGTCTAAAAACTTATGGTCAGTTTTGTTCCACGCGATTCTTGGCTGCTTTTGCGTTGTTCTGAGGTTAGGGCCTAACAGTCTGAGTCGCCAGGCTTTGGCGGTAGCGGTTATGTTTATCATGTTTCCCCAGAGAAGTCGTATTGGCATTAAAGGAGGCAACAGACACGCTACTGCCATGCTTCGAAGTCCGTAAAGATTCGCGATAGCTACGGCGCGTGTAACTTGCCGCCAAACCATGAGGAACGTTAGCAAGACACATGAGTACCATATGAACGAACCGGTTTCGTAGATGGTAGGTAAATCGAAGACCAAAGATAAGAGAAAGTAGACGAAAAGCAAGTAGCTTGGTATAAGGATTAAATTGCTGAATTTTGCTTTTACGTCTTTGCAGACCGAGTATTTTTCGATTAGCGTGAGTCGGGAGTCCTTGAATATCTCGGATAGGTTTATCGATTCCATTGTTATACCATAAATCCAACGAGTCTTTTGCGACACCGCGGTTTTAAAAGTATCTGGAAAAAAACTTCGGGTTGCAACGTAGTCCCAGATCATCGTATTATCATCTTCAAGGCGCGGGACCTTCTCAAGGACGTAGTGGATATCGAAACCTTCTCGGGCAAGTATCAGCGACAATTTGTAATCTTCGGTTAGTGTATCTTCTGGAAACACGCTGTTATAGTCATAATGCTCTAGAATCTTCCGTGTCAACACAAAACCTGTTCCCGCAGAGGGCACTATAGCCGACGTTGCTAGTCGGGTTGGCATCATCCTGTAATGATTTTCGGCGAACTCATCGGCATAGGTGCCCGTAGTCATTCCGGCTAAGATGTTTCCTAACCGTGGTTTTCTTTGAAGGGGTATTACAGGAAACTGCAATGCGTCGTGATCATCCAGAAGATAGTTGGTCATTTTGAACTCGTACGGATGAACTACGTCTTCGGCATCATGAACAGTGAGAGAAGCAAACCTCTGGTTGTGGTTTTCTTCATATTCTTTAACATAACGAATTATGTTATTCAGATTATGTGCTTTAGTTGTAGGACCTGGTTGTGGATTCATGACCATATGCACATTGTTATACTTGGATTCGAGTTTTTGCACTGCTTCTACGGTTGGCAGGTCATTGGGGTAAACGCCAATGAATATATGGAACATAGAGCGCGGGTATTGGACAGAAGCAATCATGTGGTCAATAACTGCTTCGATAACATTTTCCTCGTGCCAAGCGGCAACTACAATAGCAAGCAACCTTGGAGGGATCGTGTCCAACTTTTCCAAGGGCACAGATGGTTCGAGTCTGTTGGGTAGATTTGCTATGCACAACAAATCCCAAACCAAGTCGTCGATACTTAAGATGATATAGCAAAACGCAGTTACGGAGCCGATTATATAAAGGATTTCTTTCATGTGTTCCCCTCGAAAAAACGCGCTAACCTGCGTTGAGATCTACGCAATTGTACACACATAACTAGGAAAGGTCAACAATTAATGCGCGCTAGATCTCTTTTGCTTTTTGAGCATATGTGTCTACCGTTTTTATGAACTGGATCATGGCGTTTACAGGGCTGGCATTAGGGTTCCCTTGAACTTTTTTGGCCTCTTCAATTGCTTTTTCTATTTCAACTATAACTGCAAGGGCTTTACTGTGAAAAGGCTCGGCGTCAGAATCTGGGGTAACTTTTTCCAGGGAGGCTTTGGCTGATTCAATATCCTTTTGAACTGCGCTCAGATCTGCCTTTATTTGGCTACCCAGATAGTAAGAATCCCAAAAATCTATCAAAGAAGCCATGGCTTTTTCGGCTGCTTCAAAAGCCTGCTTCACTGCTTCGACAGTTTTCTGGTCCCCTGGTATCGTAAAGGTTTTGGACTCTACATCAAAAGTAGTTACGTAAAGATGTTCATCCTCCTTTAACAATCCTAGTAGTTTGGGTTTGGCCGCTCCTGCAAATCTAGACGCCGAATCTCTTGAGCCTGTGATGCAGCAAAGCACCCTATACAAAGGGTCCGGGCTTATTACGGCTGCGGATACACCTTTTTCAATTGCCATATTCACAGCTCTATCTGCGTATTCCCGAGTTGAATAAGCGCCAAGCTGGGCGATGTGCATAGACAGGGGTTTTAGAGTTACTTGAGCCGACGCAGTTGAATTTCCTGTTGAATCGCCTGGAGGAGGTTGTTCATCTGGTGGAGGGACAGGTTCCTGAGAAGTGCCGGTTCCTTCTGGTTCCGCACCGTTGAAGGGGCCCCGTTCAAGCCACGAAGCCAGGAAATATTTGCCTGTTGCGTACCCCAAACCTACCATTACCACAGCCAGCACGAGGACCTTCACGATCCCAGATGAAACCTTCTGTTTCTTCTTGCGAGTTCTTCTCACGGGTACACACCTCTCGCTGGGATACCATTTTTGATTGCTGTTTCCGATATTTTCTTTTTCAATCTAACTAGTACTACAGATTACACCTATTCTCCTCCATACTCTGGGATACCGAACTTTTTGCGAGCAAAAGTCCTGGCCGGCCCTACAAGGTACAAAGACCCACAACATATCACTACGTCATTAGACGATGCTTTAGAGATAGCAAGTTCCATTGCTTTGTCTAAGTTTTCTTCCACAGTCACTTTCTCAACATATTTTTCTACTTCCTGGGCAAGGATGAAAGGGTCCAAAGCCCTAGGTGTGTGAGGTTTGGTCACGATGACTTCTTGGCATAGGGGACAGATAAAAGAAGTAGATTCTTTGTAGCATTTATCGCCTAGAATTCCGTATACGCATATTATTCTTCTTCCTTCAAGTTCCTTGAGGAAATCTGCAAGAACTTGTGCGCCTTGTGGGTTATGAGCTGCGTCCAGTATTATGAGGGGATTTTTGTGCATTACCTCTAGGCGTCCAGGCCATTCGGTCCGCGCCGTACCTACCTTAATACCTTGATGATCTAAGGCTATAGGTAGAGTAGCGCTTTCTTCCTCACTATTTTGGACTGTAAAGCGCAAAGGTTTTACCCTAGCAGCCTCAAGAGCCGCTACGGCCAAGGCCGCATTTAGTTCCTGGTGTTTTCCTAAAAGAGGTACATATATATGGTCGTACCTGTAATCGGGCCCAATTATATCTATAGTAGGACCTCTAAGAGGAGAAAGGTCGTCTGATCCTATTGTTTCGGGATGTACTTCTTCCCAGGTGACATTAGCAAAAGGCGCTTGCCCTACGATTACAAGGTCAGAGTCTGATTGGGCGGCCCGTTTTCTAATCACTTCGAGAGGTTCTTCCTCTACCACTCCTGTCACTACAGGCACTTTTGGCTTTATGATCCCCGCTTTTTCAAAAGCGATTTCTGAGAGGGTGTTCCCTAACTGGGTCATGTGGTCGTAACCTATTGTAGTTATTACGGAAACTGCTGGCGTTACAACATTAGTGGCATCAAGCCGCCCTCCCAGACCTACTTCTAAAGCTACGTAGTCGCATTCTTCCTGGGCAAAGTACAAAAATGCTAAAGCGGTGTTAATCTCAAACTCGGTGGGATGGTCGAAACCTTCCTTTAATATTTGTTCCACAGCAGGTCGAACTTGGGAAACCAGCTCCACAAGTTTCTCTTTTGGGATCTTCTTGCCGTTTATCATCATTCTCTCGCGGTAGTCTTCCAAATATGGGGAGATATACATGCCCGTTCTGTAACCAGAAGTACTGAGTATGGATGCTACCATGGCGGTTACAGACCCTTTTCCGTTGGTCCCTGCTATGTGGATAAACTTGGCATTTTTCTGGGGGTTACCCAAAATCTCAAGCAGTCTAGTGATCCTTTCCAAACCTAACCTAGAACCAAAGCGCATGCTAGAGTGAATCCAGTCCAGAGCTTCTGCGTATTGACTCTCAACATCTTTTGCCACGTGATCTCCCCACCTTATTAAGAAATTCGAATTTGATTAAGCATGGATATGCGTTTTTTTACAGTCTCCAGTTTCTCGATATTCTCTTGGCGCCTCTTTTTTTGTTTCTCTACGATATCCTCAGGTGCTTTTGTCAGGAATTCTTGGTTACTGAGACGTTCTTCAGTTCTCAAAACATCCTCTTCAATTTCAGACGCCAGTTTTTCGAGCCTCTTGATTTCTTCGTCTATGTTTATGACGCCTGCAAGGGGCAAGAATACTTCTGCGCCTTTGGCCACTGACGCAAGAGCCTTTGCAGGTGGATTTACGTCTGGTTCTTTAAGTGAGATTTCCAATGGATCTGCCCATGCAAGGCGCTTGATGTATGGGGTGAACTCCTCCCACTTTTTCAGCTCATCTACTAGCATTATAACTTTTTCCCTTTTGCCAGTTGGGATATTAACCTCTGCTCGCATGTTACGAATACCTCGGATGACCTCGATTAATGCGCCTATGTCCTCCTGTGCGGCCGTATCTACGTGGAAATTTCCAGGTAAGGGGTATTGGGAAATCATGATGCTGTCCTCACCTTTTCCTTTAGGCAGATAAGACCAAAGCTCTTCGGTAATAAAAGGAGCGAAGGGATGCAAAAGAGCCAGAGAAGTTTTGAGTACGTAATATAGGACGAATTTGGTTTCCTCTTGATTTTCCGAGTTGCTCAGTTCTTCTTTGGAAAACTCGATATACCAATCGCAGAAATCATCCCAGATGAAGTGGATAATAGCATCTAAGGCCTCACCTGGCTCGTATCGTTCAAGGCTATCATGGACTGAGGATATTGTGAGTTCCAGCTGAGACAGGATCCATCTGGAAGCGGGCATGGAAATGTTTTGGTCCAACTGAAAAACATTTTCCTCACCGCCTTCTAGCCATATTTCACCGGGACTCCAGCCTTCTAGATTTGTGAAACAATATCTGGCTGCATTCCACAGCTTATTGCAGAAGTTCCTGGCTCCTTCTATCTTTTCGTCGTAAAAGCGCATATCGCTGCCCATAGAAACCCCACTCACTAGGGATACGCGCAAGGCGTCTGCGCCGTAGTCTTCTACTACATCTAAGGGATCTATTCCGTTCCCAAGGCTCTTAGACATCTTTCTTCCTAAGGCGTCCCTGACCAGACCGTGTATGAGTACGTGATGGAAGGGAGGCTGGTCAGTAAACTCTATAGACATAAAGATCATCCTTGCCACCCAGAAAAATATTATGTCGTACCCTGTGATAAGTATGTCGGTGGGGAAAAAATATTCCAGTTCAGGGGTGTGATCTGGCCATCCCAATGTGGAAAAAGGCCAAAGGGCAGAAGAAAACCAAGTGTCCAAAACGTCTTCGTCTTGATAGACTTTCCCCCCGCATTTTGGGCACGATTTAGGCTCAGATCTTGCGACTATCATTTCGTCGCAATCTTCACAGTACCACGCGGGAATCCTGTGACCCCACCAAAGCTGCCTGGATATGCACCAATCTTTTATATTGTTCATCCAGTGTTCATATATCTTAGTGAACCTTTCAGGGACGAACTTAACGTCACCTTCTTGAACTACCTTAAGGGCAGGTTCTGCCAAGGGCTTCATTTTTACGAACCACTGTTCTGATATGAGGGGTTCTACAGGTGAACCGCATCTTTGACAATGGCCTACGGCGTGTTTTATAGGTTCAGTTTTTACCAGGTATCCGTACGCTTCCAGATCCTTGAGTATTTGTTGGCGACACTGGTATCTATCCATTCCCTCATATTTATCTGCCTCTTGGGTCATTTTTCCTTCTGTATCAATTACAGATACCAAAGGAAGGCCATGCCTTATGCCTATCTCAAAGTCATCAAGGTCGTGGGCTGGGGTTACCTTGACCGCCCCTGTGCCGAATTCAGGGTCTACAGATTCGTCTGCTACGATAGGTATAATGCGACCTACCAACGGCAAGACGGCGTATTTGCCTACAAGTTGTTTGTACCTAGAGTCATTTGGATGCACCGCTACTCCAGTGTCTCCCAACATGGTCTCAGGTCTCGTAGTTGCTACTTCAATAAACTGCTGGTAATTGTGGGCAGGTTTCCATGGGAAGCCTTTATCTTCCCCTTGCTGAATGTGGGATGCGTCTATTACCGGATATCTTACGTAGTACAAGTGCCCTTGTGTTTCTTTGTGCTCTACTTCAATGTCAGATATGGCGGTTCTGCAAGTTAAGCAGTAATTTACCATATAGTCCCCTTTGTATATCAAACCCTTTTCGTAAAGGCGAACAAAGGCCTCGGTAACTGCTCTTGAGCAGCCTTCATCCATGGTGAAGCGTTCTCTTGACCAGTCGCACGAAGCGCCTAATACCTTTAACTGGTCAGTGATTATGTGACCGTATTTTTCTTTCCACTGCCACGCTCGCTCCAAGAACTTTTCCCGTCCCAATTCCCATCTCGAGGTACCTTCCTTTGCTAGCATTTCCTCGATTCTGGCGTGGGTTGCAATTGAAGCGTGATCTGTTCCAGGTAACCACAAAGTCTCTTTGCCCAGCATTCGGTTGTATCGTACGTATATATCTTGCAGAACAGTGTCTAGAGCGTGCCCCATGTGCAATTCCCCTGTTATATTAGGAGGAGGCATGACAATGGAAAACCTGGGCTTGCCAGGCGTTACCTCCGCTCTGAACAGGTTATTTTCCATCCAAAAGGAGTACCACTTTTGCTCGTAAGTTTTAGGATCATACGCCTTGGGCATGTCATTTTTTCTATCCAAAGTTTCTCACCTCGCGCATTTTGTAAAAGTTATAGCCCCTCCGACACAAGGACGAAGGGGCTTATCTCGCGGTACCACCTTGTTTCTTGTACGCCTCAGTTCTCGGGCTTCCTAAATAAAGGGAATTCTGAGACAACAAGCTCTCATAGGTTCTAACGGACCTACCCGTTCAGCCGTACAGGGCTGACTTCTCAGGAGCGACCTTCAACCAAGCCTTTCCGCAGGGCTCTCAGCCGCAGGCCCTACTTTCTGTAGGAGGTACTTGGTTTACTCCTCTCCGTCATGGAATGTAACGATAATTGGGTTCAGTAGAAATTATTATAACCGTTGGCAATGGTAAATGGAAGTAGATACTGTGGAAATAGATGGTGGCCCCAACGGGGATCGAACCCGTGTCGCCGCCTTGAAAGGGCGGTGTCTTAACCACTTGACCATGGGGCCATAAAGTCTGGTGCGCCCGGGGTGTTTCGAACACCCGACCAATCGGTTATGAGCCGACCGCTCTACCCCTGAGCTACGGGCGCATATATGGCTCCTCGAGCAGGACTCGAACCTGCAACCCTCCGGTTAACAGCCGGATGCTCTGCCATTGAGCTATCGAGGAGCGGCAATAAATACTATATCCATCACGTATGGTAGTGTCAAGTGCGTTGCTCATGTTTTTTATGAAGCAAGGGAAGCAAAAGAAGCAACGGAAGAAGCAA
>Ga0209608_1002259_pt1 | contig 13952 bp, 13 predicted proteins | sample AD_UKC130_MetaG_FD_184428 | JGI IMG/M metagenome (GOLD analysis project Ga0209608, IMG submission 184428) | Active sludge microbial communities of municipal wastewater-treating anaerobic digesters from Canada - AD_UKC130_MetaG (SPAdes) (version 2) | ecosystem: Engineered > Bioreactor > Anaerobic... | reverse complement strand
GTCTATCAGTAGCCGAACATGTCGTCGATGATTGTTTGAGCGGAAGCCTTAACCTCTGCAACGGATGTTGCCGGGCTGATCATGTTGTTGATATCGCCGCAGACCTTGCCGTAAGGCAAGCTGCCGTCCCAGCGGCTGCCGAGGAAGTTCATGTAGTAATCCTCTGGCCAGAAGCTCTCCACAGCCTGGTACAAAATCTCATAAGCTTGTTTGTCGGCGACGCGGCTGGCGATGTAGTTATCCAAATCCTCATAGTAATTGTCCAAAGTGAACAGGTAGTTGTCCAGGGCGATCAACCCCAGCGGGTACTCTGCATTCGCTGGGACAAACCAAGCGTCAGCCGTCCCGGGCAGGAAGATCGGCTCATCATTGTACGGCGATTTGGGGAACGGCATGATTCCGTGAGTAAACGGCCAACTGGTGTGATTGCCGAGATAATAGAACGGCAGGAACGCCATGGCAATCTGGCCGGCACTGAACTCGTTCTCTCCTTTGTCGGCAATCTGATCGACCTTGCGCCAATCGACCCACTGGCGTAGTCCCGCCACCCCTTCCGGCTCATCCAAGGACCAGTACACTCTCCCGTTTTCATCCCGTCTGGTTACTGCGCCGCCGTAGGCATACACCAGATTCTTCGGATCAATGTCGGACAGGCCCCATTGATCCACGATACCGTCACCGTCGGTGTCCCGGGTGGCCTTGCGGGCCATTTCCGTCACTTTCTCGAAAGTCCATTCGCCTCTTGCCAACAATTCGTACGGATCCTCCAACCCTTCGTTTGCCAGAAGATCTCTGTTGAAGACGACGAACACCGCATGCCCGTAATCGTCCACGCCGGCGGAGAAGAAGTACATCTGGCCGTTGTAAGCCAACTCATAGTTGCGGTCACGGGTAATCTTGGGCAGCAGCTCAAAGTATTCTGGGGGCAGAATCTCGTTCACCGGGAACAGTGCGCCTCTGGATACTAATCCCCAATAATAGGCGAAGGGTGTCCGCCAGAGGTCGTATTTGGACTCGCCTGCCATGAAGCGGTTCAGAGCTGTATCGCCCACATCGCCCCAGCCGACGATCACCTTTTCATACCCGCCGATATTGAACAGTTCCATCGCTTCCCGGAGTGTTCCAGCCCTTGCCCCGCCTTCTTCAAACTGGGCAATGCCGTCCCAGTGCATGAGAAAACTCACTGTCGCTCCGCCGAAGTCGATCTCGCCAAAATCCATCCGATCGGATGTGTAGGCAAAAGCTCCTGACGCAGCCAACGCCAACACTATTGCTCCCAACACCAGAACTCTCTTCACACTCACCTAGCTCAACCCCCTTGTAGATTAGAGGGCACTGCACAGGTTTAAAGCTGCGCAGTGCCCTACCCAGTCTATCAGTAGCCGAACATGTCGTCGATGATTGTTTGAGCGGAAGCCTTAACCTCTGCAACGGATGTTGCCGGGCTGATCATGTTGTTGATATCGCCGCAGACCTTGCCGTAAGGCAAGCTGCCGTTCCAGCGGCCGCCGAGGAAGTTCATGTAGTAATCCTCTGGCCAGAAGTTCTCGACCGCTGTGTACAGGATTTCATACGCCTGCTTGTCGGCGACACGGCCGGCGATATAGTTGTCCAGATCCTCATAGTAGTTGTCAATCGGGAAGAGGTAGTTGTCCAAAGCCACCAAACCTAATGGGTACTCGGCATTGGCCGGGACGAACCACGCGTCGGCAGTGCCGGGCAGGAACCGCGGAGCGTCTGTGTACGGGCTCTGCGGCCACGGCAGAATACCATGGGTAAACGGCCAGCTGGTATGGTTGCCGATGGCATAGAAGGGCAGGAACGCGAACGCATACTTGCCGGCGCCCCACTCAGCCTCGCCGCCGCTTGCCAAAGCAGTCGGACTGGCGATCTTGTCAACAAGGACCCAGTCTACCCACTGACGCAGGCCTGCGATAGCTTCTTCGGAATCCATGGCGAAGTACACTTTGCCATTTTCGTCACGCTTGGTAATAGCACCGCCGTAAGCATAGACAAGGTCTTTCGGATCCATATTGGACAAGCCGTATTGGTCGATGATACCGTCACCATCGGTATCCCGTGTCGCTTTTCTGGCCATTTCGGTCAGTTTCTCGAAAGTCCACTGGCCGTTGGCATACAGCTCGTAAGGATCCTCCAAACCTTCGGCATCCAGCAGGTCTTTGTTGAAGACAACGAAGGTGGCATGGCCGTAGTCATCGGTACCAGCCGAGAAGAAGTACAGCTGGCCGTTGAATGCCAACTCAAGGTTGCGGTCGTGAGTAATCTTGGGCAGAGCCTCGAAATACTCGTCCGGCAAAATCTCATTCACCGGGAACAGCGCGCCGCGCGATGCCAATCCCCAGTAGAAAGCGAACGGTACGCGCCAGAGATCGTATTTCGACTCGCCTGCCATGAAGCGGTTCAGAGCTGTATCGCCCACATCGCCCCAGCCGACGACCACTTTCTCATACCCGCCGATGTTGAACAGCTCCATTGCTTCCTGGAGCACACCGGCCCGGCCGCCGCCTTCCTCAAACTGGCTAATGGCATCCCAGTGCATCACGAACGATACTGTGGCTCCCTTGAAATCAATGGTGCCGAAGTCCATCCGATCGGATGTGTAGGCAAATGCGCTGGAAGCCAGCATCAAAACCAATACAAAGACCAACAGAGCTCTTTTCATTTTGGTTATGTTCCTCCTTCCTCGTGTCCATACAAAATCATCCGCTGAAAACTCTCTGTACTGCCTGAAAACACCTTAACGACGCAGCTGGGCGCGACCACCTCCTGTCCGCTTTTATGTAATGGGCTTACAGCTGCCCCGGATAATGAGTTCCGTATCCATGAGCTTTGGCTTGCTGGCTTTATGATTAAGAATAATCTTCATGAGCAGTTTGGAAGCTGCAACGCCCATTTCATACTTCTGCTGTCTCACCGTGGTTAAGTTGTAGTGGCTGCTGATCTCGATATCGTCGAAGCCCACGATCGACAAGTCATCGGGGACACTTTTGCCGATCTCCCTCAGAGCTCTGATCATGCCGATGGCAACATTATCCTGGGCCACGACGGCCGTGGGCCATTCATCCAGCTGCTGCAGTTTGTTCACCACATCATACCCGTACTCTTCGTCAAACGAATACTGGAAAATCCATTCCGGCCTGCACTCCATCCCCAGGTCCCGGACCGTGTCCATCAAGCCTTGGTAACGCTTTTCCGCCGGCACAGACTTGGTGCCCCCATCCGCATACCCAATCTTGCGGTGGCCGAGGCTGTGCAGATACTCAACAGCCAGTTTCGCCGACTTGTAGTTGTCGGAGATCACGTAGGACGTAAGGGGCCCCTCCAAAGTCATGTCGACAAACACGGTGGGGATGTCTGATGCCAGAATCGGCTCAAACTCAGCGAGCTCATCCCGGATGTAGCTGAGAAAAATCGCGCCGTCCACTCGGCGGTCTCGGCACTTCTCCAAATAGCCAAAGCTGACACCTGTGTTGCCCGGCCGTTTGTCGGCAAAATAGAGGATGTCGTAGCCTTGGGCTCCCAGTGTTTTTTCAATACCGGGGATCACTTCCCGGAAGAAGCTGTTGTTCAGCTCGCTGGCCATGAACAATCCAACCAAGTATGACTGCTGCATCGACAGGCTCCGGGCCGTAGTGTTCGGCCAGTAGTTGTACTCCCGCATCACTTTAAGCACAGCCTGCCGCGTCTTCTCGTTGATGCCGCTGTAGCCGTTGATCACTTTTGATACAGTCGCCTTGGAAACATTGGCTTTTTTGGCGATATCATCGATTGTGGTCGCTCTTGTCCCCTGTTTTGCCACTACCATTACCCCTGTCAATCAATCTCGGAAACCGGTTTCGATGTCTTGGAGAAAACAATGCGTGCATCCCCTCCACAGTCGCACTCTCCCAAAACCTTCGCATGACATATTTAACAAATATCTAATTGAAATCGGTTTCTATACGGCGGAAATTAATATGCCACGTTTCGGAAGTTACATTAATAAACTATTCGTTAATATAATTCAACCCTTTTTCTGGGATTCCTTCCTAATGGAGAAAAAATTTAACGTGCGGTCGGATCTGTCAAGAGCCCCTTGGCATCGAGAAAAGGAGCCAGCATGGAATGGTTCCATTTAATCACTGATCTTCTTGCCGAAATAGCTTAGGTATTCCAATGCCTTATCGATTTCAGATTCCGTGTATTTCTTTCGCAAACACGTGTTCTCCCGAACAATATGTTTCTAAGCCTTGTAACAGCAGGAAAACCGCTGTCCACCTTGAAAAGAGTACTTGAGGGAACAATCCAGGAAACGGCGAAAGGAATCGACACAAATGGCACTACTTGATCTGCACATTCATTCATCCTACAGCTGCGATGGCCAGTTCAGTCCTGAAGAACTAGTCATAACAGCCAAAGAAAAAGGCCTACAAGCGATCGCCCTGACCGATCATAACTCTGTGAAAGGACTGCCGGAATTTTTGGCGGCCGGTGCGAAACACGGCGTCGAGACAGTGCCCGGGATCGAGATCGATACAGTTCATAACGACCGGGAATACCACATTCTTGGGTACTTCCTCGACTGGCGCGACATCCGTTTGGCCCGCCTGAACCACATGATAGAAAAAACGCAAACCGATCTTATTAGAAGCATGGTCCAAACAGTCTGCCGCCTGGGGTTTCCTATCAACTATCCTGATGTCCTTGCCCACACCAATCGAAACTCGATCCCCGGTTTTGCCTCTATCGCCAAAGCCGTCCTGGAAAAGCATCCCCATTTGGAAATCGACTGTTTCGAGTTTATGCGGCGGTTCCTTGCCCCCAACGTTCCAGACACTTTCACCCAGCGGCTGCCCGCCGCGGGGCAAGTCATTCAGCTGATCCGGGCTTTAGGAGGTGTCCCCGTCCTTGCCCACCCAGGTCAATGCCTCGATCCTGAACAAGCGGGTGATGCCCAGATTGTCCGCACCTTCAAGGACATGGGCCTCAGCGGAGTTGAAGCTCATTCTACGTACCACAGCCCTGGCGGGAACAGCAAATGGGTTGAGCATTGCCTGGCTCAAGAGTTGCTGATCACTGCCGGCAGTGATTTCCACGGCGAGTTCAAACCGGCGATCGAATTGGGGCAGAACTGTGAAACCGACTACCCGGTCCTGGAGCAGTTGAAGCGCTGTGCAAGCCAAATACGCAAGGAGTGAGATTAATGAACCTGATCATCAAGAACGGAACGATCGTCGCTGATTCACTTATCAACAACGGCACGGTGATAGTCGAAGAGGGCAAGATAACTCACGTGTGTGAAAAGCTCAAAGGCGACAGGATCTTGGGCGGCTTGAACCTTGACGGTTTCAAGACCATCGATGCCGGCGGGTGCTATGTCGCCCCCGGCTTGATTGATATCCACATCCACGGTTGTAACGGTGCAGAATTGATGGATGGGACTCACGATGCTCTGCGCACCATGGCCCGCTATCTGGCCCGCACAGGTGTCACGGCATTCCTGCCAACCACAGTCACAGCTTCCAAGGAAAAGACGCGGCAGATAGCCGAACTTGTTGCTGCCTTTGAAAACCAGGCTGGAGAGGCTCAGCTTCTTGGAATCCATCTGGAAGGGCCATACATCAATGAGGCCAAGAAGGGCGCCCAATACGGGGCTGCCATCCGCACGCCCGACTTTGCTGAACTTGAGCATCTGCATCAGATCTTGGGGGACAAAATGCGCTTGGTGACTACTGCGCCTGAGATTCCCGGCGGGCTCGAGACTGTGGATTGGCTGGTGGAGAGGAGTATTGCCACCTCCATCGGCCACTCGGATGCGACGTATGAGGAAGCAGTGGCTGGTTTCACCCGCGGCATTACCCAGGTGACCCACTTGTTCAACGGCATGAGCGGCCTGCACCACCGGGCGCCTGGAGTGGTGGGTGCCGCCTTGACCACCCCCGAAGTGTGGGTTCAGCTGATTGCCGATTTGGTGCATGTGCATCCCGGAGCGATCCGCTTGGTGCTGGCCAGCAAAACGGCGGACAAAATCATCCTGATCAGCGACGCTATTCAGGCAGCCGGCCTCCCCGACGGCGACTATGTTCTGGGCGATCTGCCTGTTATCGTGAAAAACGGCGTTGCCACCTTGAAAGAAGGCAATCTGGCAGGAAGCACACTTAACCTGCTGCAGGCTGTCAAGAATATGATCGACGTATGCGGCGTATCCATCACGGATGCCTTCCGCATGGCAAGCAGGAATCCCGCCGAGTCAATCGGCATCCAAGGCAAAGGATGGATTCAGGCCGGATATGATGCTGACTTGATCATCCTTTCCCCCCGGTTTGAACTGAGGCAAACAATCATCAACGGCCAAGCGGCCGGCCAGTAAGATCCGCGGACAAAACGGGAGCCCCCGCAAGGGAGCTCCCGTTTTCATTTAACACCTTAATAAGTTACTGGATTGCCTTCAGCATCCAGGAATTCCACGTAGAACTTAGCCCATTCGTCTTGGTCCCAGGCGCCGCCGAGCTCAATCTGAAGCGGAGTTCCAGCCTGGATCAAGGTGATCACTTCGGCAGGCAGCGCTGCTTCATACTCACCCACAGTCGGCACTCCTCCGCCAGCCACTTTGTAGATTTCGTCTGGATCTGGCGCTGTGTCGACAATGCGCAGCCGCCACGGATGCTTGGTGATGTTATCACTGGTTTCGGTGATCACAACCTTTGCGGTTACCGCGGTCGTGGGAATAAGCACATTCCTCTATGCCCAGCCCGGTGTATACCCAGTGACTTTGATTGTTTCCGACGAGGCCCAAACAGCCAGTTTCACACAGCACATCACCATCACTGGGGAAGCGGTGGAACAGCCAGCCCTTGTCCTTGAGGCGGCCGAACCAGAATTCCGCGGGCGTCCGGTGCAGGCTGTAGATGTATACGGCAAGCCGCCGCGCTTTGTCCCCCACACACTTTTCTTCACCGCTCGCCCTACCAGGCCTAAGCCGTATCCAAAAGTATTATCCCTTAAGAATGCAGGGAAGGGCGAATTGCCCGCAGCCGTGACCGCGGTTGAATATATTAATGGAAACGATTGGCTAGAACTGGAACTTGACGGCAGCGGCAACAGCCAGCAGCTTTTTGTCAGCTGCAGTGGAGCCGGGTTGGCTCCCGGAAGGTACGCAGCCCGGGTTCATGTCACCTGCCCCGGTGCTGTGAACGAAACCCAAGGGTTTGATGTCCAGCTGCTGGTCCCGCTCCAGGATGCAGGCAACAAATGGTTGGGCAACACCCCCAGGCAAATCATTGATGACCGAGATCTTGTAGGCTTCTATGCCACACCCTGGTTCTGGGTTGGCTGCCATGTCAAGACAGTTGTCCAGGGTTACGGCGGATTCCATCTTACCAATGGGGGCAGAGCCGCCGAAGATCAGTTTGTCCGCTTCACTCCCGATCTACCCGCTGGCAAACACCAAGTCTCGTTTGCCGAAGAAACACCATTCGCTGATGACTCAGCTTTCTGGGTGGTGGTACGGCACCGGGACGGAGTGGAACGTATCTGGATGGAGCCGGCCAAATCGCGGATCATCGGTTCCTTCTATTTTGACGAAGGTACCGACGGCTATGTTTAAATCCACTCCAAGGATTCCCGTGGGCCTGTACTGGCAGACGCCGTGGTTTTTCTGTTGTTGGATGAGACAAATCGGCCATAAACAGAAGGGATTTGCTGTGGTGATAATGTATACTGCTTATGTCCCACAATTTCCAATTCTTGCCCTTCCTCTAAATTTGTGCTAGATTATATTATAATAAAGCAATAATGCCTGGGGGGATCAGCATCTTGAACAACGATGTCCTTTCCCAACACAACCATATCGTTGATCGGGCAGTCTACCTCGCTCTATTGGGGTGCTACATCATTTTCACTATAGTCAATCTGGTTGGCAAATCAGGAGTATTGACTATAGCCGCGTTTCTGGCAGCCATTTTGGTACTGCTCGTGGTAAACACCGGGAAACTGAAGGAGTTTATTCGGTTCAAGAGTTTCGTCTACATTACTTCCACCGCGATCTTGCAGGTGTTCATCTTCTGCCAGGAAGGGCATTTTTCCATGATTGCCGCCATGTTCGGGTTCACCCTAGGAGTGGTGCTGTACTTCCGCCTTGATTTGGTTCTGTACTACGGTGCGATTATCTTCCTGAGCAACGCTGTCGGCGCTGTTCTCGTGCCGACAGCCTACAATGCCCAACCGGTCTCGTTTTGGATCCGCACTGGGATGATCTTTGCCATCAGTGTGTTTGTCGCCGGCTTGGTGGCGCAGCGTTCCAGGTCTGTGATTCTTTTCGCCCAGCATCAAGCCAGCGAAGCTCAGCGAAATGCTGAGAGGATGATGAAGGTTACCGAAAAAGTCAGAGAAGTCGCCAATACCCTGTCCAAGGACAGCGAGCAGCTTGCAGCGGCAACAGCGCAAACCTACGCTGCGGTAGAACAGGTGGCGACCACAGCCAGCGAGTTCTCGGCCGCGATCGACAACGTCAATGTCAAGACACAATATATTGACTCCACTTCCAAAGAGGTTTCGGGGGTAGCGGCCGCCGGACGGGACAGTGTGGCTTTTGTGGCGGAACAGGCCAATCTCCTGCAGAGCAGCATCGAAGCCACGGTGAAAATCATTGAGGACCTGGGAGCCAGGTCCCGGGAGATTGGGCAGATTATCACTACCATAAACGATGTGTCGGATCAGACCAATCTTTTGTCCCTTAATGCCACCATTGAAGCGGCGCGGGCCGGAGAGTACGGCAAAGGATTTGCCGTCGTGGCGGACGAAGTGCGGAAGCTTGCTGAGGAAGTCTCCAACGCTTCAGGAGAAATCGCGGTCATGATCACCAAGATACAGCAAGATGCCGACCTGGCCGTAAAAGAAATCCAGAACAATTCCAGGCAGGTCCAGGAAACGGCCAAATCTGCCTCTTCCGCAGTGGAGAGCCTTTCCAACATTCTCGAAAAGATAGGAGTCATCACCGACGACATCGACGCCGTGGCCGCCTCGATGCAGGAGATAGCCGGCGGAAGCGAAGAAGTGGCTGCCACCACCGAGCAGCAGTCGGCCACCGTATCGGAGGTAAGCTCCATGGCTGAGCATCTGAACCAGCTGGCCCAGCAGCTGAACGACCTGCTCAACTCTTAGGTTTCGAACCGGATTCCCAAGAGTCTCATCAGCTGGAAGAGGTTGACATATTCTATAGAGAATTCCCGGCAGATATTGGGTATGGTCACTTCGTTCCTGCTTTGGGGTTCATACCTTTCCTGGGTCACCACCACATGGCCGTGGGCCAAAGCATGGGCGCACAGCCACGATTCAGCCGTGCCGGCGAAGGCGGCCTTTGCGGAGCCGTAATAGACGGGGTTTGCCTCAACCGCCGCCATGATGCGGGAGTAAGTTTCAATGACCTTATCGTCTTGGGAGCTTTTGATTGTGAAAGCTCCCTCGTTTGTTTTCAGCCATTCCGACAGCTGATCCTCGGCGGCATAAATCACTTGGCACACTCTGTCCACGAGAATCAGCCGGTCTTTTCCATTGACCGCAAGCTGGCGCCAGAAGGCCGGCGCGATGTCAAAAGCGTAGAAACCGCGGCTTGCGCTGATCAGCACATCTGCATCGAGCGCATACTGCTTATCCATTGGCCATGACACCCTCTTTCACTTTGTCGTAGGATTTTCCGTTAACCCCCAGCAGTTTGAAGGCATAAGTGTATTCGATCGCCCCTGCTTCCGCGTTTTTGATCACCGCCTCCTTGAATGCCGGGCTGATTCGGGAACTGTATGTCCGGTAGTAGTTGGGTGTGGGTGGTTTGACACTGCTTTCGCCTCCTTGGCCGTCAAGTTCCGCAGGGGCTTTGCTGTCCTCGCCTATAACCAGTGCGGCTGTTTCCCCGGAGATTAAGCCAAGACGCTCGAGTCGTGCCGCCAGCGCCTGCTTGCTCACCTTGAAAAGCCTGGACAAGCGCCCGATCTGCTTGGGAACTTCTTCTGCGTCATCCCACAATTCGCGGATTTCGGCTTCGGGCATGATAAATTCCACTGCAAGCGCGCTGATCTCTCCTTCTTCATTGACAACGTCCGCGTCTTGCGCAGCAAACAAGTAATCTTGCTCAAAAAGGACGTGGGCAAACTGATAAACCAGGCTGAAGACTCTTCCGGTTTTTGTGTCGCTGCGGTTAATGAAGATCAAGGGAGCGACTGGATCGGACAAGGTAAAGGCTCGGAATTCGTCTGCGTCCAGCCGGCGTCGGGTGGATGTGCCCACAATGCCGCTCTGCATCACCAGAATGCCAGCGGACTCCAGTTTCTTCTTGAGCAAATTGTAGACTGCGTCAAGGTCCCGAGTTTCCTCATGCCATTTATCTTTTAACTCCAGCAGTTTCCGGACCAAACTTGCGTCGGCGGCAGCCTCCCCGCTCGCCTGCTCCCGAAACCGTGCGGCAATCTCCAGCTGATCCCATCCAAGCTTCCGCCTGTACCTGCTCATCCAGTTGCGGCGCATGGCCATCTCCAGAATCGTGTCTTTGAGGTTTTTGCTCATCGCCGGAAGTTCGCCTGGAAGCGCCCGGAATTCTGCCGCGGCGGGATCCTGTGGTGGGTTATCCAAAAATAGAAAGCCAAAAGGTATCTGGAGAAAGGCGGCGATTTCTTCCGCCTGTTTGAAGGTGGGGTGTTCATCTCCATTAATCCACCGCTCTATTTTAGGGTACTTGGCAGAGATCTCTTCCTCAGGTTTTCCCGATTCGCGGATGGCCCACAACAAGATCTCTTTCCGGATAGGTACTCTCGACATCGGTGCCTTTCAGCCTCCCTCTTGCGAACATAGTGAATATAAGAAGGCAGTACCTGCCGATAAGATCCTTGGACTGGAATCCTTCATCGATACACAGGGCAGGTACTGCCAACATCCGGCTAACGGCTCATCCACGCCGGACAGTTATATATTTATGCATACAATTTCGGAATTCCTGCTCCAGATTGCATATTTTTGTCGGTATTTGCAGATTTCCACAATGTTGAGTAAAGTGAACGCAGCCGGAGGCGGAAAACACAGTCAGCGACGGAAAAAGGCACCTTCCCGGCGGGAAGGTGCCTTAGTTTTCACTTGTCGGCCGCTGTCAGCCTATTTGTACATGAACCACAAATCAGTATAGGTTTCGCTGTCGACAAATCCGCCCAGGATGCGGTCCCGAGTCTGGCCGTCAGAGGAATCGTTGACCTGTACAGCCATCCCGACCTTGGTTCCCAAGCCAATGTTGAATTCCGCAAGCTTCGGGTGCTTCATGCTCAGGATGACTTGGCCGCGGTAGCCGAAGTCTGTTTCCTGGATCAAGACATCGTGATATTCGTTGGGGGCTACATAGTAATCTCTGTCGGGATAACGGACGACAACCTCATAGCCCTTGGCTTCGGTCTCGGCGACCATCCACTTCTGCCTGAGTCCATCGTCATTCCTGATTTGCCATTCCAGACTGTCTGCCTCATAGATATATCTTTCGGTCTTCTGGTTGCCCAAAGGCCAGTCAGTGTAGACATCATACTGGATGTAGACATTGTCGTCATCCCAGAATACCCAAACCTTCCAGCCGACGTCTTTATCGTCAACCTTCTGGAATGCCTGATAAACATTCTTCTCTTCCACCGGCCAAGGTTCGCCGAGCTTAAGCGGAGCAAGAGCCTTCGGCGCCTTGACACCTGACGGCGGCATCACTTCTTCGTCGATGACCTTGACGGGAACCTCCGCTGGGGCCATATCACCGTATTTGACCGTCAGTTTGGTTTCTCCAACCTGTTTGCCTTCAAGGACTGCACTGTTTGCTTTCTGCGGGGCCACAGCCGCCACGCCTGCGTCGGCAATCTCCCATGTGAGATCACCAGCTTCAAGTTTGACGACATTGCCCTCTTCATCCGTCACAGTGGCCGTCAAGTCAACCGTGAAAACCCCGCTGGCCAGGTTGATGGTGACATTGTCCGGCCTTACCGCGACTGTGCCTGGTTCGCCCGGCTGCTGGCATCCAGCCAAGCCGATTGCTAAAACTAACGCAATCACAAACAAGGCGATCTGTTTCCGCATTTTGACTCTCCTTCCTTGACGATAGTCGTTTATTTATTATGCAAGTGGAACCACAAACCCTTTTTTTGATAATCTTCAATAGTTTTGCCGGACACTGCTTGGAAATATTTGCCGCAGCTTTGAATTTTGAGAAGGATTATCATTATCGATCACGAATTAAGTATATATAACCACCGAGGAGGTGTATAAATGAATAAACGGACAATCACCATAGGCGGCCATCCTGTCACCGTCGTTGGCAAACCCCTTGCCGTCGGGGACACGGCGCCTGATTTCTCTCTATTGGACAACGATTTCAATCCTGTTTCGCTGCAGGATTTCGGCAATCAGATAAAACTGATCAGCATTGTCCCTTCACTGGATACTGGAGTATGCGACCATCAGACACGCCGTTTCAACCAGGAGCTTAGTTCTCTCGACAATGTGGCTGTGATCACCGTCAGCGTGGATCTGCCGTTCGCCCAAAAGCGGTGGTGCGGCAGCGCAGGGCTGGATCATGCGGTTACCTTGTCGGACTATCTGAATGTGGAGTTCGGCAAAGCTTATGGAGTGCTGATCGAGGAGAGGCGGCTCTTGGCCAGGGCGGTTCTTGTCTTGGATGGGCAGAACAAGGTTACATATGCCGAATATCTGGACGAAGTATCAAAGCACCCGGACTATGACAAAGCACTCGCAGCCGTCAAGGCTCTTCTCTGACACACCTCCCCAGAAATAGGCGGGTGAGTTTTTTACTCACCCGCCTTCTGCTTTTTCAGTACAAGTGCACCAGCGTCCTAGGTGGATTATCCCCCTTTGTAGTGGGTGGGCGGCCACTGCTGCCCATGTGCTTCCGAACCATACCTCTGATCCAGAACCAGAAGCAATTGTTATCATATGATAACAATACTCTTGACATCAAATGCTCTACTTGCTATGATACGGTTAGTCAGGGGAGGAGATGGATATATAGGAGAGGTTTTCTGTGACAGCTTCCATCGACCGGAGCAAGATTAGAGATTTCTTGCTCGAAATGAGAATGATATTGTCAAGAGAAAACAGCTTTCATCTAGTCGAGAGAGATAAAAACCTACAGGCTCTTAGAAACAACCATTTCATTATCCATTCAAAGGACGAAGAGTAAAAAGGAGGGGCTTTGAATGGAAACACTATACTGCTCAAGATGCAATCTATTCACAGAATTCCGCGTTCAACAAACTTATGAAACCCATCAAGTCCGTGGTGAGGAAATCACTATTCTCACTGACGTGGCCTATTGTGCGCATTGTAATGAGAAGGTCTTTCACGAAGAATTAGATAACCGTACTCTGCTGAAAGTTTACGACGAGTATAGGAAGCGTAAGGGCTTGATAACTCCTGAACGTATCCGCGCTATTAGAACGAAATATGGATTGAGCCAGAGAGCGCTGGGAAGACTTTTGAAACTCGGCGAGATTACTATCAATCGGTATGAGAACGGAGCATTACCTAGTGACGCCCACAACGAGTTGCTAATACTGATAGAAGATCCGGCCAATGTGCAAATACTGCTCGACCAAGCCGGCAGCAGTTTGACCGAACGAGAAGAAGCTAACTTGCGAAAAAGGCTAGACAATCTGCTTGCTACGAGCACACAAGAGCTGCTCATGGAGTCCAGGGGCGTGTGAATGGGTTTTCACTCATCGATTAAAGTTGGCGGTGTTGAGTACAAAGTATAGCTGAAAGATAACGATTTTTGTTGGATGAAGAATATTGATGAAGAACAGTGACCCGGTCACATAGATTGAAAGTTGATCCATGTAAGAGATGCCAATATATATATAGTATCTCGTACATGAAAATTGTCTACAATTAAGGTTCTAACGCTTTCCCTGACGGCGTTTCGG
>Ga0209608_1002256_pt1 | contig 13969 bp, 12 predicted proteins | sample AD_UKC130_MetaG_FD_184428 | JGI IMG/M metagenome (GOLD analysis project Ga0209608, IMG submission 184428) | Active sludge microbial communities of municipal wastewater-treating anaerobic digesters from Canada - AD_UKC130_MetaG (SPAdes) (version 2) | ecosystem: Engineered > Bioreactor > Anaerobic... | reverse complement strand
TTTGATCCTAGAACTAGACCTTGGTACAAAGATGCTGTAGCAAAGCCTAATGAAGTTATTATTACTGATCCATATATTGATGTTGTAACAAAAGATACCTTGGTTACAGTATCAAAGGCGGTTAAAAGTAGCAAAGGTGAAATTGTTGGTGCAGTTGGAATAGATCTTTCTATGGCAAAGATAAGTGAAATGCTTAAGAAGGATCTAGGATTTAAAGAAACTTTGTTTGTAATAAACAATAAAGGGATAATAATATTTCATCCAGATACTACAAAGATTGGGTTAGATATCTCAAACGAAAGTTATTTTGAAAATTTGAAAGGACAGACAAACGTTTCTTATGTTAAAGATGGCCCAGTATTTTATACGTGTACAAAACTTAATGGAATTGATTGGACGTTGATAACTGAGGTTAACGTTAAAAATTTATTTGGTGAAGTTAGATCAATCACTAACGTAAATCTTTTTATAGTTATAATAGTTGCGGTTTTAGCTATATTATTGGGGATATTCTTTACAAACAGGTTTATTACTAAGCCAATTAATCAATTAAAAACTCATATCACTGAAATTGCAAAAGGAGATCTTACACAAAAAGTAGAAATAACTTCAAAAGATGAAATAGGAGAGATGGCAGGGGCATTAAATGAGGCTATTGAAAGTTGGGCAAATTCAATAGTTTCGATAAGAGAAGGCGCTATTAATATAGATGGTTCATCATCAGAGATAATGAATATCTCTAGAAATAGTGCAAAATCCTCTGAAATTTTATCCCAGAAGGCATCGGAAATTAGCGAGAATGCACAAGATACTTCCGCTTCAGTGGAAGAAGTAACATCTGGTATTGAAGAAATAGCTGCTTCTGCACAAAACGTTTCTAGATCGGCTCAAGAGCTTAATCGAGCTGCATCTGAAACTGAGAACGCTGCTAATGAAGGCTTGAAATCAATAAATTCAATAAGTGAAACAATAAAAAACGCTGTTAATAAGTCAAAAGAAACTCAAAGTGTTGTAAAGGAGTTAATTGAAAGGTCTGTTAATATAGGTAAAATTGTTGAGACCATCAATTCTATAACAGAACAGACTAATCTTTTGGCTTTAAACGCTGCTATAGAAGCTGCAAGGGCAGGAGAAGCAGGAAGAGGCTTTGCAGTAGTAGCGGATGAAATAAGGAGCCTTGCTGAAGAGTCAAAAACAGCGACTACTAAAATAGAGGAGATTCTTGATGGAATTAAAGAAAGTACAAACGTTGTTGATAATTTTACAAACGAGACTGTTGAAATAATAAATCGAATAGATGATCAAATGACAGACATAAGTTCCAACTTTAAAGAGATATTATCTATGGTTAAAAATTTGAATGATGGGATAGATAATCTTACAGCAACTTCACAAGAACAAAGCGCAAGCACTGAAGAAATGAGTTCTGCAATGGATAGAGTTGCTCAAGCTGTAAATTCCATAAGTGAAAGTTTACATGAGATTTCAAAATTGATCTCTACCCAAAAAGAAGATGCTAAAAAACTTGAACAGAGTGCAAAGAAACTATCTGAATTAGCTGAAGAACTCTCAGAAAAAATTAAAATGTTTAGAGTATAGGAGAAGGAATTTTGTTTAAACTGTATTTAGCTTATTATTTAGAAGCATTAAGCGATAGTCAATTAGAAACTATATCTAATTTAAAATTTGAAACGTATGAAAGAGATGGTATCAACAAATTTAGAAAGGAAATAAATTCTAAAAACGAAACATATCAGATTTTGAAAATATTTAAAATATTTGAGATAGTTCCAGGATACGCAGTTCAAAAAGAAGATATATATTATGATTTTGACGAAGAATCACGTGAAAAAAATGATTTAATAATCTCTGTACTAGGGCAAGATTTTCTGATTTTTTTGTTAACTCTTTTAGATAATGAAAAAGATTCAATATTGAAAGCTCGAGAAAATATTGGTTTGATGTTAGAATCTCTTTCGTATGACTATATGGTTCAGATAAGTTTATGGAATAAGTATGGATTCGCAAGGTTGTATATAAAACAAGGTGAAAAAGATCTGGGTTTTATAGATTTAATTAATAGGTGGTATAAAACGGAACAGGAATACAAGATTTTTTTTGAAGATTTACTAAAAGATAATCGAGTAAAAAAATTGTCTAGTTATTTTATCAGAAAAGAAGGTTATGTTAAAATTACTTAACAAACAAAATTAAAGTTGAAAAAGCATTAAGAGCGTCTAATCGTCTTTTATGATGATTAGACGCTTTTATTTTAGGATAACGACTTATTACAGAGATTGAGAAATGTTACTAAAAATTGTAAAATGTATTATGAGGATGAAAAATATTTCATAAGGAGGTTATTTTTATGTACAGGGTTGCTGTTTGGGGTTTTGGAGCCATGGGAAGCGGAATAGCCAGAAATGTTTTGAGTAAATTCGACTTACAATTGGTTGGAGTTTATGATATTAGAAGAGAGTACATTAACAAAGATGTAGGAGAGTTATTGGGAGGAGGAAAAAACGGGGTTAAGGTATTTGAAAATCCTGAAAAAATGATTGTTGAAACAAATCCTGATCTTGTTGTAATAGCAACCTCTTCTTTTATATCTACTGTAAAAGACCAAATAATCACCGTTTTAAGAAATAATGTTAATGTAATTACAATTGCTGAGGAAATGGCGTATCCTTTTTATACTGACATAGAAGCAGCTAATGAGATAAATAATGTAGCTATTAGACACAACGTAAGTGTTTTGGGAACAGGTATAAATCCTGGTTTCGTCCTTGATACCTTAATAATAACGCTGACGGGAGCTTGTTTAAATGTTAGAAAGATAAAGGCTTCAAGAATAAACGATCTTTCTCCTTTTGGTCCAACAGTGATGCAAACTCAAGGTGTTGGTACAAATCCTAAAGAGTTTGAAAAAGGTATCGAAGATGGCTCAATAGTTGGGCACATAGGATTTGAACAATCAATAGACATGATCGCCGATGCTTTAGAATGGAATATTACTCACATTGAAGAAATAAGAGAACCTATAATTTCAAATGTTAAAAGAGAAACGAAATATGTTAAAGTGGATCCGGGGATGGTTGCTGGTTGCAAACATATTGCTAAAGCTTATTCAGATGATAAATTGGTAATCGAATTAGAACATCCTCAACAAATTCTTCCTGAACTTGAAGGTGTTCAAACAGGTGATTATATAAACATTGAAGGGAATCCTAATATTTCTTTATCAATAAAACCAGAGATTCCTGGAGGTAAAGGTACTATAGCTATTGCTACTAATATGATACCTATTGTTATAGAGGCGGAACCTGGTTTATTAACCATGTCTGATTTACCTATTCCAAGAACATTAATAGGAGAATTTTATTGAAAGGAGAGATTTTATGAAAGCCAAAAAAGGAGATTGGGTTCAGATTCACTTTGTGGCTTTGAAACCTCAGGAAAGGTCGGAACATTTACCTGAGGATACAAAAAAGGTTCCCTTTGAAATTCGTATAAAGGGCTTTTTGCAGAATGATGAAGCTAATGTAGGTGATTTGGTGAGTATAAAAACTCCTATAGGCAGAATCGTCGAAGGAAATTTAGAAAAGATAAATCCAAAATATGAGCATAATTTTGGAGAACCTATTCCCGAACTTTTAGAAATAACTATGGATTCATTGTTTGAAGGTGATAGAAATGGATAGATCTTATGAAGGCATTATGAGCAGGCAAATAGAAATAATAAAAAAATCAATTGGAGTTGACTACGATAAATTTGAAATCGAAGGAATAGCTTTTGATTATCAAAAGATGATGAAAGAAGCTGGTTATACAATATCGGAGATCCAAAAAATACAGAGGGAAACTGCGGTAGGGAATACACCTTTGGTTGAATTAAAAAATTTAAATGCATTAATATCAAGATGTTCAGATAGAGGAAAAGGTGCAAGAATATTCATAAAAGATGAACAAACAAATCCTTCAGGGTCGTTTAAAGACAGAAGGGCTTCTGTAAGTGTATATAGGGCTAAAGAATTAGGCTACAAAGGAGTTATTGCAGCAACGAGTGGTAACTATGGGGCGGCTGTTGCATCTCAAGCCGCAAAAAGAGGTTTAAAGTCAATTATTGTTCAAGAATGTTTTGATTCAAGAGGTGTTGGTCAACCGGAGATTTTAGAAAAAGAAAGGTCTTGTGCTGCATATGGAAGTGAAATAGTTCAAACTACGGTTGGTCCAGAACTGTTTTATTATACATTGCTACTTCTAGAAGAAACAGGCTTTTTTAATGCTTCTCTTTATTCTCCTTATGCTATCGCTGGTATAGAGACTTTAGGTTGGGAGATAGCTAAACAAACGCAACAAATTACAGGTAGGTTTCCTGATGTAGTAGTGAGTACTCATGCAGGTGGTGGTTTAACCACAGGTACAGCAAGAGGTCTTCAAAAGGCCGGAGCAACAAATACCCTAGTAGTTGGTGCAAGTGTGGATCTTAGAGGCCTTCATATGGCTTCTGATGAGGATTTCAACAGAAAATCATTTACGACGGGACACACGGGGTTTGGTATTCCTTTTGCCGTATTTCCGGATAGATCGGATGTTCCAAGAAATGCTGCTAGAGTTCTTAGATATATGGATAGATATGTTCTTGTTACACAAGGTGAAGTTTTTTATATGACAGAATTACTTGCAAAGTTGGAGGGTCTTCAAAGGGGACCCGCTGGAAACACATCATTGGCTGCTGCTTTTGCCTTGGCTAGAGAGATGAACGAAGATGAAATAATAGTTGTAAATGAAACTGAATATACAGGTGCAGGAAAATTACCTAGTGCTCAATTAACATTTGCAAAACAAAACAACATCGAAGTAAAAAGAGGGGATCCGATAAAAGAAGACAAACCCGGTGAAAGGATTGTAATCCCTGAGAGTCCTTTACAGATTGGTTATATAGAAATACCAATGATCCAGTTAAAAGAATCATATATAAATCAACTTTTTAAAAGGTTAAATAAGACAGAATTTACCAAGAAAGAAATAGAATTTATTGCTGAAGATATAAAAGAAAGCATCGGAACTGTTCAAAAATTGATAGAAAAACTAAGAGATAATTTTTAGTGCGAGGTGGTTTTTATGAAAGATAGACCAGATGATTTCGTCGAAAGATCAAAGAAACTGCAGCACATGACAGACGAGGAGTTAGATAAATACTTTTGGGAACTTGCGGGAAAGGTAGTCGATCCTTTGGTAGCACTAGCCCAAACGCATACTTCTCCTTCCATAGAAAGATCGGTTTTGCTTAGAATGGGTTTTAATTCCTTGCAAGCAAAGGCTCTTGTAGAAAGAATTACTCAAGAAAGGCTTTTATCTAAAGGTGCAGGCAATGTAGTATATCAGCTTGCGAGACTAAAAAATATTGATATCTTGCAAGCAGGCGAAGAACTGATAAAAGGAAATTATTGGGAAGAAGTAGAAAATTTATTCAAAGGTGGGAGTGTAGATGAAACTTCAACCAAATGAAAAGATAAAAGTGGAAGAAATACTGAAAGATCTAGAAAATTATATCCCAAAAAGAAAAGGGTGGACGTGGAGGAAAAAATTACCTGAAGGAGTAAAAAAAGGTGATTTTGATTATTATCAAATAAGTGAAGATTTAAAAAATTCTGTGCATTTACCTTCAGCTCACTATTTTGATAACATTGATCCTCAACCTGATACTGTAATAACATCAGAAATTGCTTCGGGTAGATTTGAAGAAGATATACGAAGGATGAGAATGGCTGCCTGGCATGGAGCAGATCATATAATGGTTATTAGGACACTGGGTCAAAGTCACGTGGATGGTCTTCTTGAAGGAACGCCTGAAGGAACTGGGGGTATTCCGATAACTAGAAAACAGCTTAGAGCTACTAGGAAAGCTTTAGATCTTATAGAAGAAGAAGTTGGGAGAGAGATAAATCTTCATAGTTATGTATCAGGGGTAGCAGGTCCTGAAATTGCGGTACTTTTTGCTGAGGAAGGGGTAAATGGGGCACACCAAGATCCTCAGTATAATATATTGTATAGAGGAATAAATCCAATAAGGTCTATTGTAGATGCTGCAGTTGCAAAGAAAATTATGGCTTCTGCTAATATGCTTCAAATAGATGGGGCTCATAATGCCAATGCATCTGCTAAGAAAGCTAGAAATGTGATGCCTGAACTACTTGTACAGCATGCAATAAATTCATTATTTTCTTTAAAAGTTGGAATGAAGAAAGAAAATATAGCTTTATCAACTGTACCACCGGTTGTTTCGCCTTCTCCTGAGTTTAGAATTAATTTAGTGTATGCAGTAACCTTAAGAGAATTATTTAACGGATATAAATTTAGGGCTCAAATGAATACAAGATATATTGAGTCAGATTTGTTTGATGCTACCAGGATACATGTATTAAATACGATGATATCAAGATTGACATCTGCTGATATTCAATCGACAATTACGCCAGACGAAGGACGAAACGTTCCATGGCATATTAATTCTATAAGAGGTGTTGAAACCGCAAAGCATACTTTAATATCTGCAGATGGGATAAAAAAATATGTCAAACTTGATGAGGGAAAAATAAGGGAAGAAGTTAGGGAATTAAAGATGAGAGCTATCTTGATGCTTGAAGAAATTATTGAAATGGGAGGTTATTTTGAGGCGCTAGAAAATGGTATGTTCGTTGACAACGGTTTTTACCCAGAGAGAGCAGGAGATGGTATCGTCAGATCTAAGAATGGAGAAATTGCTGCAGGAACTGTTGTACCAAGAGATAAAGACTATAGGGCACCAGTATGTGAACATTTTGGGTACAATAATTTACCCAAAAATATCGAAAAACCTTGTGATTTAATTGACGGATGTACGTTACATAAAAGAGAAAAGATTCAGTATATAGATGAATTAGACGAAGAAGATAATGTTGAAAAAAGGCTTTCTGAAATAAAAGAATATAAAAGTCAAAATCTTGTAAAACCAGAAGTTGAATGGAGCTACGATGGGTGGATCCAGTTAGATATGACTATACCAGAACCAGAAGAATATGCTCAAGCAGCCGCAATAGAGATATGCAAAAGAATGGGCCTAGAAGAGATACAAGTTATAGGTAAAACAATTTTACATCCTGCAGAAGGTACTTATTTAGAGTTGAAAGGAAAGGTTCCTTTTTTTGTTAAAAAAGATGAATTACAACTTCCAAAGAAAGAAGAATTACTTGATGACGAAGAACTTTTTGAGTTTTTTAGTAAACATAAAGTGAAGGTTGTAGCAGGTACTATTGGAAATGACGAACATAATATTGGAATAAGAGAAATTTTGGATATAAAACATGGTGGCATAGAAAAATATGGAATAAGTTATGTGTACTTGGGTACCTCTGTACCGCCAGAGAAGATTATAGATGCTGCGATAGAAGTAGGTGCGCAAGCAATATTAGCTTCTATGATAATTACCCACAACGATGTTCATATTCAAAACATGAGAAAATTGCATCAAATAGCTGTAGAAAAAGGGGTAAGAGATAAAATATTGATCATAGTAGGAGGGACTCAAATAACTAATGATTTAGCTGTTCAAAACTATATGGATGCTGGGTTTGGAAGAGGAACTACCGGTAAACATGTTGCAACTTTTTTAACAAAAAAGCTGAAAGAAAAAGAAATCTAAATAGTAATAAATTAATATCGTTTAAATATAATTAGGGTTCTCGCACCCTAATTATATTTTTATATGTAGATACAGAATTTTAGCCATTACATTCATAATTTTTGATATAATAAAGTAAATGTGATAATTTTGGGGTTGTTTTAAAAGAAATCTATTAAAATCGAATAATTTTAAATCTTAAAGTATTAGGGATTTAATTGTGGTTACAAGGGTGCTATACTAAATTCACAAAGGGGCTATACGACGAAAAAATGTGGATTTAACAAGTTAGTATAAGGGCAATGATCCTTTCAATTTTCTTCGTGTGAATATTAAAGCATAAATATCCTAAGAGGTTGTGTGGATATAAATTTTTTAAAAGGAGGAGGAAAGTAATGGGTTTTCAAATAAAAACGAAAGCGCTGAGAGATGCTATAGAATTAGCTAATAACGCAGTTTCAAGAAAAACTACTAACCCAATTTTATCTGGCGTGAAATTATATATTGAAGATAACGTTTTGCATATCTATACAACTGATTTGCAAACAGGCTTCCACAAATGGCTAAAGGTTGAAGATGCAGAAGGTCCTTTTTCGACAGTTGTTGAACAAAGGGTTTTTTTGGAGATATTATCGAGCCTTTCTTCAGAAACTGTAAGAATAGATTTAGATGGTGTGGTTAGATTGGCTGGAGGGAATTCTAATTTTAAACTTCCAATGATGGATCCGGAAGAGTTCCCCGCCTTGACCTTTGATGTTTCTGGTAACGCAATATTTTTAAATAAAAATGTCATTTCTAAAATGATAGATAAGGTTATGTTTTGTGCTCTAAAGGATAGTTCACCTTTATCAAGGAATCTTAATTCTATTTATTGGGATTTTCGAAGAAGCGGCTTTTTAAATCTAGTAGCATCAGATTCTTTTAGGTTGGCTTTATCTGAAATTGAAGTGGGGGAAGAAAATCTTCTTTCACCTTTTCTTTTATCTTTGAGAAGTATAGAGGAGTTGAGATTGATATTATCTTCTGCTAAAACTGAAAAGATAGAAATCATTCAAAGTGGTTCACAAGTACTTTTTAACTTTGAAGAAGATGATTTACAGTTGATTTTTAATACGGTAGAAGCAGAATTTCCAGATTATCTGTCAATTATTCCTCAAGGTTTTATAACTAAAATTAAAGCTAAGACATCTGATTTTTTATACGTTATGAAGAGAATGTCTATAGTTTCTGGAAGGGAAGAATATACGCTATTAAACATAAAAGATGGAATTATCACTTGCTATGCAAGTTCGCCTGATGTTGGTGAAGTCAGAGAAGAGATAAAGGTTGATCAAGAAGGAGAAAATATTGAAATAGCGTATTCACCAAGATTTTTTAGAGAGGCTCTAGAGAAGATAGAAACAGTAGAGTTTGAATTTAATATTTCAGGAGAAGAGAAACCCACGGTTTTAAAGCCTTTCGAAGATAATAGCTATATGTATATAATAATGCCTAAAAGGAAAGCTTAATAAATGTTGAAAATAGGTTTTGGTTATGATGTACATCCTTTTGAAAAAGATAGAAAATTGGTAGTTGGTGGTGTAGAAATTAAACATCCAAAAGGTATAGGATTATCTGGTCATTCGGATGCAGATGTGTTGTTTCATGCGTTGATAGATGCATTATTAGGAATGTGTGATATGGGTTCAATAGGAGAATTATTTTCTGAGACAGATGAATATAAAAATATTTGTAGCTCTATACTTTTAGAAAAGACTTGGCTAAAGATTAATGAAAAGTATAACGTAACAATAAATAACATAGATTCCACGATTATTTCAAGAAGTTTACAAATTGCTCCTTTGGCTAATTTTATGAAAAATAATATATCTAAAATATTGAAAATACCAACAAATATTATTAGTATAAAAGGAAAAAGTGGCAATGGGCTTGGAATAGGCGGGACTGACCAAGGTATAGAAGCATATTGTGTTGTTCTAGGTGATGTTATTGAAATATAGAAAAATTCATGACTTTGATTTATCAAGAGAAGAAATGGTTCACATTCAAGAAAGACTAGCACAAGAAGTTGAAATTATTCCTTACCAAGGTGTTCCTCAGATAGTTAGTGGAGTAGATCTATCTTTTCAAAGAGATAAGGCAATTGCTGTTATCGTAACGTTTGACTATAAAAGCCTTTCTTTGATAGATTTGACATGGGCAATAGAGTTTGTAAAGACTTCTTATATGCCAGGATTTCTTGCTTTCAGAGAATTACCTATTTTTTTAAAGGCTTGGGAAAACCTTCAAGTTGAACCTGATGTTGTGTTTTTCGATGGTCAAGGCTACGCCCATCCTCGAAGAATGGGGCTCGCAACTCATGCCTCTTTTTTTATTGAAAAACCTACAATTGGTATAGCAAAATCAAAGTTAGTAGGTGATTTTGTGGAACCTGGATACAAAAAGGGAGATTATTCTTTTTTGTATCATAAAAACGAAAAAATAGGGATCGTTTTAAGAACCAAAGATAAAGTTAAACCTGTTTTTATTTCTCCAGGAAATTGGTTAGATTTTGACGACTCACTGAGATTTACACTACATTTTTGTACCAGATATAGAATCCCAGAGATAACTAGACAAGCACATATATACACTCAAAAGTTAAAAGAGAGGGGATTTTGGTGAGCCAAAAAAAATCAAGAAATTTTATATACTTTGCGATGGTCATTTTTTCAATGGTTATGAATACCCTTGCTCCGCTTATGACCTCTATTCAAGAACGATTTTCAATTTCAGTAGCGGTATCTTCAATACTACCTTTTATAAGTACTTTAGGCACAATGATTTCTAACTTTGTTGGAGGATTTTTCATAGCACAGGTAGGATATAATTTTTTTATGATTAGTACTATTATTATTCAAATATTGGGTCTAATTTTATTTTCGTTTGCAGTTAATTTTCCTATGGTTGTAACTGCAGTTTTTCTACTAGGTTTTGCTACCGGTGGCGTTTTTCTTACTTTGACATCGTCGTATTCTCATTTAGATGAAAACTATCAAAACTTCGGTGTTTATAACGCTTTCTTTGGCTTTGGTGGAATAATAGCTCCTCTGTTGGTAAGTCTTTTTTTGAGACTAAATTTAGATTTTAGATTTATTTATCTTTTCCATCTTGTTTTAACTTCTATTGTTTTAATATATCTTTTGGTACGTAAACCTATACCAAATATCAAGTATGAAGCAATTAAGTTTAAAGAAGCATTGAGCATAATTGGTAATAAATTTGTTTATTTGTCATTACTGATATTTTTATTGTATTCAGGAACAGAAATTGGAATAATTACATGGAGTGGTAATTTGTTCTATAGTGTTTTCAATTACTCAAAAGAATTTTCTTCTATTATACTTAGTTTGTTTTGGATAGTTTTTACTTTCGGAAGATTAATAACAGAGTTTTTAAATAAAAAATTAAGTGAATTAGGAACGATAATATGGTTTTCTTCCTCAGTTATAATTAGCATAGCTCTTTTACTTATATTTAAACATTATATATTCTTTTTATTTGTTGGTTTTAGTTTGTCAGCAATATTTCCCACCATACAAAAATATACTAACCAACATCTTCCGAAGAAATGGCTCGGTATATATAATGGGCTAGCATTTGGTTCAACCGGGGTTGGAGCTATGATCATATCGACATCTATGGGCGTTGTAGGAGAAATTAATTTTGTTATATCTTATTTGATACCCTTTATAACCTTTGGTTTGATAATTTTTACAACACAAAAGCTGAAATTGGAAAAAGCACCAGAAGAATAAATTAAACTAAGAATCACATAATTCAATCAGATAATAAGATCGAATAAAATAGTTTTTGAAAAACCAAAAGGAGCTTAAAATGGATGAAGTATTCTAAGATTCAAACGGGATGTATAGACGGATTTAAGGTAGAAAATATACTTGTAGAAATAGATATAAACTCCCGATCAACCCAGCAGACTTTTAAAATAGTTGGTATGCCTTCTACCTCCGTTTTAGAAAGCGAAAAGAGAGTTTTAAGTGCAATAAGAAACACCGGCTTTACCATTCCAAATGGCTCTATAGTTGCTAATCTTTCTCCTACTTCTATGAAAAAAGAAGGTTCTCATTTTGATTTACCAATAGCTATCTCTCTTCTAGAAGCTTCTAGGCAGATAAAAGAGCTTGACAAGAACTATTTTATTTTTGGAGAACTTGGATTAAACGGAGAAGTAAGACCCGTTCATGGTATAGCTCTATTTTTAATGTTTATTAAAGAAGTAAACAAAGATGCAAAATTTATAATTCCCAAAGGGAACCAGGAAGAAAGCGCTTTCGTTAACAAAAAAGATGTCTTGGTGATCGAAAATCTCAGGGATATTGAGAATATTTCTCTTGGGGTTACCGATAAATTTGAACCTCTTTATGAGCGTTCTAACGATTTTTGTTATGATGTAGATTTTCAAGAGATAAGAGGACAATTTTTTGCAAAAAGAGCTATAGAAATTGCTGCTAGTGGTTTTCACAATGTTTTGATGAAAGGAACTCCTGGATCAGGGAAAACTATGATAGCTAAGAGAGTGCCTACTATTTTGCCAGACATGACTAGAGAAGAGATCATAGAGTCAACTATGCTCTATTCCGTAGCTGGATATATGAATTTTATTGTTAACAGGAGACCTTTCAGATCTCCTCACCATACCGCATCAAGTGCATCAATAATCGGTGGTGGAGCAATACCTAAACCAGGAGAGATAAGTTTGGCACACAATGGCGTTCTTTTCATGGATGAGTTTCCAGAGTATAGGGCAGATGTGATAGAAGCTTTAAGACAACCTTTGGAAGATGGGGAAGTAATAGTAACAAGGGCTAAGTCTGTTGCAAAGTTTCCAGCCAAGTTTATGTTGATAGCTTCTCAAAATCCTTGCCCTTGTGGTTATTATGGTGACAAGGAGATTGAATGCACCTGTTCTATGAACCAGATTATTAATTATAACAAAAAAATCTCAGGTCCTATTATGGATAGAATAGATATAAGAATTGACATCCCAAGAGTGAAGATAGATGATTTGATGTCTAAAGAAGAAGGAGAAAGCTCTCAAAAAATTAAAGAAAGAGTTTCAAAGACGGCTGAAATTCAAATAAAAAGGCAAGGCAAGTTGAACGGGAAACTTTCTAACAAAGAACTTAAAAAGGTTGCAAATCTCACAGAAAAAGCAGAAGATTTTTTAAAACGTGCAGCAACGAACTTGAAATTAACAGCCAGATCAGTTAATAGGATCATAAAAATCTCACGTACTATAGCTGATTCGTTTGAATCAAAAAATGTGGAGATAAATCATGTTTCTGAAGCACTTAATTACAGAGGGTCACGATAGTTTTTGATTTGTATTGGAGGATTAATAATGAAGAAACTTTTGGTTACAGGCTTTGAACCCTTTGGGGGCGATAGGATTAACCCTACTCAAGTTATTATAAATGCTTTAAAGGAAGAAAAATTTGAAGATACTCAGATGTTCTTAGAGGTGTTACCCGTTGCATTTAAAAATGCTGATGAGTCGTTGAAAGAATTGATCGATAGGATAAAGCCAGATTATGCTGTACTTTTAGGTTTGGCTGGCGGAAGAAGTGGGATAAGTATAGAAAGAGTAGCCATAAATATTATGGATGCAAGGATTCCAGATAATGAGAACTATCAACCAAAAGATGAACCAATAAGAAAAGATGGCCCTTCTGCCTACTTTTCAACTTTGCCTGTGAGAGAAATTTTATTTGAGTTAAGAAGTAAAGGTATTCCTACTGTGATATCGAATAGTGCAGGATTATATGTGTGTAACGAGGTTATGTATTTGAGCTTATATTATTCTGATAAGTTCGGATACCCAGTTAAAACTGGTTTTATTCATGTTCCATATTTTCCTGAACAAGTGGTTCAAAAATTTTCCGATTCAGGGCAGAATTTACCGAGTATGTCATTTGACTTACAGTTAAGGGCGATTAAATTGATTATCGAGAAAACGTTAGAAATGCAATAAATTTTTGATTAGTTTTGGTCAGGATTAATAAGTTTTGAACATGGCAAGTTGATAGTTGATAAAAGTTTTCGACATAGCCCGAAAAGTTCATAACTATTAAAAATACGAATTATACGTGTTCATAACTTACTAATTTTTTAAGTTATAACTTTATCAACAAATAGTTATCAACATGTTGAATAAATATAGGTGGTGTTTTATATTAATGATATATTTAAAGTTTTCGAACTTAAAAAAGCTTTGAATTCTGTAAATCCAAATTTAAGTAAAATATT
>Ga0209608_1002249_pt1 | contig 13991 bp, 18 predicted proteins | sample AD_UKC130_MetaG_FD_184428 | JGI IMG/M metagenome (GOLD analysis project Ga0209608, IMG submission 184428) | Active sludge microbial communities of municipal wastewater-treating anaerobic digesters from Canada - AD_UKC130_MetaG (SPAdes) (version 2) | ecosystem: Engineered > Bioreactor > Anaerobic... | reverse complement strand
AGATCTGCTGCCTACGGGACGCCTCGCTCATGCCCGCATCCTCCGCCCGAACTCCGCCAACAGCAGTGCCTCGGCCATGCCGTCGTGGTCGCTGCGGCACCGCTCTGAGGCTCGTAGTGAAACCCCCGGGAACAGCCGCCGCGCCACGCGGATCGAGGCCGCCTTGCCGTCGTCCTTGTTCTCGCCCGCGAGGATGACCTTCTTCCAGGTTTGCGGCGGAACCTCGTGATAGGGGATCTGGAACGCCCCCAGCATGCCCAGGAGGATGCCGTAGCCGCAGCCAAATGCGAACGTGCTGCTGACGCCCTGCTTGGGCAGGGCGTGCACTTTCTCGATGACCGCGAAAGGCTCCTCGTCCTCGGGGTCGAACTCGAGCAGTTGCCGAATCCGGTCCAGGTCGTACGCCTTGTTGCTGTACGGCATCGGCCACACCTGGGCCATCCGCTTGTCCGGATTGATGACCGCGATTGCTCCGGCCGCCCCGGGGTCGATTCCGATGATGCTCTTGCTCATGCTCAGTCTTCTCCTTCCCAGTCGAAGCCGGTATCCGCAGCCCCCGGACTCGCCGGCCGTGAAACGTCTTCCGTCGCCCACTGCTGCAGCAGGTTCTCGTGCGCCTCGCAAGCCCGACGGCCCAGGTACTGCGTCGTACCCGGCTGGTCACACCAGTGGCACGCTTCCGCTGGTGGAACCCAGCCGTCGAGCAGCCGGGCCCTGATCCGCTCGATCTCGGCATCACCGACCGATCTGCCCATCCGGCGGGGTCCGATTGCTCTCCGCTCGTCGTCGATCCGCCGCCGGCTGGTGGCTTGCTTGGCCATGTCACGCGCTCCTGTGTGCTCCGATCAGGCCGGGCAGGCTCACCCCCGTTGCCTGCCCGTGGGCCTGATTGCTGGAATGGATCACTCCTCCTCGCCCTCGTGCGTCGTGCAGTCACCCGTCCGCGTGCACATGACCTTGCCCTTGAGGGCCGCGAACCGGCCAAGCTGGCGGAGGTCCACTTCGCTCTTGACGAACTGCAGCGACAGGTTGATGACCCCCGTGCGAACCGAGTAGCCGGAACACGTGGCGATGCCCTCGAAGTCGATCGAGGACTCGACCAGCTTGGTCTGGCCGTCTGGCTCTTTCTTGCCCGCGTTAGGGTCGGCCTCGAACATGACCCGAAGCTGGGCCCCGCAAAAGATCTCGTCGGCCTCGTCCACGCCGATGTCGCTCCGCGGGATCGACAAGCCCACGCTCGCCTTGTCTTTGGCGATGCTCACCGACTTCAGCGTGCACTCGTACTCGTGATCGAAGAGCTTCTTGGGCTTGGCGGGTTTCCCGTCGCCCTTGTTGGCGGACTCCTGCTGGATGTTTTTCCTGCCTCGAACCATGATGCGTTCAGACTCCTTTCGATTGTGAGAGTTCCTAGAACGGGATCCACTCCCGATGACACTTGTCCGAGCAGCACGCTCCCCACTTACCCCGGGGCCGCATGAACCGTCCGCAGTTGGCGCAGCTGTGCTCAATGAGCCACCAGAACAGCCGCCCGACGATTCGCACGAGGTGCTTCATTTGCTGACCCTCCGATCCTGGCCGACGAACTTGACGACCGTGCCGCCCGCCATCCGGCTCGCAATCCGGTCGTCGTAAACGCGGGACAGCTCCGTGGGGCCCAGGTTGCTCACGAGGACGAGCGGCTGACCCTGCCGGCGGTCCAGGCTCATCTTCACGATCTCGTAGTGGGTGTCGCTGACCTTGTCCCGGGCCCCGATCTCATCCAGGCAGATGACGCTGCTGACGGTCCACCAGTGCCACAAATCCGACTCCGAGATCGGCCCGCGACATCCGGACGGCTCGTACTGGCCCAGCTTGGCGGCGGTCATCACGGCCACCCACTCGCCCGCGGTGATGTATGCTGGCCGCCAGCCCGGAAACACCTTGCGGTTCGCGTTGGCGTAGTCGAGCAGGCACAGTGCGGCGCAGGTCTTCCCGACGCCGGCCGGACCCCAGAGCAGCAGCGGCCAGCTAGCCTGTCGCTTGGCATGAGCCGCCAGCAGTCGGCCAATCAGGGTCCGCTTGGGGCCGTCGATCAGGTCGCGATCCCGGGTCACCTCGGGGCAGCACTCCTGCCATTTGGCGAAACTCTCGCTCATGCCTCCACCCCCACGTTGTCGTACTTGCCAGGAGGTGCCGCGACACGCGACGGACCCATGGCTGGTGCGCCGCCAAACAGGCCGCCAGCCGGCGCCGAGCCGCCGCGATCCTGTGATCGCTGGAACCAGCCCGTAAGGAATTTCCGGTAGTTGGATTTGCGGCCTTTGGCTGGATTGCTCAAGCACCACTCCAAGGCCCGCTTGGCCTCGCCGCGCACATCGACCGCCGGGTAGGCCGCGGACCAGGCCTGCCAGTCGGCCTCAAGAATTCCAACCCACTCGCGCCTGTCGCGATCGAGATTGATCCGAGCAGAAAGAGAAGAAGAAGTACTCTTCTTCTTCTCTATATCTTCTCTTCTCTCTTCTGGTCCCGCATTTGTCCCGTTCGTATCGGGACAATCTTCCGCACGCTGCCGTCGTTTCTTGCGTGCCTCAAGTGCCCTTGCTTTCGCCACTTGCGAGTTGTGTTTATAGAAGTTCTTGAACACGATGCCGTCTGATCGGACCTCGATCCAGCCGCAATCGACCAGCGATCTGCTGACAGATTTCGTACAGCAAATGTCGTCAATAGCGGTACAATCTATGCCGGGAATGAAGGCGTCCTTTTCCTTCCGCTTCGACTGCGGCGGCGCGTTGTCGTCAGCCCACTCCCAGAGCTTCATGAGCCTCGCCGCAACTTCGTTCCTGGAGAGACCAAGGGCCTTGGCCATCCGAAAGACTTCCGGCTTTTCCGTCAGCCCCTTGCACCATTTGATCCAATCACCTGCCATGGGTTCCCTCCCTCAAAACAGCCTTCCTTGTGGATCCACGGGCTCCGGCGCCTTGGCAGGCCTCTCGGGCCGGCCTGACGCCTGCGGTGCTGCTGGCGGGCTCGTCTGGGCCCTTGCCGCGCACGTGAGGAAGTGGGGCCGCCAGACCCAGGCCAGCCGCTTGCCCTTGCTCTTGGCGAACGCCTCTACCTCTTCCTTGGGCTTGGTGCGGTCCATCACCCATCCGTGAACGGGCGCCATGGTCCGCTTGTCCCAGCCCATCCACGCCCCGCCGTCGTCCACCATCACCAGGGCGAGCACGTAGTCCACGCAGGTCAGGCCGCGACGCCCGGGGATGGCGATGAAGTCCACATTGCGATGGCACTTGGAGCACGGCCGGGGCATTAGGCGGCCTCCCCCTTCAGCTTCTGCTCGGCCGCCTTCCGCTCCATCCGCAGGCCGGCCAGCGCCTGGCTCTCGTACCGCATCTGAGCGGCCCGGTGCTCGCATTCGCCCCGCAGTTGCCGGGCCAGCCTGGCCACCTGCTCGGCGTCGTAGTACCGGCCGACCTCCCGCAAGTCCTCCGCCTCCTGCTCGAGCATGAGGGCGCGTGCCCCCTTGGCGTGGTACGCGTCCGCCACATCGCGCATGGCCTGTAGCCGCGCCTCCGCACCGGCAATCTCTCTGTCGATTCGTTCCAGTTCGCGGTTGAGTTCGAGCATGTCTGCCATGTCCTACTGATCCTCCGTGGTCATGTGGCCGTGCGGGTCGTAGCCCCGGGCCTCGTCCGCCAGCTCCAGATTGGCCTGCTCGGGGTACGATCCCGATAAGCCCGTTGCCGTGAGAAGCGACGCGTTGTGTCACACGGCATTGCTTGCAGGCCGTTCGCCGGTCGCTCCCGGCTGTCTCACCACTTCGGGCCTCATGCCCCGGCAGGTGACGCCGTCCGGCATGCTGCCCCCTCCTCGCGATGCCCGTCCGGGGGCCGGGACGGGATGCGACGCGTCATCCTGACGCGGACCGCCGAGTGCTCGCGAGGCTCACACTTACTCGGCGGCGCCTCGGTTGAGGGCTATCGGGTGAACCGTTCGGGGTTTCCTCGCTTCCTCTTGCCGCCTTCGCTCTTGGTCGTGTAACCGGGAAGCAGTTCGCCTTGACTGGTCTCCGTGGCCGGCGGCGTGACCATGGCTTTCTGCATGGCGTCCAAGAGGGCCTGCAATTGGTCGAGCGAGGCGTTCGACGGCTGTCGTGTTCCGTCGAAACCGTGCTCGATCAGGATCGGACTGGCCTTTGCGCTGCCCAAGGCGTTGATCGATGCCTTGATCGACTCGATGAGTTCGGCCTTGACCTCGTCCTCGGGGTTGACTGGCCCCTCCGACCCGGAAGCCTCGGGCTCATCCTTGGGCGCCTGCTCGGGCTCTTTCCCCTTGGCGAGACGATCGGCGAGACGATCGGCGAGGGCCTGCGTGGCCGGCTTGCTCGGATCGGCCTGGGCCTGCTCGGGCGGGAAGAACGATTCGACGCTGGCCATGTTGTCCTGCAGGCTGGTGGCAATCTTGCGGAGCGTGATCAGTTCGGTTTCCGTGATGGCGTCAAGCCGGTGCCCGAGCCGCTTTTCGATCTGGGTAGCGGTCACCCCGTACCGCTCCTCGAAGAACTTGACCATCTTGCGGGCCCGGTCGACCAGCGGCTCTTTGGTGTCGCCGGCGAGCGTCTTGTCGCACTGCTCGATGGCCGCCTCGACGACGTCGGCGGGGATCACGCCGAGGATGCACGCCCGAAGGCGTCGGGCTCCCTGGTTGGCGCACAGCTCATAGATGTCGCGGGGGTCGGTGAGGCGATACGAGCCCCGCCGGGTGTGCCGCTCGTGCTTGACGGTGAAGATGCGGGTCTGCCGGACGTTGGTCTGCAGATCCCAGCAGTAGGCACACATGGTGGACTCGCCGTCGCGCTGCTCGGTCTCGATGATGCCGAAGTCGAGGTTGCCCCAGTTCTGGGCCATGACTTCAGCGAGGCGGATCGACGGACCGCTTACCATCTCGTTGCCGCGGGGGTAGGCGTACTGGCTTTTGGTCGCCAGGCTCTTGCGCTTGCAGGCATCCATGATGCTCTGGTAAGCGGCCACCTGGTCGCGCGGGAACCGCTTGGCCATGACGATAGCCGCCTGGACCTCCTGGGCCGCCCGGGTCTGGGCGATCTCGATAGCCGCCCCGGGACCGCGACCCTGTGCCGGCCGCTCATCGTCGTAGGCCATCATGTCGCCACCGGCATCCTGCCGCTTCACGGGCATGGTGTTCTGCTGTCCCATGGTCTTACTTGCTTCCTTTCTTGGCTTTGGGTTTTACGATCCGAAGGACTGGGAACGATGTCGTCTTCATGAACGCCGCCGCGATCTCCGGCCGCTCGGCCTTCAGCCGCGTCAAGTCGATCTGGCTGCGTGTCTGCGTCAGGTAGGTGACCAGGCCCACGTCCCCGGCGTCTCCGCCGTCGGCATCGCCGAGTGCCGCCAGCAGGGCGGCCTTGGCCCGGTCCTCTTCCATCTTGGCTGCCTTGACTGCTTCCTGGGCCTGCCGGTAGGCCAGCACGAGGGCCGGATCCACCGGGACCGTCTTGCCCGGTTCGCGGCGGACGCGCCGCAGTGTCTCGAGCGAGGGCGTCGTGTCGATCGGGGGGATGTCCGCGAGCACGTGCTTCTCCCAGAAGTGCACGGCCGCCTCGCAGATGGTGTCGGCGAGCTGCGCGTTGAAGGGAACCTCGTACATGGCCAGCCGGCCAGCGATCAGCCCTGCGACGTGACAACGTGAGACTACGCGGGTCTTGCGCTGGCAGATCATGTGCACGTGACACTGAATGATCACCTCGTCGGGAACCTCGTCCGTGCCGGCCTCGCCCCAGGCGTCGAACGACGGATTGGTCAGCTCGACCTTTTTGCTCTCGACCGGCTCTTCGCCTCGCTCAATGGCTATGGCGTCGATGTGGGCACCGAGGTACGCGTCGGGATACGTGCGAAACTGGTTGCGGGCGATCTTGCCGAGCTGTGATTCCGCGTAGCGCAGAATGCCCTCCTCGAGGAACGTGCCGGCCATCATGGCCTCGCTGGGCTCTCGCTCCTGGAGCTTGCCGGTCTTCTCGAGATAGACATCGTAGGCCGTGGCCCACGGGCTCACGCCCAGGATGGCCGCCATGTCCGATGATCCGATGAACTTGCGCCGTTGCTTGCGTTGGGCTTCCGTAATCGGCAAGGAATGCCTCCTCGTTAAAGCTGGTTGTATCCTCAGTTTGGACGACGGCCGATTGATGCGTACCCAGACGGCGGGGCTGACAACACGTGAGGCATCAGTCCCGCCGTGCGGATACGCTTCCGCACGTTCCGATGAATCATCCGTTGCCGTAGCCGACGTAGCCGTCGCCGTTGCCGTCGCCGTAGCTGTAGTAGTAGCCGTCGCCGTGGCCGTAGCCGTCGCAGTAGCCGTGGCCGTCGCCGTAGCCGTCGCCGTCGCCGTAGCCGTAGCCGTCGCCGTAGCCGTCACCGTCGCCGTAGCCGTAGCCGTCGCCGTAGCCGTAGGTTCTGACTTCGGCGCCTTCGGGATCGATCACTGACCGCATACGTGCCCCTGCCACTTCTCTGCGTCACAGTCGATACTCATGACCACGGCCAGCTCGTGGACGCGCACCGTTCCGGCCGGGTCAAGCACAGTGTCGGCCGTCGGGCCGCCGGCGGCGATCTCGCCCAGCCCCTTCGTCGTGCCCCAGCGACGGATCACGCTGGACTTGCTGACTACGACCTCGCTGCCTTCCTTCTTCGTCTCGCCGACGACCACCCAGCCACGTTGCAATACCAGGATCTGAATCTTGGGCACCATGTGCTTCTCCTTGCCGCGTTCGCGGCGATTGAAATGGCCTGTACACCACTGCGACCGCCAGGACTCGAACCTGGATCGCCGGATGTAAGATCCGGTGCTCTGCCAATTGAACTACGGTCGCATGTGCCCGGGCGAGACACCACCCGGGCTTTCGCAAGACACGTCACCGCGCGGACCCCTCGCTGCTCAAGCTCGGCGCGAACGTCGCACCGATGCCGCGTCAGTGACACACTGATCAAGGGGAGGGCTGGTCGCTTCCAGACGAGCAGCCCGACTCCTCAGAGCCGATAGAACCCGCCCCGGAACGGCCGGTCGCGGGGGCGGCCGTTCCGGGGGCAGGGGAAGACTGTGAATGGCGCTTGTATCGCTCGCCGAGCCGCGTGAAGCTCTGGATCGCCTGCAGCTGCTCTGCGTCAGGCAGCGAGCCGAACAGGATCGCGGCGGCGTTCATGACCGTGTTGACCGTCCAGCCATTAGTGGCACAGATCCTCTGGATCTGCTTGCGGATGGATGCTTCGAGCCGAACCGGGACAACATAATCCTGACTTTCGTGTGCCACTGATCCTTCCTCCATGTGTCGTTTGCGTGCTGGTCGTGCAACTATCATACATCATGTTTGTTCATCAGTCAAATCAGGATGCGAAAATGGGGGCAAATTGGGATGTGAAATCTTTTCCGTGTCGATGATGTGGCATCTACATCACTTATTCCGTAAACTCTTTCTGGGGCGATTGCCGATAAAGGGGAGGAAAAGGGATGCTGCTGATGGACAGTCTCGAAAAAAGAAAATTTCACGACCTGCCCAGAAACCACGGTGGCGATAGACTTTTTTCCTGACGCCAGGAAAAAGGTTGACCTGCCCGCCCCTCCCTCCGTACATTGATACCCGTCAAAGCTGCTCAGGCTCGGTGCGAGACCGCTTCACTCGAAAGGAGTTTCTGATGGTCGCGCGAGTTCGATTGTGTCTCGCCTGCGTCATCCTCTCCCTGATTGCCTGCATCCTCATCGGCTGCGCCCAGAACACGGAGGCGACCAGCCCCCAGCGCACCGCTCAGGTCCAGCAGGTGCCCACGACCACGGCCCAGGACCTCATGACGGCCGGCAGTGACGTTCGGGTCTACATCATCAACGCACCCGCTGCTCCCGGCCTGCCCTACGACGACGCCGAACTCGAAGCCCTGATCGAGAGCCAGAACGGTGCCGCGGGGAGCGTGCCCAAGGTCAACGCCGGCTACGCCCAGGCGGGCATCAACGTGAACATCACGACCGGCGGCACCACGCCATCGGCCACCGGATCTACGACCGGCACGGCGTCCAGTGCTCAGACCCCCTCGCAGAACCAGACCGTCAGCCCCGTGCAGGACATCAAGCCCGAGGTGACCGCCGCGGCACCCATCACGGTGGGCCTGCCTGGCTCGGCGACCAGCGGCACGGCCAACGTCGCGGGCTCCGGTGGGCAGTTGAGCGACCCGGTGACCAGCCCGATGCAGACGCCGACTTGGACGCAGCTGCAGGTGCCGACCAACTACGCGGCCGACGCGATTGCGTTCCTCAGGGAGTTCCTGGCGATCAAGGCGGCGGGCGGAACGCCGGTTGTCACGAGCCAGCCGGAGTAGCCATGCCCAGCCAACTGAAAGCCGACGAGATCGTTCTACGCGGACCCCGCGAGGCCGTCGATGCCGCTCTGGCGAAACTGAAGCGCAACGCCCAGGTGCGGGTCGGCCGGCTCGTGATCGAGTACACAGATGCCCCGCCGAAGAGGACAGGGACGGCGAGGGCGTGACGGCGCTTCTCTCCTCCTCGGCGGCCGGGCGGGTTTCCTGATTCGCCTGCCCGGCCGCTTCCCTGATCAACATGCACAACCGTTGCCCCAGCCTGCTTCTCCTTCCGCTCGTCGCGGTGCTCAGCGCCGCGGCGGGCGGTTGTGTTCGCGTCGAGCTGGTGCAAGTCGGGCCCGAAAACTGGCCCTCATTGCTTTCCAAGCCCCCCGGAAAGCAATCCCCCGTAACTTCTAAGCCACACGACGACAACGGCTTACGTGAACCGTTGTTTTCCCCGGCGAGCCAGCCGGATGACATTCAGACTCCGGAGGAAATCATTGATGAGCTTCTCGAGCAGTATCAGTAGGCTGGCCAAGCCGCTCGCGTCCCGCAAGGTCCGGGTGGCCCTGGCGACGGTCATTGCCGCCTACGCGGCCGAGTACGGGTTGGGCGTCAGCGAGCAGGTGGTCTTTACCATCCTGGGCGTGGGCGCCGCACTCATCCTGGGCATCGCCCACGAGGACAACGGCCTCAACTCTTCATTGCACGCCCCGATCGTGAATGCATTGCGAAACAGGCTGGAGAGGGCCGAATCTGCCGCCGACGTGACCGCCAACGTCGAGCAGTTGAGGAAGGATGCATGAAAAGCGAGCACCGCCTTCAGGTCGCCGAGATAAGGGTTGTCTATTTGATCAACTCCAAGAAGTGGACCTCGCTGATCACGGTATGGATGCCACACCGAAAGGAGGTCTTCGGCCGCATCTACGACACTAAAGCATCTGCCATGCGAGCCGCAAGGGAACTGCGGAGGCAATTGAGCGAGCCTATTGCTAAGGCGGCATTTGCCGAATTCGATAAGTTTTTAGAGCAGTTGAGGAAGGACGCGTAGTCTACCGCAGCCGCCGCATCCGCTCCTGCAGGGCCTTCGAGTCCGCCTTCCCGCCCCGCGACAGATATTCCTGCCTGAGCAGGGATTTCTTTTGTGAGAGCTTGAGGCCCATGACCTCCAACTCGGCCTGGGCCTTGTCCCGCTCGGCTTTCCACTTCGCCTTGCGTTCCGCAAACTTGGCCGAGGATTCGCCCGTCTTCCGCTTGGGCTCGGGGTCGGTGAGCTGCATGAGCCGGTTGCCGGCGATCTCCGCCCGCACTGCCTGGTCCGACGGCGCGGTTTTCTCCGCCCGCTCCCACCAGACGGCCATGGTCTCCTTGAGCATCTGGGCGTAGTCGCGGGCCACGGCCAGCTTGAGCCGCTGGTCGCCGGTCAGGAACTCGTTGACGAACTTTCTCTCATCGGCATCGCTCAGCCGCTGCGACAGCGGGTCCAGCCATTCGAGCGTCTTGACGAAGTTGGCGTAGTTCTTTCCGCTCTTGATGTAGGCCGCTCGGGCCTGGACAAACGCCTCGTAGTCACCCGCGATCACTGCATCACGCATAGGCTTGGCCGGGCTCTGGGCGAACGTGCCGACCGTGGACTTGCCCTGCTTCCGCATGAAGTCCTCGCGCAGATCGTAGATCTCGTGCAGGGCGTTCTGCCGCGGATCGGTTACGCCCCAGATCATCCGCTGAGCGTAGTGCGGACGGGCCCGCTCTCCGCTGCCGGTCAGCCGGCCCTTGAGCTCGCGGTACTCGTCCACCAGGCCGAACGCTGCGGCAATGGCTTCCCCGCGAGGCTGCGACCGCGGCCGGGTCGCGTCGGGGTACAGGCTGGTTCCGGTCAGGAACTCGTAACCGGCCTTGAGGTCGGGACGCAGGCCTTGCACGAACTTGTTCACGGGTGACAGGGCCATCTCCCGGGCGATGTCGGCGCCGGTCAACTGGCCGTCCCGGTACTTGGGGTACATGGAGGCCAGCGTGTTGACGCCGAACCACTCCAGGAAGTCGCCCATGGCGCCGGTGTTGCGGAAGACGCGCACCGTGCCGTCCGGGTTGCGGCCCAGGATGATGTGCGGACTGTTGCGGTCCTCGGTGGTCAGTGAGCCCTCTTCGTCCGGCCAGACGGTGTTGTTGTAGGCCCACATGAGGGCGGTCAGCCCGCCGATGCCGCCGATGGCCATGCCGGTGTACAGGGCCCGTGCGGCCGCGCTGCCTTGCCCCTTGATCTTGCCGTACTGGATGGCGTTCAGCCCCATGCGCGGGTATCGCTTGGCGTTCACTTCGATCCACGAGTAGAAGGGGATCAGGTGATTGCGCAGCCAATTGCCGCTGACCGTGAGGTTGCCGTAGTCGCCCAGGAGATTGCGGGTCAGGTGGGCCGCCGCCGCGTCGTCTCCGAGCGTGCGGCGAATGGCGTCCACGATTTCCTTGCGGCTGCCGCCGTAGTGCGAGATCTCTTTGCCGGCCTTCATCTGCCTGCGATAGTATTTGAACACGGCGAGCCGAAGCACGTTCTCGCGAAACTCATTGGCTTCACGAGCAGCCTTGTAGTACCTGTCGGGCAGTTTGGCGATCCTCTCCAGATTTCCACCGGCGGCCGCGACATTCTCATAGAACCGCCGGAACACCTTCAGGTCTCGAAGTTGAGGGATTTCCTGAGCCGTCATGGACGAGGAGATGACGGAGAAGTCCCGGGCGGCCCGCATCTCTTCCGACAGTGACAGATGTGAGCCGTGGTACTTCTGGAGGTCCTTGATGGCCTCGGGGACGAGCTTCAGTGCGGGCGATGCCCCCGCGATCACGGGGTCGATGTCGCCCGTAATATTGCGCAGCATGTAGCCAAGCAGCCGCTTGGGGTTCAGCAGCGTGTACGCCTTCCACATGCCCATCAGTTCGCGGGACAGGCTGGTGTCGGCCGCCTGCTTGGTCATCGAGTCCAGTTGCTTGACCAGCTCGACCGGGAAGATGTAGGTCTTCTTCGGCCCGCCCATGGCCAGCACGGTGCGGATGGTGTCCAGGGGGATACTGGCCTGCTCGAGCATGGCTCTGCGGGCCGTCTCGACCAGTTGCTCGGGTACGCTCTGGGCCACGTAGAAGACGTTGCCCTCCTGAGGCTGCCAGGCGTCCATCGTCGGGTCGCGAGAAAGCAGCCGTTCCCAGGTCATGAACTTGTCGCCGGCCAGACGCCGGATGATCTCGTTGCGCTCGGCGATGCCCTTGAAGACCATTCGAGCGGCGATGCCTTGCTCGCTGTTGGGGGCCTTGCGAATGGCCTCGTTGAGCATGCGGAAGATGCTGGAGTCGGGATCGACTTCAATCCATCCGTCGTCGATACCCTCAGCCTTGCCGAACAGGGCCATGCCCTGAGCGATCTTGGCCCGGGCGGCGTACGTCGGATCCAGTTCGGCCAGCCGCTCCGCGATTTCGCCGACGGGCTTGCCCTCTTCCCGCAGTTGATCACGCAGGGCGCGTAGCCGATTGATCTCGGCCACCACTTCCGGGCCCCCGACGGCCGTCTCCCAGTTCATCTGCCTGGCCCGCTCTTTGAAGGCGTCCATCTTGTCGTAGTTGCGGGCCAACAGGTTCTCGATCTTCTTCGTCTCGATCTTGGCCAGGGCGTCGGCCATCCACTTCGACTCGGCCTCGAGGTAGGACGTGTTGTAGTCGTACAGCGGCTCGAGCGATTCGATGCCCTCGATGCGTTTCTTCTGGAAGGATGCCTTGCGGTCCTTCACGCCCTTGCCCATTCGCGGCGTTCGGCCTTCCTCGTAGTAGGCAAGCACCTGCTGGTGGTAGTACGTGTCAGCCCGCTCGAGTGCCGCTTCGGGCAGGATCTTGTCGGCCACCAGCTTTTTGACGAGTGCGCGCACGATCTTGCGGCGGGCCTCCAGGGCCTGCTGCACTTCCGGCGTCTTTGTGATCAGGTCGTCGAGTTGCTTGCGGTAGGCGTCAACTTCCGCCGCATCCTTGAACCCGAAACGCAGGGGCTCGCCCCGCTCGATCGCGGCGGCCAGGTTATCCATGACCACCTTGCGCTCGAAGAGGACCAGTTGCTTGGGGCCGAGTGGATCCACGATGGCGGCGACCGCGCGCATGGCCTCGTCCGAGACCCGCGCGGGGATGTCCTTGTACAGCCGCAGTGCCTCGTTGGCGGCGGCGAACTGCTCGGTGTTGGGCAGGTGCTCATGGGGCCGGGTGGCCCGATGCCACTGCTGGACGACGTGCTCCTTGATGGTGTCGAGCATGCCCTTGATCGGCACGCCGCGGGCCTTCTGCAGGTTGGCCTCGACTTCGGGGCGGGGGGCCTTGACGGCCTCGGGCGTCGGCAACTGGTCGCTGCGGAGCTTGAGCCCCTTAGGCTTGGCCACGATGCCCATGCCCTCAAAGAACTCGCTGTCCGCGCGCTTGGTGACGTCTTCGATGATGGAGCCGAAGTCCCAGGGGTTGAAGGAGTCATCCCCCTCTTCGCCCCAGAACAGGTCGCCCTGCTCGTTCTCTTCGTTCTCCCGGCGGATGCGCTCCTCGGCATCCTTGTTCATCTCGGGCTCGATCTTGCCCTGCTCGTTCTTCCAGCCCATGTCCGTCGGCTGCTTGCCCTCAATGTCCCGGCCGAACTCCAAGCCCTTCTGCTCGCCAGTCGCCGGCTCGTAAACGGGTTTGCCGTACAGGTCGGTTTTGCCGGACTGGGGCTCTTTCTTGAGCAGACCCTTCTTCCCCGACGGCTTGAGCGAGCCCTTGTCGATCAACAGCTCGCCCTCGACAGGGATCTCCCGGGTGATGCCGTCCTTGACGGTCATCATGCCGGTCTCGGGATCCACGTCCTCGACGTGGAACTCTTCGCCCACGATCTCGAACTTGTCGCCCGGCTGCAGCTCCTTGCGGGGGATGGCCTCCTTGGCGGTGCTCTTGAGCCGCTCCCGCCCCTCGGGATGCTGGGCTGCTCGCCACTCGTCGGCCGCCCGCAACTCCTCGGCACTGAACCACTCGGGATGAGCGTCGATGAACTCGACCGTGCGCCGCATCCGGCCCGTTGGCCCCCGAGCGGCGTGCCGGATGATCGACTCGGCCATAGCGTCCGGGCCGATCTCGATCATGACGTCGTTGCCGTCGGCCCAGCGACCCTCCGGCGTGTCGCGGCTGACCGTCCTGACCTTCATCTGGAGGTGCTTGGGCAGCCGTGCCCGCAGTTCCTTGGCACTGGACCGGCCCTCGGGCGTGTCGGGGAACGTGTAGCCCGCCCGGTACAGGGCGGCGGTCTCATCGTCGGCCGAGAACTCGGGGGCGTTCTCGTCGGCGTCGATGTGGCCCCTGAACTGCTCGTACACGGAATCCAGCGTCTTGCGCCAGGTCGATCGCGTCAGCCCCTTCTTGCCCTTCTTCTTGCCCTTCCCCGCCTCCGGAGCTACCACGGTAGCTTCTGGCCCCTGAGCGGCTGTTTCACTGGCCTCGACGGGCGTCTCCCGCGTCAGCCCCTTCTTGCCCTTCTTCTTGCCCTTCCCCGCCTCCGGAGCTACCACGGTAGCTTCTGGCCCCTGAGCGGCTGTTTCACGGCCGGTTGCGGCTGTTTCACGGGCCTCGACGGGCGTCTCCTGCGTCAGCCCACTGCTGCCG
>Ga0209608_1002240_pt1 | contig 14028 bp, 12 predicted proteins | sample AD_UKC130_MetaG_FD_184428 | JGI IMG/M metagenome (GOLD analysis project Ga0209608, IMG submission 184428) | Active sludge microbial communities of municipal wastewater-treating anaerobic digesters from Canada - AD_UKC130_MetaG (SPAdes) (version 2) | ecosystem: Engineered > Bioreactor > Anaerobic... | reverse complement strand
GCAAAAAACATTGGTTTTAGGTATATTCTTTCCCGATCTTTTTATGCCCTGCAGGATACTAAAACGCCCATGATTAATTCCGCCATAGGTGTGGGCCTGAATATTGTTTTAAACATAATCCTGTCAAGATTCCTGGGCATTGGCGGACTGGCCTTGGCTACCAGCCTTTCGGCAATTTTTATCTCTATTATGTTGTTTAGAAAACTTGGCCAAAAAATTGGAGCGCTTGGCTTAAAAAATATGATCATTTCTCTTTGTAAAATTGTATCCGCCTCCATTGTGATGGGGGTTATCGCCAGGCTGCTCTTTGACTTTTTAACGATTGCTCATAGCCAAAACTTGTCCTTGCTTTTATCAATAGCCTCAGGAGCTGCAATTTACTTTGTATTGATCCTTTTTATGAAAATAGAAGATGTCGATGCCGTAATTAAAGCAGTAAGGAAAAGGATAAGTGAGCGGATAACTTGAACTAAAATCGAATGGGAGGAATCCATCCATGAATATTTTAGTTACCGGCGGTGCCGGCTTTATCGGCTCACATACCTGTGTTGCCTTGCTGGAGGCCGGCTTCAGCGTCATCGTGGCCGACAACCTGAGCAACAGCAGCGCTGATGCCCTGGAGCGGGTCAAGGTGATCACCGGGAAAGAGCTCATTTTTTACCAGGTTGATGTGACCGATGCCGCCGCTGTGGAAGAAATATTTGCCAATCATCCCTTGGGCGGGGTGATCCACTTTGCCGGGTATAAAGCGGTGGCCGAATCCGTAGAGAAGCCGCTGGATTACTATTATAACAACACCGTCAGCACCATGGTCCTCGCGAAAGCCTGCCTGAAGCACGGGGTGAAGCGCTTTGTCTTCAGTTCCTCGGCCACGGTCTACGGCGAAAATAAGGTTCCTTTCGTGGAGACGATGGAGCTGAAGCCGGCCAACCCCTACGGCCGGACGAAGGTTGTCAGTGAGCAGATTCTAAGCGATGTCGCTCGCAGCGAGAAGAGCTGGGCGGTGGCCCTGCTGCGCTATTTCAACCCCGTAGGGGCCCATGAAAGCGGCCTCATCGGGGAGGCGCCCACAGGCATTCCCAACAACCTCATGCCCTACATTACCCAGGTGGCCAGCGGCAGGCTGGAGAAGCTGCGCATTTTTGGGAACGACTATCCCACCCCCGACGGCACCGGCGTGCGCGACTACATCCATGTTTGCGACCTCGCCGAAGGCCACCTGCGGGCCTTGGAGAAGCTTAGTCCGGGAGTCCATGTATACAACCTCGGCACCGGCCGGGGCACCAGCGTGCTGCAGTTGGTCGAGGCCTTTGAAGAGGCGAACGGCATCAAGATCCCCTACGAGTTCGCCCCCCGCCGGCCCGGCGACATCGCCGAAAGCTACGCCGACGTGACGAAGGCCCGGCATGAGCTGGGCTGGAGCGCCCGGCGCAGCATTGTCGATATGTGCCGCGATGCCTGGCGGTTCGAGAAGGGCCGGAAGGAGGCCTGATAAAGATGGAGATACGGAAGGCGATCATCCCGGCGGCCGGATTGGGCACCAGGTTATTGCCTGCGGCAAAAGCACAACTCAAAGAGATGCCTCCGTAGTGGCCAAGCCTACCCTGCCATACATTATTGAAGAGTCAGTCCAAAAGGAGAAGCGTTTACGCCTATATTTTAAGGGCAGAGGATATGATGTCGGCGACAAGCAAGGGTTCCTAGAGGCAATTGTAGAATATACTTTACGAAGAGAAGATCTGTGTGAAGGATATTTAACTACTTGATTCAGTTCTAGAGAAAGAAACTGCCAGCTTGGATGATGTTCAAGTTTTCATCGACAAAGGGTAAAATGCTTATTTACTTCCCGCTCGCAATTATGAATTAAATCATACAGGTTCCCTTGTGCGGCCTGATAGATATAATTTCGTGTGAAGGGGTTTTCCCTGATTAAGTCGAAACACCGCATTAAGAAAAGTCGGCACTGGAAGTGGTGATAGGCATTAAATCATCTCGGTTCTATGAAAAATATATCAAAAGAGCTTTAGATATAATATTCTCATTTATATTGATAGTAATATTAAGTCCGCTCCTCTTAGTTATTGCGATTCTGGTAAAGATTAATCTGGGCAGTCCGGTATTGTTTAAACAGAGCAGGCCTGGTCTTAACGAAAGGATCTTTACTATCTACAAGTTTAGAACCATGACCGACGAGAGAGATGAAAATGGGAAGCTATTGCCCGACCACGTCCGCCTAACCAGGTTTGGCAGAGCATTACGGAACAGCTCCTTAGATGAACTACCTGAACTGTTAAACGTTTTAAAAGGAGACATGTCTTTTATAGGGCCACGCCCCCTGTTGGTAGAATATATGCCTTTATACAATGAGCAGCAGAGGCGGCGGCATGAAGTGAGGCCGGGGATATCGGGCCTGGCGCAGGTTAGCGGCAGGAATGCGATAACGTGGGAAGAAAAGTTTAAGTATGATATTGAATATGTAGAGAAGATATCTTTCCTCTTAGATCTTAAGATTTTCGTTAAAACAATATTTAGAGTCTTAAAAAGAGAAGGAATAAATAGCAGCGAATTTGTAACAATGGAGAAGTTTAAAGGAACAAGGGAAAATACTCTTTAATAGTGAGCTGGTAGAGAGGTCCAATTCAATGAAAATACTTTGTATATATGGTTGTGGAGGTACGGGCAGAGAAATAGCTGATCTATCTCACAGAATAGGTAAATGGCAAAAGATCGTTTTTGTCGATGATCATATTACCGGCAGAGAAGTTGATGAAATTAATGTTTATTCACTTGATGAAGTTATAGAACAGTTTGAGAAGAACGATTTGGAGTTTATTGTTTCAGTTGGCGAACCAGATGCAAGAAAAGCACTATATGAAAAGCTGGCCCGCCTTAAATTAAATTATATCAAGATTATCGATCCTGATTTTATTTTATCCCGGTTCTCATCAGTTGCCAGAGGCACTATCATTCATACAGGAGTTCTAGCTACTTGCAATGTTCATATCCGAGAAGGATGCTTAATTAATACGCGTGCAGTAATAGGTCATGATGTAACAATTGGTGAGTATAGCGTTATCTCCCCGAATGTGACGATTGGTGGAAATGTAAATATTGGACCTTGCTGTTATTTGGGAAGCGGAGCCATTATAAGGAATGGGATCAGTATCGGGGCTAACTCTATTATCGGCATGGGCGCTGTTGTTCTAAAAGATGTGAAGCCAAATTCAGTTATGGTGGGCAACCCGGCCAGGTTTTTGAGAGAAAATATAGATAAAAAGGTGTTTCGTTAGGAAGAAGCAATAATCTTTTACCGTAGATAGAACAGCGAAGGTTTTTAAAAATAATGTAGATTTAAGAATACAGTATGGAGAACATGTTATTTATGGACAAAAAAAAGATTTGGATAATGAACCATTATGCCACTAATATGTTTTTTGAAAAAGCCGGCCGGCATTACTGGTTTGCCGAGAATCTTCTAGAAAACGGTTATGAGCCTACCATATTTTGTGCCAATACCAGGCATAACAGCGGGAACATAATTGCAATTCCAAAAGGGAAATACTTAAGAATGACCACTGAGAATATCCCATTTGTATTTGTCAAAACAATCAATTATAGAGGAAATGGGATTCAAAGAATAAATAATATGCTCATGTTCGCCTGGAATCTCTTTTCATTAGCAAAGGAGTATTCGAGGAATTTTGGCAAGCCGGATGTTATATTAGCTTCCAGCGTTCATCCGCTTACCCTGGTTGCCGGGATAAAAATAGCCAGGAAATTTGGAGTACCCTGCATATGTGAAATTAGAGACCTGTGGCCTGAAAGCTTAGTTGCATACGGTTTTTTAAAGCGCAGTAGTATTATAGCTAAAATGCTATATCAGGGTGAAAAATGGATTTATAAGAACGCCGATTCTATCATTATGACATGTGAAGGCGGAAAAGATTATATAAGAGATATGGGATGGGACGATCAAGTTGATCTTAATAAGGTGAAGCATATAAACAACGGGGTTTCGGTTGAGAAATTTGATCGGGATAGTGAAAAACACATAATCAAAGACAGTGATTTGGATAATAATGAACTGGTAAAAATCGTTTATGCTGGATCAATTAGAAAGGTTAACAACATAGGGCTTTTGTTGGATGCCGCGAAAATAATTCAGGATCAAGGACATTCTCAAATTCGGATTTTAATTTATGGATCTGGGGATGAAAAGGAAATACTTGAGAAACGATGCAAAGATGAAAACATCAACAACGTCATTTTCAAAGGACAAATTGACAAAAAATTTGTTCCCTCAGTGTTGAAAAAGGCTGATATAAATGTGCTTCATAATTCCAGCACTGTGCTTGACAAGTATGGACAAAGCCAAAATAAGCTTTTTGAGTATTTGGCGGCAGGTAAATGTATAGTTCAGACATACTCAACAGGCTATAGCATCCTTGAAAAATATAATTGCGGGATATGTGTGCCGGTTCAAAATTCAGAAGAGATTGCAAAAGCACTAATTAGAGCTTGTACAGACAAAGAGCAAAATAAAATTATGGGGGAAAATGCAAGACGGGCTTCTTATGAATATGATTTCTCCAAATTAACCCATAAGTTGATCAATGTAATTGAAAGGTTATAACAGAATAAAAGTTGCCCCTGGCTTCACAGGCGGCTGTTCTATTTGAATTTGTTTCCTCCTGTAGCTTTTGATATAATTAGTGCTGTTATTTTAAGGTTTTCTGTAATAATTATAATCAGAATCACATTCTAAGATAATGAACTTCTAAGGAGGAACGCCGGTGGCCCTGCCGCAGGCAAAGCGGGTTCATTTCATCGGGATTGGCGGCTACGGCATGAGCGCGCTGGCCCAGGTGCTGCTGCACATGGGCTACCGGGTTTCCGGCTCCGACATCCACGACTCGGCCCTCATCCGGCGCCTTGCTGAGCAGGGCGCAGATATCAAGCTGTACCATCACCCCGGCAATATCGGCGAAAGCGACCTGGTGGTCTATTCAACGGCGATCCCAGCCGATAACAGCGAACTGCAGGAAGCCCACCGGCGGGGCATTGCCATCTGGCACCGCTCCGAGCTGCTTGCCGCCCTGATCAATAGCCATTACGGCATTGCGGTCGCCGGCACCCACGGCAAAACAACCACCTCCACGATGATTGCCCTCCTTCTTGAGGCAGGCGGCCTCGATCCTACCGCCCTCATTGGGGGGGTGGTCTCCTCTTTCCAGAGCAATGCCCGCTACGGCCGCAGCGAATACCTAGTGGCGGAAGCCTGTGAAAGCGACCATTCCTTCTTGCGCTACCGGCCGCACGTGGCCTTGATTACCAACGTGGAGCCCGATCACCTGGAACACTATGAGAATGACTTCAATCTTCTGCGGGAAGCGTACAAGGCCTTTTTACAAAACCTGGTCGCGGGTGGCTGCGCCGTGCTCTGCTTTGACGATCCCTTTCTGAGAAGCATTGCCCTCCACGTGGAAAGGAAAGTGGTCACGTACGGGCTTGATGAGGACGGGGCCGATTACGGCGCCCGCGACATCGTTTTACATGGACTGGGGGGGAGCTTTACCTTCTGCCGCCGCGGCGAACCCCTGGTCGCTTCCGTGACTCTGCAGGTGCCCGGGCGCCACAATGTGAGCAATGCCGTGGCCGCACTGGCCGTGGCTGCAGAGCTGGGCCTGGACCTGGAACGGTGCGCCGGGGCGCTAAAAGACTTCCGCGGCGCCAAGCGGCGCTTTGAAATTGTTGGAGAGATCAGAGGGGTCAAGATCATCGATGACTACGCCCACCATCCCACCGAAATCAAGGTGACCTTGCAGGCGGCGCGGGCAGTCGCCAGGCGTCTTTGCTGCATTTTCCAGCCGCATCGCTATTCCCGGACAGAATACTTTTTCGAAGAGTTTGCCCGCTCCTTTGCCGATGCCGACCTGGTGCTGCTGCACAGGATCTACTCCGCCGGCGAGAAGCCGCGCGAAGGGATTAGCTCGGCGGCGCTGGCCCGGCGAATTAGCGAGATTAAGGGGCAAGAAGTCTACCACAGCGAGGACATGGATGAGCTGGGCCGCCTTGCCCTGGAGTGGGCCCAACCCGGTGATGCCATTATTGTAATGGGGGCCGGTGATATCACCAACCTGGCCTACAAGCTCGTGCAGGCGCAGGGACCCATTTAGAGGCGTGATTGACTTAAGGAGGCTGCAAAGCTGCATATTTTAATTTTGCATCAGTGCTTTGCCATAGACGGCATTTCCCCGGGAAGGCGTTTTTACGAAATTGGGCGCCGCCTGGTTAATGAGGGACACCAGGTTACCGTTATTACCGGCAATTCCGAGCTGAAGCTGCCGCTGGGCCAGAAAAAAATTGGGCTGCTGCAGAAGGATGGCATGGCCATAGTTTCCTTTAACCTCGGTCACAGCGGGGAGAGCCGCCGCGCTTCTTCTTTTTTTGCCCGCCAGGCTTACCGGCAGGGCCGACGGCTGCCGCACCCGGACTTGGTGCTGGCCTCGTCTCCTCCAACGGCCGTGGCCCGATCGGCATGCCGGCTGAGCAACTATTACAAGGTGCCGCTGGTTTTGGAGATAAGGGAAATTGACCTCTCCATCATCCAGTCCCCGGATGGCGGGCTGAAAAGTATAATTTCTTCCCTGCGCCGGCGCTATGCGCAAAAAGCATACCTCCGGGCCGACTCGATAATTGTAGGCAGCCTTGAAATGGCTGAGACGGCTCAAATCATCGGCCCCGCCAAGGAGATCACCATCCTTCCCCATGAGCTTGATTTCGAGAACCTTTACCAGGGGTACAGGAAGATCTTAAGCGCCATTAAACTTGACGGCCGAAAAGACTTAAGCGGTAAATATTGAATATTGCTGCGGTAAATTGTAAAATTGGAATGGTAAATAAGCGTGGGCAAGAAGGGAGCTTTTCAGCTTGGAAGCGGAAAAGGGAAAAAGGTCAGGGAAAAAAGTATGGCAATGGGTGGGTTTCTTTTTTATCATCTGCGGGCTGGTGCTTCTGGGCTATGCCGCCTATGAAAAACTAATGGTTTTCTACCATCAGCAGCAGCTCAAGAAGGCTTATAAAGACACTTTTTATGAGATCCCCGAAGGCCCGGACACCTTTGATCACGTGGTCATTACCGAGAGGCAGCCGATGCGGCTGATCATACCCAAGATTAACGTGGATCTCATCGTGCAGATTGGCGACGTCTTTGATATGAACCTGCTCGACAAGGGGCCGGTTCATTTCCAGATGAGCGATCTGCCCAGCACCGAGTCGGGCAATGTGGCCATTGCGGCGCATCGCGGCTCCCGCTGGGGCTTTTTCACCGACCTGGATCAGCTTAAAGAAGGGGACGAGATCTACCTCGACGTAGAAGGCTATCGCTTTATTTACCGCACCGAGTGGGTTAGGATTGTTCAGCCTGACGATTGGAGTGTTATCGACTCCACCGATTATCCCGCCTTGACCCTGCAGACCTGCCACCCCAAAAATGTCCGCGGCACACACCGCTTGATTGTCCGGGCCAAGCTGGCTTCGGTAACCCGGGCATCGCTGAATTAAAAGTTATCGCGGGTGATGCAGCGGCCAGATGTTTTTCCCGGCCCCGCGCTAGCCGGCTATCCTTCCAACTCCCGCCGTGGGGAAAGACTGCCACCCTGCCTCCTGCCAAAATTATGACTCCCAATTACTGCAAAAGGGATTATAAAAAATCTGTCGAATAGAATGTAGGACACCGGAACATCGAACCACAAGCGAGGGGTAAATTATGGAAAATGAGATTGATTTGATGGAAATATTCCAAGTCCTCTGGCGGGGGAAATTTATCATTCTGGCCATTACTGCTGTCTTTTTTCTTGCTGCCGTTTTCTATGTTTTTTTTATGACCACTCCTGCTTACGAGTATAGCGCGCTTCTTGACCTGTCCTCCTTCAAGATCCAGGGCAAAGAGGTAATCACGCTCATTGAACAAAACCAGGTCGTAAACGAGGCGGTTAAAGGCCTGGCGGAAGACCCGGGGCCCCTGGCGAGATCGGCAGAGGTGAGCTTAAAGAACGAAACTTTATTGAACATTAAAGTTGAATACACCGACCCCGAAGTTTGTATCAGCGCCGTTAAGCGCATCGGGGCGGCCGTCATAGAGGCGCTGAACGAGTACCGCTTCAAGCAAGTGTTGCGGGAAAAGGAGCGCTACGAAAACCTCCTGGCCTACCTTGATGAGGCGGCGGCAGAATACCTGCAGACCCGGGATGCAAAAATCACGGAATTGCTGGAGGAGGATCCGATTTACAAACGGCTTCTGGAAGAGAAAGCCGAATGCCTGGTTAAGCTGAAGCTCCTCAACTTTGACTTAAAGGAGCTGGAGGAGAACCCTCCCGTGGACGTTGACCTCTGGGTAAATGATCAAGATGACACGGCCGCTCCTGTTCCCAGCAAGAGCAAATTATACCTTGCCGCTGCCGTGCTGTTGGGCCTGATGCTCTCCGTCCTGGTCGTCTTCGCCCGCCATTACTTTTTGTCCAGCAATCCTGCTCTTCACCAAGAAGCAGATGAACAATAAAGGTTATCATTAATCCATGCGGGGGTAATGAACGGTGCCAAATTGTTCCAAGCCTGTCCAGATACCTTCCTTTGACCTGACCCGCCAAAACGCGGAACTGAAAGATGAATTATTGGAAGCCCTGGCTTCGGTAATTGAACGGGGGCAATTCATCCTAGGCGAAAACGTCAGCGCCTTTGAAAAAGAGGTGGCCCGGCTATGCGGAGTTAAATTTGGCATAGGCGTGGGCAATGGCAGCGATGCGCTCTATCTTGCGCTGCTGGCGCTTGGTATCGGACCCGGCGACGAAGTGATTACCACGCCCTTTACCTTTTTTGCCACAGCCGGATCCATAGCCCGTACCGGGGCCAGGCCGGTGTTTGTCGATATCGATGCCGCCACATGGAACCTGGACCCGGCGCTTATTGAAGCTAAAATAACACCGCGGACCAGGGCCATTTTGCCTGTTCATCTCTATGGATGCCCGGCAGAGATGGGAGCGATAGTGGCGCTGGCCGAAAAATACAACTTGAAAATAATTGAAGATGCCGCCCAGGCCATCGGGGCCGCATACAAGGGGAAGAAGGTGGGTTCCTTCGGCGATGCTGCCTGCCTTAGCTTCTTTCCCACAAAGAACCTCGGCGCCTTTGGCGACGCGGGGATGGTGGTAACGGACAACCCCGACTTGGCCGACAAGGTGAGGCTGCTGCGGGTGCACGGGGCCAGGCCGAAATATTACCATCAACTGCTGGGGGTCAACAGTCGGCTGGATGAGCTCCAGGCGGCGGTGCTAAAATTAAAGCTAGAGCACCTGTCCCGGTGGAACGAACGCCGCCGCTCCATTGCTTCTCTTTACAGCCAACTGCTAAAAGGGCTCGCAGAAGAGGGCTTGCTCAGGCTGCCGTCAGTGCCGGAGGGGATGGAGCATATTTTCCACCAGTATACCATCCAGGCAGGGGAAAGGGACAAGCTGCAGGCATGGCTGAAGGAGCGCGGCATCGGCTCGACAATCTACTATCCCCAGCCGCTGCACCTGCAGAAGGTGTTCGCCTCCTATGGACACAAGGAAGGGGACTTTCCGGTGGCCGAAAGGGCAGCCCGTGAAGTTCTCTCCCTGCCCATGTTCCCTGAGCTTACCGACGATGAAGTGAAAATCGTTGCCGAAGCCATCATCGAATTCTTTAAACGGTAGAAAGCTGGTAGATGACATGACAAAAGCTACTAATACAACAACGGCTAACCGGATAAAAGAGGACCTAATCCAAAAGATCAAGAGCCGGCAAGCGCGCGTCTGCGTAGTGGGCCTCGGCTACGTGGGGCTTCCCTTTGCCGTGGAAAAGGCCAAGGTGGGCTTCACCGTTATCGGCATAGACCAGAACCCCAGGCGGGCGCAGCAGGTTAATGCCGGAATAAGCTACATCACCGATGTGCCGAGCAGCGAGCTGGAGCCGCTGGTTCAAAAGGGCCTGATTAAAGCGGTTACCGATTTCAGCTTGGCAAGCACCGCCGACGTGATCGTTATCTGCGTGCCCACGCCCCTGACGCGGAACCAGGTTCCCGATCTGCAGTATGTAATCAGCGTGACGGAAAATATTGCCCGGCACCTGCGCCCGGGGCAGTTAATCTCCCTGGAGTCGACTACCTACCCAGGCACCACCGAAGAGGTCCTGTTGCCGCTTCTGCAGAGATCGGGCTTGAAAGTGGAGGAGGATTATTTCTTGTGCCACTCGCCCGAGCGAGTCGATCCGGGGAACAAGCGCTATACGACCAAGAATACCAACAAGGTCGTCGGGGGGGTGGGGCCGCATTCACTGGAAGTGGCCCAGGCTTTCTATGAGCAGACCATTGAACATGTCGTCCCCGTGTCAAGCGCCCGGGCGGCGGAGATGGTCAAAGTTTTTGAAAACACCTTTCGCGCCGTGAATATAGCTCTCGTCAACGAGCTGGCCATATTGTGCGACAAGATGGGCTTGAACGTATGGGAAGTCCTCGATGCCGCCTTCACCAAGCCCTTTGGCATCCTGCCCTTCTACCCGGGTCCCGGCGTGGGGGGGCACTGCATACCCATTGATCCCCATTATCTTGAGTGGAAGGCCCGCGAATACGGTTTTACCACCCGCTTTATCGGGCTGGCCGGGGAGATCAACCGGCGCATGCCTGAATTCGTTAGGGAGAAGGTGCACCGCACCCTTAATGAGGTTGGGAAGGCGGTTTCAAGGTCAAAGATACTTTTTATCGGCATGGCCTACAAGAAAGATCTCGGCGACTGCCGTGAATCGCCGGCCATAAGGGTAGCCGAATTGCTGCTGGAAGACAAGGCCGAGGTGCTCTATCATGATCCCCACGTGGATGAGATCGAGCTCAACGGGCGGCTTTACCGTTCCGTACCGCTGGAGGAAGAAACAGTAAAAGGAGTAGATCTGGTGGTCATCACCACGGATCATTCCTCCATCGATTACCGCATGCTGGTCCAAAACGCCCCCGTCATTCTCGATACGAGAAATGCGACCAAGGGAATAGCGGGGCGGGAAGGCAAGGTTGTCCTGCTATAAACAAAAACAACAGCGAGAGGTTGAACTATAGATGAAGCGGCATCCTTCCATCCTCGTTATCGGCGCCGGAAAATGGGGACAAAACCACCTGCGGGTTTTTCACCGCCTGGGAGCGCTTGGTGCCGTGGCCGAGGCCAATGCAGCGCTCCACGAAGCGATCATGAAAAAATATCCGGGCATCAAGATCTACCGCAGCCACCTTGATGCCCTTGCCGATCCGGGCATCGATGGGGCGGTGGTGGCCACGCCGGCACCGACGCATTTTGAAGTCTCCCGAGCGGTGCTGGAAGCGGGAAAGGACCTGCTGGTGGAAAAACCGATGACCCTTTCGGTGGAGGAGGCGGCGGAACTCAATTCCCTTGCTGCCAGAAGAAGCCGCATCCTTATGGTTGGCCACCTGCTGCTCTTTAAACCGGCCGTGCGGAAGATCATTGAAACCATCCGCGCGGGGCTGATCGGCGAGCTCTACTACATCTCCATGCGCCGGGCCAAGCTGGGGAGGGTGCGGCGGGAGGAAAACGTGCTCTGGAGCTTTGCGCCGCATGATATCGCCGTCCTGCTCAAACTGGTGGACGCCCCGGTCAAGAGCGTTTCCGCTGCCGGCAAAGCGGCGCTGCAGCCGCAGGTGGACGATGATGTGCACGTGCACCTCGTATTTGAAAATGAAGTGCAGGCCCACGTTCACCTTTCCTGGCTGTGGCCGGAGGATGAGCGGAAGACGGTGATTGTGGGCTCACAGGGGATGCTGACCTACGATGAGCATGAGAACAAGATTTGGCACCATCAGAAAGGGGTTAACCAGGATCTCTCCATTTACGATGCAGGCTGCCGCGAGATTCCCTTTGCCGACCGCGATGCCCTGGAAGAGGAGGCCCGCCATTTCCTGGAATGCATCCAAGGGCGCACCGAGCCGCTGGCAAGCGGCCGCCACGGGCAGGAGGTAATCGAGGTGCTGGTGCAGGCCGACCGCTTCCTCGCTCAAGGCAAAAAGGAAAAAGATTACTTTGTGCACGAATCGGCATATGTCGATCCCCCGGTGCAGATTGGGAACGGGACGCGGATCTGGCATTTCAGTCATGTCATGTCCGGCGCGGTCATCGGCGAGCGCTGCAATATCGGGCAAAACGTCTTTATCGCCAAAAATGTCAGGATCGGCAACAACGTGAAGATCCAGAACAATGTCAGCGTCTACGAGGGGGTCATCCTTGAAGACGATGTCTTCTGCGGCCCCAGCATGGTCTTTACCAACGTGAAAACTCCTCGCAGTGCTTATCCCCGCAATACAGCCGAGGACTACATTCCCACGGTGGTCAAGAAGGGGGCCAGCATCGGGGCTAATGCTACTATCGTCTGCGGCGTCACCATCGGCCGCTACTCCTTGGTCGGCGCCGGCGCGGTAGTGACCCGGGACGTCCCCGATCATGCCGTGGTCTACGGCAACCCGGCTGGAATAAGGGGCTGGGCCTGCAAGTGCGGCAATGTAATTGAAACAGAGAAAGCAGGAGCACTTAATTGTCCTGCGTGCGGTACCAGCTTGACATTTTAATGGTTCATCCATGTTTTTTACTTAGAAAGTATCAGCACGCTTCAGGGAAAAGAGCCTTTATAAATTCCAAAAGAGTGAGCCATCATGGCGCGGCTTATAAAAGAAAAAAGAGTTGGGTTGAAGCGGTAATGACGTTTAAAGATTTGATTAAACGCTTATTACCAAAAGGTCGTTTTTTTCGGGGTATCTTGGCGCTCAGTACTGCCACTGCTGTTGGGCAGGCTATTGCTATTTTAACAACGCCAGTTATTACCAGGCTTTATTCACCGGAAGACTTTGGTGTTCTCGCAGTCTATTCATCTTACCTGGGAATAATTATGATCGTTGCCAGTTTGCGTTACGAGCTGGCTATACCTCTGCCGCGCAGCGATGGCAGGGCAGCCAACCTTCTGGTACTGTCTCTAATCAACCTGGCGGGAGTTGCCGCAATTACTGGACTGGTGGTAGTTTTATTCGGCGAACAGATTGTTAGGTGGAGCAATACACCTTATCTCATCTCTTATCTCTGGCTGCTGCCTTTGGGTGTATTTCTGGGGGGAGCTTACCAGGTTTTTAATTACTGGGCCATACGAAAGCAGGCTTTTAGTCGCCTGGCGCGGACCAAGATTCAACAAGGCGCTGGTTCTGCTGTTACCAAGATTGCCCTTGGATTGGCCCAATCTGGAACTATAGGCTTGATCCTAGGCACCATTGTGGGGCAGGCTGCTGGCTTGGCTAACCTTGTTCTAGGCGCTTTTCGCGAAGATGGTGCTGCGCTAAAAAGAATACGTTTATTAAGGGTCCGCTGGTCTGCAAGGCGGTACCGTAATTTCCCTTTGTATTCTACCTGGTCAGCTTTAGCCAACACCGCCGGTTCGCGATTGCCGCTGGTATTATTTTCAGCTATGTTTTCGCCCGTTGTAGCAGGATATTACATGCTGTCCGATAAGATTATTCATATGCCTATGGAATTGATTGGTCATTCCATTGGCCAGGTTTTCCATTCAAGCGCAGCAGAAGCACGACGAGAAAACTACCTGGCTGAAGTTTCCATTAAAGCTTTTGAAACATTGGTACGCGTTGGCACAGGACCGCTAATTGTTTTTGCTGTTGTCGCGCCTGATTTGTTTCCTTTGGTTTTTGGCTTCCATTGGCGCCAAGCAGGTTTTTATGTTCAATTATTGATTCCGATGATTGTGTTGCAATTTGTATTTTCCCCAATATCCTCATTGTTTAATGTTATGGAGTTGCAACGTGGAAATTTAGTTTTTCAAATCTTGTTACTAGTTGCCCGTGTGATTGGTATTCTCTGTTAGTGTAAAATTACTGTAGGGTTATGGAGGATATTTCCATATGGAAATAGAAGAGGAACCTCACATTCGAACAAACCCCCAAAGGAGGTCGAGGTTCCT
>Ga0209608_1002234_pt1 | contig 14060 bp, 10 predicted proteins | sample AD_UKC130_MetaG_FD_184428 | JGI IMG/M metagenome (GOLD analysis project Ga0209608, IMG submission 184428) | Active sludge microbial communities of municipal wastewater-treating anaerobic digesters from Canada - AD_UKC130_MetaG (SPAdes) (version 2) | ecosystem: Engineered > Bioreactor > Anaerobic... | reverse complement strand
AACATAACACTGCTGAATAGCGGAAAAGTAACTCTGCTGACACGGACACTTAGATCCATACGAGATAATGGATTTGCTATATGATCCTTGCCCAAAAAGAGGGGCAGACAGTAACGCAAAACCCTAAAACAAGTTGACACGACCGTCAATTCCTCTCAAACTTGACACTGATTTGTACAGCATTTATAATTTCACTTGTATGCAAAAGCCGAATATGGTCGGGTACATGCGGATGTGGCGGAATTGGCAGACGCGACGGATTTAGGTTCCGTTGGGAGACCGTGCAGGTTCAAGTCCTGTCATCCGCACCAGGAGGGGCCGGTTGCCGATTGGATCGATTATCGGCAGGCGGTCTTTTTTATTCCTGTAAAATGAAACTGTTCATGTCATATGATTTGCAAAAGGGTATAAAATAACTGCAATAACGATTCATCATACTTTAGCAATCCTGGTCAAGAAAAACCGTGCGGCTTACTGGTATCCTTATAGCAGGAGGCGGGTCATGGAACGGTGGGAAAAAATCAACGCTGTACAGCGGATGCAGGATTACATCAATGAACACATAAATTCGCCGATCACGCTCAGTGATCTTGCAAAAGCGGCTGGGTATTCGCAGTACCATTCTGCCAGGATATTCAGGGAGCTTACCGGAAAGTCGCCCTTCGAATACCTGCGGGCTCTGAGACTGAGCAAAGCTGCACTGTGCCTCAGGGACAACCGGGCAAAGGTGATCGATGTAGCCTTCGATTTCGTCTTTGACTCACACGAAGGCTTTACCAGGGCTTTTACCAGGCAATTTGGTATCCCTCCCAGGAAATACAGCGAGGACCCGAAACCAATAAAGCTTTTCATGCCTTACCGTATCCGTGACTATTACCTTACTATGCAAAAGGGAGAGATCGGAATGTCGGAGAAGAAAGAAACAAAAACCGTTTTTGTACAGGTGGTTGAAAGGCCTGCCAGGAAGCTGATTCTGAAGCGCGGGATCAAAGCTGACAATTACTTCGATTACTGTGAGGAAGTTGGCTGTGATATTTGGGGGATACTGGTGAGTATTAAGGAAGCGATGTATGAACCGGCAGGGATGTGGCTCCCTGACAAAATGATAAAGCCCGGTACGTCGAAATATGTCCAGGGCGTGGAAGTCCCCCAGGATTACAGCGGCGAAGTCCCGGACGGATTTGACATCATCGATCTTCCGCCCTGCAAGTTAATGGTTTTCCAGGGTGAGCCTTATGCAGAAGAAAAATTTGGTGAAGCGATCGCTGAAATCTGGGATGTCATGAAAAAATTCAACCCCGAAATCTACGGTTTTGAATGGGCGGATGAGGACAGCCCGAGAATCCAGCTTGAACCCCAGGGCTACAGGGGATATATCGAAGCCAGGCCGGTAAGACCTATCAACAGGTAACCGGCAGACCACCACGCAAGAGGTAAACGGTTTCAGACACACAGGGACGGTTCCACGTGGCTGGCGGGCGCTATCCGCCAGGCACCTGGAACCGTCCTTGATTGTCAGACCGATCATGCCTTTGCTTTAATCTTAAAACCGTTTCTGTGTTTTAGGTGAACCGTCCGCTTGCAGAAACGTGAGAACCGTCCCCGTGTTTCAGAAAAATCTCTAACGTTTATGAAACCTGAGAACCGTCCATGTGTTTCAGACGAACCGTACATATACCAAAACGTGAGAACTGTCCCCTTACCATTTGGGGTTATAAGGGTACGGGCAGTGGGAGGCGGCAAGCTTGGCGCGTATCTCCACGATGCACCCGCAGTGGATGCATGTGGTGCCGTACTGCAGGCTTTCACACGATCTGCAGAGTGCAAGCCTTCGCTGGTATTCTTCCTCCGACACGGTTTTTACGTCTCTGACCCTGAGCGTCTCCCCAAACAGCTTCTTGATTTCTTCAGGGCTGAGCCTAACTGATACTGAACAGCCCTTGCAGACAGGTTCTCCGGCCGGTGTGCTTTCAGCCTGTTCGTTTTTGACCTGTTCATTTTCGCTTTCAGCTGGTTCGTTTTCTATTTTCTGCTCGTTTTCTGTAGATCTGTTCATCAATATTTCGTCCATTGGCACACTCCTGCAGGTCCTGTACATTATTTTGCCCGCTGCTCGGCATACTGGGTTCGGTGCCCTCTGCCGGCAACGGGCGTTTCTGTTCATGTGACAGGTTAACGGGCATATCCTGTGGCTGGTTGTTCGGCTACTCTGCGACCTGTATTCGCCTGTGACCCGTTATCTGGCTACTCTGAAACCAGCTACCTGATTTCTCCTGTAACTGGTTATTCATTACCCTTTAACCGGTTACCTGATCTCGCCTGTGACAGGTTATCTGACTTTTATTGCCGATACCGACATGGGCGGCAGCGTCACTTTGAGGACATTGTCCTTCACCGGCATCCTGCTCATTGCTTTCGGCGTCACAGCGTCGGGCCTGTCGAACGTGTTGTGGTCGTTCATCGAGCCGCCCGTAAGGACAGTGCCCTCAGCCTCCGACAGGAGGCCGGCTGCGCCTCTGATTTCTATCTCAACATTCTGGCTGCTGTTCGGATCGAGGTTGCATATCGTGATGAATATCTGCCCGGATTCCTCGGACATGGAAGCGGACATGCTGACAGCGGGCACGCTGTCTTCGCCGAAGCAATACCTGGGCTCGGAACCCTTGAATCCGGACTGCAGCAGCTTGTTGTCCATGTGCTCCTTGTACATGTCGAACACGTGGTATGTAGGCGTCAGTACCATTTTTTCGCCTTCAGTGAGTATAACTGCCTGCAGTACGTTGACCATCTGTGCGATGTTCGCCATCTGTACACGATCGCAATGGGAGTTGAATATGTTCAGGTTGATGCCTGCGACCAACGCGTCCCTGACCGTATTCTGCTGGAACAGGAAGCCGGGGTTGGTACCGGGCTCCACGTTGTACCAGGTGCCCCATTCGTCGACAATCATGGCCACTTTCTTTTCCGGGTCGTACTTATCCATGATCGTGGCGTGTGTCCTGATCAGTTTGTCCATGACAAGAGTATTTTTCATAGTGCTGAACCACTGGTCCTCGCCGAATTCCGTCGCAGAACCCTTGTCAGACCAGTTGCCTGTCGGGAGGGTATACCAGTGGAGACTCAGGCCGTCCATGAATCTTCCTGCTTCACGCATGAGGACCTCGGTCCAGTGGGTGTCGAACGTGCCTGAACCGCATGCTATTTTGAATATGCGGTTATCGCCGTAATTTCTTACATATGTAGAGTAGCGTCTGTAAAGGTCGGCGTAGTATTCAGCTCTCATGTTTCCGCCGCAGCCCCAGTTCTCGTTTCCGACGCCGAAATACTTCAGCTTCCACGGCTTTTCACGGCCGTTCTGTTTTCTCAGTTCGGCCATCGGCGATACGCCGTCGAAAGTGATATACTCGATCCACTGCTGCATCTCGTATACCGTGCCGCTGCCGACATTGCCGCAGATGTATGGTTCGGCACCGATCATTTCGCAAAAACCAAGGAATTCATGAGTTCCGAAACTGTTGTCCTCGATCACGCCGCCCCAGTGCGTGTTGATCATTTTTGGACGCTTTTCATACGGCCCGATACCATCCTTCCAGTGGTATTCATCGGCAAAACAGCCTCCGGGCCATCTGAGGACGGGGACCCGTATCTTTTTCAGCGCCTCGGCAACATCATTCCTGATGCCGTCGGTGTTGGGTATCGGTGAATCTTTTCCGACCCATATGCCTCCGTATATGCATCTGCCGAGATGCTCGGAAAAATGACCGTAAATGTTCCTGTTTATAGTACCGGGAGAAATGTCGGTGTTGATGAATAAGCTGACCATGGATTCAACTCCTTGCCGTTTCTGGATTTTAGTTATAAAATCGGGATCTCATCGGTCAATTGAAATCACAGATAATATGTTACCAACAAATAATATATTATCAGCAAAAACTGACATATGCAACCGTTTGATTGGAAGATATGGACAAAAGTCAAAATAGCATGTTCAGACTTTTTCATGGCAATTTAAGTCTATCTGCATATGGATGTATATGATAGAATATCACTGTGGACGTGTTTCAAAAAAGCGGACTTATTATTGAGAGCAACGGAAGCGGCACTGAAATGCCGGCCGTAAACGGGCAGTACATAAGGCTGCAAAAAGCTGCAGGAAGACAGTATCAAGGCGGCAAGCATATAGCGGGATGAGTGAAAGAAGCCTGTTAAAAGACTGTGGGAAGCCTGTAAAAAGGCAGTGAGAAAGCTGTGAGAAAGCAGGATATTAGCGATGAAGGATTATTTCGAGGTTCTGGATATTGACGAGCAGACCGGAGAACAGGGCATAAAGAAGGCATACTTGCGCATGCTTGAAAAGTACCCGGCGGAAAAGTTCCCGGAAAAGAACAGGGATATAGAGGAAGCATACGAGGCGCTCACCAATCCCAGGAAGAGGCACTCGTGCATCGAATTCCACAGGATGAGCGACGCATCGAAACAGGCATACAGGTCTGCCGTTGATGACATGGGCAAAGGGGATTATCCGAAGGCGGCCAGAACCCTTGAAAAAGCGCTGAAGGATGAAAAGCACGCGACACATCTCAAATTCGTGCTGGGCCTTGCATATCTGAATATGGGCAAGCCGGCCAGGGCATTGAAGATGCTCGAACCGGTACGCTACGAATTCCCTTATGATATCGATCTGAATATCATTTACATCAGGGCATGCCTGGAAGCGAAGGAATATGACAGGGCGCTTGCGGGGGCGGAGGAATGTTATGATATCGAAAAAAACAATTTTGCCCTGCTCGGCCTGTTGGTGGACGGCTATCAGATGACGAAAGAATACGGTCAGGCAGTTGCAGTGCTCAAGGAGGCGTTTGAGAATCCGGCATTTCAGGACAGACAGTACGTTATAGGTTCAAGGACTGCGTATATCCTGTTCCTTGACAAAAAATACCCGGACAGCCTTGAGTGGCTTGAAAGGCTCACGGCGCTGAAGGCGGATGAAGAAGAAAAAGATGCTTTTTTCAACGTGTTCATGGCAATGCTTGATTATTTCATCGGGAAGCACATGTTCCGCGAAGCCGGCAGATGCGCCGGTGCCATACTGGGGCTGATGCCGGACAGGGAAGATGTTGCAATGGTCAAAAAGGGCATCGATGTGATCCTGAGTGTAGAATCGGAAATAGACAGGTTCGACCGTGATGAATTCATCCCGGATCTGCTAAAAATATATATCGCAAGCGGGATAGGCGAACTGCTGGCGGCAGACCAGGCGGAAGAGCAGCACCATGCCTACATGGCACTGCTGGAACGCCAGTTGCTGAGCGATTTCAGTTCCTATCTCATCGCTGTGCGGTATATGAAAACGAACTATCCGGCACTTTACAGGTTCAAGGCCGGTTTTCTGGATGCCTTCCAGAATTCAAGGGAGAGGAAGAAGCTTGAAAATAAGAACAAGGTGATCTTTTGCCGGTACCAGGATGTTATTGCGCAGATGCTGGAAGAATTGAGCGCTGAGTATTTCGGCGATGAAGACGGCTGGGATGATGATCCGGACGGCTGGCACGATGACGACGAATACGATGAAGATGAGTACGAAGAATATGATGAGTACGATGACGACTGCCGGGACGGCGAAGGAGACTGGTGGGACGATATGGACGCTGACTGGGACGAAGATTGCGGGGATGATGACAACCAGGACGGATACGAAGATTGGGTCAGTGATGAGTACGGAAATGACGGGCGCAGCCCGGACGATGACGAAGGCGGGCATTAAGACGCGCAGCGGATAGCATGGCGAAGACGACAGAATAACTATATGATCGGAAAAACAGAGGTGGATCGATGAAGCTTCCGGCGAAATTCATGGAAAAAATGCTGAAGCTTTTGGGCGAACAAGAATACGGGCAACTCATTTCGGCATTGTCCGGTGAAAGAGTTTACGGCCTCAGGATCAACAGGCTGAAAATCAGCATTGAGGATTTCCTTAAAATATCTCCGTTCGACCTTGAAGCGGTGCCATGGGCGGATGACGGTTTCTATATCTCAGGTGAAGATGCGCCCGGCAGGCACCCGTACTACCATGCAGGGCTGTACTATATACAGGAGCCAAGTGCCATGCTACCCGGACAGGTACTTGGAGCCGGGCCCGGCGACAGGGTCCTTGACATGTGTGCTGCCCCCGGGGGGAAAACAGTTCAGATCGCCGCTGCGATGAAAGGCAGAGGACTGCTGGTTTCGAATGACATCAATGCGGAACGTGTAAAGGCCCTTGTGAAAAATATCGAGCTGTGCGGTATCAGAAACGCCATTGTCCTGAATGAGTCGCCTGAGAACCTGGCGCGCAGTTTCAGGGGGTTTTTTGACAAAATATTGATCGACGCCCCCTGCTCGGGAGAGGGCATGTTCAGGAAAGACGAAACGGCGGCAAGAAGCTGGGAAAGCTTTAAATGCGAACGGTGCGCTAAAATGCAGGAAGAGATACTCCATTGGGCGGACCAGTTGCTGAAGCCGGGAGGGACGCTTGTTTACTCGACCTGCACGTTTTCTCCTGAAGAAAATGAGCAGATGATAATCGGATTCATAACAAGCCATGAGGGCTATAAACTCGCAGACATACCGAAATTTGCCGGTATCGAGGGAGGAAGGCCCGAATGGGCTGTGGATGGCGGGAACATCGTAAATGCTGGAAATACAGGAGTTTTGGAAAACGTCGGAAATGCAGAGAATTCTGGGTGTGTGGCCGATGCACAAAATCCGGGAAATATAGATAACGGTGGAAGCGCTAAAAATGCGAATGATCCCGGCTATGACATCCTTAAACGCACTGCCAGGCTTTGGCCGCACAGGGTCAGGGGAGAGGGTCACTTTGTTGCGAAGATGGTCAAAAAAAGAACGCCCTGCCCGCCGCGTCCTTCCAGCGGCCCTGATTTTTCCGGGGATCCCGGTATTCGCTGCAATTCCGGCTGTACAAAGAAAGCTGCCGCTTTCAGGGATACGAATACTTTTGGATATCCCGGCTCTTTGGAAACCTTTGCTTTTGAAGATACCATCGCTTATGAAATGCTTCCCGGCGCTTTTCGCAAATTTGTGGAGGAAAACATGAACTACTTCCCGGATGGCGTATTTCTGCTGAAAGGGCGCCACCTGTACCAGCTGCCTGAACCGCCGCCGTCGCTGGCGGGGCTTAAGACCGCAAAATTCGGTTGGTTTCTTGGCACCATCGAAGGCGACAGGTTCGAGCCGTCCCATTCATTGGTCATGGCACTGGATAAAACTGCGTTCAAAAGGACGCTGGATCTGAAGGCGGAATCGGCAGAGGTCCTCAGCTATCTGAAAGGGGAAACGCTAATGCTGAAAGGGGAGAAGGGACTCACTGCCGTGTGTGTTGACGGGAAGACGCTGGGATGGGCAAAGCAGACGGGAGAGATGCTGAAGAACCTGTATCCCAAAGGCTGGAGAAAGATGAAATGAGTGTTGTCGCTTCAGATGATGAAACTGCAATGGCAGAGGCAGGCAGAGCCATGCAGGACGGAGGAGTTGAGCCAGAAGATGAAAAACACCGTGCGGCTGGATAAGTTGCTGTCCAATTTCGGATTTGGCAGCAGAAGCGAAATAAAAAAGATGGTCAGGAACGGGCTGGTGACGATCGACGGAGAAGTCGCCGGTGACCCATCCATGCATGTGGATCCTGAAAAAAGCGTGATCGTGGCCAATGGCAGGACACTGAATTACAGGAAATTCGTATATGTAATGATGAACAAGCCTGCGGGCGTCGTATCGGCAACATACGATGCCAGGCTGAGAACTGTGGTCGACCTGCTGCCTGAAGAACTTGCCTGTTTCGATCTGTTTCCTGCAGGGCGGCTGGACATCGATACGGAAGGCCTGCTCCTGCTGACCAATGACGGGCAGCTGGCACACAACCTGCTGTCGCCTAAAAAACACGTAGCCAAGCGTTATTATGCTTTGGTTGCCGGGCAGGTTACTGAAGACGACGTTGCAGCCTTTTCAGAGGGAGTTGTACTGGACGACGGGTACAAAACAATGCCGGCGGAACTGATCATAATCAGATCCGGGCTGCGCTCGGAAACAGAACTGGTCCTGCACGAGGGCAAATACCACCAGGTCAAAAGGATGTTCGAAGCAGTCGGCAAAAAGGTGCTGTACCTGAAAAGGATCCAGATCGACGGCCTCCGGCTGGATGAAACGCTTGCGCCCGGCGAATGCCGCGAACTTACCCCTGAAGAACTCGAACTGCTGAAAGGTGGGGACGGTTCTCACCTTTTTGACACATGAGACGGGGACGCTTCTCACTTTTTTAACTTTTCTGGCGGGGACGGTTCTCACCTTTTGATCAAAGATGGCCTCTTTGTTAAAAAGGTGAGAACCGTCCCCTTGGATTTGGTCAAAAAGTGAGAAGCGTCCCCGCTTTTCTGATCAAAAAGTGAGAACTGTCCCTGTGTTTTAAGAGATGCGTCCCAGGGCATACTGGACGATGTCGTCTCCGGTGTATTCTATGTCGGGCTCGATGCCGACGCCTTGGATATTACGGCCCGAAGGGGTGAGCCATTTCAGGATGGTGGCCTTTACGGCGTATCCGCGCCGCAGCGGCAGCGTGAACTGGCCTATGCCTTTGCCGAAAGTTTTCGTGCCGATAAGTTCGACATTGCCGAGGTTTTCTCTCAGGGCGGCTATCATGTTCTCGGAAGCACTTGCAGTGCTTTCATCCTGGAGTATTATTATCTTATCGTATTTCAGCGGCTGATCCTTGTTCGAGCGGTACACATGGTCGTACCATCTGAAGCGGTCGACGGCCACGACTGATTTCCTGGGCAGGAACATGCCCGATATGTCGACCATTACATTGATGTCTCCGCCCCTGTTGCCCCTGAGGTCTATTATTATGTTTGGCCTGCTTGTGAGCTTCTCCTGGTTTTCCTCCATGAACCGGAGCGTATATTTCGTGAAGTTGGTGAGCCTCAGATAGACCGTCCTGTCATCGGGGAATGTGATTTCCGACATGGCAGCTTCTTCCTTGTCCATCTGGCGCGACACTTCCAAACCTGACGGAGTATACAGGTACGTGTACCTGTCGCCCCTTTCGGCGCGTATCCTCTCGGTTGTAGCCGCGATCACGAAGTTGTCGAAATCGTTGAAATACCAGCCTTTCGTATCTATGTCCAGGTATTTTTTATAAAGGTCGTCCAGCGTTTCAGTGTAAATGTAGCTGCTGGTGAGGAAGATCTTGAATGCGAGGTAATCGTAGTTAAAATAGATAAACGTGCCTGTCAGCGCCGCAAAGACGATAAGGACGCTGAGTGTTATACGAAATTTTCTCCTGTACCGCGCAATCAGCTCTTCAGGCGTTCTGACTCTTTTTTTTCTCGTTTCTGTTTTCAGTTGATCCTGCTGATCTGCATGGTTTTCCTGGTTTTCCCCAACCTCCTGTATTTCCCGGATGTCCCGTTTTTCCTGTTTTTCCTGTTTTTCCATGGTATTCACGCTTCCCCTGTCTTTTTTCGTTAGCAGATTTCGTGCCCCGTCTGGTGCGTCAGCTATTCACATAACGTTTGATTTTCCTGGTGGTTGTTTTTGCAAATTCCTCGAAGCGCAGGTCAAAGTCCCTGACATACTTATATGTGACAAGGCTCTTGTTGACTTCTTTCACTTCCCTGCGGATGATTTCGCGCAATTCTTCATCGCCTGGCCTCTTGCCGCCGTTTTCGGCTTCGATGAAATCCATGTCAGGCACTATCGTCGCTGTAACAACGACATCGCCGTAAACCGGATCATCTTTGCCGTAGACAATGCATTCCTTTATATACGGGCTTTTGTTCAGCAGTGCTTCGATTTCTTCAGGATAGATGTTCTTGCCGTTTTTGGTGACGATTACGTTCTTTTTCCTGCCGGTGATGTGGATGAACCCGTCATTGTCGATATATCCAAGGTCTCCCGTATGGAACCAGCCGTCCCTGATGGCTTTTGCAGTACTCTCGGGGTCTTCGTAATATCCGAGCATGACGCTTGGACCTTTGACGACGATTTCCCCGACGCCGTCGCTCCCGGCGCCGTCTATCCTTACTTCAAGGCCAGGCAGCGGCAATCCCGCCGCATCGTCCCTGAAATCCACATCCCTGTTCAGTGCGACGATCGGGCTGCATTCTGTCAACCCATAACCCTGCAGGAAATTGATGCCGAAATCCCTGAAACCTTTGGCAACCTCAGGGTCGATAGCTGCTGCTCCGCTGATGAACAGCCTGACATTGCCTCCGAAATTGTCATGGATCGGGGCAAAGAGTTTCCTCCTTATATCTATCCCGATTTTTCCAAGGAAACTGCTGAGCTTCAGTCCAAGCTTCAGTTTTTTCAGCATTTTCGGGTTTTTGGCGGCCTGTTCCCAGATCCTTTTGTAGATGGATTCGTATATCAGCGGTACTCCGAGCATCATAGTGGCCTTCGCTTCCTGCAGGTTTTTGACTATATGCCTCAGACCTTCGCAGTATGCGACCGTGGCTCCGAGATAAAGCGGGCAGAGGAAACCACATGTATTCTCGTACGTGTGGTGAAGGGGCAGGACTGAAAGGAAGATGTCTTCGGAGTAGATTTTTACCATCGAACTCATTGCCATGAGATTTTCTGCTATGTTCCTGTGGCAGAGCATTACCGCCTTTGACGTATCAGTAGTTGCCGAAGTGAACAGAAGGATACTGAACGCCTCGGGATCGATCTGAGCGTCTGTAAAATCCCTGCAGCCATCCGCAACCATTTTCCTGCCTTTTTCAACGAGTACCCTGAATTCCTTGAATGCCGGTTGAGGCCTATTCCCCGGGACTTCCTGCGGTCCGGCTTTATCTCTGTTTCCATCAGCCAGTTCGTCCATGGTTATGTAATACCTGACGAAATCCAGGCGTTTTGCTATGTGCGAAATGCTGTCCTCAAGGTGGCCCGAATATATTATCGCATCAGCCTTTGACCTGACCAGCAGGCTTTCGATCTCATTTTCAGGAAGGTCCTTGTCCAGCGGCACCACTATCCCTGTGCCATTCACCGCTGCCATATATGAAACGGCCCATTCATAGCGGTTTTCACCAATGATGGCTATCCTTCCGCCCTTCAGACCGAGATCGATCATCGCTGTGCCAAGGGCATCGACATCGTCCTTAAACTGCCGGTATGTAACAGGGACGTACCTGTCGTTTCCTTTCGGCTTATACAGGAATGCAGCCTTGTCTGAATAGAGTTCGACGCTGGTTTCAAGCATTTCCTTTATTGATCTGATCTTTCTGACCTCATACAACGGCATATTTTTCATAAAACCACCTCAGGCTTGATTAGAATGAAACATCGGCCATGTATCCGAAAGAATGTGAATAACATGTATAATTATTATATATCATTTACTGTAAGTGTAAAAGAAAAGCAGGAAACAGAGCTTTCTGAACAGGAACAAGGAGCTTTCCGGGCAGGAAATAATGGCTTTCCAAACAGGAAAGGAGAGCCTTCCGACTCTCCCTGCAGTGTGCTTCTCCGCAATATGCGCTTGCTGACTTCCAAAATGCGCATGTTATGCGCCTGTTGTCATCTTAAACATTTCATCCGACTGCATTATCTGACTCTGGCTTTCAATAAACCTCTGTCATTACTGCATTATACGGTTTAACGGATACAGCCGGTCAACATCATGAGGCATGCCGGTACGGATCGAGGGTCCGTTTCTGCAGAATGCCGGCTGAAGCTACCGCCTGAAATCAGCGCATGAAATCGCAAAATGAAATTACCACCTGCTGCCTGTGGAATAACTGTTGCCGAAATTGCCGTTCCTTCTCTGGGCCTTCCTGGCTCTCCTGCATTCAGGGCATCTCTGCGGTTCGTTCTCGAACCCCTTTTCCTTGTAGAAAGCCTGCTCGCCTTCAGTAAAGACGAATTCCTGACGGCAATCCTTGCATACCAATGTTTTGTCGGGCATAATTCAACCTCCTGGTCTGTTCGGATTTAACTGGTTTGGACTTAATTCCTCTTTTATCCGGAAAGACAAGGAGGTTTCAGTCGGCAAACTAATTAAATCACTTCATATTTTCTGTATCTGGCGATACAAATATATTATACCACGTTAACCTGCAGCTTACAAGCAAAATTTGGAAGAGTGGCAAACTTCCGGATTGCAGGCTTTATGTCTTTCAAAATCTTACGGAACCCTGTTTTTTAAGCAGCCACCAAACCGGTCCGCAAGCTTAACTCCTAACCATACCCTGAAACGGGCATCGATCCGAATACTAATAGATTATCCTCCTTACTACGATGTCAGACCGGATGCGCTGCCACACTGCGGGATCCTCCATGCCGAGTCTCCACAGCGCGACGCCGCTGATACCCTGCTGCCAGGCCAGCCGCATCTTCGCGATTACGCTTTCGCTGTTTTCAAACCAGACCTCGTGCGGATCACCCTGTTCGTCGGTATATGAGAACATCGGGGTGAGGGTGTCCTGGTCGAATATGATCTCCGTATCATACCGCGCTGCCAGTTCCGCAGCCATATCGTATGTGACATAGGTATTCCTGCCGGTAGCAAGGTTGAAATCGAATCCGAATACCGATATGGCTGCAACGACCTTGCTTGCAGGCACTTTTGTCAGCGTATAGCCAATTACTTTATTCATCCAGCCGCTGGAGACCACGGGCCCCGGACCACTTCCGGGCCAGCCGTGCTCATTGTACAGCATGACGACGAACTGGTCCACTGCCGCGCCTATTGCTGAATAATCAAATGGGTCGGAGAACGGGTTGAAAGGCGGATAATCTCTGATCCTCGAAGGGACCGACGCCGAAAGGAAGTAGCCGCGGGCATGCATTGCATTGCCGAGCTCCGTGTAGAACTGGGAAAGCCTGCCGCTGTCTTCCATGTAAACATCCTCGATGTCTATATTCACACCGTCGAAGCCAAATCTGTCGATCAGGGCTATGATATTGTTTATGGCGGTGCTCCTTGTCTGGGGAGTGGCCACCATTGCGCTTACGACCGCACGGCTGGCTTCCTGTCCTCCGGATTCATACAGCAGGTTGTGTACGACCGGCATGATCATCAGGTTGTTCCTGTGGGCGACGGAAACCAGTGTTTCTATATCGTTGTCAGTGAATTCCCCGAATTTTTCTATCGAAGTCGGGTCATCCTGGTCGAACCTGTAGAGGAACAGGGGCACTGAAGTCAGGCTGGCGGTGTTGCCGGCGAAGGATTGGAAGGAGCCTGGCAGCGCCGGGCCTTCCTCCAGCGTATAAAAACCAATTATGTCAAGGATGGGCTTTGAACCGTCATATGTCCTGAAACCCGTGAGATTTCGTGAGATCCAGCCTGTATTCCCGTCGTGCAGGGAAACCCTCAGCCAGTCCCGGGATGTTTCTATGACCGGAAGCTTTGCGCCGGATACGACTGATTGCACTATGTTATATCCGGTACCCGGACCGGTGCGGATATTAGCTCTTCCGACATTGACAACAGCTTCGGTGTACTGGGGGATGACAAGGCGCTGGCCTACGTCTATGGCCGTGCTTTGCAGTCCGTTAAGGACCATGATGCTTTCGACGAGTGTATTGTACTGCCTTGCGATCCTGTAAAGGGAATCCCCGGGCTGCACCGTGTATGTAATGACTTTCGTGACCTGTACAGGTATGAACAGCCTTTGACCCGGAATCAGTTCCTCGCCCTCGGTGATTTTGTTCGCGGTCATGAGCTGGCCGGAAGAAATTCCGAACCTTTGCGCTATTGAAAATATCGAATCGCCGGATTGGACGGTATACCACATAAAACTCACCTTATTCGTCTTTGATAGTGCATTATATTCATTTATGCATCATATGGTGAAACAGGTGGGATAAGCGTCTTAGTGTAAAATTGTTTTAGGTTAAAAAAACAAGAGACCCCTCTTTTTTGGTAAAATATTGATCAACGAAAAACAAACAAAATACCAAGGAGGAGTCTCTTATGAGTAATATTATATATCAGATTTTCGAGAATTACATCATTGATGTTATGGGATTTCTTAGTTCAAACAAGATAAGAAAACTCGAAGAACTGG
>Ga0209608_1002216_pt1 | contig 14171 bp, 12 predicted proteins | sample AD_UKC130_MetaG_FD_184428 | JGI IMG/M metagenome (GOLD analysis project Ga0209608, IMG submission 184428) | Active sludge microbial communities of municipal wastewater-treating anaerobic digesters from Canada - AD_UKC130_MetaG (SPAdes) (version 2) | ecosystem: Engineered > Bioreactor > Anaerobic... | reverse complement strand
GAATCGCGAAGTGGATCGAGTCAAGTGGTTCCCGGCTCAGGAGGCTCGACGCAAGTTGACCTACGACCATGACCGGATGCTGCTGGAGCGCTTCGAGGACCTCGTGGCAATGAAGCGGCACAAGTCCCGCACGCTTATCGTGCTGCGGCACGGCAAGGCCATTTCGCGAGCCGATTTCAAGGGCCAGGACCGAGATCGCCCTTTGGCCGCGGTCGGCGCCGATCAGGCTAAGGAACTCGTAAAACTCCTGTCCACTTATGGAACTCGCCGGGTAATCAGCAGTGATACTGCCCGCACGGTAAGCACCGTTGAACCATTCCTAGCCAGCACCGGCGAACTGCTTGAGCTCGACGACCGCCTTGGCGAAGGTGCCTCCGGGTCTCAAGTCGACCGCGTCATTGAGTCCGCACTCAGTCGCAAACGCCCGACGGTGATCTGTTCGCATCGGCCCGTTCTTGCCGATATCTTCGGTTCGCTCGGGGTCGACCCGGTCGTGCTCAACCCCGGACAAGCGCTAGTGGTTCACCACCGCTCAGGTCGGGTTCTGTCCACCGAATTGGTGTAACTTAGGCCACTTTTGAGCATTTCGGCTACCACCATTCGCCGAGCGTTCACCTCCCGTTCATCCACTCCGCAACTTAGATACACCTGCGATTCCTAACTTGGACAACGACCGGCCAATCGGCCGCAGTTCGAAACTCCCAGAGAGGGATCACTCGTGAACCGCAAGTCCATCCGTACCCTGGCTGCCTCCGGTGCGGCCGCCACCCTGCTCTTCGGCCTCGCCGCCTGTGGCGCTGGCAACGAAGGCGACGATTCGGGCGAGGGCTCGCTGACTGGCACCCTCAACGGCGCCGGCGCCTCCTCACAAGAGGCCGCTGTTGCCGCTTGGAAGAAGGGCTTCCAGACCGCCAACTCGGCCGTCACCGTCAACTACGACCCCGCCGGTTCGGGCGCAGGCCGCGAGCAGTTCATCGCCGGCGGTGTTGCTTTCGCTGGCTCGGACTCCTACCTCGACGAAGACGAGATCGCAGCAGCCAAGAAGCGCTGCTCCAGCGACATCGTCGCGGTGCCGACCTACGTCAGCCCGATTGCCGTCATCTTCAACGTTCCCGGTGTCAAGGAACTGAAGCTCGACGCCGCCACGATCGGCTCGATCTTCGAAGGCAAGATCACCAACTGGGACGACAAAGCCATCGCGGACCTCAACGAAGGCGCGAAACTGCCTGACTCGAAGATCACGCCGGTGCACCGTGCCGACGACTCAGGTACGACCAAGAACTTCACCGACTACCTGAGCGCCACCTCCGGCGGCACGTGGTCCGGCGGCGTTGTTGAGACGTGGCCAGTCAAGGGCGGCGAAGCAGCCACCGGAACCTCCGGTGTCGTTTCTGCCGTCAAGGGCGGCGAAGGCACCATCGGTTACGCCGACGCCAGCCAGGCCGGCGACTTGTCCACCGTCTCGGTCAAGGTCGGCGACGAGTTCGTCGCACCGACCGAAGAAGCCGCAGCCAAGGTCCTCGACACTGCCGAGCAGGTTCCCGGCCGGTCCGAGACCGACCTGTCCCTGCAGATCGACCGCAAGACCACGGAGGCTGGCGTTTACCCGGTCGTCTTGGTCTCGTACCAGATCGCCTGCCAGAAGTACGAAGACGCCGCACAGGGCGAACTCGTAAAGGGCTGGTTGACCTACGTCGCCAGCGAAGAAGGCCAGAAGGCTTCGCAGGAAGCGGCCGGTTCGGCGCCGCTCTCGGCCGACTTCTCCAAGAAGGTTCAGGCCGCGATCGACACGATCAGCTGACACCTTTGGTCCGGCCGAGTGGCGCAACCCCTCGGCCGGGTCATGGGTAGCAGTTGCCGATGCAACGCAAATCCTGAACTTCGAAAGTCTGAATCACAACCGGAAGGGCTCCTCGTGAGCAGCAACACTGAGCTAGAGCCAGCAGCCAAGGCGCCACCGCAGCGCCCGGGCGACCGCGTATTTCGTGGGCTCTCCCTAGGCGCAGCAATCGCCATCTTGGCAACTCTGGCTGGCGTAGCGATCTTCTTGACTGCCGAAGGCATACCCGGAATCACCGCCTCACCTGACGAGGTCAAGAGCGGCGAATCGTTCTTGCCGTATGTCACCCCGCTGGTATTTGGCACGCTTTGGGCGGCTTTTTTGGCGCTGCTGATCGCGGCGCCCGTCGCGATCGGCGTGGCGCTGTTCATCAGCCACTACGCGCCGGCGAAGCTTGCTCAGCCAATCGGCTATGTAATCGACTTGTTGGCTGCGGTGCCCAGCGTGGTTTACGGAGCCTGGGGCATGGTGACCTTGGCCGGCGCGGTTCGTCCCCTCTACGAGTGGCTCGAAGCGAACCTCGGTTTCATTCCGTTGTTTGCCGGTCCTGCCTCCGCCACCGGTCGCACCATCCTTACCGCCGCACTCGTCTTGGCGGTGATGATCCTGCCGATTATGACCGCGATCTGCCGCGAGATTTTCCTGCAAACGCCTCGGCTGCACGAAGAGGCGGCGCTGGCCCTTGGTGCGACCCGCTGGGAAATGACTCGGCTCGCGGTATTCCCCTACGCCCGCTCGGGCATCGTCTCGGCGGCAATGCTGGCTCTGGGCCGCGCACTGGGCGAGACGATGGCAGTGGCGATGGTCCTGTCAGCTTCGGGCGTGGTCACCCTCAACCTGATCAGCTCGACGAACCCGTCCACGATTGCCGCCAACATTGCCCTGAGTTTCGCTGAGGCGAGCGGCAAGACGGTCAACGTGTTGATCGCCACCGGTTTGGTGCTGTTCGTGATCACCTTCGTCGTGAACTTCGCGGCCCGGGCGATCGTGAACCGCCGCAAGGAATTCGACGGAGCGAACTGATGACCACGACCCTCAAGCCCTCGCCCCAAGGCGACCTGTCGGCTGATCTGCGCGGTGCCCAGCTGCCTTCTTGGGCGCCCAAAGCGATCGCCGCTCTTGCCGGCGTAGTCGCCGTGGCTGGCTGGTTCACTGGCCTTGGACCAGTTCGCGGAATAATCCTCGCGTGGCTGATCGCCGCCTGTCTGCCCCTCTGGTCCGTCATGATCGAAGGAAAGCGAAAGGCCACCGACCGGCTCGTCACGTTGCTAGTCGTTTCGGCATTCGGCCTAGCAGTTATCCCGCTGGTCAGCATCTTGGCGTCAGTGATCGGCAAAGGCGCTCAGGCGCTGTCGGCGGAGTTCTTCACCTATTCGATGCGAAATGTCGTCGGCGAGGGCGGCGGCATCTACCACGCGCTTGTCGGCACGCTACTAATCACTTCGGCCGCAGCCGTGATCTCGGTGCCAATCGGTCTGTTCACTGCGATCTATTTGATCGAATACGGCGAGGACGGCCGACTGGCGAGTTCGATCCGATTCCTCGTCGACGTAATGACCGGCATCCCGTCAATCGTGGCCGGCCTTTTCGCCTATGCCCTCTTCGTGATCTTCTTCGGCGAAGGAGTCCGAATGGGCATCGGTGGTTCGGTGGCCCTTTCGGTCCTGATGATCCCGGTGGTAGTGCGTTCTTGCGAAGAGATGCTCAAACTCGTGCCTAACGAACTTCGCGAAGCCTCCTACGCTCTGGGTGTGCCAAAGTGGCGCACCATCAGCAAGGTCGTGCTGCCCACGGCACTCGCTGGCATCGTCACCGGCATCACCTTGGCGATCGCCCGAGTGATTGGCGAGACCGCACCTCTGCTCATCATCGCCGGCATGACCGACTCGGTGAACTTCAACCTGTCCGAGGGCCGAATGGCCACCTTGCCGGTGTTCACCTACTCCTCACTCATGCAACCCGGTGTCCCGCCAGAACCCAGCATCGAACGCGCCTGGGGCGCGGCCTTGGTCCTGTTGATCATCGTGATGGTGCTGAACCTGCTCGCCCGACTTGTCTCCCACTACTTCTCGCCCAAGGGCGAGCGCTGAATAGCAAAGGAACCAACCAAATGGCAAAGAGCATCGAGGTCTCGGACCTGAACATCTACTACGGCGAATTCCTCGCCGTCGAAGGTGTCAACATCTCGATCCCCGCTCGCGCGGTAACCGCATTCATCGGCCCGTCCGGCTGCGGCAAGTCCACCTTCCTGCGCTCACTGAACCGGATGCACGAGGTCATCAAGGGCGCGCACGTCAACGGCAAGGTGCTGGTTGACGGCGAGGATCTGTACGCCCCGGATATGGACCCGGTGAACGTCCGCCGCAAGATAGGCATGGTCTTCCAACGGCCGAACCCGTTCCCGACGATGTCGATCGCCGAGAACGTCTTGGCCGGTCAGCGCCTCAACAGCAAGCGGATGAAGAAGTCCGAAGCCGACGACATCGTCGAGCGTTCACTGCGCCAAGCCGGATTGTGGGCCGAGGTGAAGGACCGTCTCGAACGGCCCGGCTCGGGACTCTCCGGTGGCCAACAGCAACGCCTCTGCATCGCGCGCGCCGTGGCCGTTGAGCCCGAAGTTCTGCTGATGGATGAGCCGTGCTCGGCGCTCGACCCGATTTCGACCTCGGTGATCGAGGACCTGATCCACGAACTCAAAAACGACTACACCATCGTGATCGTCACCCACAACATGCAGCAGGCGGCGCGCGTCTCGGACCAGACGGCGTTCTTCAACCTTGCTGGTGTGGGACAGCCGGGCAAGCTGGTCGAGCTTGGTCCGACCGAGAAGATGTTCTCCAACCCCGAAGACCCGGCAACCGAGGCTTACATTCAGGGTCGATTCGGCTGAACCGGCGATCGAGGCTCAGGGCAGGAAGAGCCGCGCTAGGTAATAGAAGCCCGCGGCAACAACGGCGGCAGCTGGCATCGTGATGACCCAAGCCACCACGATGTTCTTGGCCACTCCCCAGCGAACCGCCGAGAACCGCTTGGTGGCGCCTGCGCCCATAATCGCGGTGGTAATTGTGTGCGTCGTCGACACTGGCGCGTGCAGGCCAATGGCCATCACGTAGAGCACGGTAGCCGCCGTTGCCTCGGCCGCAAAACCCTTCGGCGGGTCCAACTCGATGATCCGCCGACCGAGCGTACGCATGATTCGCCAACCGCCAGAGTAGGTGCCGGCCGCGATCGCGCTGGCCGAGGCGACGATTACCCACATTGGGATGTCGTTAGTGGTCTGGAAGCCGCCCGCGATCAACGCGAGCACGATGATGCCCATCGTCTTTTGGGCGTCCTGCAGACCGTGACCCAACGACATACCGGCGGCCGAAACCGTTTGCGCCCACCGGAATCCTCGGTTCACCCGCGACGGCATCGCCTTTCGAAATAGCCACATAATGGCGGTCATCACGATGAACGCACCCAGAAAGCCCAACAGCGGCGAAAGCACCATCGGAATGGCGACCTTGTTTATCAGCACTTCCCAGCTGACTTGGGTGGCCGAGGCGACACCAGCGCCGACAATTCCACCGATCAGGGCATGCGACGAGGATGACGGTATCCCGAAATACCAAGTGATCATGTTCCAAGTGATTGCGCCCACCAGCGCAGAAAGCACGATGGTTAGTGCGTGGGCCGACCCATCCTCGGCAGCCTGTTCGACACCGGGAATGATGTCTTGAATTGTCTTGGCAACAGCGACGCCCATCCACGCGCCGACAAAGTTAAGTACTGCGGCCATCGCCAAGGCTGCCCTTGGCGTCAACGCCCGGGTCGACACCGAGGTGGCGATGGCGTTCGCAGCGTCGTGAAAACCGTTCGTGTAGTCAAATACCAGGGCGATCACGACAACCGTGATCACCATGATGGTGATCTGATCCACTCAGGACTCCTTGACCGCGATCTGTTCGATCGTGTTGGCGACCGATTCGAGCGCATCGATGGCGTGTTCGACAGCCTCGACGATGTCTTTTAGCTTGAGCACCTGCATCGCCTTGTAGTTGCCGTCAAACAAGTCAGCCAAGATTCGGCGGTGGTTCTTGTCGCCTTCGTTCTCGAGACGATTTATCTCAATCCAGAATTCCTCAAGATCCTTCATAGTGCGCAGTCGCGGCATCGCTTCGGCCGTGAGCTTGCAGGCGCGCTGCAGCACGTCGACTTGGGCGGCAAACACTTCAGGGAACTCAGTTACGCCATACAGGAAAGTGCTGTCGACGACCTCTTCCATGAAGTCCATGACGTCATCGAGGCTGCTTGCCAGCGCGTAGATATCTTCACGGTCAAACGGGGTTATGAACGTACTGTTCACCAGCTGGATGATTTCGTGTGTGGTGTCGTCTGCCGCGTTTTCAGCTTCGTGCATTGCACTTGCCAAAGCGGCCTTATCGGACTCTGGATCGAGCAGCCTGGTGACTAGGTCGGCACCAACAACTAGATGATTTGCCGCCTCAGCAAAGAGGTCGTAAAAGCTGGTCTGTACTGGGCGGATTCGGATACGCACTCGCGGACTCCCTTAGGAAAATGGGCGCAACGTGTCAATGCTAGATGCACAAGGCGGCTAGTGGCGAACCGAGGGGGATAACTAGCGACTACAGACCGAGCAGGCCGTCTATTTCGCTCTGCGAAAGTGGCTCATCATTGCTCGTCGCGGCGATCATCAAGCGCGAGGTCAGCTCGATTTCGGCCAGCGCGTCGTCGTCGCGCAGCCGGTCGTCGAGCGGCTCGCTCACTGGATCGCCGCAAAAATGGAATGCCACATGACGAGAGTACGCAACCGGGAGCAGTCACATCGACCCAGAAGCCGAAACAGCCCGTAAGGACTATTGAATCAGTCAGTTTCGGGCCCTCAGCCGACCCATACACGGGCATTTCGGAACATCCGCAGCCACGGGCTCTCAGCCGAGATGTCTGCGTTGGTCCACGAAAGTTGAACATTTCGTTGCACTCGCTCCGGGTGCGGCATCATCGCGGTGAACCGGCCATCGACCGTCGTCACGGCAGTCAAGCCATCGGGCGAGCCGTTCGGGTTGGCCGGGTAGGTCGATGCGATCTGCCCGTTTACGTCGACGAATCGAGCGGCCGCCTTGACCGCTATTTCGTCGCCGCGAGTCGAGAAGTCGGCAAACCCTTCACCGTGAGCCACCGCGATCGGGATCAGCGAGCCGTCCATCTGGTCGAACATGATCGACGGCGAATCCAGCACCTGCACGAGGGACAATCTGGCCTCGTACTGTTCGGACACGTTTCGAGTGAACCGTGGCCAAGCCTCGGCGCCTGGAATGATGTCCGCCAGTGCCGCGAACATCTGGCAGCCGTTGCAGATACCGATGCCGAAAGTGTCGGTACGGGCAAAGAAACTGCTGAACGCATCGGTCAACTTCGGGTTGAACAAAACCGACCGCGCCCAGCCTTCACCGGCGCCGAGGGTGTCGCCGTAGGAGAAGCCGCCGGCCGCAGCCAAACCAACCGCATCGGCCAAATCGAACCGGCCTGACTGCAGGTCGGTCATATGCACGTCGTAGGTGTCGAACCCAGCACGATCGAAGGCGAACGCGGTCTCTACGTGAGAGTTGACGCCCTGTTCGCGCAAGATCGCGACCTTCGGACGAGCGGTGCCGATCAACGCCGGCGCCGAAATGTTTTCAGTCGGGTCGAAGGTGGTTTGAAGCGTGAGAATCGGGTCGATCGACCCGATCGCTTGGTGCTCCGAATCGGCCGACGCCGGGTTGTCGCGAAGCCGGGCGATCCGCCAAGAAACCTCATCCCAGGCTTTGGCCAAGTCGGCTAGGGACTCGTCGAGTCCAAGGCCGGCGACCGTGATCCGCCGGTTGCTGTTCGTCGAACCCACCTTGCGCGAACTCTCGCCCAACCCGTGTTCAGCCAAAATGCTCAACGTTCGTTCGGCCTGCGCGGGCGCCACGGCGATCACCGCGCCAAGTTCCTCGGCAAAGAGTGCACCCAAGTCGACGTCGTGCACATCCACGCCGACGCCACCGGCGAAAGCCATTTCGCAAATGGTCGCCCACAGGCCGCCATCAGAGCGATCGTGGTAGGCCAACAACAGGCCTTCAGCACGCAACTGGTTGATTGCCGAAACGAGTGAAACCAGCTGTGCCGGGTCGTCTAGGTCGGGCACAACGCCGCCGAACTGGCTGCTGACTTGAGCCAAGATCGAGCCACCCAAGCGGTTCTTTCCGGCACCCAAATCTAGGAGCAGCAGTTCACTGTCTGCCGGCAACTGCGGAGTCACCGTCGTGCGCACATCGTCAAGCGAGGCAAAAGCAGTCACGACCAAGGAGACCGGTGACGTGACTTGCTTTTCCTCGCCAGCCTCGTCGGTCCAACGGGTACGCATCGACAGTGAGTCTTTGCCGACCGGAACCGAAATACCAAGGGCCGGGCACAACTCCATCGCCACTGCGGTCACGGTGTCATAAAGGTCAGCGTCTTCGCCATCCTCACCGCACGCGGCCATCCAGTTGCAGGACAGTTTCACGCGAGGCAGATCGATGGGGGCAGCCAGCACGTTGGTGATGGCCTCACCGACGGCCATCCGGCCAGAAGCGGCCGCGTCGATCGCCGCGAGTGGGGTCCGTTCGCCGCTGGCCATCGCCTGTCCGGCGAAGCCAATGAAGTCGCTCAAGGTCACGGCGACATCGGCCACCGGCACCTGCCACGGGCCAACGAGTTGGTCGCGGTGGGTCAGGCCCCCGACGGTTCGGTCTCCGATGGTGATCAAGAAGCGTTTAGAGGCGACCGTCGGGTGGCGCAGCACCGAATACGCGGCCGCGCTAATGTCGATGCCGGCGCTCTGAAATGGAGCGGCTTCGCGCTTGACCCGGGTGACGTCGCGCACCATTTTCGGCGGCTTGCCCAGCAGCACGTCCATCGGCATGTCGATCGGCGCTTGCTCAGTGTCACCGCCGCTCAGACGCAGTTGGCCGTCATCTTGGGCGGTGCCGACCACGGCGTAGGGGCAGCGCTCACGTTCACAAAGCGCCGCGAACAGTTCGAGGGATTCGGGCGCGATCGCTAGGACGTAGCGCTCCTGGCTCTCGTTGCACCAAATCTCCTTTGGCGCCATCCCCGATTCCTCCAACGGAACCGCATCGAGGTCAAAGGACGCACCCAACCCGGCGTCGTTCACCAGTTCGGGGAAGGCGTTGGAGAGTCCACCGGCACCCACGTCGTGGATGGACAGCAATGGGTTCTGTTCGCCAAGTGACCAGCAGTGGTTGATGACCTCTTGGGCGCGGCGCTCGATCTCGGGGTTGCCGCGCTGAACCGAGTCGAAATCGAGTTCGGCGGCGTTGGCACCGGCCGCCTTCGAGGACGCCGCGCTGCCGCCCATCCCGATTCGCATACCCGGGCCGCCCAACTGGACAAGCAAACTGCCGGCGGGGAAGTCGATTTTTTCGGTCATTTCGGCGCTGATCGTGCCCAGCCCGCCGGCGCTCATGATGGGTTTGTGATAGCCGCGACGGACGCCGTCGACGGTCTGCTCGTAGACCCGGAAGAAGCCGCCAAGTCCCGGCCGACCGAACTCGTTGTTGAACGCGGCCGCACCGATCGGGCCGTCGATCATGATGTCGAGCGCGCTGGCGATGTGGTCGGGCTTGCCGTACTGCTCGACTTCCCAAGGCTCGTCGGTGTCCGGCAGGTTGAGGTTCGACACCACGAAACCGGTCAACCCGGCCTTCGGCGCCGAGCCGCGCCCGGTAGCACCTTCATCTCGAATTTCGCCGCCGGCGCCAGTGGCCGCTCCCGGGTGGGGCGAGATTGCCGTCGGATGGTTGTGGGTCTCGACCTTCATCAAGACGTGAACTTCGTCGGCGCGCCCGGCGTAGCGACTGGGACCCTCGGCGGCTTCGGGCAGCCACCTGGTGGTCGGGCCGCCGGCCATCACCGAGGCGTTGTCCTTGTAGGCGACGATCGTTCCGGCGCCGGCGACCGCCTCGGTATGGCGGATCATGGCGAACAAGGACCGGTCCTGCGGCTCGCCGTCGACGATGAACTCGGCGTTAAAAATCTTGTGTCGACAGTGTTCGGAGTTCGCTTGCGCGAACATCATCAACTCTACGTCGGTGGGGTTTCGGCCCAGCTCGGTGAACGCGTCCACCAGGTAGTCGATTTCGTCTGGCGAAAGAGCCAACCCGAAGTCACGGTCAGCCTGCTCAAGCGCACTTCTGCCCTGACCCAACAGGTCGATGGTCGCCATTGGTTCGGCAACTCGCTCGTCAAACAGCGCGGCGGCGCCGGCCGAATCGAACAGCGCGGTTTCGGTCATCCGGTCGTGCAGAACGTCAGCGCAGGCTTCGCGCTGGGTGGGCGTCAACTCGACCCCAGAAAGGGTGAACTCGGTGACTCGTTCCACCCGGCGGATGTCGATCGCACAGTTGTGCACAATGTCGGTCGCTTTGCTCGACCACGGCGAAATGGTGCCGAGTCGGGGTGCGCAAACGATCACTTGGCCGGTCGCGTCATCGTGGGCCGGCTCACCGTAGGTGAGGATCTTGGTTAGCGCCTCTTTGGTGTCTTCAGCCAGCGGACCATCGCTAGCGACCCAATGCACGAATCGCGCACTCACGCCAGTGAGTTCAGGAACCTGCGCTTGGAGGCGGGCAAGTAGCGCCTGTGCCCGGAAGGCAGAGAGCGCGTTGCCGCCGGGAATTACCGTGAGTTCGACGTCGCCAGACACAGGCCAAGACTACCGACCTAGAACTCTTGACCACTCGGCCACGTCAACGCGGCCAGCAACACGCAGAGTTGACGTTTGCGCGACCGGCCAACGCGCCTAGGGTCAAGACATGACCGAACCGGCAGTGCAGATCAGCGCGCTGGAAGTTTCGCGCGGATCAAAAGCGGTAATCGACAGACTGGACCTTCGACTCGAACCGGGTTCGGTGACCGGGCTGCTCGGGCCTAGTGGCTGCGGCAAAACCACGCTAATTCGCGCGATTGCTGGCGTGCAAAAGATTGCCGGCGGCAGTGTCACCGTGCTGGGTTCACCAGCAGGGTCACCGCAGAACCGCCATCGGGTTGCCTATGTGACGCAAGCTAGTTCGGTTTACCCGGATCTGACCGTCACTCAAAATCTCGAATATTTCGCCTCGCTCTATCGTCGGGATTCGACCGCGGTCAACGAGGCGCTGGAGACGGTCGACCTGCACGATGACGGCCATCAGCTAACCGGCAGCCTCTCTGGCGGTCAACGGGCTCGGGTGTCGTTGGCTGCCGCGCTCTTGGCTAAACCGGCGCTCTATTTGCTCGATGAGCCGACGGTCGGTTTGGACCCGGTGCTGCGCCGCGATTTATGGGCGCTGTTTGGCCGGCTTGCCGCTTCTGGGGCGGCGCTTCTAATTTCCAGTCACGTCATGGACGAGGCGGATCGCTGCGACCGGGTACTGCTCATGCGGGCGGGCCAACTGATCGCTGACGCCAGCCCGGCGGGCCTGCGGGAGCAAACCCACACCGACACCATCGAGCAGGCGTTCTTGGCCCTGGCCGAGCAGGAGACCCGATGACTGCCACGTTCTCTACCGCCAAGCGGGTCTTGCAGCAGCTTCTGCACGATCGGCGCAGCCTGGCGATGGCACTGTTTTTGCCGTCGGTCTTGCTGGCGCTTTTTGGTTACGTTTTTCATGCCCAGCCTGAGGTGTTCTCACGGATCGGCCCACAAATGTTGGGGCTGTTTCCGTTCATCCTGATGTTCTTGCTCACGAGCGTGACGATGGTTCGTGAACGGATTTCCGGGACCCTCGAACGGCTACTGACGACTCCGTTGCGTCGTGGCGAACTGATTGGCGGCTACGCCCTCGCCTTTGGGATCTTGGCCATTGGCCAGTCGCTGATCAGCACCGCGGTGGCAACCTGGGGTTTCGACTTGGGGATCGACCGACCAGGCGAGGCGCTCGTGTTCGCACTTCTCGGTTCGGTGGTCGGCACTTCGCTGGGGTTGCTGGCCTCGGCGTTTTCAGAAACCGAGTTCCAATCGGCGCAGTTCATGCCGCTGGTGATCATCCCGCAGATTCTGGTGTGTGGCCTGCTCGTGCCAGTCGACCAGATGCCCGAGCCCTTGCAGTGGCTGGCGGTCGCGATGCCGCTGACTTATTCGACTGAAGCGTTTAGTTCGCTGGCCGCCGGGGAGCCGGCCAGCGAACGTGTTGGCGAACTTCTGGTGCTGATTGGCTTCGCGATCGGCTCGGTCGCGCTTGCCGCGATGACGCTTCGCCGCCGCACCAGCTAGTTCATTTCCACTCCCTTGGCCCGGGGCGCACGCCGCCTCCGTAGGCTCAGTGGCTATGGCGATCGTGCTTTCTTTGCTGTCGGCGTTGGCCTACGGCATTTCGGACTTCCTCGGCGGGATTTTCGCCAAACGCTCGAACGCATGGTCGGTGGCCACCGTCGGTCAGGCCTCGGCAACCGTTTGCGCGAGCGTGGCGGCTTTCTTCGTCGCTGGCTCGCCAACTGGACCAGACTTCGTCGCCGGCGCAATCGCCGGAATGGGCTCAGGACTTGGGGCGGCTTTCCTCTATCGCGGACTGGCCAACGCCAAAATGTCAATCGTCGCGCCCATCTCTGCCGTCGGTTCGGCCCTACTGCCGGTTTGCTTTGGTCTAATTTCTGGAGAACGACCTTCACCGACGGTGATCGCCGGGATCGTGCTGGCATTTGGTGCCATCGCGCTAATCAGTTTGGTTAAGGACGCCGACCCTGCCCACCGCGGCGGCGTGCTGGACGGCCTACTCGCCGGCATCGGCTTTGGCGTGCTGTTCATCGCATTGGGTCAGATCTCTGACGACGCTGGCCTGAGTCCGCTGGTCTTGATGTATTTCACTTCGACGATGGCAGTGATCGTCGTTGCCGCCGTCAGTCGCGCCGGATTCGTCCCACGCGCTAGGTCCGACTGGTCGGCAGCCTGGCTTGGACCGATCGGCGTGGCGGCAGTAATCGCGTTCTATTACGCGACTAAACACGGGCTGCTTTCGGTGACTTCGGTGATCACCGCCCTGTACCCGGCCTCGACGGTTTTGTTGGCAGCCGTCCTGTTGCACGAGCGAGTGACCAAATGGCAGGGGGTCGGACTGGCCTTGGCAGCCGTGGCGGTCTCGTTGGTGGCGCTCGGCTGAGCGTGGGGCTGATGTTGAAAATGTAAACAAGTGTTGAACTTGTGTTGTAACTCACAGTTCGAAGTGATATTTTTCAGCGGTCCCTCCTATTCCCGTCGACACTGTCGGCGGGCTCCCGTTGAAAGGTGTCCTCCGTGACCCGTCCCACCTTGAAATCTCGTCGAGTCGCCTTCGGCCTCTCGGCAACCCTCGTAGCCGGTGCGCTTGGCGCGGCTACTCTCGCAAATGCTGGCACCGCGACCGCCGCTGGCTCACAGACTGTGACCAAGACCGCCAACTACAGGTGCAAAGTCACCGCAGGCGAACTTAAACTCAACGGAGCCGAAGGTTTCCGGGTCATCGGCGTTGAAGCAACCTCAACCATTCCGACCTCCGTCTACGCCGGTGAAGTGATCAAGCCGACTCCGGTCGCCATCACTCTCCATATGCCCGAAGTACTACGAGACGCAACCGTTGAGATGCTCGGCGGAACGGCCGCACATGGCGGTTCCACGAATTCATCTGTCGTATTTTCCTCGAATGACCAGACGTTGGTCCAAGCGATTCCGTTGTTGGCCGCGAGTTCCACTCCAATTCCACAGGTCGAAAACCAACCGTGGCTGATTCCCGCAACGGGTACGGTTCCGGCCATCACCACGCCGAGTTGGGTCAAAGACACCGTCGCGCTCAGTTTGCCGGCCGCGTTCTTCGTCAACGCGACAATTGATACGCCGAACGATGACCCTGATATCCCAGATTCGGTTCCATCAACGCTGGACTGCTGGGCCCAGTAGATGCGGACCTGCAGCTCGGCTCTATCGCGGTCGTGAACGCGGCACCCAAGGCGCCAGCCGCGGTGAACGTCGTCACCAAGAAGAAGAAGGCCAAGGCATTTGTCGTAAGCGCCTCCGATGCCAACGGCGACCGTTTGACCTACCGGGTAACCGGCCTGTCGGCGACGAAGGGCAAGGTCACCGGGGCAGGCCCGAGCTTCAAGTTCACCCCGTTCAAGAAGTTCAAGGGCAAGGTTTCGTTCTTCGTTACCGTCACTGACGGCAAGGGCGGGGCTGCTAAAACCAAGGTAAACGTCACCGTTAAGTGACCACTTGGAGCTAACGATCAGCGAGGCGGCAAGAGCTACGGCTCTTGCCGCCTCAGTCGTTTCTGCAAACTGATCAAGCCGG
>Ga0209608_1002214_pt1 | contig 14179 bp, 19 predicted proteins | sample AD_UKC130_MetaG_FD_184428 | JGI IMG/M metagenome (GOLD analysis project Ga0209608, IMG submission 184428) | Active sludge microbial communities of municipal wastewater-treating anaerobic digesters from Canada - AD_UKC130_MetaG (SPAdes) (version 2) | ecosystem: Engineered > Bioreactor > Anaerobic... | reverse complement strand
TAGGAGGAATTTTATAATATGAGAATTGATATTATATCTCCACAAAATACAGAAACAATAGGATATAATACACCAACATTAAAATGGGAATTAATTCGAGATATAGGTGATGAGACCCCATATATATTTGATATTAAATTTGGGACAAGCCCATCTACATTGCAAGCAATTGCCACTGATTATATGGCATCATCATATACTATTACACATATACCAGTATTAATGCCAAATACTATATATTATTGGCAAGTTATTTAGAAAAATACTAGTAATGTAGTAGTCGTATCATCAGATGTTGTATCATTTAATACACCACCATTAAATCTTATTCCTAATCCATAGAATAATGCCACTAATATTAATTTTTATCCATTATTGTCATGGACAGATAATAATAATTATGTGTATAGATATGATGTATATTTTGGTACTTCAATAGATAGTTTAATATTAGTGTCAGAATATCAAAATGAAAAATATTTTGATTTATTAGATCTTGCTGTTCAATTTTATCCATTACATGATTATTATTGGAAAATTGTATATAAATATTTGACATCTACTATATATGAAAGTAATATATTTAAATTTACTACTAAAGATATGGAATTTATCAATGTATACCCACCAAATAACTAGACTAATATGGATAGATATATCACATTATCATGGAACATTAATGTTAATGCACAATACAAATATGATATTAAATTTGGAGATAGCCAGACCAATTTAAAATATATTGGATTAGATATATCAGATACACAAATTACATTAGATTCATCAGTTATGAAAATAGATTTTGAGACTACATATTATTGGCAAATAATATAGAAACAAGGAATAAATGTAGTTAAACAATCTCCAATATATAAATATACTACTGCTAAATCACCATATCAAACAATACGATTTAAACGTGGCATGTATCCACCACCAAGATAGAAATAGGGTGAACCATTGTTTGTATATGATACTAAAGAATTATATATTGGTACAGGACCTAATACACCACCAGTTAAAATATCAAATAAACGATTGTATACCAGTAGTGTTGCACCAAGCGTGCCACAAGAAAATGATGTATGGATGGATACATCTACTATTCCATATCAGATTAGATTATATAAAAATAATAGATGGACTGATATTACACATTTAAAAGATATTGGCAATTTAGTTGAGTTATAGACAAGTAATAAATCTAATTTAGTGTCATAGATAAATGAGATATATTTAAATATGTATGATAATATCACTAATTTCATGTATAGAAAAACTGATTACTAGGATAATATAATATTATCTTGGAGAAACCCATATTCTGATACATTTGACGGATATTCATTATTTGTAAGTGATACGCAAGATCTGACAGGTAAAGATTATAATTATTGCTATAATAACTCTACAATGTTATATGAAGGATTAGGTACTGGTAATGGGAATATTGATACATATATATTCACTCCAATTAAAAATAAAACATATTCATTTTAGATATTCTAGAAATTTAAAATTGACGATGAAATTTATATGGCAGATGGAAAATATTTGGTAGTAAAATAGATAGATACTATTTAGCCAATGACAATTACACAATTAAGTGCCATACCATATGATAGACGGATATCATTATTATGGAAAAATCCTAATACAATAGATTGGTAGGGTACATTAGTTGTTAGAAATACATCTCATCATCCACAAAGTGCTAATGATGGTATTATTGTAAAAGATTTTAAAGACAAATTTGAAGGTAATTTAGGGTCATTTGATGATACTAATTTGATTAATGGAGTAGTATATTATTATACATTGATACCATATGATATATATGGGAATTATTATATATCACAAGGTAATCATGTACAATAGATACCACAATATAACGCATTTAATGAAGCAACTAATCTACAATAGCAATCAATTAATGATGGGCAAACAATTCAAATAAACTGGAAAAATGCAATGTAGATGACATCACAAACATATATTGGTAGAGAAGTATATGTAAGTAGAACAAATATTACTAATTTTAGTAGAGATATGTGTTATTAGAATGATGCAGTGCATTTATAGACTACTGGTAGAGGTGCTGGTGAAGGTAGTCTAGAACAAATATTATACGATATTGGTGATGTTCCTACTGGTACTATATATTATATAAAAGTATTCACACAAGTATTTAAAGATGGATATTTATATAGTAATGGAATATCTACTCAAATATCAGTGGTAGATTTGACACCACCAAATTAGTCTGTAATAGAATTAACTGATGTATATGAAACAGAAGTAAAAATAACTGTCAAACAAGAACCGACAAATGCTGATTTTAATAAAACAATTATAGTACGATAGAATGGTACTACTATCCCATTTAGTGGATATACAACATTGACAGAATAGCAAATTCGATAGTCTAGTTATACAATAGTAGGTGAGATATATAAAACATAGATAAACAAATATATTATTGACAAAAATATTGTTATTGGTAATACATATACATATCGAGGATTTTAGATTGATAAATCTGGTAATGCTAATGTTACTGGTAATTATTAGACATAGACAATTGAATATGATAAAACATAGATCTCAAATTTGGTATAGGATGGTAGTGAAGAATTAACCATAAAACTCAAATGGATAGACCCAAGTGAAAATGATTTTCCAAATTGGCAAGGTACAATTATAGTTAGAAATTCAATAAGAATTCCACTTAATACACATGACGGTACCGTAGTTATTGATTCTACTATTAGGAATTAGTATAAAGATGTGCCATATTATGACACTGATATATAGCCATATACTACTTATTATTATAGATAGTTTACATATGATACTAATGGAAAATATAATGAGCGATAGTTAAGATATTAGCAATAGTCAACATTTGATACACCACCAAATCCAATAACATTTCAAAGATATATGCTAACACATAATTCTATTCTATTTCAATGGAAAGACCCAGTTGACGCAGATTGGATGTTTACTCGTATTATTAAAAAAGTAAATAATAAACCTACTAGCCCATATGATGGGGATTTATTATATGTAGAATCATATATCAAAGACCAGTATTCAATGGCAAGTGGTATATGGTTAAGAGATGTTGGAGTAACTACTACTGATAAATATTATTATGGATTCTATCCTGCTGATACTAAAGGAACGTATAATACCACATCACAAAATATTGTAGGACCAATTCAAATTGTTCATTATCCATCAGTCACTAATGAAACATAGAATTTCTCAGTAGATAAAATAAATATATCATTCACATTATATACCCATGTTAATACATCTGGGTATGAAGTATATATGTCAAAATTAAATTTGAGTTAGTATGATTGGTATGATTGTTATTATAATTAGGATGTAATTAAATTAGCAAATGGGACATAGAGTGGTGGTGCAAAGATTAATATAGTATAGTCAGATCTAGAATTAGATACTACATACTATATTAAGATATTTCAAAGATATATAGTAAATGGAATAACTATATATGGTGTACCAAAAGAATTGAGTGTATTGACATCAGATTTAGTACCACCAAATCCATTACAATCAATCACATAGAGTGGAACAAGTACATCTATTAAATTATTTTGGCAAAATTCTACTAGTTTAGATTATGACGGTGTATTAATTAGAAAACATACTGAACGATATCCTAACTCATTAATTGATGGAGATTTGGTTGGAATGTTTGATAAAAATACTAATGAATATTATGACACTAATGTGGTTGAGGATACTGTATATTATTATACTGCATTCCCATATGACACAAATGATAATTATAATATATCTAATCCCAATCATGTATATTAGATATAGACTGACAAATATGTGATTGAATTAGAAAATCCAAATGAAGATTTAACAAATTTTCAAGTGCAAATTGTATTGCCAAATAACCCTGAAACTTAGTTAAATATAAAAAATCTTGACCCAAATCCATTTATATTTAGTAATAATACTACAAATTTAAAATTGCTAGATAATACTAAACGAGAAATGGATTATTGGGTAGAAGATTATAATAATGGCATTATTTGGGTAAAATATCCATTATTGAAAAATGGATTGAATTTTATATTAGTTGGACATTATGATGATTTATATATACCAGATGGTGATACTGTATTTGAATTTTTTGACGATTTTCTTGGACCTACACTTAATTTAGATAAATGGGTATAGCCATCAGATAAAATTCAATACACAATTGAAGATAGTAAATTGATTATAAATGCGATAAATGACAATACTAATACACTTGTATATGACATAAATTCAACACCATTTTATATTAAATCTAAATATCAATTTTTGAGTGGGAATTATATCATTGAAGATAAAAAAGAAGTTGATAATATAGCAAGTAATAATATGTTTACTACAGGATTTGTATTTTTGAGATCTAATAATACAGTATTATAGTCAAATGTATGGTATGATATAAGCCCATCTAGTAATATAACATATCAAGGTAATACTAATGGTAATTTCTGGTTTGTAGATACATATAATTTAGATACTGCCAAAATTAAAGTCAATGATTCAGCAAATAAAATTAGTAGAATGATGAAATTTGAGAATTATATATATAGCGAATTATTGACTGGTGAATCTATTTAGAATTTTGTATCTACTACACCAAATAGTGTGTAGATAGTAATTGGCAAATATATGCAATATCCTATACCAAATATAAAATATGATTTTGTAAGAATTAGAAAGGTATAGGCATTTGATATTATCCAAAAATAATTTAGGGAGATGATATCGCATCTCCCTTTAGAATATACCATATTTTTTAGGTAGGATTTATTATGTATATTATATCACACAATCAGTTACAAACATGATATGAGGAGGTAAATATTTTGTTACCAGATTTTTTAGATACATTTGCCAATATAGATCTTAAAAAATTCAATCAATATTTATCTAATATAAAAGCCACGCAAATATTTATATAGAAAGTGGTTAATGATGTTGACCCAAAATATCAATTGCGTGTGCAAATACGTATTCCATTTATACATGACAATTTGAATGATAATGAATTGCCATGGGCTGCACCGTTATATGGATTTACTAATATATATGGTAATTTTGAAGTTCCACGAAAAGATAATTTAATATATGTATTTATGCATGATGGTAATGTTCTTGACCCTGTATATATACCAAAATTATATCATTATAAACCACAACCAAAAGATAATATTGAATATGACAATAGATTTTATAAATCAAAATCGTATAATATATTTCCAAATGAATATTATAATCCAAATTGGAGTACTAAAACTTAGACAAAACCAGTTAATGATAGTACATATTCACCATATCCTATTATAATTAAATATCCTAACTCCAATACAATATAGAAATATGATGACTCATGGGATGATATAATCAAGAATAAACAATTCAATATGTGGGGAAGTATGTTCTTATATGATGATAAAATTAGAAATGTTATTGAGTATAGGCAATATAGCCCATTTGATGATAAAACTAATAATTATTATAAAACATATATTCAATATAATATAAAATCAAATGAAATGTTTTATATTGACAGAAAATAGAATGATTTGACTGTAGATATATTAGATAAGAATTGGCATAGATATAATATTTTATCACCACATTTACCTAAGAATATTGAAAAAACATTTTACAATGATTTGTATGATATATATGTAGATAAATTAAAAACTGTAAATATATCTACTGGCATTAATACATTAAGTCAACAAATTTCTAATGATTATAAAATGCCAGTTATTTTTGAGCAAATGAATTATACTAATACATTTGTATATAATAAAGAATATATCAAAGATATTGACAATTATATTCAATATCGATATAATTTTGACAATTCATCTACTATATTATATATGACAATTAATTCACAATCTCATAATATTAAGAAAAATATTGAGATTACATCTAACACTATTACAAATAAATTAGATATTGACAATATATATAATAGTGAACGAATATATAGATCTGATAAATATACTATGACATTGAATAATTAGAAAGTTATTCAATAGTCTGTCAATGACGATATTAATATTCAGTATAATTCAAATAATAAAACAACTAATATACAAATAACGAATCATAAGATAACTATTACAAATTCGAAAGTAACTATTGTAGTAGATAGTAACGGAGATATAAATATTCAAGCAGATGGAAATGTAAATATGACATAGTCAAATATCTATATGAATGCAGGATAATATTATATTATCACAAAAAAAATCACCCACATATATCGTGGGTTTTGTAACTATATTATTAATTTGAATTTAACCATTCTATAGTTTTTATTTTGTCTCAATAATTTTTACCCAATCATGAGATTTTATTTTTTTGATCAATCCATCAATTTTTTCGTCTTTGTTTATTTTTTCATAAGTTTCGATTATTGCTTTGAGATTCTCTTTTTCTAAATTTTGTAGTTCTATTTTTTCGTCTGTAGTTAGCTGTTCTTCGAATTGATTTTTCCAATAAAGTTCAGACCATCTGTCATAATTTATAGGCTTTAAATATTTATAAACTTCATTAAGTAGTCGTTCTTTTGGTTGAGGATATAATCCTTCTTCTGCAAATTTTTCTTTGAAATATAGTTCATAAACAAGAGAGTCAGCAATTTGCCTATCAAAAAAATTTATTATATTCTTAAATTCTGTCCTTCTTTCTTCTATTGCATTTAGAAAAAGAAGATAATCAACGATGGCTTCATAGATTTTAGGATTTTTTGAAAAACGTACTGGCACTTTTTCTATATATTGTTTTGTATGTCTGAATCCACTAGATAAGAATTGTGATATAGAAGAAAAAGTAAATTCAATTAATCTTGAGTTTAGAATCAAGACTAAAGATTTTGACATATTGCTCATCAAATAAGCACTATTTAACAAATAAAATACCCCCAAACTATCCCAATAATACAAAGATTCTACAGAAATCTCTTGCCAAACAACTTTGGGTTTTTCAAATTCAGGATAATAATCACAAGCCCTTAATTCCCACCAATAATCTCCTTGATCATCTCTTTTTAACAAACCTTTTCCACTAGTTTTTAAATTTTTAAATTTACTTAAATGCGAATATATAGATGGATAATTATTTTTAAAAATTTCTTCCGCTTCATCTATAGGCAGCATTTGCCCATTTGATAGCTTCTTTGTCAAACCTTTAGGTATCGCAATAATCCATTTTTTATCCCACTCTAAATAATATCTTCCAATATTTTGCCCTCTCACAATTGGTTTTATCAATTGTGCGCTTTTAGGGTCGTCATCTATTAATTTTTTCTTTATTTCATTATCTATAATAAACGCATCATTAAACCCGGTTGTAATTCCACGCTAAATTAATATCTCTAAACTCTTTACATGAGATTTTATTTTTTTGATCAATCCATCAATTTTTTCGTCTTTGCTTATTTTTTCATAAGTTTCGATTATTGCTTTGAGATTCTCCTTTTCTAAATTTTGTAGTTCTATTTTTTCGTCTGTAGTTAGCTGTTCTTCGAATTGATTTTTCCAATAAAGTTCAGACCATCTGTCATAATTTATAGGCTTTAAATATTTATAAACTTCATTAAGTAGTCGTTCTTTTGGTTGAGGATATAATCCTTCTTCTGCAAATTTTTCTTTGAAATATAGTTCATAAACAAGAGAGTCAGCAATTTGCCTATCAAAAAAATTTATTATATTCTTAAATTCTGTCCTTCTTTCTTCTATTGCATTTAGAAAAAGAAGATAATCAACGATGGCTTCATAGATTTTAGGATTTTTTGAAAAACGTACTGGCACTTTTTCTATATATTGTTTTGTATGTCTGAATCCACTAGATAAGAATTGTGATATAGAAGAAAAAGTAAATTCAATTAATCTTGAGTTTAGAATCAAGACTAAAGATTTTGACATATTGCTCATCAAATAAGCACTATTTAACAAATAAAATACCCCCAAACTATCCCAATAATACAAAGATTCTACAGAAATCTCTTGCCAAACAACTTTGGGTTTTTCAAATTCAGGATAATAATCACAAGCCCTTAATTCCCACCAATAATCTCCTTGATCATCTCTTTTTAACAAACCTTTTCCACTAGTTTTTAAATTTTTAAATTTACTTAAATGCGAATATATAGATGGATAATTATTTTTAAAAATTTCTTCCGCTTCATCTATAGGCAGCATTTGCCCATTTGATAGCTTCTTTGTCAAACCTTTAGGTATCGCAATAATCCATTTTTTATCCCACTCTAAATAATATCTTCCAATATTTTGCCCTCTCACAATTGGTTTTATCAATTGTGCGCTTTTAGGGTCGTCATCTATTAATTTTTTCTTTATTTCATTATCTATAATAAACGCATCATTAAACCCGGTTTTTATACCAACAAATATTTTTTTACTTAAGTCTTTTAATTGGATTGAATTTTTAGATATCCATTTTTCAATTTCTTCAACGTCTTTATTAACAAAATTCCAGACATTATCTTTCAGATTAGCTTGTTTAACTTCATATCCTCCTTGCTCTATCTCATCTACACTTAAAGCATGATTATAAAAAATAAGATTTTCTTTATTTGGTTTGGCTTTTCTAATGATATAGACTAACGTATCAACATTGGCACCCATAAAAACTTTAACTCCATTAAAGTCTATGATTTTTTTAATTTCACAATTTTCTTTCAAAAATTTTCTTATCTTTTCCCCATATTTTGTTCTAAGCCATTTATTAGTAATAATAAAAGAATGATAACCATCTTTTCTTACTAATTGGAGGCTTCTTAAAACAAAAAATAATGAAATATCAAAAGTATTATCAAAAGGATCAAATATTTTTGACAATATATACTTATAATCTACGCCTTTAGTAATATTATTTATCTTTTCCTGTCTTATATACGGAGGATTACCTATTACGACATCAAACCCTGCTTTTTTTAAAAAAACCTCTGGAAATTCAAATATCCAATGAAAAGTTTTTATCTCTTTTAATTTTTGTGGTGTTACCTTATATTCTTTAGCAAATATTTCATCAAGTTTTTGATTAAACAAATTAGTTATTTCTCTTAATAGATTATTTAAAGGGATTGCATACTCTGAGTTTAAAGAAACTATAAGTATGGTGGTTAATTTTTCTTTTATTGTAAGAACATTTGTAAGATCTTCTAAATTAATTGTATCTTTTGATAATATTTTATTCAAAATTTTAATTTCTTGTATTAGATTTCCATTAATTGACAAGAATTTAGTAGTTTTTTCTAAATAATCTTGCAAATCTGGCATCAATTCAATTTCTTCGGAAATATATTTTCTCTGAAATTCTTGTGAGTTAATATCAAACAATGCAAATTGTAGATTGTCATTTTCTATACCATTTATATTGATATTTGTATATCCTATAAGAGAATTTCCTTCTCGCAAATTAAAATGAACATTAGGAAATCGAATAAAAATTCTATTTTCATTTTCAATCCTAAAATGTTTTGCAAGATTTAAAAACATTCTTGCTTTTGCAACTTTAATTGCAGTTGGATTTATATCAACACCATAAATACTTTTGGGAAAAATTATGAAAAATTTAATTATAAGGTCAAAAGTATCTTTATCTTGAATTTCTAACAAGTTTATAGTTATTATTTTGCCTTTTTCGTCTGTAGATACAATGTTAAGTCCTTTCTTAATATTAAGATCTTTCGCTTTATTCCATATCTTTTCGTATATATTAACCAATACGTTTATCGCACTTTCAAGAAAGTGTCCTGAACCAACCGCAGGATCAAGTATTTTTATTTCTTTTAGATGTTCAAACAATTCCACTAAAACTTCTTCATCTCCAGAATCTACAATATCGTCTATCGATTTATAATTTGTATTAAATTTTTCTTTCATTTGATCGACAAGAAATTGTTCGATAGAGTTTTTACATATATAAGAAGTTATTTCCTCAGGGGTATAATAAGCACCTTGTTTTTTTCTTTCCTCACCAGTAATTAGCTTTTCGTATATTGCGCCAAGAACAAATTCATCAATATTTCCTTCTGACCAGTCTCTACTTTCAAAAAGATTTAATAGAGGAATATCAAACCTAATTTTTTTAGGGTTTTGACTTATTAGTTTATCTGTCAGTCCATTTTTATAAAAGCATTTATTTGGAATAGATACTGCTTTGCTATATTCTTCTTCATTTAAAAAAACGGTATGCCCAATAACAACTATTTTCCCAATATTCTGGTCTTCAATATATTGTTTACTTTCTTCGTTACTCATTTTGTCAAAGAGATAATTGAGAAAATCATAATAATTTTTAAATTTGCCAGAAAGTTTTCTTTGTGTTAATTCGTTGAATTTAGTAATAAAATACTTTGTGTCGTTATTGAAAAATCTTTTTTCCTGTAAATACCAAAGTGTAAGCATTTGCATCATGAAATTATCAACAAATTCAGGTTTCTTTTCTTCTACTATTCCTGAAATGTTATCAATTAAAAAATTTCTAGAATTTTTATATAATGTATAAAAATCTTCAATTATAGTATTTCTATGATTGTTTTTCATATATTTGTGGCATAAAAAATACTCTATCATATATATGACAGAGATAAATGCGCTATTCCCTCCTTTTAAATAAAAATAATTTGACAATTAAATAAAATATTTACAATCCTCCACTTCAAAATTTAAGTGTCGGGTATTTAACCTATTACTATTATACTATTTAGATTAAATATAAAAATATCATATCCACTCATTAAATAGTGGATATGATATTTGTGGGTTCAAAACACTTTAAAATATCTTATTTTACCGTTTTCATATACACATTTTTTATGTGTATATAAAAATTTTTCTATCTCGGCTTTGGGGATAAAAATATTTGCATCCCCTTCTGGTTTCCACGTTTGGAGTTTATTCCTTCTGATTAAGGAATACACTCCTTGTGGAGTAATTCCCAAAATTTCAGCCGTTTCTCTTACGGTTAACAATTCGTCTTTATTCATATTAAATTCGCCTCCTTCTCTTATATTATTGATCCAGTATATTCTGCTAACAGTATAGAAATTTTCTCCCATACTGAGATACTATATTTATATGCCGGTATTCCAATTCCATTATATCTAGCATATGCTTTAAGTGAATCTTTTTCTTCTTTTAGCATATGTAGATATAAACACATTGTCACAAGTTGGATATCAGGTCTATTTATTGATTTATCCCAACTTGTAGAGAATTTAAAATATTGGTATACTTGCGGATAATATGATTTAGTATACCAATATGCTTCTTCTTGAATTTGGAAATATCCGTATGACAAATTGGAATCTCCCATAACATTTTGCCAATTTGTCTCTTGCCACCCAATGGCAAGAATTTCAAATACATTGACATTGAGTTCAACAACACTAGTTAATTCTGTATATGTACTTAGAAATTCTTCAGCTCTTTTGGGTGATACTCCAAATTCTAATAATTTCTTTCGAAAAAAAGACAACTCTGACATATTTGCAAATATGCTGCTAATTCCTATAGTTAAAATCAATATGGTAACTAATATCTTTTTCATTTTCCCTACCTCCCATACTATAATATTCATTACTATTATATAATATTATTCATATTTTGTCGATTTTATTGATGGAACAGAGTATAGTTTTATTCGACTTCCTTAATTTCGATTGAAAAGCCATGCTTTATAAGCCAGTCTTCAACTTCTAGCCAACGTTTTGTTTCTGAAAGCTTTCCATAACCTTCGTCGCAATATGAGTACCAAAATGACACTTCGGTTAATACTCTAGGCGCATCTTTTAATAAAGTTGCCAATTCTTCTTTCATTATGGCTACACTTTTAGAATCACTGCGCCCTGAATAATAAATTTTATATACATTTTTATTGCCCAACATTTCTTGTTTATAAACAATAGATAACTCATTTCCATCGATTACTTTTTTCGCTAATCCCATAGTTACTCACTCTCCTCTCTTTTTACCTTTTGGATAAAGAATAAGAGCTTCCGATCTTTCTTTTAACACATCAAACATGTCAATTAAGTCAATAATATTACCTTCATCTTCATTATGTGTTAATTTGTTTTCTATATCAATTTTAGGTATAGTTATTCCTGTCATTTTATTAAAAATATCAATTTCTTGTGGTTTTACTGTATACACTTTATTTTTGTCAAAAACCATCCAGTATCTTTCCAACTTATTACCAGATGGTCTAATAACAAATCTAACTGGTGTATCTAAAATACCAACCAAAAACTCATACCACGATCCCATTACGCAAATAACGCCGTATCCGTTACTGCCATAATGTATAACATTTATTTTTTCTTTATCGGCAGTAAGGATATAAACTGTGCCATAGGTGAATTGCGAATATGTTCCTTCCCCTGACAACTTAACTATCCATTCCGCATCATTATTCTCAATTTTTGTCATAGGAACAAGAACTTTTCTTCCACCTGTTCCATCAGATCCTAAAATAATTCCTTCCATTTCTCCAAATTCACTATTAGTCATAATGGGGTCGATATTCCACAATCTTACTTTTGCCTTATTATTATCTTTGTTGACATTTCTATATTTCTTTTCTAAAAACTTCAAGATATTATTCACTGCTAATTTTATATTATGAGTATTTAATTTGCTATAATCCATAAATCCATTAGGATTTATATTGTCGTATATGTATATTCCTTCGTTGTATAATACTATTTTGTCAAAATCCTCTTTGTATCTTCGAATTTCTAATTTTCTTTGTTCGATGTTATACTTCATTATCAATGAAATGAATTTTTCTTGTGTCAAAATTTCTTTGGCATTTTGTATTTTTGATTTTGACAATGGATATAATACATCGATTATTATATCAAGCAATACATCAAATAATGGATATAACTGTTTTTTCATATTATCATTTAATGTTACTTCTTTATACATATTACCATCTCCTGTTATATAAATAAATTTAGTCGGAACTTAAGTATTTCAATCTCAGTATATGTAAAAATTAGTGTCTATTTCTTTTACATACAAATCACCACCATTTATCTTATTTTTTGTAATTAAATATCCTGATACAGGTTTTGTGGATCCTTCAATATTGTACTCTACACAATATATGTTATATCCAAATAATGTAAGAAATGGGTTGAATACAGATAACCCGATAAGTGTATATACTTTTACCAACGCAATCATAATTAAAACGCTTACTAGATAGAAGTCTTTCATATCTTTAAGTTTAAAGAAAGGCAAGATATATAATGCTATATATAAAAACATATACCCATTTTCTTTTCTAAATTCTGTAATTGTTATATATTTATGTTTTGCTTGTCTCTTGTTAGTATTAAATGATATCACAAATACAACAATGATAAATATTGAAAGTAGTATAGCGATACTAAATAAATATGTACCATAATTAATAATAGAAAAGATTATAAGGATAGGGATACATGAAACTAAATAGGTAAGTGTTTTAAACGTAACGTTTCTCATATTAAACCTCCTTTACTATTTATATTTGGTATTTTCTTGTATAAGATTAATAACACTAGTACACAGTATATCAGGATCATAAAACTCCGAATCATCTGACATTTTCAGATAAATCAAGTTAGTAAAGTATTGTGGTAATATCTCGTTATAGATATACTGTGCGTTTTTCTGTATATTTAAATCACTTTCTAATATATCCCGTTGTTTATTACTAAGATTTTTAGTAGTGACGTTTAACGATGTATCACATATAAACGTCATATCTGGTTGTACTAAATTTAATGTTTTGACTATATACACGAATTTAGATATAAACTCGTGTATATCACCATTCTCCAACAACATACATCTTGCTCCTTGTAATGCTAAATTAGATAAATAATATCTGTCTAATAATACATATTCATATCGGCTATTGAGATCTAACAATATATCTTTACCAAGATACCTATCTATTTCAAATAATATAGCTAACGACTCGTATGTGAGATTTAGATTGCCATTCAATGTATCATAAATCAATGTTGAAATTTGGTTGTTTTTTGTAGGAAATTTAAATTTATACACAGAATGGTCTTTCTTTAAATGCT
>Ga0209608_1002213_pt1 | contig 14179 bp, 11 predicted proteins | sample AD_UKC130_MetaG_FD_184428 | JGI IMG/M metagenome (GOLD analysis project Ga0209608, IMG submission 184428) | Active sludge microbial communities of municipal wastewater-treating anaerobic digesters from Canada - AD_UKC130_MetaG (SPAdes) (version 2) | ecosystem: Engineered > Bioreactor > Anaerobic... | reverse complement strand
TCGTGCCCGGGTGGCAGTCTGATCATCAATAAGTGAGCATATACCGGGAAAAATGTCCATCGAGGAGATTTTCCAACACCTTCAAGAGAAATTTGGGGAAGCCGTCCGACCAGGCGACTTCACTTCGATTGACCCGTGGATTGAGGTTGGTCCCGAAGCGATTGCGGACGTTTGTCGTTTTTTGCGCGATAATCCGGCCTTGCGGTTCGAGATGCTCCATTGCATTACGGCCGTCGATTATTTGGAAGTGGACGAAAAAAAGGCTGCCAAAGCCTCCTTTGTCCCCCATCTTGAATTGATTTATCACCTCTCTTCGTTGACGTTACGTCACCGAGTGACGCTGAAGGTGATGTTACCGCGGTGGAGAGACGATCATCCCGGCCAGCTTCCCCGCGTTCCCACAGTCAGCAATGTTTGGAAAACCGCCCTTTGGCATGAGCGGGAAGTGTATGATCTTTCAGGCGTTGAGTTCGTGGGCCACCCTGATTTGCGACGAATCCTCTGCCCGGAGGATTGGGTAGGACATCCGCTGCGGAAGGACTATCAGATGCCAATCGAATACCACGGGATTCGTGCTCGCTAGACCATGGAGTGGGTTCAGTACCATAGTAGTGTTCCATATCGTGATTCGATGGGACTCCTTCCCCAAGGAGCCACCCCCTCTTTGAGACTGCCAGACATAAATATGACAGTTGTTACGACTACAATATGAACGTGATACCAGGAGTCGACCCGGAAGATTTCTCGGTCACCTCAGAAACAGAGGTGAGGACCGAGGAATTGCTGATCAATATGGGGCCCCAGCACCCCAGTACGCATGGGGTCTTACGGGTCGTCCTCCGTACCGACGGCGAGCTTGTCCTCGAAGCGATTCCACACATCGGTTATCTTCACCGGTGTGCCGAAAAGATCGGCGAAAAGGTGACGCCTCGGCAGTTTATTCCCTATACGGACCGAATGGACTACCTGGCCGGGATGAACATGAATCTCGGCTGGGCCTTGACGGTGGAGAAACTACTGGGTCTGGAAGTGCCAGAAAAGGCTAGGCATCTACGTGTCTTGATCGTCGAACTCAATAGGATTGCCAGCCACCTTGTGGCGGCGGGGACGTACGGATTAGACCTGGGCAGTTTCACCCCATTCGTACATTGCTTTCGTGAACGAGAAAAGATCTTGAATCTATTCGAGGCCGTCTGCGGGGCGCGTCTAACATATAGTTACATCACTGTGGGTGGCCTTATGGCTGACCTGCCAAGCGGTTGGCTGGACCAGTGTGAAGCGTTTCTCGATCAATTTGAACCTGTGATTGACGACCTTCACGATCTGCTTTCGGTCAATCACATTTTCGTCAAGCGAACGGCCGGAGTGGGAGTCCTTTCGCGAGAGTTGGCCGTCGATTATGGTTGCACCGGACCGGTATTGCGCGGAAGCGGTGTGGATTGGGATTTGCGTCGCGACGGTGACCCATTTTACACGCGCATGTATCGTGATTATGACTTCGAGGTCGCCGTCTGTCGCGACGGGAAATATCCTCAACCCTCGCCACCAGTCCCGACAGAGGCGGTTCTCGGCGATTGCTGGCATCGCTTTTTTGTCAGGATGGTCGAAGTGGTCCAATCTGTGCGACTGGTCCGGCAGGCGATCGAGAAGTACCGACTCGCGGAAGGCGATATTGGACAGCCCATCAAGTTGAACCAAAAGCTCCCGCCTGGGGAGGTCTATCTCGAGACCGAATGCCCCAAAGGCCAAATGGGATTCATGATTGTGAGTCTGGGTGAAGCCATCCCTTGGCGTGTTCGTGCGCGGAGCAGTAGCTTCTGTAATCTTTCGGTGTTGCCCGAATTGTGCCGGGGCTGTTTGGTTGCCGACGTCCCGGCCATCGTTGGCTCACTCGATATCGTCTTGGGCGAGGTGGATCGTTAGTTCGGCCGAAGGTGGGGTTTCACTCAGAGAAGTTGTACCCGAAAAGACCAGGGACTCTGGAAAAACGATGGCTCAGTGGTTGTCAGACTGGTTAACGCTAAGCCCGCAATGGGAGTGGGTCGCCTATTTGACCGTGGCGCTGCTGCAAGCCGTCATTTTGCTGGCTCTTGTGATGACGGCCGTCGCCTTGGCAACCTGGGCGGAGCGAAAAGTTGCGGGCCGAATTCAAGATCGTCTCGGCCCGACACGTGTGGGAGGCCGTTTTGGATGGCTGCAGCCCCTGGCCGACGGGCTCAAACTTTTTACGAAAGAAGACTTAATCCCCGCGAACGCCGATGCTGTGCTTTTTCGATTGGCGCCCTACTTGAGTTTCGCACCAGTTTTTGGCGTTTTTATGGCACTGCCGTTCTCTGATGGTTGGGTCGCCCATCATTTCAATACCGCGGCATTCTTCATCCTCGCTGTGCTCGGGCTCGAGGTCTTTGGCATTATTCTGGGGGGGTATGCCTCGGGCTCAAAATGGTCCCTATTGGGCGGAATGCGAGAGGCTGCACAAGTTGTTAGCTACGAGGTCCCTCTCGCCTTTTCCGCCATGCTACCTATTCTCTTAGCGGGCACGATGGATCTTGTGGCTATTGGGGAGGCTCAGCGCGGCTGGTTTTGGAACTGGTTCGTGTTCCATGATCCTTTTACATTTGTGGCCTTTTGGATCTATGTGATTTGCGCCGTGGCCGGGACAAATCGCGCGCCCTTTGATTTGGCTGAAGCCGAAAGCGAACTCGTCGCCGGTTTCCATACCGAGTACTCCGGTTTTCGTTGGAGCGTCTTTTACATGGGCGAATATGCGGCGATGGCAGCCGTCTGCGGTTTAGGAGTTGTCCTTTTTTTGGGTGGCTGGAATGGTCCCATACCGGTGGCGGAGTGGCTTTTTGGCCCAGCCAGTTCGACGAGTCCAATTGTCAATTTCCTCAGCCAATTGTTGGGGGCGGTCAATTTCATCATTAAATGTATCATCGGCGTCGTTTTCATGATCTCACTGCGATGGACATTGCCACGTCCGCGAATCGACCAGGTCATGTCTATGTGCTGGAAGTACTGCTTTCCGCTGGCAGCCCTAGCATTCCTCGGGGCAACTCTCTGGGTTTTAATGTTACCTGACGGTCTTTTGGGCCAAGGACATCCTAAGGCTTCGACATGTGAGCAATCGGTAATGGTCACGGTCGAAAGGATTGAGACACCATGACAGGGCCTGACGGAATGGCAATCCTTTTTTGGTTATTCGCAATCGTCACCTGCGGAGGTGCCCTGGTTGTGGTATTGAGTCGCCACATCGTTCGGGCAGCCGTGGGGCTTATCTTGTCTCTTTTCGGCGTGGCGATGCTGTTTTTACTCGCTGGGGCAGAATTTGTGGGAGCAATGCAACTCATGATCTACGTAGGTGGGACCGTTGTCCTTCTCGCCTTTGGTGTGATGCTGACGGCGCGGCGACCGTTGCTGCCACTATCAACTACGCGCGACCAATGGTTAGCTGCTGTCCTGCTGGCGTGCCCTTTGACTGTTATCCTGGTGCAGGCTGCCTTAAGCTATGCTCCCACCGACAGCGTTAGCGCGCAAGTCGACGCACATTCAGGCGTCTCAACGCCCGTTGGGATGCTGCCCGTAACACCGGCGCGACTTGGTATGGCGTTATTGGGTTTTAGCCAGGACAATCACCGCCCGGACGGAGGAGAGGTTTCACATGGTGATTCGGGCTATCTGCTACCATTTGAGTTGATTTCGGTTCACCTGCTGGTGGTGCTGATAGGGGCAGCTTACTTGGCTCGACGCGAGGTACCGAGCGGTATGACGCCACGAGATAATCAGGGACAGTTACAATGAACTTCCGTTCGAGGTCGTAAGCCGAGCACAATGTTTTCCCCCATAACGCCTGCCCATTATTTGTTCGTTGGTATTGTCCTATTCGTCACAGGAATGATTTGCCTGCTGACGAAGCGGAATATTATTGCGATCCTGATCGGTGTTGAGTTGATTCTCAACGCTGCGAACATAAACTTCATTGCGTTTTCTAGTCCGGTACTTTTTCCGAAACGTGTTCCGCCCCTGGTCTTAGATGGTCAGATTTTCGTTTTGTTTGTGATGATCCTAGCTGCCGCTGAGGCGGCAGTTGCGCTGGCCATCGCGTTGCACTTTTATAGCCGTTTCGGAACGGTTGACGTTGATCAAGGAGATGAACTGAAAGGGTGATGAGCTCGCTATCCTTGGTACCTCAACTCCTGCTTATTGCATGGATGCTGCCGTTAGCCAGTTTTGTGTTCATCTTTCTGACCGGCTCGTTTCTGGACCGGCGCGGTCGCGCTTCGGGTTTCATAGCGACAGCTGCGATCGCGGGCTCCTTTCTTCTGTCGGTCGTAGCGGCAGCCCTGTGGTTCGGCTATTACCCGCTCGATTCAAATCATCAGGCGAGCAGCCATCCCATTCGGCCACTCAGTGGCGATTGGTACACGCTGGCGGAATTTGGGAGCATCAAGTTAGCCCTGGGCTATTACATCGATGCCCTGACCCTTGCGATGTATGTCATGGTGAGCTTTATCGCTACCTTGATTCACATCTACTCCTTTGGGTACATGCACGAGGAACTCCACGAGGTCAACGATCCCCAGGTCATTTTAGGCGACGGCACGACGTTACGGCGTCCCGGCCGATTCGCGCGGTTCTTTCAGTACCTCTCGCTATTCGGGTTCAGCATGCTGGGGCTGGTGATCGCCAATAATCTCTTGATGACCTTTGTCTTCTGGGAACTGGTCGGCATTTGTTCATACTTTTTGATCGGCTTTTATGTCGAGCGATCCAGCGCAACCTCGGCCGGGAACAAGGCCTTTATCGTCAATCGCGTCGGCGACTTTGGGATGGTTTTGGGCTTAGCCGCTTTGTTGACGAGCTGCGGCACACTCCATTTCGATCACTACCAAACAACAAATGGAGCTCACTACGCTGGACTTTTTTCTTACGCTAAGGCGATCCAGCATCCGGCATCTGAGCTAGAACCGGCGGAGGGGTCAAGAAGCGAGGATTCGCAATCGAACCCAGAGACACCCCCAGTCACGTTAAGCGGCCCAAAGGGACTAACGTATGGGCTTTTGGTCTTGGCCGGATTGGCCCTTTTGTGCGGATGTCTAGGCAAAAGCGCCCAGTTTCCCCTACATGTCTGGCTTCCCGACGCTATGGAAGGCCCGACACCCGTTAGCGCCCTTATTCATGCGGCCACAATGGTTGCGGCAGGCGTCTATCTTGTGGGGAGAATCTATCCCTTATTGACTCCAGAGGTCCTGATCGTCGTTGCTGTCATCGGGACTATTACATTATTCATGGCGGCCACCATTGCGCTGACGGCGACCGATATTAAGAAGGTCCTAGCCTATTCGACCATTAGTCAGCTTGGTTACATGATGCTGGGTCTTGGAACAGGTGGATGGGTCGCGGGGTTATTTCACTTGTTCACCCATGCATTCTTCAAGGCCCTGCTCTTTCTCGGATCAGGATCGGTAATCCATGCCTGCGGCACAAATGAGATGCCGCAAATGGGCGGGCTTCTCCGCAAGATGCCGTGGACGGCGATTACGATGCTCATTGGATGCTTGGCGATCGCCGGAGCTGGTATCCCGCTTTGGGCCGGATTCAGCGGTTACCATTCCAAGGATGCCATCCTCGCCCAGGTTTACCTATTTCACACAACGAACCGGTTCCTCGGTTGGATCTACTACCTGGCCCTGGTTTCTGCCGCTTTGACCGCTTTTTACATGTTTCGGCTATGGTTTTTGACATTTATTGGTCAACCCCGTAATGAACATATCTTTGGACATGCCCACGAATCGCCAAAAAGTATGACTGTTCCTCTTGTCGTCCTGGCGTTCTTTGCGGTGGTAGCAGGCTGGAGTGTTCCAGGGACACACTGGAGCCTATCGGCTCTGCTAGAACAAGCCCGGGTCACACCGCTTTTGGAAAACTCACAGGTCCCACTTTTTGGAAACGTCGTCATCCCGCACGAACATGAATCGCACGAAGCCCAAATCCATCAGCTGGTCTCCTTGGAGGCCTTTACTGCAGGTATCTTAGGTTTTGCAATTGCAGTGGTCTTTTACGGCGCCCGCTGGCTTGATCCGGCCAAGGTCTGTCAGCGATTCTTCGGGCTGTATCGTTTCCTTCTGAACAAGTGGTACTTTGACGAACTTTATAGCCGGCTGTTTGTGCGTCCCGTGACATGGGTGGCATCGGTTGCTGCCTGGATTGACCGAGCCGTTATCGACTGGACGGTCGATCATGCGGCCGTGGCTGTGCGTTCGCTAGCACATCTTGACGACTGGCTGGACCGTATTCTCGTCGATGGCGCGGTTAATCGGCTTGCCGCGGCCATCTACGGAATGGGCGAATGGTTTCGCCAATGGCAAACAGGCCGCATTCGGAACTATATCCTTTGGATCGTTGTTGGCTTGGTAAGCCTATTTATTTTGGGATCAATTTACTTTGGGTTGGGAATGCACCTTGTCGTGGGGGCTTCCTGATCCTTTACGGCATCACTTGGTGGAAATAGGTCATCAAAGGCACATAACGGGTTGTCAACAATGGTGGCTGGTTTGGTTTTCTTAAGTATTGTGGTGTTTTTGCCCGCATTCGGCGCCTTGGTGTTGATGTTCTTCCCCTCGCACGCCGAGCGTGCCATTCGAAGAACAACCCTTGGCGTAACCCTGGTGGTGTTCTTGTTGACATTACGATTGGTTTTGCCGGGCCTACACGCGGCGTCTCAGAATCCATTAGAACAGGTCCTTCACGATGTCCGTTTTGCGGCCGGCGAACCAGGTTATCAACACGCTTATGCGGTCCCCTGGATCAGTTCTTTCCATATAGACTATTTCCTAGGAGTTGATGGAATCAGTTTGCCACTTGTCCTGCTGACATCTTTCCTTTCTGTCCTGGCAGCGGCGGCTAGCTGGTCTGTCACCAAACACGTGAAGGCTTACAGCATCCTCTTTCTTCTTTTAGAAACGGGGATGCTGGGTGTTTTTCTGGCACTGGATTTCTTTCTGTTTTACGTCTTTTGGGAGGTCATGCTTCTTCCCATGTACTTTTTAATCGGTGTGTGGGGGGGACCGCGAAGGGAATATGCGGCCATCAAGTTCTTCCTTTTCACCCTGGTGGGCAGCGTGTTGATGTTGATTGCGATCCTTTTGCTCTACTTTGCAAGCGATGTGCGTCAGCTTCCCGAAAATGCCCGCCGAGAAAGTTTCCTTAGCCAGGAAGTCATGGTCAAGTCCCTCGCACCAAGCGAAAAACCCCTCCACACGTTCAACTTGATTGCCTTGGCCAAACTGGGGCAAATGCCTGATTCGCCCTTTCAGGAGCCTGTTTTAGGGGGCAAATCGGTAGCCTGGTGGGCCTTCTTGCTGCTTCTCATTGGTTTCTTGATCAAGGTCCCCGCCGTGCCAGTTCACACATGGCTTCCTGATGCCCACGTGGAGGCCCCCACGCCGATCTCCATGATTCTGGCAGGAATTCTGCTGAAAATGGGTGGGTATGGGATTATCCGTATCTGCTACCCCATCTGTCCTCAAGGTGGCTACGAGCTAGCCTGGTTCGTGTGTCTTCTGGGAATCGTGAGCATGGTTTATGGGGCCTTGGCAGCTATGGCCCAGCAGGATTTCAAACGGCTGGTTGCCTATAGCTCTGTCAGCCATATGGGTTATGTAGTCCTTGGCTTAGGGGCTTGGAGCCTGATGCCGGGCCTTTATGATCCACAGTATTGGAAGATGGGAATGAACGGGGCCATGTTCCAGATGATCGCCCACGGAATTTCGTCGGCCGGCATGTTCTTTGTGGTGGGCGTTCTTTACGACCGGGTGCATCACCGCGACCTAAATCAATTCGGAGGCATCTTCGGTCGGATGCCCGTTTACACGGCCCTTTCCATTGTGATTTTCTTTGCGGCTCTTGGCTTGCCCGGTCTTTGCGGCTTTGTCGGTGAAATCCTCGTTATCTTTGCCGCGTTCAGCTACAGCCGAGCATTGGCCGTGATTGGGGCCTCCGTTATGGTTTTGACAGCGGGCTACATCCTTTGGACAATCCGGAGGGTTTATCTGGGTGCGGAATATCGTGGACCTCACGCCGAGGCTCTCAGCCCCCTTACGACCAGGGAATTTCTCATTGCCGCCACTTTGTCGGTTGCCGCTGTGGTATTCGGTGTTTATCCGCAAGCGATTTTCCGGTACATGGCGCCAAGCGTTAATCGAACCATTGATGAACTTGCAGAGTGGATGAAACGTGAGGCGAACCTGCACGCTGCGAGTGGCCATATTTCACATCCGTCTGATCTTGAAAGTGGTCAGACTGAGGACTTACTTTCCCATCGCGATGCGCCATCGCAGTGATATCCCAGCAAATTGAGGCTTTTTGACTGACCCAATATGCCCATTTGACATGATCGACCTTCACAGGACATTGGATCATCTGAGTTTTTCACTCTCGGCATGGGGGCCGGAGCTTGTTCTATGCGCCGGGATCGTAGTGTTACTACTTTCTAGGATGGTGTTCCCACTGGGGCGTTACCTGCCCTTTGTTATCTCCTTGATCGTTTGTTGCCTAGCCCTGTTTCTCGCCGGTCCATGGAATGGCACATGGCCCATCGTGGGGGAAAACAGCGTTCCCATTTTCAGCGGGTTGTTGGCATGGGATGGACTTGGGGCTTTTCTGAAAACGCTCATTTTGGGCTTCTCCGCACTGTTTGTCGTGTTTCTTTGGTTGAGTGGCTTTCCCAAGCCTGCCCACGCTACGGACTTTCTTGTCTTATACTTGGGAGCCGTCGTGGGAATGTGTGTGATGGTTTCGGCCGAACACCTCCTCTTGGCCTTTTTAGGCATGGAAATGGCTAGTGTGCCTTCCTATGTCCTGGCGGGTTTTGACCGACGTGCCCGTCAATCGGCGGAGGCGGCCATGAAATTTGCCGTTTTTGGGGCGGCATCGGCAGGCGTGATGCTCTATGGAATAAGCCTCCTCGGTGGTGTGCTGGGCACGTTTTCCATTCCACAGATGGCCGACCAATTAATGCTCCTTGCGGCAAGTGGCGATTACCATGGGCAGGCCGTTATTTTGGTGCTCAGTAGTCTCATGATCCTGGTGGGACTGGCATTCAAATTGTCCGCCGTTCCATTTCATTTTTGGTTACCCGACGTCTTTGAAGGAGCAGCCGCCGAGGTTGGAACGTTTCTTTCTGTGGTATCCAAGGCGGCAGCGCTGGGGCTTTTGACACGACTAGTTCTGGGGCTTCTCGGGTACGGAGTCCTTGAAGCGACAAATGCCGGCGTCTTACCGATTGTGACTTTCCTTGTGGTCACGCTGTCGCTTCTGTCCGCAGCAACCTGCACGTACGGGAATCTCGCCGCCTATGGGCAAAATAATATCAAACGGCTTCTGGGATACTCAACGATCGCCCACGCGGGCTACATGCTGATGCCGATTGCGGCGGCCGTTGCGGTCCTTTTCCGAGATGCATCTCTGGCACGCTGGGCGATTGCCACACTGCTTTTCTACCTGGTCACTTACCTTTTCATGAACTTCGCGGCATTTGCCACGGTAACGTTTCTGAGAAATGCCTTTCGCTCTGAGACAATCGCAGACTTTGCCGGATTGATTAGGACCTCTCCGGGTGTTGTCGTCTGCATGAGCCTGGCCCTATTTAGCCTTGTGGGGTTGCCACCACTTGCCGGCTTTGCCGGAAAGTTTGCCATCTTTTCTTCGTTGGTTTTCGGCGGGCTGTGGTCGCTTTTTGTCATTGCAGCCATCAATACAGTGCTCAGCCTTTTTTATTACGTGCGTATTATTAAGACGATGGTGTTTGACGTGCCGGTTCGCGATCCTCTGCCACAAGTTCGACTGGCCTCACCGAAAGGGATATTCCTGGCAGTCTTGACGGTTCCGGTAATAGTGTTGGGCATACTGTGGCAGCCCGTATTTATGTTGGCGTGCCGCGCTGCAGGTTATCCTTGGTAATTGAATCGGTCGAATTGCATTTTGACACGAAAACACGGTTATATGCTTACTCCCTTGGCAATGCTCAATACTCTGTTAAATCGGCTATCCCGGTCGCTAGCCTGCTACATTTGCCAGGCACGACCTTTCGTCTCGTACCGGGATGAAAATGTTTGGCAAGTGATCGAGGAAATCGCGTCACGACACCGCGAACTGTCCCATCGTTTAAGTGAAGAAATTATCCGCTTAAAAGGGGTTCCCGATGCAGGATCGTTCCCACCAACTTATACCCGATTTAACGATCTGGCCGTTGACTACATCGCTCCAAAAATTGCGCAAGAGCTTGAGGAAACTCTTACGATCATCCAGAAGGCCAAGTCCGAGTATCACGGCCACGGGGAACTCGATAACTTGCTTAATCAATTGGCCGAAGAAGTGCAGGCGGAAATCGAGGCCCTCCAACGGGAATTGCATGAAGCCCACCCTCAAGAGTGCCTTAAGTGATCATGTTTTCGCCGATTAAATGATTCTTGCGTACAGAAGGCACCCATGTGGTTCGACACGCACGCCCACCTTTATCTCCTGCTCGACCTCGCCGAAAGCGGATTGCCTGACCGTGTCACCATTGAACGAGAGCTATCGCCGATCTTGCAGAAAGCGAAAGAGGAAGGCGTCCGCGGCATCATTTGTCCGGGCATCGATCGCTCAACGAGTGAATTGGCAATCACGATTGCCGATCTATTTCCGAGTTTTGTTTGGGCGGCTGTGGGAATTCATCCTAACTCGGCGTCGCAGGGCACCGAGGAAGATTGGGATGTTATCACTCAACTTGCAACGCATCCTAAGGTTGTTGCCATTGGGGAAACGGGCCTGGATTGGTTTCGCAACTACACGCCCCGGGATCAACAGGTGACATGGTTTCGACGACATATCGAACTGAGTCGCCATGTCAACAAACCGCTTATCGTTCATTGTCGTGACGCCGAAGACGACATGACAGCGATTCTTCATGAAGTGGCCGTTTCAGGAAAGTGTATCGGGGTTATGCACGCCTGTGCGGCACGGTGGGAAACCGTTGAACAGTGGCTAGATTTTGGGATGTTTGTGAGCTTCGCAGGATCAGTGACCTTTAGCAATAAGAAGCATCTTTTCGTGCGCGAAACAGCATGCCGTGTCCCACTGGAGCGGTTACTGATTGAGACCGACTGCCCTTTTCTTGTTCCGGAACCATTGCGGGGAAGGACTTCGGTATGTCTTCCATCAAATATAGCCCTCACAGGGACCTTTCTTGCTAAGTTGCGGAATGTCCCAGTCCCTGATCTCGCACAAGTAACGAGCGCCAACGCAGCCACGCTCTTTCAACTGGGTTAAGCGGCCCACAGTTCATTGACCAAAGTGCCCCAAGCCGTCATAATCACGAAAGTAGCCGATGTCTCGCCACGTAAGGTCACTAATTCACATTAACCAGCCTGCTTCCATCTTCGCCGTTGCCGAAAAATGGCGCAATTAAGTTGTCTCAATGTCGAACGAACCAGATTCCCCTCAAATAGCCAATCGTCCCAAGAGCTCGTGGCAAAAGCGAGTCCCTTTTCAAGTCGATGTCGCTGGAGTCATCCGGCTCATGGGGCAATCCCTCTATAGCCGGTCGGATGCAGCAATTCGTGAGCTCCTTCAAAATGCTCATGATGGCATCATGCGGCGGCGGGCGATCGATTTACAATACCGAGGCCGTATTGATATTCGTCAACACCCAGCTGATAAGGTACTCGAGGTTAGTGATGACGGGATTGGACTGACACCTGAAGAAGTGGAAAAATACCTAGGAACGCTGGGGGTGGGAATCAGTGGGCTTCTGAAGCGAGATTTGCCAAATCGTGGTGGTCAATCACTCAATCTGATTGGGGAATTCGGGATCGGTCTTTTTAGCGCATTTCTCCTAGCCGACCGCGTGGAAGTGATCACCCGCCACCGTCAGGATGGTGAGGCGGTTCGGTGGGAGGCTGGCCCGGATTCGGATATCTGCATCAGTTCCTGTGACCGTTCAGAGCCGGGAACAACGGTTCGGTTACATCTCAAGCCCGATCAATACCCGTATGCCACGGACGAGGCGCTCCTCGAACGGGCGGTCAAGGAATATGCGGATTTCTTGCCTATCCCGATTCACATTAACGATCGACCGCAAAGGGTCAACATTGGATCCGCATGTTGGCTAGAGTTCACACCGGACACCCACGCCTTGGAATTGGAACTGGAATCCTTCTTCGGGGAAACGCCTTTGGATTTGGTCGTTTTACGGACAGAGAAGCCGGTTACCATCCGCGGCGCTCTTTACGTGACGCCCCAACGAACGCCAGGTTTCACGGATGCCCCCACGGTTACGGTCACAGTGCAGCGGATGATTATCTCCCGAAGGGTCTATGGTTTGCTTCCAGATTGGGCGAGCTTTGTTCGCGGTGTCCTTGAACTTCCCGACTGTTCACCTACAGCTAGCCGTGAGGATCTGGTTCGCGATGCCACATTTTACGCCGTACGGGAGCAATTGGATACGCTTCTATTTAATCACTTTGAGGGGTTAGCCCGAAAAAACCCAAGTCGTTGGCAATCGCTGATCGCCTGGCATCGTTATTTACTTGCGGGGGCCGCTCTGGAGGAGCCTCGCCTTCGCGACCTTTTGCGGGACACCTATCGTTTTGTGACCTCTCGGGGCGAGATGACCTTTCCCGAGATTGTCGCGGCAAGCCGAACTTCGACGGTCTATGCAACGGATGATGATTTCGTCATTTGGTACAATCCTAATCGTTACCAGGAAGCTTGGATCAACGAGGTCTTTGCCGATTTTCCGGCGCCTTGTGTCCATACCCTGAGAAGCTTTGAGGAAACACTTTTGGTGCTCATGGTCTCGGACCTACAGAATGAACAAATCTCGGTTGACCTGCGTGTGGCGGCCCCATCAAGCGAAGATTTCGCCGAACTGGTCCTGGGAATCCAGGAGCTATCGAACGTTCCTCATGAGTGGGAACAGTTTCTCGCGGATTTGCCAGCATTGATTCGAATTGGGGACTATCATGGAGACATTCCCGTGCTGGCGTTTTTGAGTGAACAAGCCGAGCTTCAGCGAACATTTGAGGGGATCAAAAAACAGGGAACCATGCCGTGTGGCTTTCAGCGCCTCGTGGAGGCCCATTTCCAGTACGACAAACCGAAGCCCAACGAGGTCATTTTGAACCGCCGTCATCCGCTAATCAGGCGAGCGCTTGAACAATCAACGCGGGTGCCCCTGGCAAGTGTCGTGCGGCTACTTGTCATTGAGGCCCTTCGAATGGCAGGGCTGCGGCCGGACGCAAAGATCCGCCAGGTCGAGCAGGAAGATTTAGCGTGGATCGCAGAGGCGCTTTGGGGTCGCGATGAGGGTCGGCGGAGAAAGTAAACCGATGAGATTTCTGGCACATGACCTGCTTTTCGTCAGAATCGTTTCAGTTGGATCGGAATCTCGATAAATTGAACGCACGGTAAAGAATCGCTGTTACGGAGCGAGAACGACGTCAATTGGTTCTTTCGGCGAACCTCGAGGTTTTCTTGGGGGATAACTTGGGTGATAAGGAGTCGGCACGCCTGGCTGATTAGGCAAGGTGGCAGCCGAGTGTCAAAATAAGGAACGAGATAATGCGTTCTTCCGACAACAAGGTTCTAGAAGAGCTGGACCAGTTATTACGGCGGGTCCATGAGTTGACAGAAAAGGGGTACGATCGCTCCGCCGTACAATTGGCCGAAGAAGCCCGACGGCGAGCTCGCGAGGAGCATTTTGTCATACCTTATCTTTACGCCAATTTCTTGATCATGAACAGTTCACAAAGTCTGTACGACTATCGCCGGGGCACCGATATTGCCATCGAAACCATCACGCTTCTCGAAAGCGAAGAGAGAGCTCGGGAAATCCAACCAGACCTGCCGCTGGATGAATACGAGAAAACGATTTACTGGCTGACGAGTTGCGCTTACGACAACTTGGCCGAGCATTATGCGATTCGCTATGGGTACGGCGGAGAGCGTGTCCAAGGTGTCGCCCAGGACGGATTTGACGTGTGCCATCGCACGGGCAAGCTGGAGTGTCTCGCGTGCTTTCGCCAATATGCGATGAATGTCTATGAGGCCGCTGGTGATTTGGAGATGGCCATGCACTTCGCGCGAGGGGTTTTCCAGTCGCTTCCTATGGTCGAGACGAATGACCGGCGGGCGGTGG